>ERZ773180.52-NODE-52-length-103369-cov-5.216195_pt1 | contig 103369 bp, 92 predicted proteins | sample MGYA00511080_ERZ773180 | MGnify/ENA primary metagenome ERZ773180 (study PRJEB29015, sample SAMEA2738175) | human oral metagenome | biome: human oral; feature: human-associated habitat; material: saliva | place: China | collected 2178 ... | reverse complement strand
CAGAGCGTCTGCCTTACAAGCAGAGGGTCGGGGGTTCGAATCCCTCAGCGCCCACTACCAAGAAGCAACTCAAAAGGTTGCTTCTTTTTTTGTATCTGCCACTCCCATTGCTTTTTTCTTGCGCAGAAGAGCCTGTAGCACAAAGGGAAGGGGAGGGCAGAAGGCCGAATTGGTGAGCAAGCGGTGTGGAATGCAGAGATTTTCCGGTGGGGGTGGCGACAACCGGTGTGCATCGTTCGGCGAAGAGCGTAGGGGGAGTGACATTTCTGCACGACGCATAAAAAAGGCTGCCCCTCATGTGAGGAGCAGCCCGGTATGCGGCGAAAAGAAACAGTCGGCCGATGAGCCGGGTTTTGTGCTTTGCGGTGCAAAGTGTTCGTCATTTATCTGGATGTGCCGTCGCCGACACATTCTATCGTTCTACCCTCCGACGTTTCTCCGAAGAGAATCGAACGAGCCGCCCTCCAACGTCGGTTTACATGAACTTTCAGCTTCCGAAGTGCACGGCTTGCCGCGTCACCACGGCAACCGGTGGGCTCTTACCCCACCTTCTCACCCTTACCGGCGTGCGGTGCGAAACCTTGCGCCGGCGGTTATTTTCTTCTGCACGAGTTCGCCTTCACAGACGACTTCCCATTAAGAAGCGGAATGCCCTATGCTGCCCGGACTTTCCTCACGCATCACACGAATGCGGGCGACGAACTGTCCGGCTGTTCCTTTTCTGCCTGCAAAAGTAGGAAAAAAAGTGCATACGCGGGTGAGTTTCGCGGAATTTGAGTATTTTCGCAGATAGATTCAAACCATATCTCCTTACACATGAAACGCTTTTTTCTCCTTGTCGCCCTGTTGTGCATGACAGGTGCCCCCCTGAGGGCTGAAAATTATAAGCCCACCCCGGAAAATCTACAGAGTCGTCGCCAATTTTCCGAAGATCGATTCGGCATCTTCATTCATTGGGGCATCTATTCCACTTTTGCACAAGGAGAATGGTATTTGCAAGACGGGCCTCTCCGCAGAGAAGAGTATGCCAAGGCGGCCAATGCCTTCTATCCGCATGATTTCGACGCCAAAGCCTGGGCCAAGGTTTTCAAGAAGGCCGGTGCGCGCTACATCACGTTTACAACGCGCCACCACGACGGCTTCTCGATGTGGAACACGCAGCAGAGCGACTACAACATCATGCACACGCCCTACGGAAAGGACGTGGTGGCACAGCTGGCCGAGGCGTGTCGAGAGAATAATTTGGCACTCCATCTTTATTATAGCCACATTGACTGGATGCGCGACGATTATCCCATGGGAAGAACTGGGCGCGGTGTGGGAAAGGACACGGCGAAAGCCGATTGGCCGCATTATTTTGCCTTTATGAACCGTCAACTCACCGAATTGTTGACCCAATACGGGGCGGTGCGTGCCATTTGGTTCGATGGGTGGTGGGATCACGATCAGACGAAGCCTGCTTTCGACTGGCAACTGCCCGAACAGTATGCGCTCATCCACCGTTTGCAGCCGGCTTGCTTGGTGGGTAACAACCATCATCAGCAACCGAATGAAGGAGAGGACTTGCAATTTTTCGAACGCGACGTACCCGGTGAAAACAAAGCGGGACTGAGCGGACAGGCCATCGGACGTTTGCCACTCGAGACCTGCGAAACGATGAACGGCATGTGGGGCTACAAGGTGGCCGATCAGAATTATAAATCCGCCGATCAACTGATTCAACTGTTAGTGCGCACCGCTTCGAAAGGAGCTAACCTCTTGCTCAATGTTGGCCCCCAGCCGGACGGCAATTTGCCGGCCGCCGCAGTCGAAAGACTCGAGGCCATGGGCGAATGGCTACAGGTGAACGGAGAATCTATTTATGGTACAGCCGCCGGAAGTCTGGGTGACGGAAAAAATGTGGTGAGCACGCGCCGCGGCTCGAAGGTTTATGTTCATATTTTGGATCCCGAAATCAAAATGCTCGATTTGCCGTGCAGTGATCAGGTGAAGAAAGTCTATCGTTTGGGGAAAGGCACGCCGCTTTCCTTCAAATATGGGCGAAAAAGACTCTCGTTTGCCGCTGCAGATGAGCAAGTTCCCGATCGGATCTACGTCGTGGAGCTGAAATAAATGCCTATGATGAGAATTTCCATACTGATAATTAGTCTATTGACCTTCTTCTTCGTGTCTGCAAGGTCGGCTTCGCATCGTATCTTGCGCGAAGATATCCGCACCTTGCGCACTGACGTCGGAGGACAGATAGAAACGCTCCCAATCGTGCGATTGGGGTCTACAGATGTGGTCGAAATTAGTTTCGATCAGCTTTCACACGACGGAAAAATGTTCTTCTATCGGGTGGAGCACTGGGATCGTGCGTTCGATCAACCCACTTCCGGGCTGTTCACGGGAGAGTTTTTGGAGACCAACAACGAAGAAATTCCGATAGAAAACTACCGCGAAAGCAGAAATACCTCGGTGCTCTACACACACTACGCTTTTCAATTTCCTAACGCCGATGCGCGGCCGTTGGTCTCGGGTAATTACAAATTAAAGATCTACGATCGAGCCAATGCTGACGGGGATCCCGTGGCGGAAGTGTGCCTTTGTGTTGTAGAACCGCTGTTGAACGTGAGCGGTCGCGTATTGACGAACACTGAAGTCGATTGGAACGCGCGAAATCAGCAGGTCGAGTTGCAGGCGCAGGCGCTTTCCAATCTGCCGACGGCCGATTTGCGCTTGACCTTGCAGGCGACGGTGCGACAAAATGGGCGCAGTGACAGCCAGTGTGAGCTCTTGCCGCCCACAGCCGTGTTGCCCGGCAGGATTGCGCGCTGGGAACATACGAAAAAACTCATTTTCCCGGCCGGGAACGTCTACCGAAGTTTCGAACAACTCAATATGCGAGTCGAGGGTAGTCGAGTGGAAAACCTGAATTGGCACAGTCCATATTATCATGCCACACTTTTTCCCGATGAAGTGCGACGCAATTTTATATTGCGCGAAGATCGCAACGGTACGGCGGTGATTCGCAACACTGACAACCGCGACAATGCGACCGAAAGCGACTACTTGTTTGTGCATTTCACGCTCGAGAGCGAAGAAATTCCCAACGCCGAAGTCTATGTCAGCGGACGTTGGACAACAGGCGGCTTGATTTCGGAATATCGCATGACCTATCAGCCCGAACGCCACGCCTATGAGACGGCACTCTTGCTGAAACAAGGCTATTATAACTACCTTTATCTCACCGTTCCCACGAAGCCGGCCGTGCAAGTGCCTTTGCATCGAAAAGGCCTCACCGCGCCGACAGAAGGCGACTTCTACGAAACGCGCAACACCTACACGGCATACATTTATGGCACCTTTCCGGCCGATCGCTACGACAGATTGGTAGGAGTGGCCACCATCGGGCGTTGAGTTCCGATCATTCTGTTGAATCCCGACCATTCTTATCTACTTTATGACATTTCCCGAAATTACTTTTGCCAATGTTTTAGACTACATCGGCACTTTGGCCTTTGCCATCTCAGGTATTCGTTTGGCCAGTACGAAGCGTTTCGATTGGTTCGGCGCTTATGTGGTAGGACTGGCCACTGCCATCGGCGGGGGCACGGTGCGCGACTTGTTATTGGACGTGCCTGTCTTTTGGATGCGCAACGGTATCTATTTTCTTATCACGTTGTTGGCGCTTTTGCTCGTCGTTTTGTTCGGAAAGGTCGTGGTTCGGCAGAAATACACCTGGTTTATCTTCGATACCATCGGTTTGGGCATGTTTGCCGTGATCGGTATTGAGAAAACCCTCGGTGTTGGTTATCCTTTCTGGGTGGCTATCGTTATGGGCTCCGTGACCGGTGCCGGCGGTGGTGTGATTCGCGATGTTTTCCTCAACGAAGTGCCCTTGATCTTCCGCGCCGAGATCTATGCCGTGGCTTGTGTCTTGGGCGGATTGGCCTATTGGGCTTGCCATTTGTGTGGTTGGGGCAATGTGTCCTGCGGACTCGTCTGTGGTTCAGTCGTGATTTTGTCGAGAGTCTTGGCTGTTCGCTATCAAATCAACCTCCCGACGCTGCGAGATAGTGATGAATGTGCGTAACCGTGGCGTCTTTCGGCTGCAAGTTTTCAATTTTCAGAGAGAACCGGTCTTGCGCTGAAGGCTGATTGTCCTCTTTGAGAAAAGGCTGCTCCCCTTTCTCCCCATTGTCGTGCGTTGTTGCGATGAAATACGAAACGCCCCTTTTCTTCCGTTGAAGAAAAGGGGCGTTTCCGGTCTGTGTCATGCCCAAAGCAGGGGAGGGGGAGAGGAAAATTGGACATTTAATCCTGATCTTCGTCGTCAATAAATCGAAGAGAGAGGATCTTGCCCAATCGTTCGCGCAAGGGCGGAAGGAGAGAGGCGCGGATTTCGATCGTCAGTGTCGTACCTTCGGCCGAGAAGTCGCGCGCCGTGATTTCACCACCGCCGTCGCGGATAAAGCGCATCGCCACATCGGCATCCGTGTAGGGCACTTCCACTCGAAATTGCTCCATGATGAGCCGTTCCTCGACAGTGGCTTCGGCAATGGCTGCTGCTGCGGCTTCGCGATAGGCTACCACCAGGCCGCCGGTGCCGAGTTTCACTCCGCCGAAGTAGCGAACCACGACGGCAAGTGTGAAGGTCAGTCCTGCAGAGCGCAGGGCGCCGAGAATCGGTCGCCCCGCTGTGCCGGAAGGCTCCCCATCGTCGTTCGAGCGTGTGCGCTGTCCGTCGAAATCGAGGACATAAGCAAAACAAACGTGGCGGGCATCGTAGAATTGTTTCCGCAATGCCGCCACGCGTGCTTTAGCGCTTTCCTCATCATCCACGTGTTCGGCAAAAGCGTAGAACTTACTGCGCTTTTCGGTGTAGACCGCTTCGCCACTCGCGGAGAGTGTGAGGTAAGTGTCCATTGGTTAGGCTTGATCGAAGTGGTAGAGGAACGTAGCTACACCGTTGAGCGCAGGTTTCTTCTGATCTTTGATCTCAATGTTGAATTTAATTTCGGCTTTGCACACACCGCGCAGGTTCGTGATGGAGGCCAGCGATGCGGTAAGGCGGATTTGTTGCCCGGAAAGCACGGCTTGTCCGAATTTCATCTTGTCCATGCCGTAGTTGACCATCATTTTGATGTTGCGCACCTCGATGATTTGACTCCAAAGGTAGGGAAGGAGCGAAAGGGTCAAGTAACCATGCACGATGGTTTGGCCGAAAGGCCCTTCTTTTGCTTTGTTTTCGTCAACGTGGATCCATTGGTGATCGAGCGTGGCGTCAGCAAACAAGTTGATACGCTCTTGTGGCACTTCAAGCCAGTCAGAGGTGCCTAAAACTTCGCCCAGATGTGAAGCGAACTCTTCGTAGTTGTTGATGATAAGCATGGGATGATTCTTTGCTTAAATAGGATTTTCAGATTATCTAAGTCCTTTTTGGGGGATTGTACTGAACTTATGACTCAAGAGCGTGAAATTTCTTTCATGGTGAGCGAAGAAATTTTCATTTCTCCGTTGAGGGTCGCATTCACCGTGTAAGAACCAAAGGTTTTCCCTTCGCCCGTGCGTTCAATGTGCTGGTCAACAGAGAAAGAAACGGTATAAGTTGTGTTGCCTTGCTCATCGACGGCTTTCTTGATTTGGTAATCGTCGTTGACCACGAAAGAACAATTTTCGATGTCGCTGGAATAGGTGCGATTGATGATGTCGCCCACATCGGCCTTCGTGGCGTTCTTTTTGGAAAGGAACTGCGTCATTGTCGGCGTGATGTAGGTAAAGAGCGAAGCGTTGTCGTTTTCGCCGAAAGCCTGGAAGAAGCCGTGGAATGCGCTGGAAATTTGGCTGCGTTCTTCGGGCGTCACAATCGATTTTTCCAGCGTGTTTTGTACTTGGCTGGCATCTTGTGCGTAGCGTCCGTCGGGATGCTTCTCCATATAGTCGGCAAGCGCTTCGGGGGTGTTGAGCTTTTTAGCCGTTTCCCAGTCGAGCGAATCGATTTTCAGTTCGCATTGCTTCACCAATAGGCTTTGCGGGTAGTTTTGGCGGAAGCGTTCGAAGTCAGAAGCGTAACTGCTGTTGGCAATGCGTTGCCAATCTCCATACATCGTGCGCAACTTCTGGAGGCGCTCGCGCACTTCGTCGGCATGATGACTGCTCGGATAGCGATTCAGGTAGTTTTCGTAGTCCTCGATCGTCTCATTATTATTGAGTAACTCATAGGCTTCCTGTTCGCTCACTTGTTGATTGACATAAAAGTAGAAGCCGCCGGCCACTGCTGCGGGAATGAGGATGCAGAGCGCGATGATCACATAGATCCACGGATTGCGCTTTTTGCGAACCGGAGGTTGTCCGCCCGGGAAACCGGGGGTAGGAGCGCCGGATGACGGCGTCTGCGTAGCATTAAATTGTTGTTCTTCCATGATGTGATGGATTTGCAGTTGTAAGATGTCGGCGGACTGAAAAGATCATATTACACAGATCCGCCGTTTGCGTGCAAATATACGAACTTTTTTCTTTTTCGCTTGGTTTGTCGTGCCCTTATGACTACTTTTGCAAGCGCTTCAGTTCAAAAACTAACAGTATAACAACTCATATACATACACTTATGAAAGGAATTAAGTTTGCAGCAGTAGCACTCTGTGCTTCTATGATGCTCACGTCTTGCGGCGATTGGAGCAATAAAGCGAAAGGTGGTCTTCTTGGTGGCGGTGCCGGCGCAGCCCTCGGCTCGTTGGTGGGTTACCTCGTCAGCAAGGACGGTAAAGGTACGGCCATCGGTGCCGCTATCGGTACGGCTGTCGGCGGTGGTGCCGGTGTGATCATCGGTAACCGTATGGATAAGGCCAAAGCTGAGGCTGAACGTGTGGCTAACGCCAAGGCCGAAGTGCTCCAAGGTGAGAACGGTGTGAAATATGTCCGCGTGACTTTCGACAGCGGTATCCTCTTCGGTACCGGTAACGCTACGCTCTCTGCTTCGGCACAGAACTCGCTCCGCAAGTTTGCCACCGATGTGCTCGTTCCCAACAGCGATATGGACGTATCGATCATGGGTTACACCGACAATCAGGGTTGGAGAAACAGCACGACCGAGCAGTCGCGCGAAAAGAACCAAGCCCTTTCTTACCAACGCGCACAAAGCGTGAGCAACTACCTCATGCAGAATGGTGCTCGCTCGGCTCAGATCCGCGAGGTGAAGGGTCTTGGCGAGGAATTCCCCGTTGCTGACAACAGCACGGCAGCCGGTAAGCAGCAGAACCGTCGTGTAGAAGTTTATCTCTACGCTTCGCAGCAAATGATCAAGAACGCTGAGGCGCAGGCACGCTAAGTTGCCAATGCATTCTGCGTTTGTTCCATAAAAAAGGCACTCCGTCCTATGACGGGGTGCCTTTTCTTTTGTGTGGGTTGAGGGCGCGTGGAGCCAAGTTGAGGAGGTGCCTTTCGACTGTGACCGAGAGGCAAAGAAAGACAGCGGAATAGCTTGAAAAAGTAGAGGAGTTTTAGTGCAAAGTTGAGAAGTTTTCGCCGAAAGTTGAGGCCTTTTTCCGAAAGGGTGGGAGAGTGCAAATGAAAGCCCCGAAGTTTCTGCACTTGAGAGACTTCGGGGCTTTGATCTTTCCGGGAGGAAAAACGTAAATGGGTGTGCTTAGTCGTCGTCGGTACGCGACTGTGTGACGATTTCTTTGAAGGTGGCGGCAATACCGCGCGCGGTTTTCTTACCGGCGCTCACCGACAGGCGCGCTGTGTACTGCAATCCGATCCAAAGGCCGATGCCAATGGTTTGAAGCAGACGCCACCAGTCGCGAGGGTTCGTCCATCTGAATCCGAACCGCACACAAAATTGGCGCCATCCCCAAACAATGAGGAGCGGCAGGCCGGCTCCCACGAAAAGGTAAGCGATCCAAAAAGCATCGTCCCGTTGTTCCGTCACAACCGGGTGGCCACCTACCATTTCCCAAGGCAATCCGTAAGCCAGTACCTTAATCATGCTCACCAATTTGAAGGCCAATAGATGAAACCCGAAGACGTAGATGCTATTGTCGCCAATGTAGGCGAGGAAACGGGGCACACCGCGCGGGATGAGGGAGAGATAGTGCGAAAGACCGTACAACCAAACGAAGGCGGCAGGGCCTGCTACGGCTAATGCGGCCACTGCGAGCGGATTGTTAGTGGAGGGGGTCATGGACACTGGGAAGAAGGCGACCAAAAGTCCCAACACCACGCTGCTCCAGGTGAGACCGAGGGCTGGATTGTTCCAAGCAGCGGCGATGGGAGCGCTGTTGTTGTGGCGGAACAAGAAGCCGATGCTCATGAAGGTGATGCCCATCAGTTCGCGGTAGCCGCCTTGCGCTACGCCGGTGATGCGAAGTCCTTCGAACGACTGCCAAAGTGCGAGCAAGAGGGTGAGGGTGCCGACGGTGGCCACTTGTAAGGTGCGATTTTTCAACCATTTGACGAGCGTGGCGCCTTTGAACAGCAACAAGAAGGCTATGCTGGCGAGCAAGAGGGCACGGAAAAACCAAAAAGCGCCGGCGAGGAAGACGTCGTAGCCCGACATGTTGAACACAATGCTCCACAGATTTTGCATGGCTGTGTGCCAATCATAGGGATGTGTCACTCCTCCGGCGGCATTGCCATAGGTTTCCGAGAGCAGGCCGAGGGGGAACAACAAATTGTGGAGGAGGAGAAAAAGAAGGCTCCATTTCACGAACGGAAAGTAGAGACGTCGCACTCGCCGCACCACAAAGGTGCTCTTGCGCTCGAGGTAGTCGGGGCGGAAGAAGTAGCCGGCGCAAACAAAGAAGGCCGGTACCGACACCATATAGGCAAAGCGGGACACATAGGTGGGAGCGGCAGCGTGTGCTGTCACTACAAGCAGGATGGCGAGGGCTTTTAATATGGAGAATGTGCGGTCGCGCTGTTCGTTCATGAGAAAAAAAGAGATAAGAGGAGGACAAACGTCAAAAAAAGTGGGACGTTGGTCTGTGGGTAATCAAATCATTGTGCTGAAAGAATCGACGATGCCGAGCAGTTGAGCCTTGTCGTCAACAACAAGTACGGAGTGTATTTTGTATTGCTGCATGAGTTGATCGATTTCTGCCACCTTCGTTTCCGGATGCACCGTTTTGGGATGAGGAGTCATCACTTCTCGCACGGTGTGTCGGAAAAAACTGTCGCCGAAGCGCTCCATCGCGCGACGAATGTCGCCGTCTGTGACGATACCGACGATGTTTTCGTTTTCCACTGCCACGCAAAGTCCCAAACGCCCCGAGGTCATGCACACAAGTGCCTCGCCCATACAAGTATCGGGGGAGGTGGTGGGCAGATTGTCCGTGCGCATCACGTCGCGTGCGCAAGTCAGCAGACGACGTCCCAGAGCGCCGCCCGGATGAAAGCGGGCAAAATCTCCGGCCTTGAAGTCGCGCGCCACAATGAGGGCGCAGGCGAGTGCATCGCCCAGTGCAAGCGTGACGGTGGTGCTCGAGGTCGGTGCCAAACCCATGGGGCAGGCTTCGTGCTTCACGGCGATGTTCAAGTGCACCGTACTATATTGTGCCAAAAGGGACGAGGGATTGCCGCTCATACCGACAATGGGCACTTGCTTGGCCAAAAGATAGGGGAAAAAACGGAGCAGTTCGTCGGTTTCGCCCGAATTAGAGATAGCCAAGATGAGGTCGTTGTCGGCGATCACGCCCAGATCACCATGAAAGGCGTCGAGGGGATTGATAAAGAAGCTGGGAGTCCCGGTAGAGGAGAGGGTGGCAGCGATTTTTGCGCCGATATGTCCGCTTTTACCCACGCCTGTCACGATAACTTTGCCGGTGCAGGCCATAATGAGGCGGACGGCTTCGTCAAGTTCGTGGCCGATGGTGGGAATCAACGCCAAAAGTGCCTCAGCTTCGTCGCGGAGGCATTGAATGGCGGTGTCGGTGTAAATAGACATGGGAGTTTTTAGGAAGAAGAATTAGCACAATTGGCGAAACAGGGCTTCGAGTTCGTCGAGCGCCAGCATATTGGGGCCGTCGGACAACGCTTTGTCCGGATCGGGGTGCGTTTCGAGGAAATAACCCTGCGCTCCGAAGGCTTTGGCGGCCATGGCCATGGCGGGAACGAACTCGCGATCGCCCGAAGTTGTGCCGTTTCCGCCGCCGGGGCGCTGCACCGAGTGGGTACAGTCCATGATTACGCGGTCGGCCCACTGCTTCATGAGAGGGATGTTGCGAAAATCGACAACTAAATTGTTGTATCCGAAACTATTGCCCCGCTCTGTGAGCCAAACCTCCTTCGCGCCGGACTCGCGACACTTCTCTACGGGGAAACGCATGTCGTCTCCGGAGAGGAATTGCGCCTTTTTGATGTTTACCACGCGACCGGTGCGCGAAGCGGCCACCAATAAATCGGTTTGGCGGCACAAAAAAGCCGGAATTTGCAGCACATCGACCACTTCGCCCGCTGCCGCTGCTTGATAACTCTCGTGAATGTCGGTGGTCAAGGGCAGATTGTAGCGCGCACCCACATCGGCGAGTTGCTGCAAACCACGTTCCAACCCCGGTCCTCGGAAGGAACGGAGAGAAGTGCGGTTGGCCTTGTCAAATGAGGCCTTGAAATAAATGTCGATGTGAAGGCGTTGGCGAATTTCTACCAACTGTTGTGCCACGCGGTCGAGCAATTCAGTGCTTTCGATCACGCAAGGGCCGGCAATAAAGAGGGGCTTCATGCGAAGGTACACAATGGTTATTCTGCAAAAGTACAAAAAACTTCGCGGAAAGGACTTTGTGCCGCGTGAAAAAGCAATTTGCCGCGAAGATTCTTGGGCAACTCTCATTTTTTTTTGATATTTGCAGGTGTAGAGTCCGCTGGTTTTTCGGCTTACTTGCCGAAGATTTTATAGAAAGCCGCTCGCGGATTTTAGAACTCCACGATAACTCAGGTGTAGGCGCGCTGTTACTGTCGAGATACCTCGTGTCACAGTTTGAAGCCGCACCATTGACCGAAAACAATACCTCATTTTGCTGCCGTCTGCGGCAGTCTTTGCTTTTCCACTCTCTAAATCTGTGCACACCATGCCCACCACTTCTCTAAAATACCTCTTTTTTGATACGGAAACCACCGGGATTCCGCAAAACTACAAAGCGCCCTGCACGGACACGGACAACTGGCCGCGATTAGTACAGCTCGGGTGGATTCTTACCGACGGCGAAGGGCAGGAACTGGGGCGCGGCAATCGTATTGTGCGCCCCGATGGTTTCGAAATTCCCACAGCGGCATCGGATGTCCACGGCATCACGACCGAACGCGCCTTGGCAGAAGGAGAACCGCTGCATGATGTGATGATGGCCTTCGGGGCTGATCTGAATGCCTCGAATTGGTTGGTCGGACACAACATCGATTACGATTTGCACGTCGTGGGTACGGAGTATTACCGCTTGGGTTACGATCACCGCATCATGTTTGCGCGCCCTTATGTCTGCACGATGCAAGCTACCATCGACTTTTGCAACATTCCCGGCAAGTATGGTCCCAAATGGCCGAAGTTGCAAGAATTGTATGTGCGGCTTTTCGGCCATGAATTCGATGGAGCGCACGATGCAATGGCCGATATCAGCGCTACCAAGGATTGTTTCTTTGAATTGTTGAAACGCGGAGTTATAAGTATTTGATATTTCTTATTTTATCTGATTTGCGCTGATTTGAAATGTAGGGTGTATTTTGTCGAATAAGCCCACCAGATTTTGAAATCCGTCATCGGTGGAAATAAACTTCACAACGCTTTTATTTTCTCTGTGGAGTGAGTGAGAAAACTCCTCTGATCCCGGAACAAACACAACCGCCTTATGGAAAATTTTGTGGCCATCGACTTCGAAACTGCCAACGGCAACCGCAGTAGTGTGTGCAGTGTCGGCATTGTTGTGGTTCGCGACGGAGAAATCGTCGACAAGTATTACAGTTTGATCCAACCGACTCCCAATTTCTACACTCGTTTTACCACGGCGGTTCACGGATTGACGATGGAAGATACGGGAGATGCGCGTCAATTTCCCCAAGTATGGGAGGAGTTGTGCGCACATTTGCCCGAAGATTTTCCCTTTGTGGCGCACAACAGCCCATTTGACGAATCTTGTCTTCGGGCGGTGTTCGAAGCCTACGACATGGACTATCCGGAATATCCCTTCTATTGCACCTGTCGTGCTTCTCGTCGCACATTCGGAGGGCTGTTGCCCAACCATCAACTCCACACGGTGGCCGAGCGTTGCGGATTTCACCTCGAGGACCACCACCATGCGCTGGCCGATGCGGAGGCTTGTGCTTGGATCGCCCGAGAGATTCTCTAACTGCTCCCATATATTATTGAGAAGTCCTCTGCTACAAATAAAGAAATCGACCCTTTTATTGCGAATTCCTCTTCTTTCCAGTAGGCGAAGACATCTTTGAGAAGGTGCTCGCTTGGAGTTTTCGAATTGTATAGCTCAATTAAGCCGAAATAGCTCCTTCTCCGTTTAATTCCCCTTCCACTTTTCCCCCTCGAACGCTGATGAAGAAACTCAAAATTCCCGTGTTATTTTGCCTTTTCGCGGCGGCTGTGGCTGCCCATGGGCAGAAAACGAGGCAAACTGTACGCCAAGACAGCGCGCAAGCGCTACTTCGTTTAGATACCGGTCTGCATTTCAATCCCGAACGCTTAAAGCGCGGTTATGTAGAGAACCCTTTGGAAAATCTCTCGGGACGTTTGCCCGGTGTGAGCGTAACTTCCGGTGCAGGTGACCGAATGGCCGCCTTGACGGGGGTGAGAGTACGCGGCACCACCTCTATTACCGGTGGAAATGACCCACTGGTGCTTATTGACGGCGTGCCTTCCGACTTGGAAACCCTCAGCACCGTCTATCCCGGAGACATCGAACAATTTGAAGTGCTCAAGAATGCTGCGGAAACCGCGCAATACGGATCGCGAGGTGCCTCCGGTGTGATTGTGGTGACCACCAAAAAAGGAAAAAGTGGGCAGTTTCGCATCAGTTATGACGGTAATGTCGGTTTACAGTTGGTGAGTAAGCGACTCGAAATGCTTTCGGCGGCGGAATACAAGGCTACTGCTCGGCAACTGAACGTGCCGTTCATAGACGGAGGGGCGAACGAAGATTATTTGCGCTACCTCGAGCGCACCGGTTTGCTCCACAGTCATCACGTCGCCCTCAACGGCGGTACTGCGACCTCCAACTATCGCGCCTCTGTAGCCTACCGTGAGCGCGAAATGGTGGTGAAAAACAACAGCAGCAACAATTTCGTAGCGAAAATTGACCTGACCCAGCTTGCGCTTCAGGACAAATTGCGCATCGACTTCGGGCTTTTCACCTCAGCTCAACAGCGTTCCGAACTTTTCGACGAACAAAAAGTTTTTTATGGTGCAGCGGCACAAAATCCCACTTACCCTTTGTCTGAGAAAAAGGGCGGCGGTTGGTACACCAACCCCACCGCTTCGCAAATTGCAGCCCCTCAAGCCATGCTGAAGGCCGACAATGACATCGAAAATCAGCACCTCAATGCACATATACAGCTGAAATACAAATTATCGGACGATTTGAATGTCAGCGCATTGGGCACTTACACCAATAGTACGAATCAAGAATTACAATTCTATCCCACTTGGATTTGGGCACAAGGACAAGCCGTGCGCAATCAGCACCATCGTAAAGAGTGGTTGGCCAATTTGGCGCTCGATTTTGACCGCTTTTGGGGCGCACACCGCTTGACAGCGCGTGCACTTGGGGAGTGGCAACACAGTCGACAGACCGAATTTGGCACCCTTGTGAAAGGTTTTGCGAACAATGGCCTTGGCTATCACAATCTCGCCGCCGGTTCGTTGCGTCCCTATGGTGGTACGCGCAGTGACCAGCAGAAATCCACCTTGGCCTCGGCATTGCTGTCTGCGCGCTACGGCCTTTTCAATCGCTATGCCCTCTCTGTCAGCGTACGTGCCGACGGCAGTTCGTTAGTCGGCGAGCGCCACACCTGGGGACTCTTCCCCTCGGTGTCGGGAGAGTGGGATGTGAAGAATGAAGCCTTCATGCGTCATGTTGAGGCCGTGAATCGTCTGAAATTTCGCATCGGTTATGGTGAATCCGGTAATTTGGGCGGCATTTCGGCCTACAATGCGCTGCGCCGCCTGGTGCCCGTCAACGTGGTGCCCGTCAACGGCGCGCCGGTGGTGACGATGAACGAAGCGCGCAACTACAATCCCGATCTGCGTTGGGAAACTCGCGGCACGTTCAACGTCGGAGCCGAAGCGGCGCTGTGGGACAACCGTTTGGTTTTGACCGCCGAATACTACCATGCCGTGACGCGCGACATGCTTTACGAGTACGAAGTGCCCGTGCCTCCCTTTGTTTACAACAAATTGCTGGCCAACAACGGCAGTTTGGTCAACGATGGTTGGGAATTAGGGCTCGGTGCCTCGTTAGTGCGGACGCGCGATTGGGAACTCGACCTCAATGCGAATCTCACCGTGCAGCGCAGTCGTTTGCGTTCGTTGGGTGGCGACTATCTCGGCATGCAACTCACTGCTCCCCGCATCACCCCGCTCGGCGGTTTGGGACTCGGCGCCGGTTTCCACGGAGGAAACAACAATGTGGTCTACCAAATTGTGGGACAGCCGTTGGGTGTTTTTTATTTACCCAAAAATACCGGCTTGCAACAGCAGGCCGACGGTAGTCGTCGCTACGGCATTGCCGATCTCGACGGAAACGGACGCATCAATGTGGAGGACGGCGGCGACCGCTATGTGGCAGGACAAGCCACACCGAAGGTGATGCTGGGTTCGAACATCGCGCTGCGCTACAAAAACTTCGATTTCGCGGTACAAATCAACGGGGCTTTTGGCCACAAGATCTTCAACGCGACCGCGTTGGCCTATATGAACATGACGAGCTTCCCCGACTATAACGTGATGCGCGAGGCGCCTGCGCTGCACATCAAAGACCAAAACATCACCGACTATTGGTTGGAGAAAGGCGACTACGTGAATGTCGATTATATCACCTTGGGCTGGAACGTCCCCCTGCGCTCGCGCGCCGTTCGTGGCTTGCGCCTTTCGTGCAGTGTCAACAATCCGTTCACTTTCACCGCCTATTCGGGTTTGACGCCCATGATCAACAGCCACGCCGTGAACGCCTCGATCGGACTGGACGACAAGCGTTCGTATCCTGTGTATCGTACCTTCTCGATGGGGGTAAATCTTCAGTTCTAAAGCCACCATGATGAAAAAAACGCTCTTCCTCTTTTTCTTTCCGCTCCTCGCTCTGACGGCTTGCCTGCACGACGAACCGCGCAGCAGCCTGAATGAGCAGCAAGCTTACGATAATGCGGCGAATCTCTACGTCAACACCGTGGCCACCCTTTATGCGCACATCGGCGGCAGCAACGATGGCGAAGGATTGCAGGGCACTTACAAAGGCGTGTACGATTACAACACCTTCTGCACGGACGAAGCCGTCATCCCCATTCGCGGGGGCGACTGGTACGACGGCGGTTTTTGGGAGAATCTCTACTTGCACCGCTGGACATCCAATGACCCCGAGTTGCAAACGCTCTGGAATTACCTGTATCGCGTGGTGATGCTCAGCAATCGTTCGCTCGATCGGCTCGAACAGCACCGCGCGTTGCTCAGTGAGGCGGACTATGCCCAACATCGCGCCGAGGTACGGGCGGTGCGCGCGCTCTATTATTATGAGTTGCTCGACCTCTTCGGCGGAGTGCCCATAGTGACGAAATCCGATGCCCGAGTGGACGAGGTCAGTCCCGCTGCACGCTCGGAAGTCTACGCTTTTGTCAACAAAGAACTGCGCGAAGTTTTGCCTCTCCTGCCCAATGTGAGAAGTAACGTGCCCGGTACGTATTATGGTCGCATCACGCGCCCGGTGGTCTTCTTCTTATTGGCGCGTTTGGCGCTCAATGCCGAGGTATATGCCGACAACGATGCCACCGACGGCCGACGACTGGACGGAAGCACCCTACTGTTTGACGTGAACGGCCGACAACTCAATGCATGGCAGGCCACTGTGGCCTATTGCGACTCACTGACGGCGGCCGGCTACACGTTAGAAACCAACTATGCCGACAACTTCAAGGTGAACAACGAGCAGTCGCGTGAGAACATCTTCACCATCGTCACCGACAAGACGCTTTACCCCAATCTGTTCAAAAATCTTTTTCGTTCGCGCCACTACGCGCACGGCGGGGCGCAGCGCGGGATCGGAGAAAACGGCAGTTGTGCGACCCCATCCACGCTCGATGCGTACGGCTATGGCACGAGTGGAGAAGATCGCCGCTTCGCGTTGAACTTCTATGCCGACACGGTGCGTGAAAACGGCGCAAAGGTCATGCTCGATTCCCAAACACCGCTCGTTTACCATGCCCGTGAAGTGAAACTCAGCTTGACCGGTTCGCCCTACGAGAAAACGGCCGGCGCGCGCATGCACAAATACGCGCCCGACCTCACCGCCTACAGCGATGGCCAGTTGGCCGACAACGATATTGTGCTCTTCCGTTATGCCGATGCCTTGCTCATGCGTGCCGAAGCCAAGGTGCGTGCCGGCGAGTCGGGAGATGAGGATTTGAGCCTCGTTCGCGCTCGCGTTGGCATGGCGCCTCGTACCGCCACGCTGGAAAACGTGCTCGAAGAGCGCCTTTTGGAGTTGATGTGGGAGGGAACGCGCCGCTCAGATCTCGTGCGCTTCGATCGCTTCCACCGCTCCTATACGTTGCGCACCGCTTTGCCCACAGAAGCCGACCGCCACACCACGGTGTTTCCCATTCCGGCGCGGGTGTTGCAGTTGAATCGTCAATTAAAACAGAACCCCGGCTATTGATGTGTGACGTATCGCACAGATGCGCTGAGCAGTTTTTCGTTTTGGCTCCATTTACTCCCCAAAGTCCCCCGTTTTTGCGCGAAAACGGGGGACTTTCTTTGAAAAGTGGGGGACTTTTGCAAAAAACTTGTGCGAGAATTTGGAGGATAACGAGAGAATGCCTAATTTTGCACCCGTAATCGAAACAAGGTGCGTTAGTTCAGTTGGTTAGAATACATGCCTGTCACGCATGGGGTCACGGGTTCGAGTCCCGTACGCACCGCAACTTTCAGTTTACTGGCATGCTTCATCCGAAAGGGTGGAGCATTTTTTTGTTTCACCCCTCTTCTGTTTTCACTCTCTCATACCTTTTCGCCGACATGGCGAGAGAGTGTTAGAGTTTAGATGCGGTTGTCTGAAAAGTGGGTAACTCTATTTCGAGGAGTGTGCAAAGAAGGGAGCGTACGGCGTTTTTTTGTAAGAAATGCTTTGTGGAAAATCCTTTTATCCGTATGTTTGCGCAGTAACATGATACCCTTATTGCCTTATGAAACAATCTTCGTTTTTTAGTTCTCGCCTTCGCCTCTCTACGGGTGCTTTTTTGTTTGCCGCATTACTTGCTTTTACCGGGAGTTCGGCGAGTGGAAAGGGTGTTGCCTCCGCATCTATGGAGAAAGCCCCGGCAGTCGAGAAAAAGTCGGCTTCGGCAGCTGCCGATGAGGCCGTTTTGCAGAAGTTTTACACCGAAGTGGTGTTGAAAGTCGGTAAGTTGGACAACAAACAAGTGGAGCGTGTCTGCACGCCCGTCCTGCTCCGTGAATTGCGCAAGGTTTATGCCGAGGAATACGACGGCACGGGCTATGGCATTTGGATCTTTCGCACGTGTATCAACGGTGGCGATGACACCGCCGGCGTGTTGCAAATTCGTCTCCGCAGTGGGCGCGATTATGTGGTGACGTATAACGACGGTGGTGTGAAGGGCGAGACGATTGTCCGCATGGTGACGCGCAACGGTCGCTCGATGATCGATAAAATCGTGCGCCGCGACAAAGGTTGCCGCTGATTTTCACTTCCGCTTGCTGCCTTTTTTGCCGTCGACCTGAGTTTTCGCAAGCAAAACAAAAGAAGAGCCCGCAAAGCAAAGTGCTTTGCGGGCTCTTTTGTGCGAATGCGTTTTGCCGCTGTGGGGCAGTGCGCTTATTTGGCGTTCTTTTTCTGCAAACCGTAGCCTTTCTTCTTGTCCATGTAGAGGAGGGCAAGGGCGAGAAGGACAGAGATGAAACCGAAGCAGGTGAAGATGGTCATCGAAGTCTTGTAGGTGGGATCGACACCGTTCATCTTACCGATCCACATGGGAACGAGCGTGAGACCGATGTTCTGAATGTAGAAGATGATGGCGAAGGCCGATCCGAGCAACTTCATGGGAATGATCTTGGGCACGCTGGGCCACATGGCAGAGGGCACAAGGGCAAAGGCCACACCGAGAACAAGCATGAGAATGATGGCAAACCAGCCGTAGGGGAGGACGTGGAGCATGAAGGTGAAGTGCACGGCGGTGAGCATCACTGAGCCGATGAGCATGAGGGTGGCACCTTTACCCACCTTGTCATAGACAATGCCGAAAAGGGGCGTAAGGATGATCGTGCCGAAGGGGAGCAGACCGGGAATCAAGCCGGCATATTCTTCGGCTACGCCATAGTTGGAGATCATCAACTTGGTGGCGAACTTCAAGAAGGGGAATACGCCACTATAGAAGAGGAGGCAGAGGAGGGCGATGAGCCAGAAACCGGGATTGGAGAAGATTTTTCCGAGATCGGAGAACTTGAAGCTCTCGTCTTCGGCTTCTTCCGTGGCGGACTCGCCGGCTACGGCTGCGATCGAGGCGTCCAAACGGCGATCCATCACGTTGTAGACCAAGAAACCGAGGAGACCGGCGATGAGGAGGGCGGCTCCGACGAGAACGGGGAGCTGAAGGCCGAGATCGGTGGCTTTGGCCAACGGAAGGTTCAGACTCAGTGCGGCGGCGGTGCCGAGGCGCGCGAGCGCCACCTGCACGCCCATGGCCAAAGCCAGCTCGTGGCCGGTGAACCACTTGGTTATGGTCTTAGAAATGGTGATACCCGTGATTTCACTGCCCACTCCGAAGATGGCGAAGCCCAAGCAAGCGACAGCAGCCGACATGGGAAGGTGGAAAGAGCCGATGCTGAAGACGGCGCCGTGGAAGTCGGTGGAGACGGCTACGTATTTGATGAGTACACCGACCACCATCAGCGAGGTGCTGAGCACGCCGGTGAAGCGGATGCCGAGTTTGTCGAGGATGATACCGCCGAAGAAGAGCATCAAGAGGAAAACATTGATGAGGCCGTAGCTGCCGGAGAAGAAACCGTAGTCGTCGGCCGTCCAACCGAGGCCGCCTTGTGCGACGGGGGTGGTGAGAATGCTCTCAAGCGGCGAGAGAAGATCGGTGACATAGTAGCCCATCATCATGGTGAAGGCCACAATGAAGAGGGCTGCCCAACGAGCCGATGCGGAATCGTTGAGCTTTTGTGCGATGGGTTGTGTTACGTTCATTGTCGTGAGCGTGGGGAAATGATTGATGATAAGGAAAATGTTTTTACTTGAGGTACTTGTCGAGCCAACGGAAGAAGGTACGTTGCCAAAGAATACCGTTTTGCGGACGGAGCACCCAGTGGTTCTCGTCGGGGAAGAGGAGAAGTTGGGCGGGAATGCCGCGCAGACGGGCTGCGGTGAAGGCACTTTCGGCTTGAGTGTACTCAATACGGAAATCACGTTGGCCGTGAATGCAGAGAATGGGCGTGTCCCAGCGGTCGACATAGAGGTGGGGCGAAGTGCGGAAGGCTTTTTGTTGCTGGCCTTCGGCATTCTTGTGCCAAGGAGCGGCGCCCATGTCCCAGTTGGCGAACCAAAGTTCTTCGGTTTCGGTATATTGTTGCTGGGTGTTGTAGATGCCGTCGTGCGCAATGAAGGCTTTGAAGCGCTTGTTGTGGTTGCCGGCCAACCAGTAGACACTGAAACCACCGAACGAGGCGCCGACTGCACCGAGGCGCTCGCGATCCACATAAGGTTCGGTGGCTATATCGTCGATGGCGGAGAGATAGTCCTGCATGCAGAGGCCGGTGTAGTCACCGCTGATCTCTTCGAGCCATTCTTTGCCGAAACCGGGCAGACCGCGGCGGTTGGGGGCAATGATGATGTAGCCTTGCGCGGCCATGATTTGGAAGTTCCAACGATAGCTCCAGAATTGGCTGACGGGACTTTGTGGACCGCCTTCGCAGAACAGGAGGGTGGGGTACTTCTTTGCGGGATCGAAATGCGGAGGATAGATGACCCAGCTGAGCATATCTTTGCCGTCTACGGTCTTAGTCCAGCGCTCTTTGACGTCGCCCCACGCGAGGTGATCGTAGAACCACTTGTTTTCCTCGGTGAGTTGGGCTACGCGACCATTTTTCACATCGACGGTGTAGATTTCATCGGGACGGGAGAGAGAATGGCGCTTGACGAGCAGTTGTTTCTCGCCGGGGAGGAGTGAAACGAGGGAGTAATCGGCCGGGTCGTCGGTGATTTGGCGCAATTTGCCTTTGAGGTCGGCCACGTGGAGGTTGACTTTTCCGTGCCACACGCCGGCAAAGTACAAACGCTTGCTGTCGGGCGACCAAAGGAAGGCATCTACGCCGCTGTCGAAGCCTTCTGTGACGTAGGTCTTCTTGCCGGTGCGCAATTCGTAGACGCAGAGGCGCGCACGGTCGCTTTCGTAGCCGTCGCGCTCCATGCTACTCCACGCAATGTACTTGCCATCGGGCGAGAACTGGGGATTCTGATCGTAGCCGACGTTGGCATCTTGGCCGTTCTTTGCGTTGATGGGCTGATTTTGCAGGCTGCGGGTGTAATCGGTCTGACTCGGTGCTGTCCAACCTTCGGGTTTACAGAGGTTGCGCGTGGTTTTCGACGCGATGTCATAGAGAAAAATATCGCTGTCGGTGGAAGTGGCGTAGTCGCGGCCTACTTTTTTACGACAGGTGTAGGCGATTTGTCGACTGTCGGGACTCCACGCCAATTGTTCGTTGCCGCCGAAAGGCATCATGGGCGATTCGAAGGGTTCGCCCTCGAGAAGGTCTACGTCTACGGTGACTTTCGTGCCGTCGAAGTCGGCCAAGAAAGGATGGGGTGCGGAAGTGACGTATTGATCCCAGTGCTTGTACATCAAATCGTTGATGACCATGCCGGTGGCTTTAGGAAGGTCTTCTTCTTTCGGGGCAATGGCGGTGTGCTGGGCGACTTCTTTGACGAGAATCACGCGCTTGCTGTCGGGCGAGAAGAGAAAATCTTGCACATCGTCGGCTTCGTGGCTGATTTGGCGGCGGTGACTGCCGTCGGACTTCATGACCCAAAGTTGGTTGCTGCCGCTTTCGGCCGAAAGATAGGCGATTTGCTCTTCGTTGCCGACTTTTATCCACACGGCACCGCTCTCGCTGTGGGTGGAAGTGGTGAGACGTTGCGACTGTTTGGTCTTGAGATCCAAAAGATAAAGTACGCTGTGCGATTTGTTCTCGGCTACACTATAATAAGTGACGGCATAGACGGCTTGCGTGCCGGCGGTATTCGCTTGTACACTGCCGATGCGTCCCATGGCCCAAAGTGCTTCCGGAGTCATGAGGTCGGACTTCAAGGCCGGAGTTTGCCGACCGATGAACGTTTGTGCGCTACTTTCGGAAGTAACTGCCCCGGTGAGTGTGGCAAGACTGAGTGCGGTGCCGATCATAAGGGATTGGATTGACATGGTATGGCTCTATTTATAGGTGTGAGACGCGCTCCGTGGGGCGCGTCTCACAGACTTGAGTTGAGAAGTGATCAATTATTTTGCCCATTGCGGCGGCGTTGTTCCTCGAGCATCTTCTGTTGTTGTTCATTCAGTGCTTGGAGTCGCGCTGCTAATCCCGATGTTTTCTTTTGCGGGTTGTTCTTATTCTTCTCGTAGTAGGCCTCGAGTTTGGCAAGAAGCTTTGCATCGTCGGTCGTACGACGGAGATACCACATCGTAGCGGCGGAGCTGAACAAAGAAATGAAGTAGTAGAAGTTGAGTCCCGCGCTGTACTTGTTGAACATGAAGAAGAACATCACGGGCATCAGGAACATGGAGTACTGAAGTACTTTCATATTGGCGGCTTGGTCGGGCGAAGCAGCCATCGAGTCGCGCTGTTGGCGCATAGACATGTAGCTATACAGCAAATTGGCGAGGCAGAAGAGCACGCAGAAGAGCGAAAGGTGGTTGCCCAGTCCCCAGATATTGGTGCCCCATGAGATCAAATCGTCGTAAGCCGAGAGGTCATCAGCCCAAAGGAAGCTTTGTTGACGCAACTCAATGGCGTTCGGCACGAAATTGAACATCGCAATCCAGATTGGCATCTGAATTAACATGGGCAAACAGCCGCCGAGCGGACTGGAACCATATTGAGAATAGAGGGCCATCGTCTCTTGTTGTCGCTTCAAAGCGTCCTCTTTGTTCGGATACTTCGCATTGATGGCTTCTACCTTCGGGCGGAGTACACGCGTTTTTGCGGAGCTGAGGAAGCTTTTCTTCGTGGGAACATAGACAATCGCGCGGAGAATCAAGGTGATGATGACCAACACCAACCACATAGGTAGGTTGAGTGAGGTGAGGAAATCGAACACATAGATCGTAAAGAAGCGATTGATCCAGCGAACCACGGGCCATCCGAGGTAAACAAGCTTTTGCAAATCAAGATCGTGGTCGGGTGTCAACGCGTGCTTTTCCATGGATTGGAGCAAACGGAAGTTGTTCGGTCCGAAATACCACTGGAATTGCGCGGGAGTCTTGCCCGAAGGATCGAAAGGTGCCTCCAAATCGGCGGAAAAGCCCTTCAAGTAGCCGGAATGTTCCGCCAGTTGGCGACTATTGAAGTCCGCTGCGGTAAAAGCTTCCTTGGCGATGAGCACAGCGCTGAAGTATTGGTTCTTGAACGCCACCCATTCAACGGGACGCTCCACCTTTTCTTGCTTATCGCCCTGTTCTTTGAGATGATCGCTGTCGCCGTCGCTGTCTTTGTACGTCAACGTCGAATACATGTTCTCAAAATAGTAGCCTTTTTCGTACTGTCGTACGTTATCTTGCCACTTTACGCCGAAAGTCTTCGTGTTGTGCGAGAATTGCTGCTGAAGTCCTGCTGTGCGTACGCTCATGTTGAGCATATAGTCGTCGGTAAGCGAATAGTCGATAGCAATTTTTTCGCCATTCTTGCCATTCACGACCATAGACACGGCGTGAGAAGACGCTTTCTCGGGAGTGAAATAAAGATCTGACGTAGAGATGCTTTCAGACTTTGTATCAAAGTTGAGATTGAGCGAAGCATCATCGGAACTGTAGAGCACAAGTGCCTGATCCTTTCCGGCTTTGTAGTCGGCATAGCTCTTGAAATCTTTCAAGACTACGCGACTTACCTGTCCACCTTTGGGACTGATGGTAACTTCCAGCTTATCGTTTTTCAACACGATGGGGGAGGCTACACTATCCGAGGCGAAAAGTGCCGCTGCAAAAAGTGCATTTGTGTCAGCCGGAAGGGCTGTTTGTTTCGCCACCGTCGCGGTTTGCGAAGATTGTGCTGTGGTTTCGGTCGCCGCCTGTTGGGTTTTCTTATTGTTGTGCGAACTCCAATAAGAAAAGCCGAAGACGACCAAAATCATCAGCACGATGGCTGTGATATTATTCTTATTCATTGAAGGAAATATGCGCGCCGCGGGACGAAAGTCGTCCACTATGCGGACGCGGAGATGAATCTATTTATTCGCCTTGTGTAGAAATCGCGGTTTTTACGAAGTCCAAGAAGAGCGGGTGGGGGTGGAGCACCGTAGAAGAGTACTCGGGGTGGAATTGCGTACCGATGAACCACTTCTTTTCAGGGATCTCTACGATCTCAATCAGGCCGCTTTCAGGGTTCGTACCGACGCATTGCATACCCGCCTTTTCGTATTCTTTGATGTAATCGCTGTTGAATTCGTAGCGGTGGCGGTGACGTTCGCGGATTGTGCTTGTGCCGTAGATGGAATGTGTGTGCGAACCGTTGCGCACATCGCATTCGTAGCCACCCAGGCGCATGGTTCCACCCATATTGGTGATGTTCTTCTGCTCCTCCATGATGTCGATGACGTTGTGCGAGGTCTTGCTGTTCAACTCGGTGGAGTTCGCATCGGTATAGCCGAGGACGTTGCGTGCAAACTCGATGACCATCATTTGCATACCCAAGCAGATGCCGAAGGTGGGCAGGTCGTTTTCGCGGCAATATTGTGTGGCAATGAGTTTGCCTTCGGTACCGCGTTGTCCGAAACCGGGGCAAATCACATAGCCGGCCATGCCTTCAAGCATTTTGCCCACGTTTTCGCGCGTGATGTTCTCCGCATTGATAAAGTGGCAGCGTACTTTTCGGTCATTGTAGACCCCGGCTTGTTGCAATGCCTCGATGATCGACTTGTAAGCGTCTTGCAAATCGTATTTACCGACGAGACCGATGTGCAACTCTTCTGTAGCGTTAGCGCGACGGTCGAGGAACGCACGCCATGGGCCGAGACTGGGCGTTTCGCCCACAGGTAATCCCAGTTTTTCGAGGATCACGCGGTCTATACCTTGGTCTTGCATGCAAACCGGTACCTGGTAAATCGAGGGCATGTCGGGGCTTTGGAACACTGCGTCGGGGCTAACGTTGCAGAAGTTGGCCACTTTCTTGCAAAGACCGGCCGAAAGCGGGTGTTCGGTGCGAAGAACGAGGATGTCGGGCTGGATTCCTTCACTTTGCAGTTCTTTTACAGAGTGCTGGGTGGGCTTTGTTTTCAATTCGCCCGCAGCAGCCAAGTAGGGAACGTAGGTCAAGTGGATGCAAACCGCGTTGCGGCCGAGTTCCCACTTGAGTTGGCGAATGGCTTCTACGAACGGGAGACTTTCGATGTCACCGATTGTACCGCCAATCTCTGTGATCACAAAATCATATCCGCCCTTTTTGCCCAAATAGAGCATATCGCGCTTGATTTCATCCGTGATGTGCGGAATCACCTGAATCGTTTTGCCCAAATAGTCGCCACGACGTTCCTTTTCGATCACGCTTTGGTAGATGCGTCCGGTCGTAAAGTTGTTATAGCGAGTGGTTTTGATGCCGGTGAAGCGTTCGTAGTGCCCGAGATCGAGGTCGGTTTCCTGACCGTCGTCCGTTACGTAGCATTCTCCGTGCTCATAGGGATTGAGCGTGCCGGGGTCGATGTTGATGTAGGGATCAAACTTCTGAATCGTGATGTTGTAGCCGCGAGCTTGCAGCAACTTCGCGATAGAACTTGCGATAATGCCTTTGCCCAGCGACGAGGCTACGCCGCCGGTGACGAAGATATATTTTGTATCAGCCATGAGGTGAAATGAGTTTTACTGAAGAACGCCGCTTTGGCGGAATGATTCGATGAGCTTGTCCACATCAGTGGCCATTTGTTCGCGGGTGGCACCTTCGTAGTGGGCTTGCAGGTAGTCAATCACGTCGGAAACCTCGAAATCGCGGTCGGCGAAATGAGTATAGATGTCGGCCGCGGTCTCATTGAGGTTGATCAAGTGGCCGAAGTCAACGTGTTCGGCACCGGTGGCGATAAGTACCGTTTCGCCGCAGATGTTTCGGAGGTCAAACGAAGTCTTAAATCTCATTGTATAGGGTGGAATTGAAATGTGCCGATGTAGGGTTAAGCCGGGAAAAGGCGGAGCCAACGGCGATAAAGAGCGAGCAATATGCGCCGCATCGGTAAAAGCGCTACCCAAGTGCGGGAGTAATAGCGCCAAGTGCGGCTATTGGTGTAGAGCGGTTCGGCTTTCCCCTTACGATAGAAGGCAATGGCTTTGGCGATGATGTCGGCGCGTGTGCAATGTTCGACGCCACACGCATTACCATCCCCTTGTAGGGTGTAATGGTCACCGTCGATTTGCATGATGCGGTGGAGAACGTAGTGTCCTTTGCTCACTTCAGCCAGCACAACGTCGTAGCGTTGGGGGGACTCATCGCCATAACCGCCCAAAAGCACTTCGTCACGTGCATGTTCGATCATGGGGCGCATGCTCCAGCCCATGGCGCGAAATCGCACGGTGCGCCCTTCTTCGATGAGGTTGCGCACATGGGGGATGAAAGCCGCGTTAGTGACTTCTATAATATGGTGTTGCATAACCAAACTTAGCGAGCAACGGTCATGGTGTCGTGACTTAATTCGGCTGCTTCGCGGTTGGGCAGGCATTCTAAGTCATAAGACGGTGTGCAAGCCACGATGTTATTGATCGTATCGCAGATGGCCGTGTAGAGCGGTTGGTCCCAAATCATCGAAGAGCACGACGAAATGATCGAACCGAAGGCGGCTACCGGACTTTGACGGACAATGCGATTGTGCGGGGCTTGGTGTAAGCGGAGGAAACCGCCCACCTCACAGCGCAGATTGCGGTAGCAAGGTGTCTTCCCGCTCCAAGGTGTACCATATACATAGGCCTTGCTCGTTTTGGCATCGTAGCGAACGGCCGGATTGTCGTCGTTGAGCAAGTGAGCCTCCCAATAGGTCGACAACCAAAGGCGGCTATGGGTACTCTTGCCCGTGCCACTTTTGCCTTGGAATATATAGCCCTTGTTGCCAATCATCGGCACGGAAGCGTGCATCAGTAGCACTCCTTGATGCGCACCGGCAAAGGCAAAGGCGAGCATCAGTGCATTTTCGATGCTGTTTGTGTGGTGGATCGAAGGACAATCCAAGTAGAGATGGCAATCGGTGAAGCGGGCATCGCTGATGAGCGTGCCAAGTTGCAAATCGTTTTCACCGATCAGCGTGATGCGATAGCCCCCCTCAGCATCTGTTTCTACGCGGTGAGCGATGTCTGCACCCTCGTACAAGCCGATTTCGCTCCAGCGATGGGGATCCGACTCTGCGGTACCGCGATGCACAGCAACCGAAAAAAGAACTGGATGAGTGGGCGCGTTGCAGGCAAAAGGAGCCATGTTGGGGAGAATCATCAGCACATTGGCTGTGCTACCGACGAGTTCGATGCTGAACGTCTGTTCGGCTACGCAAAAGTAAGCTTTCATATTGTGTAGGACGAGATGGAGTGAGGCCGAATGTGGGGATTATTGACCGATGGGTTTGAATACAAACTGGTCTTTATACACATCTTTGACCGTGATGGTGCCCAGCACAGCTTTGCTACCGGCCAGTTGTTTACGTAATTTCTCACGACGCTTCTCGGCCGCCTCGATATGGGTATCGAAGAAGACGGCCGTGGTTTGATGTGGAGAGGCAAAACGCTGCTGAACGTAGTCCTTAAATTGGTCAGCATACTGGTCGCGTTGCAGGAAATAGCCTTTTTCGAGCAGATGCGAGCCGGTGATGACTGTAATGTCGCTGACGTACGCAATGGTATCGTTCAAGTTTTGCGACACACCATAAATATAGAGGGTTTGCACGCCGTCGGCAGTGGTTTTCCGGTCGGGGGCGGCGGCAAAAGCCCGCACATTACAAGCGAGGAAAACGACGAGTGCCAAAAGCGAGAGAAGTTTGGTCGTACGCATAAGTATAGATGTTTCGAAACTGCCGCAAAGTTAGAAAAAAACACGCGTTCGGCAAAGGCGGTGCTGTACTTTCGACATTTTGTGCGCAGGTAGGCTCTCTTTTTGCCCGAAATGGGCTTAGAATTGAGCGAGATTCCGTCTCATAAAGGAAACGTCCTGCGGAAGTTTTGCGGTGAATAAAGAGTTTTTCGAGTATAATACACGCTTTTTGCTTTTATACTGTTTCCTTTGGTTGCCAATTTCTCGAGCGACGTAGGCTTTTCTACCATTTTGTCGCTATTGTGTTTGTCGTATCGGCAAAAAGGTCGCAAATTCGCGGCAGATTCTTTGTTCTGATAAAAGATAAACGCTTATGTTGACTATCAAGGCCGGCGAGATTGCAGGACGCATTTGGAATGCACTCGACGAAAAAGGCACACTGACCGGCAAAGAGCTGAAGAAAGTGTGCGGAAGACTCACGGACAAAGAGCTTTACCTCGGTTTGGGGTGGCTGCTCCGTGAAGAAAAGATTGAAACCGCTGAGGTTGAAAAAGACATTACGGCGCGTTTGAAGTAAGTCTTCGCGCCAAATTTGCATGTTGATTGTAGCCTGCGACGCCCATTGGGGCACCGCAGGCTTTTTTCGTGTCGTACTGTCTCGTGGGAGCGGTGGATGTGGGGAGCTGTCGGCTCAAGATCAACATAGGTGGGAAGAAAGTGGAGAAGGTGTTTTGAAAAGTCGGGGAGTTTTGGCAGAAAGTTGTGGCATTTTGCGAAAAAGTCCACGACTTTTTGAGCAAGTCGGAGGAGGGAAATAAGCCGATTGAGGAATGTTCATTTCGTATTCGAGGATCTATGAATTACTTCGCATAACTTTCTTCTTTTTGTTGTAAATCAAAGGGTTGTGTGATAATTTGTTTGCGAGAGTATTTCTTTGTACTTATTACAACTATCATATAATCAGATGGTTGTATCTCTTTCTTGATGTGGTTTATCTGTAGTCTTAGTCTATATGATGGGCTTTATTTCGCTGATTTATAATTGATTGTTTTGTTTCTTGTTTGAGCTCATTGGCTTTACCTTCGGGAAGTAAACGGGTATGTCGAATTACGGTGAAGTTTGAGCGCAAAAAAAAGTGGGCCGGCTTCCGTTTTCGGAAACCGACCCGGCAGGTGCGTGGGCGTTATCGGCCGTAAATCGCAGCCGCTAACTGTTGTTTTAGAATTCGCTGGTGAAGTGGAAGCGAATGTGCTTGAAGTCTTGTTGAGCCATCTGCAACACATAGCCCGAGTCGGCCAAGAAGACATCGCGGCCTTCGCGGTCTTTGGCCATGTATTGGTATTTTCTCTTTTTGAATTGCTCGAGTTCGGCGGGATCGTCGCTTTCGATCCAGCAGGCTTTGAAGAGATGGATCGGTTCCCAACGGCATTTGGCGCCATATTCGTTCTCCAAACGATATTGGATGACCTCAAATTGCAGTTGGCCTACTGTACCGATGATCTTGCGTCCGTTGAATTCGTTGACAAAGAGCTGTGCCACCCCTTCGTCCATGAGCTGATCGATGCCCTTTTGCAGCTGTTTGGTCTTCGTCGGATCGGCGTTTTCGATGTATTTGAACATCTCGGGCGAGAAAGAAGGAAGGCCTTTGAAGTGTAATTGCTCGCCTTCGGTGAGGGTGTCGCCGATTTTGAAAATCCCGTTGTCGGGCAAGCCTACGATGTCGCCGGGATAGGCTTCGTCGATGGTCTCTTTGCGCTGTGCCATGAACTGCGTGGGGCTGGAGAAACGGACGGTTTTGCCATTGCGTACGTGGAGATAAGGAGCATTGCGTACAAACTTGCCGGAGCACACTTTGCAGAAGGCGATGCACGAGCGGTGGTTGGGGTCGATGTTGGCGGTGATCTTGAAAATGAAGCCGCTGAATTTGGGTTCCTCGGGATCGACCACGCGTTCTTCGGCCGTGACGGGGCGGGGAGCCGGTGCGATCTTGACGAAGCAATCGAGCAATTCTTTGACACCAAAGTTGTTGAGTGCAGAACCAAAGAACACGGGCGCGACTTCGGCAGAAAGATAGGTGTCAATGTCGAAAGCGGGGTAGACACCGTCGACGAGTTCGAGGTCTTCGCGGAGTTTGGCCGCATCGCTATCGCCGACATTGGCTTCGAGTTCGCCCTCTGCGTGGATGTCTACGGCCACCTTTTCGGTCACTTTTTGTTTGTCGGCCGTGAAGAGATTGAGTTGTTGCTCGAAGATGTTGTAGACGCCTTTGAAACGCTGGCCTTGGTTGATGGGCCATGAGAGGGGACGGACACTGATTTGGAGCTCTTCTTCCAACTCGTCGAGCAGATCGAAGGGATCGCGGCCTTCGCGGTCCATCTTGTTGACGTAGACAATGACGGGCGTCTTGCGCATGCGGCACACTTCCATGAGTTTGCGCGTTTGCGTTTCGACACCTTTGGCGCTGTCGACCACGATGATGGCCGAGTCTACTGCTGTAAGGGTGCGGAACGTGTCCTCGGCGAAATCTTGGTGACCGGGTGTGTCGAGAATGTTCACTTTGTAACCTTCGTAGTCGAACTCCATGACTGAAGTGGTGACCGAGATACCGCGCTGCTTCTCGATTTCCATCCAGTCGGAGGTGGCGGTTTTCTTAATCTTGTTGTTTTTTACGGCGCCGGCCACCTGAATTTGTCCACCGAAGAGGAGGAGCTTCTCGGTGAGGGTGGTTTTACCGGCGTCCGGGTGCGAAATGATGGCGAAGGTACGCCGACGTTCGATTTCGGGATTCATCATATTGGTGTGTTGCTTATTTTGTCGAATTAGAAACAGGGGCGAACGTGCGCGTGGCTTTGCGCTTGCGGCGCATAAAATCGAAGAACGATTCGAAATCGTGCTTGAATTGGATGCCCAATCCCTGTGTGGTGAGTGCGGTGCGGGAGAAATAGCGCGTATTCGTTTCGCTATAGGCTTTCAGACTCCAGGTTCCGCGCGGGGTGAGGAGATATTGCACATCGAAGTCGCCCACAAAGTTGGTGGTGGCGGCTTCTCGTTCGTGGTAGCCCACTTTGCCGTTGAACAAGAGGCGGTTGTCGAGCAGGCGGCCGGATAGTTGTCCGTCGACTTCCATGTTGTTCCAACCTTGTTGTCCGGTGCTGACGTTGGCGCCGAAGCTCCAATTGGAATTGCCCACGGCGTTGGCGATGATACTATTGAGTTGCGAGGAGAGCGTGCCTGCAAGTAGGGATTGCATCATCATGGCCGACTGACTTTGGTTGGCGGCGGCTACGGTGCTATTGTAATTGTAGGTGAAGAAACGCCCCATACTCAGCAAGTAGAGCACTTGGGTGGTGCGCTCCTCGTCGGAGGCGATGAGATTGCGCACCATCATTTTTTCATCGTCGCTGACATTGGGCAAATCGAAGTCGAGCGCGAGATTCATGTTGCTCATTTTGCCGGTGAACTTGATCAGGCAGTTGACCGGAATGCTGTTGTTGCTGAAATTACCCCCGATGTTCAAATCCGCCAGCGAGGCAGAAGTGACGAGATAGTTGGCCAGTATGTTGACATCGGCGTTGAGCGGATTGCCGGAGAAGACCACCGTACCGCCTTGGTGGAGGGTAAATGTCTTTTTGATGAGGTTTTGTATGCTCAAATCGTAGGTGCCGCGCTGTACGGTGTAGGTGCCGAACATTTGGAAGTCACCTTTATTATAATAGGTGGCTTGGATGGGGCCTGTACCGTGTACTGTGATGAGGTCGCCGCTCTTTTTGTCGGTGATCATGCGGAGTGTTCCGCTGGGATCGACCTCTACTTGCATGTTTAGGCGAATATCGGTGCTACTCGTGTTGTCGGTTTCGGGCGCTGTGTCCAGACTATCGCTTGAGGTGGCTTGTTTTTTCGAAGCGTCGCGGAAAGTGAGGAGACGGGTGTCGCTGTTGTCCGGGCGATCCAGCACATAAGTGAGCACACTGCCCGGTTCGGTGCGCATTTTGAGGTTTACGTCCAGTCGGCCGGGATAACCTTTGAGCAAGACGTCGCCGGTGCCGTAGGCTGTGGCGTAGAAGGGCAGGTCTTCCTCTTGTGGGCGATCGTAGAGCAGGATGTTTTGCCCTGTCATGGCAAAGTCGTAGCGCATATCACGCAGGTGGCGGTGATTGAGGACCCCTTGCACGCGTCCGTTGCCGTGAATGCTGTCGGTGAGTGAGGCGTTGAGGAGTCGGAAACTACCTGGTGTGATTTGTATATCGGCATCGTTGAGGTGATAGGTCACGCCATTGATGGGCAATAAGGCTGATGCGCTCGCGCGTTGGGTGCCTTCGAAATCAATACTCTTGAACCCGCCGAAAATACGGCACGAACCGGTGGCACGACCTCGAATGTTGTGGAAGATGTCGCTGATGTAGTGATTGAGAAAGCCGAGGGGGGTGTTTTCTCCCTCAACGCGGAGGTCGAGATCTTTGTGTCCGAGACTCACATAGCCGGTGACGTTGGTTTGTCCGATGGTGCCTTCCGTCATATTGGCCTGTAGGCGAATGGTTTGGGCGTCGGTTTCGAAGCCACCGCGTATGCGAGCGTGGCCGAGATAGGTGTCGTTGAAGCGGAAACCGGGAATGTCGAGGAAGGCAGACAGGCGGGGTTTATTGCGTTCGTCGGGCTTTACGATGGCGCGTCCGCTGGCGCTGCCGGCAAAGCGAACGACCTCGAGTCCGGTCAATGCGAGTAACGAACCAATATCCACCTTTTGCAGATCGAGGGCGATACCTTCTCCGCCTCTTGTATAGGTGCCGTGCACGGTGAGGTGCTGGTCGGCGTGGCGCAGGGCCACGTGGCGAATGGCGAACTCCCGATTGGTGAGGACGATGTTGCCGGGCTCGATGTCCCATGTGTTGCCATTGACATGGAAGTGGGTGGGTTGTACGTCGAAGTCGAATTTTATGCGCCGACCGGAGCCGAGTGCGGGGATATGGAGTTGGCCGGTGGTTAAAATATTGCCGTAGAAACCGTGATTGCGGCGTTCGTCCCACTGCAAGTTGTTGCTCCATTGGCCATTGTCGGCAGTGGTGTGGAGTTCCAGTTGGAGGACTGCATCACGAAGCGGCTTGCATGCTTTGGCCAACAGCGAGAGGTGGTTGCCGTCACTGCGTGCAGAGAGCGAAAGTGCCTCGAAGCGGTTGTCATTGATGGTGAGTTCGGGGATGTCTGCCGAAATGCGCATGAAGGAACCATCGGTGCCCAGCGAACCGTTGACAACTGCAGGGCGGGGGAGGTGGGCGTCGAGATTCAAGAAGTGGCGAAGGACGTCAGTGCGCTTAAGTGTGAGCGCAAAGGAGTTGCCTGTGTTGGCGGAGGCGACAGCTGTTGTCGTATTGGTGGGGGCGGCTACTGTTTGCAGCCACTGATTGAGGCTTTTTTGAAGGAGGGCCGGATCTATTTTACCCGTAAAAGCAGCATCGGCAAAGTCACTTTGCAGCCGGAGGTGCGAGCCTTTGGGATGATTTTGCGCTGTCAGATGCAGGCGGTCGAGGTGGTAGGCCGGAGCGCTGTTGCGTTCCGGAATGATGTTGAGGTTCGTGAGGGCTACTTCGCCGAGAGGACGTTTGAAGTCGAGTGACGACAGCGAAGCCTTGAGTTGCGCCCCTATCGTTCCGGTGAGTCCGTTGAGGTTCAACCCAAAGAGGGTGGGAGAAAAATGGCGCACATCTAATTGTAAGTCGGCAGAGGTGGGGCGCCCTTCATAGGTGATTCGGCTCGATATTTGTCCGGTGAAATCGGCCCCGGCATTGTGGCTATCGAGTTTGAGGTCGGCCAATCCGTTCTTGTGGGTCAGATCCACCTTGATGTCACGGAACTGGTGATTTTCAATAGTCGCATCGCGCACAGCGAGTTGCACTTGTCCCTCGGGAAGGCGGCCGGCGATGAAACGAACTTGTCCGCGCGCGTCAAAACGCAACAGTCCGGGCACATATTTGTGCTCGGATAAAAGGGAAGGTCGTAAGTCGTTGGAAGAAAGTGTTCCGCTGAGTTCGTTATGAGTATAACGAAGATCAGCTTTTAATTCACCGGGAGCAGATTGCAATTGCCCAGTAAAAGTGGAGTTGTGGCCAGGGAAGTGATAACTTCCGCGGCCGACGAGCGATAGATCCCCTAATTTACTGATGATCGGGGGGACATCTTTGAGGGCAAAGGCTAAAACGGGTTGAAGGAAGCTTTGCGGTAGATTGAGTTTGTGGATTTGTGCGGTAACCTGTTCGGGTTTACCGGCTTTGAATTGCAGTATTGCATCGGTGCCTAAGTGGAAGCGATGCTGACTACCGACTATTGTCAGTTTTTGTGCTTTGATGCGGCGCGGGGTGTAAGCAATTTGTCCGTCGAGACGGAAGTTTTCGCGAAAAGTGAGGGGACGCGGTGTGATGGGGGCAAAATCAGTCGTGGATATGCGCCAGTTATGGGCTTTCCACTGGGCAGAAAGTGTGGAAAGCAGTGAGCCGGAAGCGTCTAAATCGTAGTGGGCTTGCAGTTCTTCTTGATTGATCGAAGAATGCGGGGTGGTAAGTTCGAAATCACGTAAGGTGCAGTGCCGGCGGTTGCCTTCAAATCGCACACTGAGGTGACGAAGATCCCAGCCGCAGGCTTCGCGTGCAGCCAACTGCCGAATACGAAAGTTGAGACTGTCGCGAGTGAAATGCTTGAGTGTGAGGTTGGCGTCAATATCGGACAACCGAAGATGGTGCGGTGAGAAACGACCGGCAAGTGGGCGGGGATGGTACCACTCGTCATAGGTGAGTTTTCCGCGTCGCACGATGAGTGCGTTGATGCGGAGGTCGGTATTTTGAGGGCCGACGGCGTCTTTACTGCTGAAGGCATCAATAATAAATTGAAGGTTGGTGGGTTGATCCGGCTCTGCCTTATATATATGGACATCGGTGTCCAACAATGCGATATTGCGCAGGTAGATTTTCCCACGAAGGAGTGAACGAACTTGTATCTTTGCGTAGAGTAAGTTGCTGTTGAGTAGGTTTTTCCCGCTTTGATCCTTGAGTGTTACATCATGTAAGGAAACACTGTTGAGTAAGCCCACCTCTACACGTCCGATTTTGACTTCGGTGTGTAGGATTTGTTCCAATTCATGTTCGACAAGGTGTCCCAGTTCGTTTTGCACACGCGTATTGTTGAGCGCGAAAACGAGCAGGGTGTAGAGCACAATACATGTGCCTACGGTCCATTGTGCGAAAGAACGAAGCGTGGGAGTTCGCATACTAAGCGAGAAGAGCGTTTAGTTTTTGCTTTTGGGAATATTGATGAGATAAGTTACCTTAGCCATGATCGCGCCATTGGCTGATCGTGAGAAAGGATCCTTCTTGGCGTTGCCGAAAAGATCGGACAGACCATAATAATAGCGTGCGTCCACAATAAAATGCCCGATGCCTGTGGTAAACTCTATGCCAAGGCCGGCCGTGATGCCGTAGTCTATTTTGTGATCGAGGGCTTTTCCGTATTGCGCATACACGTTGTTTGAGCGATCGGGTGTCTCTTGTCCGTTGGTGGTTGTGGTGGTCCAAGTCGAAGAGCGCTCTTCGTGATCAGCTATTGCGTAGCTAATTTGCGGACCGGCCAACAGGAAACCTTTGAGTCCCTTGTATTCGTTGCCTAATCCCAAGTTGGCCAAGATGGGTAGTTGAATGTAATTTACGTTGCGCGTATAACTGTCGGGCAACTTTTTGCCTTGTGAAGAATAGATGTCTTCTTTCCATCCGGCTTGCCAGTAATTCGCCTCGATTTGCAGGGCGCAGATCAAACCATAGTAGCGCTCGCTGGTGTAACGAGCGGTAAATCCCCATACGCCTCCAGGGCAATAAGTTTGTCGCACACCGGGATTGAAGGAAACTTGGTTCAAACTAAGCCCAGTGTTTGCGCCTATGGCCCAATCGTTGCGCTGCGACCCTAATTGGGCGGCAGTAGGCAGAGCGGTGGAGAGAAAAATCGCGCTAAAAAGCAGAGCGCTTCGCTGGCATAGGGTGAGGTGCATTGTGGAGTTGAGATTTATGCCGCGAAGTTACGCAAAAAAGCTCGACGAATCCCATGGTATTCTCTAATTTGTTGTGTCGCAGTGTTTCAGATCGAGCGAATTGAAGATGGGAATTGAAAAAGTGGGGGAGTTTTCGCGCTGCTAATCTTTTTTCCCTAAAAATAAATGAGTAATTTCGCATCGGATTATAGCCGTTTTATTGATAATGAACGGCCAAGCAGTGGAATTCCTAAGATCGTACAAAGGATTTTGCACGTGAAGGCGGACTGCTTTGCATCTTAGCAAACGTATTTCCTATGAATATATCTTACAAGTGGCTGAAAGAGTATGTCGATTTTGACATGACAGCCCAAGAAGTGGCAGAAGCATTGACTTCTATCGGTCTCGAAGTGGGTAGCGTCGATGAAGTACAGACGATTCGTGGCGGCCTCAAGGGACTCGTTGTCGGAGAAGTGCTGACTTGCGAAGCGCACCCCGACTCTGATCACATGCACGTGACGACGGTTGACTTAGGCGACGGCAACGAACCCACGCAAGTGGTGTGCGGTGCCCATAATGTGGCTGCCGGTCAGAAAGTAATTGTCGCTACACTTGGCACGAAACTCTACGATGGTGATAGCGAATTCGTCATTAAGAAGTCGAAGTTGCGTGGTGTGGAGAGCTACGGTATGATTTGCGCCGAAGATGAGATCGGTGTTGGCACGGGACACGATGGGATTATGGTCTTGCCCGCCGACACACCGGTAGGAACGCCCGCTGCAACTTATTTTGGTCTCGAAAGTGATTTCTTGATTGAAGTAGATATCACGCCCAACCGTGCAGATGCTTGCTCACACTGGGGAGTTGCGCGTGATCTTTATGCCTATCTTGTGCGCAATGGTCAACCCACGGCCTTGCATCGCCCCGATGATGCTCAATTCGCCGTAGATCATAATGATTTGCCCATTGCTGTAGAAGTAGAACGTCCCGATGCCTGCCTGCGCTATTGTGCTGTTACACTCAAAGGCTGCGAAATCAAAGAGAGTCCCAAGTGGTTGCAAGACAAACTGAACACCATCGGTTTGCGCCCCATCAATAATATTGTCGACATCACGAACTATGTGATGATGGCCTACGGACAACCCTTGCATTGCTTCGATGCAGATATGATCGCCGGGGGCAAGATTGTGGTGAAAACACTTCCTGAAGGCACGCCTTTTGTCACGCTCGATGGCGAAGAACGCAAACTTTCTGAGCGCGACTTGGCCATTTGCAATGCCGAAGAGCCGATGTGTATCGCCGGAGTTCTCGGTGGAAAGGGTAGCGGAACGTACGACACGACGCGCGATATCCTGTTTGAAAGTGCTTATTTCCACCCGACTTGGGTACGAAAGAGCGTACGCCGTCATGGACTCAATACCGATGCTTCGTTCCGTTTCGAGCGTGGTATCGATCCCGATGGACAACTTTATGCCTTGAAGCAGGCTGCTTTGTTGGCAAAAGAACTCGCCGGCGGTGAAATTGCCATGGAGATTGTTGATGTACAATCGCCCGAGCTCAAGAAACACTTCGAAGTTGAGCTGGAATACAAGTACGTTCATGAATTGATCGGCAAGGAAATTCCCCATGACCTGATCCGTACCATTCTGACCGCCTTGGATATGGAGATTGTTGCGGAAAATGATGTGCAGCTCACGCTCCGTGTACCGGCCTATCGTGTGGATGTACAGCGCCCCTGTGATGTTGTCGAAGACATCTTGCGCATCTACGGCTACAATAACGTAGAGATCCCGACCAGCTTGAAGTCTTCGCTTACAACCAAGAACGCTTGTGATGTAAGTCAACGCTTGCAGAATCTTGTAAGTGAACAACTTATTGGTGAAGGGTTCAACGAAATTCTCAACAACTCTCTTACTCGCGAAGCCTACTACAGCGCTTTGAAAACGCATGCGCCCGAGCATTTGGTGCATCTCCTCAATCCGCTTTCGAGCGACCTCAATGTGATGCGACAAACGCTCTTGTTTGGCGGCTTGGAAAGCATTGCGCACAACGTAAACCGCAAGGAAGGCAATCTTCGCTTCTTCGAATTTGGTAATTGCTACGTCTACGATGCCGAAAAGCGCAACGCCGAGAAAGTACTTGCCCCTTATAGCGAAGAACTCCACCTCGGACTGTGGTTGACCGGTAAGCGCGTCATGGATTCGTGGGCACATGCCAACGAAGACAGCAGTATTTATGAGTTGAAGGGCTATGCGATGAACGTATTGTCCCGCCTGGGAGTACCTCTCGGCGGATTGCTGATAAAGGAAGGTACGAACGACATCTTCTCCAAGAGCCTTTCTATCGAAGATCGCAACGGAAAAGTTTGCCTTGAGTTGGGTTTGGTTAGCAAAGCCCTATTGGTAGCTTGCGATGTGGAGCAAGAAGTGTACTATGCCGACTTCAATTGGAGCGTGCTCATGAAGAAACTCCCCAAGAAAGAAGTTTCTTACACAGAATTGTCCAAGTTCCCCGCCGTTCGTCGCGACCTCGCGCTGTTGCTTGACGTTTCTGTCCCGTTTGCCGAAGTGGAACGTGTGGCGCGTGCCTGCGAGAAAAAATTGCTCCGCAAAGTCGAACTCTTCGATGTATACGAAGGAGATCACCTCCCCGAAGGTAAGAAGAGCTATGCGGTGGCTTTCACGTTGTCTGACGAAACAAAGACGATGAATGACAAGCAGACCGAAGCCATCATGAGCAAGATCATCAAACAACTGCAACAACAATTGGGCGCAGAACTCCGTTAATCCCCCAACCGCTGTGTACCTTCTCTTATTCTACATCCTACCTCATAAGCGTAGTCGCGTGGAATAAGAGAAAGTACACGCAATACAAGAACATTTCTATCAATCATTCCTATGGGAAGAGCATTTGAATACCGCAAAGCCGCCAAAATGAAGCGGTGGGGTCACATGGCCCGTACATTTACCAAGATCGGCAAGCAAATCGCAGTGGCAGTTAAAGCCGGCGGTCCCGAGCCCGAAACGAATCCCACGCTCCGTGCGATCATCGCAACGGCAAAGCGTGAGAACATGCCCAAAGATAATATTGAGCGTGCCATCAAGAATGCGATGGGTAAAGACCAGAGCGAGTACAAGACCATGACCTATGAAGGCTACGGCCCCCATGGTGTCGCCATATTCGTCGATACCCTCACCGACAACCCCACGCGTACTGTCGGTGATGTGCGTTCCGTCTTCAACAAGTTCAACGGTAACCTCGGTACGATGGGGTCGTTGGCTTTCCTTTTCGATCACAAATGCGTGTTCGCCTTTAAGAAGAAGGACGGACTCGATATGGAAGAACTCATCCTCGATCTCATCGATTACGGTGTGGAAGACGAGTATGACGAGGACGAAGAAGAAGATAGCATCACCATTTACGGCGATCCCAAATCGTTCAGTGAGATTCAGAAGCATCTCGAGGCCGATGGTTTCGAAATCGTCAGCGCTGAGTTCACCTACATCCCCAACGATCTGAAAGAAGTTTCGGACGAGCAGCGCGAAACGATCGACAAGATGGTGGAACGCCTCGAAGATTTCGACGATGTCCAAAACGTTTACACCAATATGAAGCCGGAAGAAGCGTAACTTCTCCCATTTCAGCTTCTTATCAAACGCTTAAGCCGATTCTCCCTCACCGGAGAATCGGCTTTTTTGTGTAGATTGCTAAACAGGCTGCCAAAAACTCCCTTGTTTTCGCGCGCAATTAACACTTCTGTTCGTATCTTTGCCGAAAGGCTTACACTTTTTCATCACAAAGCCCCTTCTTCCTATCATTCTTCAAATCTACATGAAGCAACTTTTATCCTCTTTACTTTTTGCGGCTGTGCTTTCCGGTACCGGAGGTGCCTATGCACAGACCGTCTACGACATCTATCCCATCCCACAACGCCAAGTTGCCGGAAAAGGATTAGTGAGTTTCTCCAAATCTGTCACCGTGGTGTGCGACGCCGCAATCGACGCAGCCACGCGCCGACGTGCAGAGCAAGTGTTGAAGGACGCCCAACTCGAATGCACGTTTGCCACCGAAGCCCCGGCAACCGGCGCGGTGCTTTACCTCGGTGTGAACGGAAGTGGTGAAGTGGCCGACCTGCGTGCCACAGCCCTCAACCTCGATCGCTCTGTTCTCTCGAAGACCGGAAAGTATGACCGCCACATTCTTTCGTTGTCAGACCGAAACGGCAGCGCGGAAGTCGTGATCATCGGCGAAAACACCGATGCCACTTTCTTCGGATTGGCCTCCTTGGAACAAATGCTCGAAAAAGGCACAAGCAACATTCCCGAAGTGACGCTTTATGATTACGCAGATCAGCAGAGTCGAGGCCTGGTAGAGGGATATTATGGCTATCCCTACAGTGTGGCCGTGAAGAAAGACCTCATGCGTTTCATGATGCGCATGAAGATGAACACCTATATGTACGGTGCCAAGTCAGATGTCTACCATTCGCAGAAGTGGGAAGCCGCTTATCCCGCGACGTTGACGGCACAACAGGTGAAAAACGGCTTGCTCACGCAAAATATGATTCGCGAAATCGCAGCGACGTCGCAAGACACGAAGGTGAATTTCATTTGGGCAATCCACCCGGGCAATAGTTTCGTGGAAGATGCCAATGTGGTGAATCGCATCATGAACAAGTACTCGCGCATGTACGATCTCGGTGTGCGCCAGTTCGCCGTCTTTGTGGACGATGTCGGTGTGCCCAAGTCGGAAGCCGACTGCAAAACCAACGCCGATCATCTCACCGCTTTGCAAGCCGCCATTGACAAGAAGTGGAACGGCGAGACGGCAAAGCCCGAAGATCGCGTCCGTCCTCTGCACTTCGTGCCGCAGGTGTACACCCTCAGTTGGGTGGGTGAGGCCGATCGCAAGCGTTTCTACAATGCGTTGGCCAAGACTCCCGACAAAATCACGATCTATATTACCGGTTGGGGCGTGTGGACTGTGCCCAACAGCAATGACCTTGACGTGGTGCGCAAAGAATTGCAGCGTCCGGCCGCTTGGTGGTGGAACTATCCTTGCAATGACAATGCGGATGGACAGGTCTATCCGTCGGATATGTACTATAATTTCTTCGAGATGCCGGCAGTGTCCAACAATGCCAAGATGCCCAAGCAGTTGGAGCATGGGTTGGGCATTGTGTCAAACCCCATGCAAGAGGGCGAAATCTCGAAGACGGCACTCTTCTCTGTGGCCGACTACGCGTGGAACAATGCCGCTTTCGACAATATGAAGTCATGGAACGCCAGCTTCAGCCGAATTCTCAGCACCCCCGAACAGCAACACGCCTATAAGACGCTCATTCCTTACCTCCGATGGAACGATGCCGAAGACATGCAACAGGCCATTGCTCGCTTCAAGGCTGGGCATACCGACAAACTGAAACAACTTGTGGAGCGTTTGTTGCCGGCGGCCGAAACTTTGGCGCGTTTGAAGGACTCTGCGGTCGAGAATGAGCGTTTGCTCTATGCCGACCTCGCCCCGTGGTTGTTGAAACTGCGCACGATGCTCCTCGTGGCAGGACAAATGGTGGAAGTAGCCGAAAGTTCGCAGCCCGAAGCGCGTTGGGAGGAATATGTGAAGCAGTTGGATCGCATTGCCGATCTCGATGTTAACACCGATTTCACGGCCTATGCGCTCGAAGGGCTGGGCAGTGGCATCAGCGTGAGCCAGCGTCAGAGCCAGCCTTCGCAGAAGTATTTCTATCCCTTCATGAATTACCTCCGCGAGAATGGATTTGGCCGTCAAGCTTTTGGCAAAAGCGCGGAACCGGTGCAGGCGGTGAGCAGCGTGTCAGGCATTTCGCCCCGTGTGGTGCAGCAAAACGGCGAAAACTATTTCAACGGAGCCAAAGTTACGCTCCCGGCCGGCGCATTCGTGGGACTTTCCTTTGCAGAACCTTTCACGCCGGCTGAAGTGCGCATCGATGCGGCTCTTTTGAGCGGATTTGCTGTGCAATGGAGCGAAGACGGCAAGCACTGGAACCGCATGCACAGCACGACTTGGCCGGAAGGTAAAAAAATGAAGTACGTCGTACTGATCAACGACCAAACAGAGGCTAAATCACTCACGCTTACGCGCAGTAACTTCTGCTTTGTTCTGCCGCAGTTGCCTATGCTTACGGCAGTTGACGTACCCGTTGAGGAAGTGGGCGAAGTGACCAACAACCAGTTGGGCAAGCGTGCCTTGATCGACGGCGATCCTTCGACCTTCTTTGCCGGCAAGCGCAACCAGATGAAGGACGATCGCTATGTGGTGCACTTGCAAAAGCCCACCGACGTGAAGGATGTGCGCATCTATTTCGGTACGAAAAACGGCGACCAGCTGCAAGCCGGTACAGTCGAGGCTAGTGTCGACGGTAAAGTGTGGAAACAACTCCATGTGGCCGGCAGTGTGGCGCGTGCAGGCGGCCTATCGCAAAGCAAACCCTACGCCGATCAAGTGCGCTATATCGACTTTGAAGGCAATGTGCCCGAGGCCAAACAAGTGCGCCTGACCGTGAGTTCGCCCATCGGCAATAAGTGGTTGCGACTCTATGATATGCAGGTCAATGTGTTGCACCGCGCGGCGCAGTTTGCTCCCGGTGTGACGGACGGCAAGGGCAAGGCTCACCCCGAAGTCACGGACGGGAAGGGATACAATGTCCTCGCGCAAGCCGGCGGTGGCGAATTGCGCTACGAAATCCGTACGCTCGCCGAGTTGCAGGCCATAGAAATCTATTGGAATCCCGCAGCATGGACGGCCGAAGCAAAGCCCGAATTGGAATGGACGGCTGATGGTGCAACGTGGCAGACGATCGGACAACTGGGAACGGCCTTGACACGCGTCGCGGCCGCACAAATGCCCGAGGCCACCGCACTCCGTGTGCGTTGGACGGGACAACAAGTGCCCGCCATTTACCAAATGGTGTCTGTCACTTCGCCGGCAATGCGAGAGATTGCGCCGACGGCTGTGAAAGCGGTGCGCACCGATCTCGCGAATAAGGCTGCATTGGACATCTATGACTTGAACGGCAAACTCGTAGGCCGCAACGGCAATACAGAGGGCTTGCCCTCCGGTGTCTATGTGGTGGGCGGTCGCAAAATCACGCTCTACTAACATCCGCATCTTCTCCCTGTCAAACTAAAAACTCCCCTCGTGATCCGAAGGAATCATGAGGGGAGTTTTTTGGGCTTCAGCGAACTAAGCGAGGCAAGTCCTTGGCTTATGGAATTCACTGGGGAAGGGAGTGGGAAAAGTAGGGGACTTTTGCCGAAAAGTGCTCTACTTTTGTCGGAAAACGGACAACTTTCTGCCGCTTATGGACAACTTGCGCCGAATTGTTGTAATGTCGGTTTACCAAGAAGAGCAAGTGCAGGTGAACCCCGTGAATAATAGCCCAACTGCGTGTAGCAAAAATATGCTTCTCTCCTAAATCAGCACGCCATGCTACGATTCTGCAAACGCAGTGGGGAGCTTATGGCCAATCGTGCAGAAGGAGGAAAGCCGGTATGCACAAAAAAGGCGTTCGAGCGGACTCGAACGCCTTGTAAAACGGAAACTTGGGGGAGAAACTCGGCAAGTCTGAACTTTTGCAGCTGCGCTTGCGGCTCATTGTTACCCCCAATCAGGTGAAGTCGGGGCGACAGGATTCGAACCTGCGACCCCCTGGTCCCAAACCAGGTGCGCTACCAACTGCGCTACGCCCCGTGGAATTTGTTTTTTCCGTGTGCAAAGGTAGAAAAAACTATCGGGGTGGCCAAATTGTTATTCGAATCTTATGGCTTTGGCCGGTTGAATGCGCGAAACAACGTAGCTGGGGCCGACGAGTGCGAGGATCGTGGCCAGCAAAGTGCCGATATTCACGAGCAGCACAATGGGCCAATTGATGTGGATGGGCACCGTTTCAAAATAGTAAGTGGCAGGGTCGAGTCGAAGCAGTCCCCACTGGCGTTGTGCAAAGGCAATGCCGAGCGCAAGGACGTCGCCGATGAGCAAACCGCGGAGGGTGATGAAGACTGCGAAGTTGAGAAAAATGCGGCGCACGCTGCCGTTGGTGGCGCCGAGTGCCTTGAGTAGGCCGATGGTTTGCGTGCGTTCGAGTACGAGGATGAGGAGTCCGCTCACCATGGTGAAACCGGAGATGCAAAGCATGATGATAAGAATGACCACCATGTTGAAGTCGAGCAGATTGAGCCAAGAAAAAACTTGAGCGTAGAGGTCGGTGATGGAGATGGCGTTGTGTTTTTGGCCGACCGAGACTTGATTTTGTTGTTGGCAGAGGTGGCGCACGACGGGCATTACCCCGGTGGTGTCGGAGAAGTGGCGCAGGCGAATTTCGACGATAGAGGCTTCGTCGTTCTCCCAACGATTGAGCTTGCGCACGGTAGAAAATGGCGTGATGGCATAGGTCTTGTCGAAAATCGCCATGTTCGAACTGTAGATGCCGCAGACTTTGAAGCGGCGCATGCGGATGTTCTCTTCAAAGAAGTAGGCGAAGACGCGATCGCCGACCTTGAGATTCAAGTCGTTGGCTTGTTTTCTCGAAATCAAGAGTTCGTTGGAATCTTCGGCACCGAAATTCGGCAAACGCCCCTCTACAAGTGACGAAGAGAAGAACGAAGTGTCGGCATCTTTGGGCAGTCCTTTGAGGGTGATGGCTTGATAGTCTTCGGTGGTCTTGAGTATCCCCATTTTCTGCGCGGTGGGGGTCACACTCTTCACATCGGGCAGGCGACGCAAGGTGTTGAGCAGCGCAGGGGTGGCTGATACGGGATGAGCATCGGGGGCGGCGAAAGTGGCGAAGTCGAGAATCTCAATATGCCCTCCGAAGCCTTCGACTTTCTTGGTGATTTCTGATTGAAAACCGAGAATGATGCACACGGTGAGTAGCATAACGGCCAGCCCGACCGCCACTCCTGCAGTGGCAATCGAGACGGTGAGACGAGAAGCACGACTTTTGTCGCTGCTCATGCTCTTGAAAAAGCGGCGAGCGACGAAAAAGGAGAATTTCATCCGAATAAAAACGTAAGAAATGGGAAGACGTGAACGAACCGATGCGAACGGCCTTGAGGGGGGCGGTGAGCCTTTTTAGATATGTCCAGGATAGGCTTCTAGGGCGCGGCCCAAAATGAAGAGTGCGCGCTCGAGATCGTGCTTGTTGAGCACGTAGGCAATGCGCACTTCGTTGTGACCAGCGCCGGGAGTGGTGTAGAAACCAGCGCCGGGAGCCATCATGATGGTTTCGTTCTCGTAAGAAAATTCTTCTAAGCACCAAGCGCAGAAGCGTTCTGCATCATCAATGGGCAGACGCGCCATGGTGTAGAAAGCGCCCATGGGGATAGGACTATAGACACCGGGGATCTTATTGAGTCCGTCGATGAGGCAATTGCGGCGCTCTACGTATTCGTCGTACATTTCGCGGAGATAGTCTTCGGAAGTGTCGATGGAGGCTTCAGCAACCAGTTGGCCGAGCAGGGGAGGAGAGAGGCGCGCTTGGCAAAACTTCATGACGGCATTGCGCACTTCTTTGTTCTTCGTGATCAAAGCACCGATGCGGATACCGCATTCGGAGTAGCGTTTCGACACGGAGTCGATGAGAATCACATTTTGCTCAATGCCTTCGAGATGACAAGCGGAAATGTAGGGAGAGCCGGTGTAGATAAATTCGCGATAGACCTCGTCTGAGAACAAATAGAGGTCGTGTTTCTTCACCAAGTCGCGAATTTGGTTCATCTCTCTGCGCGTATAGAGATAGCCTGTGGGGTTGTTGGGGTTACAAATCAGGATCGCACGGGTACGTTCGTTGATGAGTTCTTCAAACTTTTCGACCTTCGGCAGCGAAAAGCCTTCTTCGATGGTGGTGGACACGGTGCGAATGCGCGCGCCGGCCGAGATGGCGAAGGCCATATAGTTGGCGTAAGCCGGTTCGGGTACGATGATTTCGTCGCCGGGATTGAGGCACGACATGAAAGCAAAGAGCACCGCTTCGGAACCGCCCGTTGTGATGATGATATCGTCGGGCGTGAGGCTGATATTGTAGCGCTTATAGTAGTCAACCAGCTTGCGACGATAGGAAAGAAAACCTTGTGAAGGAGAATATTCAAGGATGTCGCGACCGATGTGGCGCAAAATATCCAAACCTTCCTCGGGCGTCTTCAAATCTGGCTGACCGATGTTCAGATGGTAAATCTTTATGCCGCGATTCTCCGCGGCTGCAGCCAGCGGAGCGAGCTTACGGATGGGAGATTGCGGCATTTGAACCGCACGTTCAGATATGTGAGGCATAATCTTGATACTGAAAGAAATAAGTGGGGAAGGTTTGAGCCAAAAATCAGGACTCTTGTTCGGTGGCTTCGGGCTTCTTCTTGCTTTCGGCAAACACTTTTAAGAAAGCCTTGGGAACCGGCGTTTCGAAGTGCAGCGGTTCGCGCGTAATGGGGTGATAGAAGTCGAGGCGGAAGGCGTGTAGACACAGACGGCAGATGGGATCGTCGCCGTTTCCGTATTTGATGTCGCCACAAACGGGGCAACCGAGATCTTGAAGGTGGACGCGGATTTGATTTTTGCGGCCGGTGTCGAGTTTCAGCTCGACGAGTGAGTAGTTGGGGTTGCGACGCAATGTCCGATAATGCGTGCGCGCAAACTTTCCGCCGTTGTCTGTCGGCGAAGAATAGGTGATATAGGCTTTGTTGTCTTTGAGCCAGCTTTCGACTACGCCCTCCTTTTGGCGCATTTCGCCCGACACTAAAGCCACGTAGCGGCGATCGGTGACGATGCGGCTCCAGTTGTGTTCGAGAATCTGCTCTGCTTCGATGGTTTTGGCGTAGACCAAAAGTCCGGAGGTGTCGCGGTCGAGACGATGCACTACGTGTGCGGTGCATTTTTGGCGCGTTTTCCGGAAATAATCGTCGAGAATGGTCTTTACACAGAATTGTCCTTGCGTGGCGGCCATGGAAAGAATACCGATATTCTTTTCTATGACGATGATTTGTGCATCCTCATATACAATCTTGATAAATTTGCTTTGGAACTGCGTACGCGGTTTGTGTTTCGAGATCTCTACGACCATACCGGGGCGGAGTTCGAAATCGTGTTGCGACACATTTTTGTGATCGACGCGTACGCCGCCACCGGAGAGGATGGCTTTTGCCTTAGAGCGGCTGATGCCGTCGAGACATTGCATAACAAAGGGAAGAAGCGTATCAGCTTGTTTCACTTTGAAGACTGTAAATTGTGGCTTGCGAGGATTGTACATAGGGAAAGGAGGTAGTTTAGGCTGCAAATGTACGGCAAGAAGTTGGATACGGCAAACAAAAGTCGCAGCAATCCATTCGTATTGTTAAAAATGAAACGAAATGCTCTAAGTTTCGGGGATGCGCTGAACCATATATCGGATAAATCTCTATCTTCGCAGCAAAGTCACATAAAAAAGACACAATATGAAACAGATAGCTCTTACCATTATAGCTCTCCTTGCAGCGAGTGCTGCTTGGGCTCAGGACGACGTTTATTTTGTGCCTACGAAAAAGGCGCTGGAAGCCGAACGCCAAGAGATGTATGGCCATAGTTCGTATGATCAAATCGCAATTCCTACAGATAAAGCCTTTGAACACAGTAATTGGGCGGATGGTCGCTCTGCCGGTGGACGGAATGTGGATGAATACAATCGCCGTGGCACTGCTCGTTCGAAGTATGACAGTCTGAATACGCGGGCTTATCGCGATTACAACGAAGATGATTACACGGCGACGGCACGAATCGTGCGTTTCCGCTCGCCGCGTGGATGCATCCTCGCTTCTCCCTACTATTATGATTATTATGATCTGGGATTCTACGATCCTTGGTTTGACGATTGGGCTTGGGGCGGCCGTTTCGGCGCTTATCCCTATTTCTCCTTCGGATGGAATAGCGGATGGTGGGGAACTTCTTGGAGCTTAGGCGGATGGTATTCGCCTTGGTACTACAATAGCTGGTACGGGCCCACTTATTCCTATTGGAACTCTCCTTATTATTATGGAGGATGGGGCTGGAGCAGTTGGTACTCGCCATTTTACTATGACTATGGGGCACGTTATACCTATACTCGCCCTCGCGGAACGTGGTATAGCGGAACTTATGGCTCAAGTGGCACCGGTGGTCGTGGAGACTTCTATGCCGGCGGCTCTCGCACGGGAGGTTTCTCCGGAAACACGTATTCCGGCACGCGAAGCGCTTACTCGCCTTCTTACAGTCGTGGAGATTCGCGCAGCAGCTACAGCGGTTCGTATAGCAACAGCCAAGGATACCGCAGCGGTAGCCGAGACAGCGATCGTTCGTCCTACACTCCGGTCAATACTCGTAGCTACGACAGCGGAAACTACAGCTCGCCTTCGCGCAGTAGCTATGAATCCTCGTCGCGCAGCAGTGGAAGCTATTCAAGTCCTTCGCGTAGCGGTGGATTCTACAGCGGCGGTAGCCGAACAGGTGGAGGATTCTCCGGTGGTGGCTACAGTGGCGGAGGAAATACCGGTGGCAGCGGTAGCGGCGGTGGATATTCAAGCGGTCGCCGTTGATCAATGTTGAACTCCGAGTGGACTTCTTTTTATCCCGTTCCATGTGAGCGGTGTGCCTAAATGCCATAATTGAATGGCTTTAAGTGAAGTTTCTCTCGAAATCAAACACAGGATATGAAAAAGAAATATATGGTTGCAGCAACACTTGCGCTATTCGCAGCAAGTGCTTCTGCACAAGATATTTATAAAGTGGGGTTACTCACGTCAACTGACCTAAATGGCGATGCGCGCTACGTTGGTATGGGTGGTGCGATGAGCGCTTTGGGCGCCAACATCTCAGCTATGAGCACCAACCCCGCCTCTACGGCTCAATATCGTCGCAATGACTTTGCCATAACGGGTGGAGTTTTGCGCAGCGCAGGCAATCCCGATGACTTTAGTTTCTTCAGTCAAAACAAAACGCGCGCCAGTATCGATCAGGCCGGCTTTGTTTATTCTTTACCGTTGCAAAGTGGTAGTATGCGCTTCGTGAGCCTTGGTTTCAACTACCGCAAGGCCAAGAACTATGCTGAGTTGACCACGCTCGACAACGTCCACGTTCCCGGGTTGATGTCGCAGACTTTGCAACTCACGCAGTTGGCACGAACCATTAAAGGCGATAAGCCTTTGGATCTTTCTGACAGCAGAGATCGCGCTAATACCATTCCGTTGGTCAACGGCGCGGCTGAAGCTTGTTTGATTGACAAAAGATTTTCTGCCGACTCCAAAGAATTGATCGGCTATGCCCCTGCTTATGCAGAAGCATACAACTACGGAAAGATACAATGGGGCAGTAATCAGGCCTATGACTTCAATATGGCCTTCAACTTCAGCGAGCAATTCTATTTCGGTGTGAATCTCGGGCTGTACAATGTGGACTATCACACGAGAATGCAGTACGAAGAAGATTCACGCAAGAGCGGAGGCGAGAAACTTTGGGAAAGAAGAAATCCCAACGTGCAGCGCACCTACCAACTCAATGTCATGGAAGACGTTGTCGGTACCGGCGTTGACGCTAAATTCGGATTTATTGTGCGCCCGATGATCGACAATCCGTTGCGTTTGGGGTTGAGTATCACCACGCCTACGTTCTATTCGTTGGAAAGTACCGCAACGGATGTGATTCGTTCGCCTTATGGTTTGGTGGACTCCAATGGTAATGATGTGGATGATTATGGTAATGCCAATCTGACGACCAACAACAATTATAATATCGTCAGCCCTTGGAAGGCCAACTTCAGCGTGGGAACCACGATTGCCAACCGCATTGCTGTCGGCGCAGAGTATGAAATTACCGACCACACCAGCGGACAAGTGCGAAATACTGATGTGGCAGAAGGTTATTACGACTGGAGCACGGGAAAGCACGACAAGGATCTACAGCACGACATCAACAAATACACGAACGACACGCATACTTTGCGCCTCGGTCTCGAATATTTGGTGAACCGCAACCTCGCTTTGCGAGCCGGTTACAACTATGTGAGTGCTCCCTACAAGAAAGACGCTTATCTCAACCTATTCACAGATAGCCCCACCTACCGTTATGCGATGGCAACGGACTACATTAACTATGGAGCGACGCAACGCTTTACTTTAGGCATTGGGGTTCGTGGTAGTAGCTTCTATGCCGATGCCGCGTATCAGTACCAAACGCAGGGCGCAGATGTGTATGCTTATCACTTTAATTCGGATAATAAGCTCTCGCCCATCAATATGTTGACAGGGCAGCACATCAATCAAACGCGAAACAGCTTCCAAGTCACGCTCGGCTATCGTTTTTGAGCCGTCGTTTAGGACATTAGATTTGTAAACTCCCCCTTTCTGCAAAGAGAGGGGGAGTTTTTCGTGTGCGCCGGCATCAATTTAGAATTGTAGCTCCAAGCGCTGAGGGAACGTGGGGAGAGGAAGTTCTGGCAAGCGTTGATTTTAAGCGGGGTTGAGAATGAATAGTGGGGAAGTATTCCACTTGCGAATGAAATTGCGAGAGCGGGGCAAAAAATAGGGAAGAATGGAATGTAAGTGCAGTGTGTGCGAACTGATACAGCGAAAGCACGACGACTCCGCACCAAAAAGTGGGAAATCGTCGTGCTTTGTATTTGTAAAGTGAAATGCGCCACGGCGTACGGTAGAGCTGTTTCGTCCGATGATTGTCGTTTAGTTTTCAAAATCCTTCTGTCGAAATCAGAGAGTCGTGAATTTGCAAGCCGTGGTACTCACAGCCGAGCCAGAACGCATTTACTTTGGAGCGTTTCAGGCCTTGATGAAGTTACTGACCGCCTGAAAAATGTCCTCTTGCGCCTTTGTCAAGTCATCGTTCACGATGAGGGCGTCAAATTGAGGAGCAAAACTCATTTCATATTCCGCCTTATCCAAACGCATCTGGATGGCTTCGGCCGTTTCAGTACCTCTCTTTTCCAAACGCTCACGGAGTGCCGCAATCGAAGGGGGCTGAATGAAGACGGTCAGACAACGATCGGCATAATGACGTTTGAAATTGAGCGCCCCTTTCACATCGATGTCGCTAATCACGTTTTGTCCAGCAGCGAGTTGGCGCTCAACGGGAGCGAGCAGCGTGCCGTAGAAACGATCAGTGTAGACTTCTTCGTATTCCAAGAACTCGCCGGCGGCGATGCGGCTACGGAATTCTTCAGGAGTGAGGAAAAAGTATTCCACTCCGTCACGTTCCGTGCCGCGAGGGGCACGACTGGTCGCGCTGACCGAGAAATGCAGGTTGAGGCCTCGGGCTATGAGGTATTCGATGAGTGTATTTTTGCCGGATCCCGAAGGGCCGGAGAAAGTAATCACTTTGGTCATGGAGCAGTTGAGAGGTTAGAGGACGTTGAGTACTTGTTCTTTGATTTGCTCGAGCTCGTCTTTCATCTTGACGACGATGTTTTGCATTTCTGCTTGGTTACTCTTTGAGCCGGTCGTGTTGATTTCGCGTCCCATCTCTTGTGCGATGAAGCCCAACTTTTTGCCTTGACCGATTTCTCCGGCCAGTGTTTCGCGGAAATAGCGGAGGTGGTTGGTGAGTCTCTGCTTCTCTTCGTTGATGTCGAGCTTTTCTATATAATAGATGAGTTCCTGTTCGAGACGGTTTTTATCATAGTCCACGCCGGTGAGTTCGGCAAGACGCTCCTCGAGGCGAGTGCGGATTTTTTCCACGCGACTTTGTTCGAAAGGTTCGATGCTGTGGAAGAGTGCCTCGATGCGGTCGATGTTGTGCGTGAACTTTTGTGTGAGGGCTTCGCCTTCTTGGAGACGGAAGTCTTGCAAAGCCTTGATGGCGCGGTGCACTGCGTCTTCCACCACGTTCCATTCGTCGTCAGAAAGCTCTTCTGCGGGAGCGGATTGCGTGAGTTCGGGCAAACGGGTCAAAACTTCCCATAAACCGGCCCCAACCGGTGCGGCAAGTCCCGGAACCTGTTTGCTCACCGTCTGAATTTGTTGCACATAGTCGGCGACTGTGGCCGCATTGATCGTGCAACCGGCACTTTCTGTCGCTTTTTCGCACCAAACGGTGAAATCTACTTTTCCGCGAAGGAGTTCGGCAGCAATGAGTTTGCGCAATTCCATCTCTTTCTCGCGATAAGCGGTGGTAATGCGCGTGTTGAGGTCTAAGTTTTTGCTGTTCAGCGATTTGATTTCGACGTGGATTTTCTTTCCATTGTATTCGGCGTCGGCTTTTCCGTAGCCGGTCATCGAGTGAATCATTGGTTTTCGTGTAGATAAAGCAGTTGCACCCCGACGGAGGCCGAGGTGCAAATGCGTGTTGATGCAAATTAGGCTTTAACGGGACGAAGATCGAGGAGAAGTTCGTCGAGCTGTTTGGGATCGACGGCCGAAGGCGCATCGAGCATGACGTCGCGGCCGGAATTGTTCTTCGGGAAAGCGATGCAGTCGCGGATGCTGTCGAGACCGGCGAAGAGACTCACGAAGCGGTCGAGACCATAGGCCAAGCCACCGTGGGGAGGTGCGCCGTATTTGAAGGCATTCATGAGGAAACCGAATTGTTCCTGTGCCTTCTCGGGCGTGAAGCCGAGCACCTTGAAAATCTTGGCTTGAAGCACAGCATCGTGGATACGGATCGAGCCACCGCCCACTTCCACACCGTTGCAAACCATGTCGTAGGCGTCGGCCAAAACGGAAGCCGGGTCGGTGTCGAGTTTGTCGATGTCGCTCGGTTTGGGCGAAGTGAAGGGATGGTGCATGGCCATCAGGCGATCTTCTTCTTCGCTGTACTCGAACATGGGGAAATCGACCACCCAAAGCAGCGCAAACTTGTTCTTGTCGCGCAGACCGAGGCGCTCACCCATGAGCAAACGGAGCTCGCAAAGTTGTTTGCGCGTCTTGTTGGCATCGTCGCCGCTGAGAATAAGGATGAGATCGCCGGCATTGGCACCCATGGCCTCTTTGAGTTGCTGCAAAACCTCAGGCGAGTAGAACTTGTCGACAGAACTTTTCACACTGCCGTCTTCACCCACACGGGCGTAGACGAGTCCTTTCGCACCAACTTGCTGTGATTTCACAAAGTTGGTGAGTTCGTCGAGTTGTTTGCGTGTGTAGCTTGCGCAGTTGGGAGCGCAGATACCGCCGATGTAGGCCGCGTCGTTGAACACGGCAAATTCACCGGTGCCTTTGAGCACGTCCATCAGTTCCACGAACTCCATACCGAAACGCATGTCGGGTTTGTCGCTACCGAAGCGGCGCATGGCTTCGTGCCAGGGCATGCGGAGGAAGGGAGCGTCGCCCAAATCGTAGTTGCGCACCTTCTTGAAGAGGTATTTCGTGAGTCCCTCGAAGGTGTTGATGATGTCGTCTTGCTCGACATAGGACATTTCGCAGTCAATCTGCGTGAATTCCGGCTGGCGGTCGGCGCGCAAATCTTCGTCGCGGAAACACTTGACGATTTGGAAGTAGCGATCCATACCGGCCACCATGAGCAACTGCTTGAGCGTTTGCGGGCTTTGGGGCAATGCGTAGAACTGGCCGGGATTCATGCGCGAGGGGACAATGAAGTCACGCGCACCTTCGGGCGTGGAACCGACCAAAATGGGCGTTTCGATTTCGAGGAAGTCGAGATTGTCGAGGTATTCGCGTACGGCAAGGCAGAACTTGTGGCGCAACTCGAGATTGGCGCGTACATTGGCGCGACGCAAATCGAGATAACGGTATTTCATGCGCAGATCGTCGCCGCCATCAGTGTTTTCTTCGATGGTGAAGGGGGGGACTTCGCTGGCATTGAGCACGGTGAGTTCGTCGACGATGATCTCGACGTCGCCGGTGTCCATCTTGTCGTTCTTGGCATAGCGCTCATTCACGGTGCCGATGACCTGAATCACGAATTCGCGGCCGAGTTTGTTGGCTTGGGCGCAAAGTTCAGCATTGGTTTCTTCGTTGAATACGAGCTGGGTGATGCCATAACGATCGCGGAGGTCGACAAAAGTCATACCGCCCATTTTGCGCGTGCGTTGCACCCATCCGGAGAGGGTGACACTTTGGCCAACTTCGCTCAGGCGGAGTTCGCCACAATTGTGGGTTCTATACATGTTGCGTGTGCAATTTTTTGTTCGTCGTGTGTGGGGCCGAAAAGTAGTGGTGTGCAAAAATGTAAGTCGTACATTTGTAGCTTTCACCGCGACAATGCGGAAGTGATAAGTGAACACGCCGGTGAACGTGGAGAGAACGTGTTGCCATGGCACCGGTGTGTCTGTATGCAAAAGTAATTGTTTCTGCACAAAATGCAAAGTTGAACGTGAACAAATTCTACGATAGGATAAAGAGAGGAGGGCCGGAGGAGAAGGGGAGGGGAATGTTTCTTCGTAGTCGGGTGGTGTAGCGGAGAGGTGGAAGCGAAAAGATGTAAGTTAGATTGAATGGGTGGTATTGTCAATAAGTTTCTTGGTTTGTTTGTTCGTTTCTGTTCGTAATTGTTTGTTTTTGATCTGTTTATTCTGATTTCTGTTCTCGTTTTTCTGTTTGTTGTTGCTTGAAAAAAAAAGGCTTTTATCAATTTGTGGAGCGTTGCTTTTGCTCTGTCGAAAAAATAATGTGGATGTCCCGTAGAGTAGGGTGATGATGCTTTGCTATCCGGAGAGTCGCGAGGATATCCCGTAGAAACAAGGGGACTTTTTGTGGAAAGTAGTGGGCTTTGCACGAAAAGCAGTGGTGTTTTGTGTCGAATTAGTGGACTGTTTCACTAAAGCAGTTTGCCTGTGACCTTGATTGGATATTGTTTTAACTAAACACGCATCTTAATCACTGTATAGTTGCTGTGCTTTACTAAATATCGCGCGCTCTTCAGGGTAAGATCTGTAGTTTTCAGTGATTTTGTTTGTGCGATTTTCGTGAAAACCGAATAACGATGCTGCAATGCAACACAAGATATTGACCATTCGAAGGGCTGTTCAACTGTTTGAGGTTTTGTCACGAGGAATCTGCGTGAAATTTAGACGCCGACTACTTGTGTCCGATAAAAAGAGCGGCACTGTACAACGAGATGCTAATTGTAGGCAGGAAGAGGCTGCCGTCTTGCTTGTTTGAAATTGCTGCCTCCGGATTGTTCCGGTACTCCATTCGTATGAGTTAGTCTTCAAATGATGAGAGCTGGCTCCATTCCTCCAGGAGAATGGCATTGGGCATAGGAATCTCTCAGTATGGGGAGTACTGTATGACATGATCTATTATTTCTCGTTCGCTACTTTGTGTGAGAAGGTGTTGTGTCTGTAGTGAAAGACCTACTGATTGAGGAATTAGCCATCCGCTGTGCTTGTTGTTGGGCTTTTCGGGGGTAGGAGTTGAGGGAGTTGAGGGGGGCTTGCTGCTTCTATAATGTAAGACTATTTTCGAGTGCTGGTTGAATCGCGAGGAGTTGAGTGCGGAGAGAGAGCGTTTGACGCAAAGCAAGTGGATGCATAGAAAAAAGCACAAAAAAACTCCCCGAAGCCATGGGCTTCGAGGAGCTAAGTCTTTTGATCAATGGTGGCTTTCGCCTGATTTCGTCAAATTATTTGGATGCGTAGCGCGTTTCCAAAACATTCCAGTCGATGATGCTCCATACTGCGGAGAGATGATCGACACGGCGGTTTTGATAGTCGAGGTAGTAGGCATGTTCCCATACGTCGATGCCGAGAATGGGCTTCAATCCGTGGCGAACGGGGTTGCCTGCATTGGGTTCTTGTGTAATCACGAGTTTCCCTTCGCGGTCACCGGCAAGCCATACCCAACCGCTACCGAAAAGACCGGCGCCTTTTTGTTGGAACTCTTGCTTGAAGGCTTCGAAAGAGCCAAATTGTGTATTGATGGCTTCGGCCAGTTGACCCACGGGCTTGCGATTTTCTTGCGGAGCGGCGAACTGCGTGAAGTAGAGATTGTGGTTGAGGATCTGTCCGGCGTTGTTGAAGACGGCACCTTCGGAATGTTCAACGATTTCTTCGAGGGTTTTACCTTCGAAGCCACTGCCCGGGAGCAGGTTGTTGAGGTTCGTCACATAGGTGTTGAGGTGCTTGCCGTGGTGGAACTCCACAGTAGCCGCGCCAATGACGGGCTCAAGGGCCGAGGTGGCGTAGGGAAGTTTCACGAGTTCGAATTTACCGTCTACGGGTTGTGTGTGGGCGAGTGTGCCGGCGGCAAAAAGTGCCAAAGCGGTATGAGTGAGTGCCATAATGTTGACTTGTTATGTGGTTGATGTTCGTGAGAGTGATGAGATTTCACCCTTATGTTTGATGCAAAGATAGAACTTTCTTTTCAATCGTGCAAGATATAACGAGAAAAAGTGGGGTGCTTATTGTCTTTTGCGCGTCTTTCGTGTGCGCATACGTTTCAATACGATGCGTTTTGCAGCTCGCTGTGCGGGCATGAGGGAGTGGTCGTCGAGGAGTTCGAGTGTGGCGGTGAGTTCGTCACAGAGTTCCGGAGCAGCTTGGGCAAGGGTGGCGGCTATTTTCATGGAAAGTGCCGGAATGCAGGTGCTGTCGGGCGTAGAGATGCGGAGCAAGCATTCGTCGTAGAGCTGTAAATGGCGGTCGGTGAGTGTGACGGGCGGAGTGTACTCGATGAGCCGAAGCAAAAAGGAGAGGAGGAGACGACGAAGTGTGGGGGTGGAGGAAGATTGTGCGCGCTTGATCAGCTGTTCGGAGTAAGGCACAAAGTCTGTGAGGGCATTTGGGGGCAGATGGGTACAAAGATAGGCCGCGTTTTCGGCGGCCTTGATTGAAGAAGAGTGAATCCACTCGATCAACAGTTTGGGGTATTGCGGAGTACCGAGGGAGAGCAGTGCTTCGATGTGCTGATCACGTTTGGTAGGCGTGAGTCGCTGTTCGGGGCACGTAGTAGGGAGTGGGAAATGTGGGATTTTGCACACAAAGTTGGGGGAGGATTAAAAATAGAGTTTCCAAGGGATGGCAATGAGGCAAAGGGTGATGGCAAAGGCGCGGGGAATGAGTTTGAGATTGCGCGGATGGTAGGTGAGTGGTTGCGCCTTGGCAAAATAATGGTAGTAGAGACGTTGGGCAATGGTGCCAACGGCAAAGCCAAAGAGGAGCCCGACCACGATGTCGCCGACATAGTGCACACCAAGATAGACGCGTGTCCAACAATTGAGGAGTGCCCATCCGAAAAGGCTCAAAGTAATGGCGCGACGGCGGAAGATCGGCGAGAGAAAAGCCGCGACGGCAACGGTGTTGGCGGCATGAGAGGAGAAAAAGCCGTAGGGCCCGCCGCGATAACCGTTCACGATGTCAACAGCGTCTTGGAGATAGGGGTTATGTGTGGGGCGCCAACGCGCGACAAGGGGTTTGCAAATGGTGGAAGCTACTTGATCGCAGAGGAGAATGCAGAGAATGGTGCCGCCAATGAGGAAGAGCATACGCGGAAAATCGTGTTCGCGAAAAACGACATAGGCGACGACGAGTAGAAAGGGGATCCAAACGAACATTTGGGTGGCATTCCACGCCAAACTATCGAGATAAAGGGAAGAACTTCCGTTGAAAAAGAGAGTGATGACTTGATCCATGATGCAAAAAAACAAGACGGGATGCAGGACAATGGAGACGCTCGACGAGAGAATCTGCGTTGGGCGTGTGTGTACTGCATCCCGTCTTGAGGGAAAATGGAAATAATATTATTGCATTGAGCCACCGGCAATGTCGAGGAGTTCGGCTGTGATGGCTTGCTGGCGCGTCTTATTGTATTGAAGAGTGAGTTGGCTGAGCAGTTCATCGGCATTGTCGGTAGCGACTTGCATGGCGATGACGCGAGCGGCGTGTTCTGAAGCCAAACTATCCAAGAGGGCAGAGTAGAGCTTCAAATGGAGCGAACGCGGAATGAGTTCGTTGAGAAGAGCTTGGGGGGAAGGTTCTACCAAGTAGTTGGTTGCGGTTTCGTCTTCTGTCTGTTCGCCTAATTCGATGGGAAGGTAGGTTTCAGAACGGAGAATTTGCGACCCGGCGCTCTTGAAATGGTAGTACTGAAGGTCTACTTGGTCGATTTCTTCTTGCGCAAACAATTCCATAATTTGCGCAGCAAGTTCGCTGACCGGGGCGTATTGCGGGTGATCGAGCACATGAGAATAGTCTTGCTCTGCGATGAAGCCTAATTTCTTGGCGGCTTCTGTGACTTTACGGCCGATGGGATAGATATGGGTGACTTCTATGCCACGCGAAGTGTAGTCTTCGAGGCTGCGCTTGAGTTGTTTGATGACATTGACGTTGAAGCCTCCGCAAAGACTGGAATTGGAAGAGAAAGCGATGATGGCTACGCGCTTCACATCGCGACGAACAGCATAGGGGGAGGAAAGTTCGCCCTCGAGCGAAGCGACGAACGACGACATGATGCCATGGAGCTTCTGCTCGTAGGGGAGCATTTGTTCGATGGCCTGTTGTGCGTGGTGCAACTTCGAACTGGCTACCATTTTCATGGCACTTGTAATCTTACGAGTGCTGTTGACGGAAGATATTCGGTTCTTTACTTCTTTAAGTGAGGCCATTGTTTTTAATTTTGTGGGCTTTGTCTACGGGGATCCCGACAAACTGGGTCGGAATCCCCGGACGATAAAGCGACTTGCTCGGAGGAGCGAAGTTTATTTGTATTGTGCAGCGATGTCTGCTGCCACTTGACGGATTTCGTTTTCGATGCTTTCGTCGATCTTACCTTCGGCAAGGGGACGAAGCACGGTGTCGTTGTGAGTGGCACGGAGCACGTTGAGGAATTGCTCTTGGAAATCGCGTACTTTCTCAAGGGGAACATCGGCCAGTAGGCCTTTGGTACCGCAGTAGAGGATGGCAATTTGTTCAGCTACGGGCATGGGGCTGTATTGAGCCTGGATGAGCAGCTGATTATTTTTACGGCCACGGTCGATGGTCATGGTGGTTACGGCATCCATATCGCTTGAGAATTTGGCGAAAGCTTCGAGCTCGCGATATTGGGCTTGGTCGATCTTCAAAGTACCGGCCACCTTTTTCATCGATTTGATTTGAGCCGATCCACCAACACGGGAAACGGAAATACCAACGTCGATGGCGGGACGGAAACCTTGGTTGAAGAGGTCGGTCACCAAGTAGATCTGTCCATCGGTAATGGAGATCACGTTGGTGGGAATGTAGGCCGATACGTCACCGGCTTGGGTTTCAATGATGGGAAGTGCGGTGAGTGAGCCACCTCCTTGTACCAAACCTTGCAACGATTCGGGCAGGTCGTTCATTTGCTCAGCCACTTCTTGCTGGTTATTGATCTTTGCTGCACGTTCAAGGAGACGAGAGTGGAGGTAGAAGACGTCGCCGGGGTAGGCTTCACGGCCGGAGGGACGACGCAGAATGAGGGAGATCTCACGATAGGCCACTGCTTGTTTGGAGAGATCATCGTAAACTACGAGGGCGTGTTTGCCTCGGTCGCGGAAGAATTCACCGATGGCGGCACCTGCCATGGGGGCATAGTATTGCAAAGCGGCACTGTCGGCAGCGGTAGCGGACACCACAACGGTGTAGTCCAAAGCACCTTTCTCCTTGAGAATGTTGACGATATTGGCAACGGTTGATGCCTTTTGACCAATAGCGACATAGATACAGTAGACGGGATCGCCGGCTTCGTAGTTTTGTCGTTGATTGATGATGGTATCAATTGCGATAGCGGTTTTACCGGTCTGACGGTCACCGATGATCAATTCGCGTTGTCCACGTCCGATGGGGATCATGGAGTCGACACTCTTGAGTCCGGTGGCCAAAGATTCGGTAACGGGCTGTCGGTAGATTACGCCCGGTGCTTTACGGTCGAGGGGCATGAGATATTTTTCGCCCTCGATGTCACCACCACCGTCGAGGGGATTTCCCAGCGGGTTGATGACGCGGCCGAGCATGTTCTCATTGACCATAATAGAGGCGACGCGGCCGGTGCGTTTCACGCTGTCTCCTTCTTTAATGCCTTCGGAAGAACCGAGAATCACGGCACCGACGTTGTCCTCTTCGAGGTTCATGGCTACTGCCATTACGCCGTTGTCGAATTCGATCAGCTCGTTTTCTGTCACTTTGCTGAGTCCGTAGATGCGAGCTACGCCGTCACCAACGGTAAGGACAGTGCCTACTTCCTCAAACTGAACTTCTGTGGAGATATTCTGAAGTTGTTGTAGGAGCACGGCTGAAACTTCGCCGGGTTTGATATTGTTGGGCATAGAGATTCTGTTTTGTTTGCTGTGAGATCCGTAATGTGCTCGGCTGCATGCGCAACGTTGCAGGGAAAGTTACGTCTTCTTTGAGTGGAACGAACAAGGGGAGGAACAGAAGTTTCGGGGAGATGAAACTTCAGAAGCGAGGTTTAGTTCAATCTCCGTCTTAATTGGCGGAGTTGTCCTTGCAAACTGGCATCGACGCTGTAGTCATCATAGCCAAGAATAAAGCCTGCTTTGAGTTCCGGGTCCGTTTGTACATGCAGTTGTACGGCGTTTCCAGTGCGGTTTCGTACGAGTCGGAGCATGCGTTCTCGAATTTCCGGGGCTACTGCTTCGGCTGTTGTCAGATAAGCACGAGTTATGTGGTGCTCGTGCTCATAAGCGCTTAGAAAGGACGTGGCTATAAACTGCAGCAGCTCCGCGCGTCCTTTGTTTACCACGAGTCGGATAAAGCGTTGTGTGCTGTTGCTCACTTCGGAATCGTCGTTTAGACGAGCTGCCTCGGTGATGATGGCTGCTTTTTGCGCATTATCGAGAACTGGGTTGTTGGGGATATTGCGCAGCGCCGGTAGTTCTCGAAAATTTCGATCAAGTTGTTGCATCTCTGCATAAACCATCTCTGCTTCGCCGTTTTGTGTGGCGAAGTAGAGTAAGGCTTTTGCATATCGAGAGGCTACGATTCCGGTGTTCATTGTGCGAGGTTAAGTAATGACTGTTACTGTTTCTCGATGTCGTCGAGCAGTCCGTTAATGTAGTTCGTACGTTCTGTATCGTTGCTGAGTTGTTGACGAATGATTTTCTCCGCAACTTGAACCGAAAGGTCCGCAACTTGTGAGCGAATATCGCGCAAGGCGTTCGTCTTCTCAACTTGAATTTGAGCCTTGGCTTCATCAAGGAGTTTCAATCCTTCGGCTTCTGCCAAAGTCTTGGCTTCCTTGACCATTGCGTCACGAGTTGCCGTGGCTTCTCTGAGGATTTCTGCTTGTTTTTCGCGAGCCTCACGAAGCATCTTTTCACTCTCCGCTTGTATTCCGGCGAGCTTTTCGTTGGCGGCTCTGGCGTTGCTCAGGCTTTCATCAATAAATGCCTTGCGTTGTTCGACTATTCCTGTGATAACAGGGAAACCGAATTTAGCAAGAATGATGAATAGGAAGATGAACGCGACCAGCATCCAAAAAAGCAGGCCGAAATCAGGCGTAAGAATGGAGGGCAAATTCAATGACTCCATACTATAAGTTTAGAGCTCAATATTATTTGATGAGGAAGGCGCAAGCTGCAACAGCGAAGAGGGCAACACCTTCGATAAGAGCAGACACAATAATCATGTTGGTCATGATCTTACCGGATGCTTCAGGCTGGCGTGCGATAGCTTCCATGGCGGAACTACCTATTTTACCGATACCAAGACCGGCACCAATCGTTGCAAGACCGGCACCGAGTGCCATACCAAGTTGTGCAAAGCCTGTGGAGGCTGCTTCCAAAAGAGGGAACATCATAGTGGTAATTATTATATGAGTTGATTTATACTTAATGATTTTGCGAGGGAAGATTTACTCTTCGTGGTGTTCGGGGTGAGCTAAGCCAATGAAGATCGATGAGAGCAGTACAAACACATAGGCTTGCAGGAACGCTACGAGAACTTCGAGGCAATTGAGGAAGACCATGAGCAGAGCACTGAATACGGTAAAGATAGACCCCATAGCCGTACTGATTTGCCAAGTCATGAAAATCACAAATGTGAACGACAAAATAACGGCGTGTCCCGCCATCATGTTGGCGAACAAACGGATCATCAGTGCAAAAGGCTTGGTAAATACGCCAAAGAGTTCAATCAGTGGCATTACTGGAGGGATCTTCAACCAGAGTGGTACGTTAGGCCAAAGGATTTCTTTCCAGTATTCTTTATTACCAAAGAGGTTTACCGCCAACATGGTGCCGAAAGCGAGTAACAAAGTAATGTTGATGTTACCGGTTACGTTGGCACCACCCGGGAAAATCGGGATAAGTCCCAAGATATTGTTGGTGAAGATGAAGAAGAATACCGTCAGCAGGTAAGGAGCATAAGGACGATAATGCTTTTCGCCGATCGAAGATTTAATCACATCGTCGTGAATTGTCATTACCAACATTTCCATTGCTCCGACAAAGCCTTTGGGGGCTTCTTCTTTTACGGAGTCATGCTTCTTATACCAGCGAGCGCAGGAAAGGAAAGTAACTATGAGCAGAAATACGACCAGCCAAATCTGCAGAACATTCTTTGTAATCGAAATATCCCACGGACGTTCTATTGTTCCATCGGCAAGTCGTTCGTAGATCTTGTTGTGGTGTTCGGGAGAGAGGAAGAAACCTTCGTAGTCTTTGCCTTGATGAGCAGCTTCCTCAAGTCGTTCACTGCTAAACACGTGCCAACCGCTTTCCTTTCCTTTGACAATGATGGGAAGGTGGACACTAATCGGTTTCCCGTTCCAGTTTGTAATGTGCCACTCGTAAGAGTCTGCCAAATGTTCAAGAATAAATTCCGAAACATTGATTTTCTCTTTCTCCTTAGCCCCATGCGCTCCGTGAGCTTCCGTGGAAAAGCAGGAAAGCAGGAGAGTGAAGAGTAAGAGACTAAGTCTGACTATTTTTTTCATTGCTATTATCTGTTGACTGATTCAGACTGCGGCGATGCCAAGTCGAGAAACACAGGGTGGCAAAGTAGTAAAGCATAACCACGAAAAATGCAGCTGTGAAGTTGATTTCTTCGTGTTGCTTATAAATGAATAGGATGATCAGTGTGAGAAACAGGCGTAGCAGAGAGAACCCCAGGTTCGCACCGATGAAATACGATGAGTCTTTATGGCTCAATTGGGTTGTTACAGCAAGTTCCACCAAGGTAAAACTATAGAAAGCAACCGAAATGATAATGACTTCTTGGGCGATCTCAACCGGAGCAATACCAAACCCTTGTGTGAAGCCAAAGAAGAGGCAAAGTCCCAGTACTAAATATATAACGGCCAGTCGTAGAACGAGTCGAGCGAGTTTCAACATATCATTTGGAAGTCTCTACGCAAAGCGTAACGTCGTTGTGATTTACTTCGACAAAGCCACCTGATACGCTGAACTGTTTCGTTTCTTCTCCAGAGCACGTTACGGTTCCGCTTGATAAAGAGGAAATAAGTGGTGCGTGGTTGATCAAAACTTCAAACTCTCCCAGCGCACCCGGCATCGTAATGCTTTCGACTTCTCCCTCAAACAAGGTACGTTCAGGGGAAACAATTTTGACGTGGAGACTATTCTTGTCCATAAGTTATTAGGCGTTGGCGGCAGAAAGCAATTTCTCACCTTTGGCAATCGCATCATCGATTGTACCTACGTTGAGGAAGGCTTGTTCGGGGAGATGATCCACTTCGCCGTCGATGATCATGTTGAAGCCGCAAATCACTTCTTCGATAGGAACCATTACACCTTTGACGCCAGTAAACTTCTCTGCCACAGTAAAGGGTTGAGACAAGAAGCGTTGAACGCGACGTGCGCGGTTTACGGTAAGGCGGTCTTCATCTGAAAGTTCGTCCATACCGAGAATTGCAATGATGTCTTGGAGTTCCTTGTATTTTTGTAGGATCTGTTTTACGCGTTGTGCGCAATTATAATGGTCTTCTCCGATGACATTCGGATCCAAAATGCGCGAAGTTGAATCGAGAGGATCCACGGCAGGGTAGATACCCAATTCTGTAATCTTACGCGAGAGTACTGTTGTGGCGTCCAAGTGCGTAAAGGTTGTGGCCGGAGCAGGGTCGGTCAAGTCGTCAGCAGGGACGTAAACCGCTTGAATAGAGGTAATCGAGCCGTTTTTGGTCGAGGTAATACGCTCCTGCATTGCACCCATTTCAGAAGCCAGTGTGGGTTGATAACCTACAGCTGATGGCATACGTCCGAGCAGTGCCGAAACTTCTGAACCTGCTTGAGTGAAACGGAAAATATTGTCGATAAAGAACAGAATATCAGTGGATTTTCCTGACTCTGCTCCACTGTCACGGAAGGATTCTGCGACGGAAAGTCCGGAAAGTGCCACAGAAGCACGTGCTCCGGGAGGCTCATTCATCTGACCATAAACCAAGGTCGCCTGACTTTTGGCCACTTCGTTATAATCAACTTTAGAGAGATCCCATTCGCCGCGCTCCATTGCTTCGGTGAAGGCATCTCCATATTTGATCACTCCTGATTCAATCATTTCGCGTAGCAGGTCGTTACCCTCACGGGTACGCTCACCCACACCGGCAAATACAGAGAAACCGTCGTGTCCTTTGGCGATATTGTTGATCAATTCCATGATCAATACAGTCTTACCCACACCGGCACCACCGAAGAGCCCAATTTTACCACCCTTCATATAGGGCTCAAGCAGGTCGATCACCTTGATACCGGTATAAAGTACTTCGCGTGAAGTCTTGAGGTCTTCAAATTTAGGTGCTTCGCGGTGGATGGGGTAGGCATTCTCTTCACGAGATACCGTTTGAAGTCCGTCGATCGTCTCACCGATCACGTTGAGCATACGTCCTTTAATCTGGCTACCCACGGGCATGGAGATGGGGGCACCGGTCGATTTCACTTCCAAACCGCGCGAAAGGCCGTCCGTGTTGTCCATGGCCACTGTGCGAACCACATCATCGCCAATGTGTTGCTGCACTTCAATCACGAGTGTGCGGCCATCGGGGTGTTGTACTTCCAGTGCATCGTGGATGTGCGGGAGAACTTCCTCGGCGGGGCGCCCGTCGAGCGGGAAATGAACATCGACCACAGGACCGATGATCTGAGAAATATAACCAATTTGTTGGCTCATAGTCGTCTGAAAACGAGATTGTTTTAAATGCTGAGTTCGTTAAGAACTTGAATAAGCTGAGGATTCATTCCCTTGCGTTTTTGTACGGCTTCAATGAAGGGGACGTAGACGATTTCGTGGTTACGAATGCCTACCATGACATTGCGTTGCCCTTGAACCAGTGCTGTGATGGCACCTACACCAACGCGAGAGGCTAAAACGCGGTCGCGAGCCGAGGGGCGACCACCACGTTGCAAGTGTCCGAGAATTGACACGCGAACATCAAATTGCGGATACTCCTTATTTACGCGATCGGCATAATAGAGTGCACCACATTTGGGGCTTTCGCTGACAATCACCATGCAGCTCTTCTTGGATTTGCGAATACCGCGCTCCATAAATTTGATGAGTTGGTCAGATCCGGTAGAGTCTTCCGGGATAATGGCAGCCTCCGCACCGGCAGCGATGGCCGAGTTTTGTGCCAAAAAGCCGGCGTCACGTCCCATTACTTCAATAAAGAAGATGCGTTCGTGAGAGTTTGCCGTGTCGCGGATCTTATCGACGCAATCCATAATGGTGTTGAGCGTCGTGTCGTAGCCGATGGTATTGTCGGTGCCGTACAAATCGTTGTCAATGGTGCCCGGAAGTCCAATGCAGGGGAAATCGTATTCTTCTGCCAGCAGCATAGCGCCGGTAAGCGAACCATTACCACCAATAACGATGAGGGCATCAATGCCTTCTTTACGCAGCGTGTCATAGGCGCGCTTACGTCCTTGAGGCGTTTGGAAATCCTTTGACCGAGCAGTGCGAAGAATCGTACCACCGGTTTGGATGATGCCCGACACGTCCTCGGTGGTGAATGTCTTAACTTCACCGTTCATCAGTCCTTCGTAGCCGCGATAAATGGCTTTCACTTTGAAACCGTTGGAGATTGCACTTCGTGTCACGGCACGAATAGCGGCATTCATACCGGGGGCGTCGCCACCGGAGGTCAAAACGCCGATACATCTGATTTTTGCCATAGGAGGAGTTTTAGCAAATCTATATTGAGCGGCAAACGGGGCTCGAACCCGCGACCCTGGGCTTGGGAAGCCCATGCTCTACCAACTGAGCTACTGCCGCCTGTGTTGGTTGGGAGTCCGTGCAAAGATACTCCTTTATTTGTGAGTAGGCTCTCTCGAAAACGTGTTTTTTCGGCCTAATCTTCAAAAAAGAATAAAATGAAGAAGCGTTTTGAGGTGCAAACTCTGTTTTCTCTGCGTGTTCTTCTTTGTATGTCCAAGAAGCGATCGGAAACGTCGACGGTTGGAGAGAAAATAGCTTTTCTGGAAATGCTATCTACAGTATAATCGACTAATATATATAAGATGAGTTTTTTACAGATTGCTATTTGTAAATCGTTGATTATAAGAATTGTGTTTCTGCTCAGTTGCCGAAGTTTATGTTCAGTATATGTAAATGGGTAGAGTTGATTGAAGAAAAAATGAATATCTTCTTGGCGTGTTTGTATACTAGTTCGGCTAAGCGAGTGTGGGTTCTGTTTTTCTCCGTAAATATCGGAGTTAAAGCAGTGAAATGTGACCACAAAGTGGAGGGGACAAAGTGTAAAATAGAGCAGAGAAACGCATTTCTTATTGTGAAAAACGTAAGTTGCTGTCCCGTTCTTCGTCAAAGGCACAAGTTGTTCAAGTAAGCTGATGAATACAAGGTTTGGATTGGTCGTTGGCTGAAGGCAAAACAGAGGGGATGATAGTTCTGTTTCAGCGGATACATTATATATAAGGAAGAGATGCAGATGTATAATAGGAACAACAGCAGGAAGGCAAGAGGAAAAATAGCTGCGCGCACCGAAGCAATCGGTGCGCGCAGCGTATTTGAAGGAGAGCTTAGCTTACTTGAACATGATTTCTGAGTCACGTTCGGCAGCTGCTGCTGCCCAACCTTCCGGAATGAAGCGCCAGTTATTCAGCGGCTGAGGGTTGATTTCTTGATGGCGGGCAATTTCACGGCGCAGGTATTCGCGCATTTCGCGATCGGAAGTCCAGATCACGCGTGAGCGCAGTAGATTCTGTGGAATGCCCGCTCCTTTTATCAGGAGCCCGCCGCCGCCATTGGCGCGATAGGAGTTGAGTGCCACTTTGTAGGTCTTCTGTAAGTCAAAGGGCTTGCCATCTGCCATAGAAAGGATGGTAATTTTTTCGCCCTTGGGTTTGCGGAGATCCACTGTGTACTTGATTCCGGCAGCCGAGTCGAAGTTATAGGACGAATGCTGCAAGCGTTGCCAAGGCTCAGTGGCCTTCTCGTAATTTTCGTTCAGCAGCATCATGTGGTCGCTGGGCGCTTTCATCTGCCGAGTCCAGATTCCATAACTCTCTTCGAGATAGTTCTTGATTTCCTGCCCGGAGAGTTTCATGACGTAGAGCTGATTCTCATATTTATAGAGGTTGAATAGGTCAGCCATGCTGATATTTCCGGCTTCAACCTTTGCATCGTATGAGAGCGGAGCGGCAAATGAGATATCGGCTCCTGAAACAGCCAGTTGAATGCGATGGATGAAATCGACAAAAGCCGACGAACCGAAATAAGCCGAGCGAGTATCCAGTTCGTTGCGGTTGCGCCCGACCACTTGCGTGGTGAATTTGCGGATGTCGTTGAACTCTTTGGCGTAGTGAGAGAGGAACACGGAGTCCGGTTCTTCTCCGCGAATGTCAATCACGTTGCCCACAATTTCTTTTTTCTTCCGTTTCCCGTCTGCGCCGAGCGTTACTTTAATATCTGCCTGCGCGATGTTCATCGCGTTGGCGCCGGGATTGAGAATCAAGGTCTGTCGGCCGCTGATTTTGTTCGTCACAATCGTATTGGCCACGCGGTGATCGTGTCCGCAAAAGAGCACATCGATGTCAGGCACCTGTTCAGCCACTTGGAATGCGGCATGATCGAGCATACGACCGGTCGCATTGTGTTCGCCCACGCCGCTGTGCATTACCACCACCACGATGTCGGCTTTGGCAGCGCGGCGAATGATAGGCACCACTCGGCGTGCTGTTTCCACACAGTCGCGAAAGTCGAGATATTTCCAAAGGTTTTCGGGCAACCATTGTGGAATGGTCGGGGTGACCATGCCGAGCACGCCGATGCGCACGCCGTCCACCTCTTCCTGCACATAGGCTGTGAGATAGAGTTTGTTCTTGCGTTTGTCCACCACGTTAGCGCCCAACACAGCGAAGCCGCAATCGTCCATCCAACGATCGTAGACCGAATGTCCCGTTTCGATGTCGTGATTGCCCAAAGTGCCGCAGAGATAACCCATTTCGTTGAGCATGCGTGCACAAAGGTGAGTGGAAGTGGTGTCTACGTAATTATAATAGTAGGCAGCCGGCTGGCCTTGCAGAATATCTCCGTTGTCGACGAGCAGCACGCGTCCTTCACCCTGTTCGGCGCGCAGGCGTTTCACGTAGGTGGAAATACGACTCAAACTACCTTCTCCGGGCTTGTCATTGATAAAATCGTAAGGAAAATAGTTGCCATGCACGTCCGAGGTTTCAATGATGGAGAATTTGACCTCTTTGTTTGTGTTTTGTGCGAGCAACATGGCACCGGAGCAGAGCCACGAGGCAAGGCATAAGGTGGCTGTGCGGAAAAGGCTATTCATAATCGAATGTAATCTGCAAAGGTAAAGGGTTGTTCATTTTGATCATCCGCGGGATAGTCTTCGCGGAAGGTACAATTCCACTGTGTTTCGTCTATTTCAGGGAAAAAGACATCAGCCTGTGGAGCCGTGGCGTGGATGTGGGTCAGACACAGGCGGTCGGCCATCGGCAAAGTGGCTTCATAGACGGAAGAACCGCCGATGATAAAAATCTCTTCGGCATCGCCGGCGGCTTGGAGGGCGTCTTCCAAGGAATGAAAGAGGTAAGTGCCGGCCGGTGCCTCGGTCAGCGAGCGGCTGATCACAAAGTTGCGGCGATTGGGTAGGGCACCTTTGGGCAACGAGTCAAAAGTTTTTCGCCCCATGATCACGGTGTGTCCCGAAGTGAGGGCTTTGAAGCGTTGCAAATCGGCTCGCAATCGGAAAAGCATGCGGCCTTCGAAGCCTATGGCGCGTTGCCGGTCGAGCGCGCAGATGAGCGTGAGCATAAATGAAGGAATTTAGACCGAAACCGTCGCCGGAATGTGAGGATCGGGCGCATAGTCTTCGAGTGAGAAATCTTCGAAACGAAAGGAGAATAGGTCGTTGACGTCCGGATTAAGACGCATCTTTGGGAGGGCGCGCGGCGTTCTACTCAACTGCAGACGTGCTTGGTCTAAATGATTGAGATAAAGATGCGTATCGCCGGTGGTGTGAATAAATTCTCCCGGGCGCAATCCGCACACCTGCGCCATCATGAGGGTGAGCAGCGCATAAGAAGCGATATTGAAGGGAACGCCCAAAAAAGTGTCGGCACTGCGTTGGTAAAGTTGCAGCGAAAGTCGTCCTTCCGCCACATAGAATTGGAACAACAAGTGGCAAGGGGGGAGTGCCATGTCCTCTACTTCCGCCACATTCCACGCACTGACCACCATGCGGCGGCTGTCCGGTTGGTGTTTGATCTGGTCTATCACGCGACTGATCTGATCGATGTGCCCACCGTTGTAGTCCGGCCACGAACGCCATTGGTGTCCGTAGACGGGGCCGAGCTCTCCCGATTCGTCCGCCCACTCATTCCAAATGCGCACGCCATGTTCTTGGAGATAGCGCACATTGGTGTCGCCGCGCAAGAACCAAAGCAGTTCGTAGATGATACTTTTGAGATGTAATTTCTTGGTCGTGAGCAGCGGAAAGCCTTTTTCGAGATCGAAACGCATTTGATGCCCGAATACTGAGAGCGTGCCGGTACCTGTGCGGTCTTCTTTGCGCGTGCCTTCGTCAAGAATCCGTTGTAAGAGGTCGTGATATTGTCGCATGGAGTCGAGGCGATGAGAATTTATTGCAAGGCAAGCACAGCTATCGATGCCGCGGTGAGCAGCAGTCCACCGATGGCCGTGTAAATGGCACTACGTTCGCGCGCCCAACCCCAAAAGAACAAACTTACAAAGAAGCTGATGATCGGACCGATCCAGAAAAGTTGGATGAGTAGGTATTGCAAGACGTTAAGCAGCGTGCTGTCGCTCTCAGGCCACAAAAGGACGTTGCCGAACAAGAAGAAAACCAGCGTGCCGACGGGAACTAAAATCGTGGGAGCGAGGAGAATCAGCAGCCAAACGGGATATTGACGCATGTTGACGAGAACTTTCGGGAAAAAAGAAATGAGAAGTGCGTTTTATGACGGCAAGGCATCATAATTGAGCACCGACGAATCGCCGTAACTTAGGAAACGGAATCTGTGATCGAGGGCGTAATCATAAATCGAGCGCCAGTCGCCGCCCACAAAAGCACTGACCAGCAGCAACAATGTCGACTGCGGTTGGTGGAAATTGGTGACGATGGTTTTGACGATCTTGTAGTTGTAGCCCGGTGCAATGATGATTTGTGTGGCGCTGTGGAGCACCTGTAGTTGATTCTCCAGCAGATAATCGCGCACCGCTTCGAGGGCTTCGCTCGGCGTGAGGGGATTTTCGCAAGTTTGGGCGTAGTCGTAGGGCAACCATTGCGGCACGTGCAAATCCTCTTCGTTCGGTTCGTGTCCGGCCTCGCGGCATTGGTGAATGCGTACTCCTATATAATATAGACTCTCGAGCGTGCGCACACTCGTTGTTCCCACAGCAATACATTTTGCGTCGTGGGCCAAGAGGCGTTCGATCGACTGCAGGGGCACGGCAATCCACTCGGCGTGCATTTCATGTCCGGCAATTTCTTCGCTCTTCACCGGTTTGAAAGTGCCGGCGCCGACGTGCAGTGTGAGTTCGTTGCGTTCGATCCCGCGCTCGTCAAGGGCGCGCAACACTTGTTCCGTGAAATGCAGACCGGCTGTGGGGGCTGCCACCGAACCTTTGATTTTTGAATACACTGTTTGGTAGGTTTTCAAATCCGTGGCCTCGGTGTCGCGATTCAAATAGGGAGGAATGGGCAATTCGCCGATGCTATCGAGCACTTCGGCCCAACTTACGCTCGGGCTGTCCCAAGAGAAGCGCACTTCGTGTCCGGTGCCGCTCATGCCGAGCCGTTCGGCGCGCAAGGTCAGTGTGACGCCGCCGACGGTGATGGGGCGTTCGAGCGCGCCTTCTTTCCATTTTTTCAAATTACCGATCATGCAGATCCACGTCACCGCGCCGCAGGTGGAAAACGACTGTTGATAGTCGAGCGGGGTGTGGGGTTCGAGGCAAAACACCTCGATCAGAGCTCCGGTTGACTTGTGGAAGTGCAATCGAGCCTGAATGACTTTGGTGTTGTTGAACACCATTAGTGCGCCGGCCGGCAGGTAATTCGGTAGATTGACGAAGTGATCTTCGCCGATTGTGCCGTCTGTGCGTCGCGTGAGCAACTTAGATTGGTCGCGTTCGGCGAGAGGATATTTGGCAATGCGCTCGTCGGGAAGCGCATAGTCGAAGTCTTTGATTTTGAGTTGGCGGGGATTGGTCATGGGGCGCCTACTTATTTTGTCGTTTGGTCGAGTTCTATTTTTTCTACGTTGCCCGTAGTCGGAGATAACCAAACTTTTGTGTTGAATTTCTTGTTAAACAGAGTGCCTCCAAGATGTTCTGTTCTACCGAATTGAGCTATTGGAAAGTTCGCCTCGTAGAGTATGTCATCGCATTGCGCTATGCGCACTTTGGCCTCGCCCGGCACCCGATAGCGGAGGTCTTCTTGTTCTTTTTTCTTTTTCGGTTTTCCATCGTCGTAGGCGGGGCGGATGCTTTGCAGGTCTTCTACCGTAAGGGTCACAGGCATGCCCGCAGCATCGTCGGGATCAGTCACCCCGAGGTACTTCGAGAAGCGGAAGAGCACGCGGCCTTGCTCTGTGCGGCGGGGCACATAGTCAAAAGTGAAGGTGCGTTCTTCTTCGGTATAGGTGCCCACGAAAAGGGACGTGAGGGCTTTCTCGCGTTCGTCGAGTTGAGCCAACATGGTCTTGAGTTGTTCGCCGTCTTTTGGGTTGAAATCTGCTTGTCCCTTGATGAGTTGGTTGCGGTTTTCGCGGATGTCGAAAATCTCGGCTGCAGCGAGTTCTGCGCGACGGGCGGTGCTGCCGGCACGAAGCATGTCGGGCGTTTTGTAACGATCGGCATTAAGCGTTTCTCCGGCGATGGGGGTGATCGTGGGTTGGGAGAGTGCGGTCGGTTGTGGCGCTTCGGCATTCACGGCGAGGAGCAAACCGTTGGGACTCAGTGTGACCAACGGAGCCGCCGTGCGATGATCTAAGCGGATGGTGTAGGCCGCTGTGCTGTCGGGCGTGCCAAACGCATCGACCTTCACGCCGGTGAGTGTCCAAGTGTCGAAGGCATTGAGCGACACGTCTTTGCGGTCGAGCAGGGCGCGAGCATAAGCGGCGTACTCGCCCGGCACATAGTGTCGACAGCGGGTGTGTACCGTGAGATGGAGCGCCGTGAGCGGCAAATGGTAGGTGATGCCTTCGGCCGTGAGGCCGGGACGATAGGGGGCGACGGCTGTTTGTGCCGAAAGGGAGGAAACCGTGGCGGCAAACAAGCCGAGGGAAAGTGCAAAACGGGTGAGTGAGCGTGTAGACATGGTTCAGGAGGTGGGAAGGAGGTGAAGAAAGGCCTGACCGAGGGCTTCTACCAAATGGGAAGCCACTGTGGCCGGCGCAGAATGACGGGCGGCGGCCATTTTTCCGGCCTCGCGGTGTAGGCAGATGCCGAGTGCCGCGGCTTGCGTCGGAGGATAGCCCTGCGCAGCGAGGCCTCCGATCAGTCCGGTGAGGACATCGCCGCTGCCGGCCTTGGCCAAGGCGCTGTTGCCTTCGCCTTCTGCGATGAGCAGGCTGCCATCTGCGGCAAAGAGGTGGGGGAGGTGATTCTTGAGCGCAATGGTGAGCTCAAGCGCTGCAGACAAGGATTGTGCCGATGATTGCAGTGCGGCGAGATCTCCGTTCGGCAGGTCGAGTGCGCGGCACAAACGCTGCATCTCGCCGAGGTGAGGTGTGAGCACGCTGCCGGGAGGCAGGAGCGAGAGCAACTGATAGTCGGAGGACAGGAGATTGAGCGCATCGGCGTCGAGGATCAGCGCCGGCGCCTTCCCCTCGGTGTCGAGTTCGAGGAGCTGTTTCAGCAGGGAACGGAGGGCGAAGGCCGTCTCACCGTCGGTGCCTAAACCGGGACCCACCGCGATGGCGGAGAAAGGGGTCGGGTCGATGAGCGAACTCCAGCACCGGTCGGAACCTTCGTCTATTTGCAGCACGGCTTCCGGCACAGCTATATGCAAAACATTGCGGCCGCATCGGGGAATGTGTACGGTCACTTTGCCCACGCCGCTGCGGAGCGCTGCGCGCGCGGCAAGTACCGCCGCACCGACCATGCCTTCGTGGCCGGCGATGAGGAGGAGATGTCCGAACGTGCCTTTATGTCCGTCGGAAGGTCGGTTTTTCCACTTTTCGACGAACCATTGGCGCGAGATGATTTGCGCGTTACTTGCATCCATGCTGCAAAAATACGCATTTTGAGTGGGTTTAGCTGTGTTTGTTGCGTCTATTTTGTTTTTGTGGTGAGTCGTTTGCGATGGGGTGCGAGGATGGGCGAAGGACAAGCCGGTAGTGGGGAAAAGGGTGGGGAAGAAGAAGCGAAAATGTGGCATAAGGAGCAGAAACAAGCGAAGTTTGTTTCAAAACTCCTCAGCTTTTGCCGAAAAGTTCTCTTGTTTAGCGAAAAAGTTGTGGACTTTTTAGGCGAATGTCTGGCCGCTTTTGGGGAGAGTGAGCCCTTTGGGCAAAAGGGGGCGTGCTTTTCGTGGGTCGGTCAGCCCCCTTCGGCGATAAGGTTTGAGATATGAAAAAAACAGTGGGGCAAAGGGTGAGAATTTGGGCACGAAAAAGCGGGCAGTCGACCTTTGTGGTCGGCTGCCCGCCGGTGTTGTACCCGAAATGGGCTTATTTCTTTGTGCTCTTGTAGCGTTTGTTCATTCCTTCGATGACGGCCTTTGTGAGGTTGAGCGAAGGATCGGCATAGAGGACGTTGTCGCCTTGTTTGGAGACGATCATCGAGTAGCCCATCTCTTTGTTGTAGTCTTTGAGGAAGGATTGCAGGCTGTCGCGCAGCGTGTTGTTGAACTTTTCCTGTTCGGCAGTCATGCGCTTCTGCAGTTGTTCTTCGAGTTTTGCGCCTTCTTGCTGCAATTTTTGGATGCGGAGCTGAGCGGCTTCGGCTTGTTCGCGTGTGGTGAAGGTACCGTTTTGCATCTTCTGCTGGAAGTCGGCGTAGGCTTTCTGCACTTGTGCCATTTTTGCGGCTACCTGTGATTGATATTGCTTGCTCTTGGCTTCGAGCACCGATTTATTTTCGGTGCAGAACTTGTATTGCGTGAGCAAAGAGTCTACTTCCACATAGGCAATGCGGGTTTGCGCCTTCTGCTCGGAGGGAGTTGCGGTTTGGGCTTTGGGGCTGCTTGAATGGGTGGCGCTGTTTTCTTTCTTGCAAGCCGACAAGCTCGCCAGAATCATCAATACTGCCACGAAGAAGAAGGAAAACGGTGTCTTCATACTCAGGTTGTTAGGCGTTATTTATAGGGTTTTATTCGAATTTCAAATTGAAGTGGTTCAATGTTGAGCCGTTTCGCGTGAATGCTCACTCACCGCGTGGGGATTCTCCGTGCGCAGTTCGGCATCTTGGGTGGAGGCACAGTGCACTCCGCAGCTCTCCAAAGCTTTGTTTCCACTCACGTGCGTATTGACGAAACGTCCTTTGATGAGAATCCCAACGGAGAGTAAGAGCACCGAGATTCCAACAATAATTAATGTGAGTAGTAAAAGGGATTCCATATATTTTCTCTATTTTTGCGGTGCAAATATAGTGCAAAGACCTCGTCCGCGACAAATGATTTGCACATTTTATTGTTCTACTTTCAATGTAGTGAGCTATGGCACAATTACAACCTCAATCCGTATTCGATTGCTTCGCGCAAATCAACCAAGTTCCTCGTCCTTCTAAGCGCGAGGAAAAGATAACTGCCTTCCTCCGTAAATTTGGTGAGGATCTTGGCCTCGAAACGCTGGTGGACGAAGCCGGCAACGTGCTGATTCGCAAACCCGGTACGCCCGGTTACGAAAACCGCAAGACAGTGATTTTGCAGAGCCACCAAGATATGGTCTGCGAAAAGAACAAGGACGTAGAATTTGACTTCGACAACGATGCCATCCAAACCTATGTGGACGGCGATTGGCTCAAGGCAAAGGGCACAACGCTCGGCGCCGACGACGGTATCGGCATCGCCATGGAAATGGCACTGCTGCAAGCCACGGATATCGAGCACGGTCCGATCGAATGCGTGTTCACGCGCGACGAAGAAACCGGTTTGACGGGAGCTTTCGAGATGAAACCCGGATTTATGTCGGGCGACTATCTCATCAACCTCGACTCTGAGGACGAAGGACAGCTCTTCGTAAGTTGTGCCGGTGGGGTACGCACGGAAGCGACCTATACAGTTGAAGAAGTGCAGCTGCCCGAAGGTTTTTCGACGTTCAACTTTGTGGTAAAAGGCTTGACCGGCGGTCACTCCGGCGACGACATCAATAAAAACCGCGCCAATGCCAACAAGCTGTTGGTGCGTTTCCTCCTCGAACAGTGCGAGAAAACCGATCTTCGCCTCTGCGATATTCAAGCCGGTGGCTTGCACAACGCCATTCCCCGCGAGGCACATGCGACAGTGGCTGTGCCCACGGCTTATGCTGCGACGTTCGTTACAGAACTCGAAGCCTTCGTGGCGAAGGTGCGCGAGGAATTCTCCGTAACAGAACCCGATTTGACGGCAGCCCTCGAAGCGGTGGATGCAGCTTCGACTTGCATTTGCCCCGAACAGGCCGTGCGCATGCTGAAGAGCCTCAACGTGGTGCACAATGGTATCTTTGCGATGAGTCAAGACCTCGAGGGCTTGGTGGAAACGTCGAGCAACTTGGCCAGCGTGCGCAAGCAAGGCAATCAAGTTGTGGCTACTACTTCGCAACGCTCGAGCGTGGCCAGCAATTTGGAGTACATGGCTGCTGTGGTTCGTTCGGCCTTTGAGTTGGGCGGTGCGAAGTGCGTGACCAATGAGGGCTATCCCGGTTGGAAAATGAACCCGAAGAGTGAAATCTTGAAGGTCTGCGTGGAGAGCTACAAGCGTTTGTTCGGCAAAGAACCCCTTGTCCGCGCCATTCACGCCGGTCTCGAGTGCGGTCTCTTCAGCGAAAAATATCCGAACCTCGACATGGTGAGCTTCGGTCCCACGTTGCGCGGTGTGCACTCGCCCGACGAGCGTCTGTTGATCCCCACAGTACAGATGGTATGGGATCATCTGCTCGACGTTTTGAAGAATATTCCTGCCAAATAATTAGGTGAAGCACTTACCTTTTTTCTTCCTTTTGTGTTCCCTCCTCTGCTCTTGTTTGAGCGAGGAGGGGTACACTTCTTCGGCTGATGCTCAACTTCGGCTGGAACGCGACACTTTGGCACTTGATACGGTGCTGGCCGGTGAACCGACCAACACTTATACGTTTCAAGTCTTCAATCCGCATCGCAAGACGTTGCGGATTGCTGCTATGCGCTTGGCATTGGGTGCCGCATCTCCGTTTTCGGTGAACGTAGACGGTAGCTTTTTGGCCAATGGAGTCGGGGAAGCAACAGAAGTGGCGGGCGGTGACAGTTTGCGCGTGTTTGTGCAACTCAATGCGCCCGCTTCGGATGCTGTGAGTCCCACGGCCTTGGAAGATCGTTTGGTGTTTCGTTTGGAAAGTGGGGTGGAGCAACAAGTGCTGCTCACTGCCTCGACGCAAAGTGTGATCAACCTGCGCGCTCATCGCGTGGAAAGCGACATCACTTGGAGCGAGCGACGACCTTATCGCATTTTGGACAGTTTGGTTGTGGCCGAAGGAAGCACACTCACCTTGAGTGCCGGCACGCGCTTGTATTTCCATCCCGAAGCGCGACTCATTGTGCACGGCACACTGCGCGCTGAAGGGAAGAGTGGGGCACCCGTGGAATTGCGCGGTGACCGTTTGGGCTACATGTTCAGCAATCAACCCTACGATCGTATCCCCGGACAATGGGGTGGGGTCGTCTTTTCAGACAAAAGCCACGACAATGTCTTAGAGTTTTGTGAGATTCACAGTGGAGATTTTGGTATACGTTGCGACTCTTCATCGATTGACGTTCAGAAACTTACGTTATCGAATTCTTTGATTCATAATGTCGGTGGACATGGGCTGTATGCCCGCCAATGCGCGCTGACTGTCGGTAACACCCAGATCACCAATGCGGCCGGCGACTGCGTTCGCCTGATTGGAGGACGTTCGGAATTCACGCATTGTACGATTGGACAATTCTATGCTTTGGCAGGTGACCGCGGCGTCGCGCTGCATTTCAGCAATTATGGTGAGGGTAGTCGTGCTCCGCTCGAGCGCGCGTCGTTTGTCAACTGCATCATCAGCGGATACAACAACGATGATCTCGTGGGCGAGTCTTCTCCGCGTTATAAGAACGATGCGTTCAACTATGATTTCTCGCATTGCTTGCTCAATACGCCCAAACCTACCAAAGGCGAACACTTCCGTAACTGCTTGTTTGAGCGGGATTCACCCGAAAAGCGACGCCAAGCTGGGAATTTCAACCCGAGTTTTGATTTGCAGAAGTTGTTGTTCATCTTTACGCTCGACGCCAAATCAGCGGCTGTCGGTGCAGCAGATTTTGCAGTGACGCAACACACTTTTCCGTTTGATCGCAACGGAAAGTCACAGACCGAAGGCGGAAAATCTGATATCGGATGCTATCGCCACATCAAACCTTGATACTCCTTATTTATATATGCGATCTCGGAGACCTCATCAGTCTCCGTTATTGTATATCATGATGACTATGTTAAGGCAATGAGGTGTTTTAATCACTTCTGTAACCCTTCCTATTGTTATGCCACAACCTTCCTCCCGTGCGCCGCGGCGCAAGAAAGTGGATGTCCCCACGCAAGATACATTTGGCCGTTTGCAACCGCAAGAATTGGACTTCGAGCGCGTGGTGCTCGGTGCCTTGTTGCTGGAAAAAGACGCCTATTCTCAAGTCAGTGAGATTCTTAAGCCGGAAACCTTCTACGATCCGCGCCACCGACTGATTTTTGAGGCCATTCGCCGATTAAACATCGAACAAAAGCCACTCGACTTGCTCACCGTCAGCGAGCAGCTGCGACAAACCAATCACTTTGAAGAAGCGGGTGGCCCTGTTTACTTGGCACAGCTGACGCAAGGGGTGGTTTCGGCGGCGCATATTGAATATCATGCTCGCATCATAGCGCAGAAAGCGACGGCCCGCGATCTGATTCGCTACACGAGTGGCATACAGGAGAAAGCTTTCGATCCGACACAGGATATTGATGAACTGATGCAGCAGGCTGAGGGTGAGCTTTTTGAACTCTCTCAGTTGAACATGAAGAAGGACTACATCCAAATTGATCCGGTGATCAATGATGCCTACGACATGTTGCACAAAGCGGCCGAACGCTCCGATGGTATGTCGGGTATTTCCTCGGGTTATCGCGACTTGGACAAGATGACTTCAGGTTGGCAGAATTCGGATTTGGTGATTCTTGCCGCACGTCCTGCCATGGGTAAGACGGCTTTCGCACTGTCCATGGCAAAGAACATCGCAGTCGATCAAGGAATTCCTGTTGCCGTGTTCTCGCTTGAAATGGCGAACGTACAGTTGGTCAATCGTGTGATTTCCAATACGTGCGAGATTGAAAGTGAAAAAATCAAGAGTGGGCAGCTCGAGCCTCACGAATGGGCACAATTAGACAGTAAAATCAAGGATCTGTACGGTAAACCGCTGTTTGTGGACGACACCCCCGCGCTTTCGGTTTTCGAATTGCGCACCAAAGCGCGCCGTTTGGTGCGCGAACACGGGGTGAAGTTGATTATGATCGACTATTTGCAGCTCATGAATGCCTCGGGAATGAACTTTGGTAGCCGACAAGAAGAAGTTTCGACAATCAGTCGATCACTCAAAGGTTTGGCCAAAGAGTTGAACATCCCGATTTTGGCATTGTCGCAGTTGAACCGTGGTGTGGAAAATCGCCCCGGTGCCGGTGGAGCGGAAGATCATCGTCCGCAGCTTTCCGACTTGCGTGAATCCGGAGCCATCGAGCAGGACGCCGATATGGTAATTTTCATCCACCGCCCCGAGTACTATCGTATATTTAAGGACGAAAACGGAAATGATCTGCGCGGGATGGCGATGATCATCATTGCCAAGCACCGTAACGGTGCGGTAGGCGACGTCTTGCTGCGCTTCAAAGGCAAGTACACACGTTTCGAGGACGCAGATGAGAACGCTTCTTATCCGCTTCCCGGTGAAAGTGCGGCCGGCGGTTTTCCACAAATTGGAGGAGGCCCGATCACCGATGCGGATATCCCTCTCCCCCCCGATGTCGGGATGGGAAGTCCTTTCCCACCGGGCGAGGGAAGTATCGTGCCCTTCTAAGCGAATACGAACCGATAAATGGAAAAATGGGGGATTGCTCTTTGATTTCGTGAAGAACAAGCCCCCCTTTAACGAATTATGCAGCACTTCATTCGCCTAATTCCTATGGAAATAGTAAATTTGCTGCAACTCAAACAACAAACAATACTTGCCATAACGCAATATGGAAAATCAAGAACTCATTGCGCAATGCACTGCAACAGCACAGCAGTGGATTGACTCTCCGCTCTACGACGCCGAAACGAAACAGGCCGTGAAAGCGATGATCGAAGCCGAAGACAAAACGCCGCTTATCGATGCTTTCTACCGTTCTTTGGAATTCGGTACCGGTGGTCTCCGTGGCATCATGGGACCCGGCACCAATCGTATGAATGTCTATGTCGTTGGTGCGGCCACACAGGGATTGGCTAACTATCTGCTCAAGAACTTTGCTGATCGCAAGGAAATCTCTGTTGTTGTTGGCCACGATTGCCGTAACAACAGCCGTCTGTTTGCAGAAACGGTCGCCAATGTCTTCTCGGCCAATGGGATTAAGGTTTATCTTTTCGAAGACCTCCGTCCCACTCCCGAAGTTTCTTTCGCCATCCGCCACTTCGGTTGCCAGTCGGGTGTGAACATCACCGCCAGCCACAACCCCCGCGAGTACAATGGTTACAAGGCATACTGGGATGACGGCGCGCAAGTGTTGGCTCCCCACGATAAGGGCATCATCGATGAGGTGAACAAAGTATCGCTTACCGATGTGAAATTTGAGGGAAATCCTGCACTGATCCAATCGATTGGTAAGGAAGTGGATGACCTCTACCTTAGCGAGGTGCACAAACTGAGTATCGATCCTGAAGTCATTCGCCGACAGAAAGATCTTTGCATCGTCTACACGCCGCTTCACGGAGCAGGTCGTGTATTGGTACCCGCTTCGCTCAAACTCTGGGGATTCGAGAATGTGCACACCGTACCCGAACAGATGGTAAAGGACGGCAACTTCCCCACTGTTGTTTCGCCCAACCCTGAAAACGGTGAAGCGCTGACGCTCGCGCTCAACCTGGCCAAGCAACTGGATGCAGATATCGTGATGGCTTCGGATCCCGATGCAGACCGCGTAGGCATGGCTTGCAAGGACAATGAAGGAGAATGGGTGCTCATCGACGGTAACCAAACGTGCATGATCTTCTTGTACTACATTATCAAGAATCGTATCGCCACGGGCCAGATGAAGGGAGACGAATATATCGTCAAGACCATCGTAACAACCGAACTTATCAAGGAAATTGCTGATAAGAACAAGGTCAAAATGTACGATGTGTACACCGGCTTCAAGTGGATTGCTCGCACCATTCGTTTGCTCGAAGGCAAAGAAACCTATATCGGCGGCGGTGAAGAGAGCTACGGTTTCATGGGACAAGATATTGTGCGCGACAAAGATGCCGTGTCTGCCTGCTCCCTGCTTGCTGAAATCTGTGCATGGGCAAAGGATCAAGGCAAGACGCTCTTCGACGTGCTCATGGATATCTACCTCGAATACGGCTTCTCGCTCAACCACACAATCAATGTGGTGAAACCCGGTAAGAGCGGTGCTGATGAAATCAAGGCGATGATGGAAAACTTCCGCACAAATGCGCCGAAGGAAATCGCCGGTTCGCCTGTAGTCTGCACCAAAGACTACGAGACGCTCAAAGCCACTGATGCTGAAGGGCACACAACGGATCTCGACTTCCCCACTACGAGCAACGTACTGCAATGGTTCACTGCCGACGGTACGAAAATCAGTGTTCGTCCTTCCGGTACGGAACCCAAGATCAAGTTCTATATTGAAGTACGTGGCGAAATGGAATGTCCGAAGTGCTACAAAGCGGTTCAGGCAGAAGCGCTCCAAAAAGTGGAGGCGGTGAAGAAGAGCCTCGGACTTTAATCCACTCATTCCAACTCAAACAGGCAGCATCGTATCCTTTGGGATCGATGCTGCTTGGTTCTTTATATATCGTGTTATGAATAAGTGGTTTATCTTTTATCAGTCAGAGCTGATTCTAACTGCTGAAAATGAAATCCCCGTTGGTGAAGTTCCTCCGTTTCCGTTAGAACCATGGCATCGGCGGCAAACTTTGCCAAGTTTGGAAGGTACTGCTTGCATAGCAGTGGAAATCGATCACCCCATTAGTCCAGATACAGGTTTTCATCAGCTGGCATTGCGCCAAAGCTTTGAGGTCTTGTCGCGTGCGGATTATCGCATGGCAGGAAAAGCACGTGAGTTACTTTATTGGGACAGCCGCACGCATTATTGTGGATCGTGTGGAACTCCGCTCAAACTACATACCGATATTTCGAAGAAGTGCCCGCAATGCCAACGAGAGTATTGGCCTTCGCCGAGTCCCGCTGTGATTATCCTCATTGAGCGGCGCGCACCCGGAGAAGATCGCGATGCCGATGAAATTTTGTTGGTGCAATCCCATAATTTTTCCGGAGACTACTATGGATTGGTGGCAGGATTTTGTGAAACCGGGGAAACCCTCGAGGAAAGCGCTCTCAGAGAAATTTGGGAAGAAACCGGTCTTCGTGTCCGCAACTTGCGTTATTGTGGATCTCAGCCTTGGCCTTATCCTTCAGTGCTCATGATCGGTTTCTCAGCAGAGTATGAAAGTGGAGAACTATCGTTGCAACGCTCAGAATTGCGCAAAGGACAATGGTTTCGCCGCAATGCACTTCCACGCATTCCCGGCACGGTCAGTCTTGCACGTCAGTTGATCGATCGTTGGCTTGACCAAACCTTGTAATCACCTGTACTTTCTGAACCGAAAGCAAAAAAGTTGGGCACTCTCTTTGTGGTCTGCGGGGAAACACTTAACTTTGCTATCGCAAGCTAGAGAGATAGCGGTGCGGAATACGCACCCCAATATCATACTTATAGGCTGTGTCGGTTCGATTGGGATACTCATCAATTATTTTCAGAATCACCGAGAAGGCTCTCCGCCCAATGGCGTGCCGATGCTGCGCTTTCAATGCAGCGTGGAAGTCGGATTACAAAGGACGGCGGAGCACTCAAATCCTTTCTACTCGGAGTTTCATCATCAACACCGGCACAGCCCTTTTTATATCCTATCGCTATGGTGCTCACCCCCATGCAAGAAGCCGCACACGCGGCTATCAGACAACGTGAAAGCGTCTTGCTTCTATCCCCCACAGGTAGCGGTAAGACGCTGGCCTATTTATTGCCGCTCATCGAACGTGTTGAAGAAAAAATAGACGCGTTGCAAGCCGTCGTGGTTGTTCCCGGGCGTGAACTCGCCATACAGGTCGAACGCGTACTGCGCGAGCAGACAGGCATTGTTCGTGCCATGGCGCTTTACGGCGGTCGCCCTACGATGGAGGAGCATCGTCGCTTGCGCGAGTTGCGACCCCATGTCGTGATTGCCACTCCCGGGCGTTTGCTCGATCATATCGATAAGGGTAACCTCGAACTCTCCGGTGTTCGCCTGCTGGTGATCGACGAGTATGACAAGTGTTGGGAGTTTGGCTTCCGAGATGAAATGGCGCGTATCGCAGAAAGTCTGCGCCGTGTGCCACAAGTGGTCATCTCTTCTGCGACTCCCTTCCGCGAAGAAAACGAGGAAGAAAGCGGTGCACCGAAACTGCTGATCAATCGAGACTATCATGTCATCGATTTCCTGCACGAAACCACTGCCTTGCAAGACCGTTTGCGCATTTATGCTGTCCCTTCGCCGGAAAAAGACAAACTCCAGACCCTCGCCCGTTTGCTTTCGCAGAAAGGAGCCACGCAAACCATTGTTTTTGTGGCGCATCGCGAGAGTGCAGACAGAGTGGGGCAGTATTTACGCAGCGAGCGCTTCACCGCCGTGGTCTATCACGGAGGCATGGAACAGGATGCGCGCGAACGTGCGCTCTTCCGCTTCCGATCCGGCGCCGCGAATGTGTTGGTTAGCACCGATCTTGCGGCACGAGGCTTGGACATTCCGGAAGTCGGTGCCGTGGTTCACTATCATTTGCCGGCCGATGAAGCGACCTTTGCGCATCGCTCCGGTCGCACCGCACGTTGGCAGTCGGTGGGTGAGGCCTATCTTATTGTAGGTCCTGAGGAAGTAACTCCTTCTTTTGTGGAAGTATCCGGCAACGCAGAAGTGAACCATGTATCGGTTCGCCCCGCCGCTCCTCTTTGGGCGGTCTTATACATCGGCCGCGGTAAGCGCGACAAACTCTCGAAAGCCGACATCGTGGGTTTCCTTTGCAAGAAAGGAGGATTCCGATCGTCACAAATCGGTCATATTGAATTGGCTGCCCACACCGCCTATGTGGCCGTTGAGCGCAAGGCGCTGGCCGCCTTGCTCAAACAGGTCGCGGGAGAGAAAATCAAGGGAATGAAAACCATTATAGAGGAAATGAGACAATGAAAATAAGCCTTTCTGATGCCACTTTGCGGCAAGCCGCCGAGGGCGGTACTGACGCTTTCTTGCAAACGGTGGTCGATGCCATCGCCCATCAAGCCGGTGGAACGCTGACGGCCGATGCGCTCGCGCAATTGTCGCCCGATCAAATCACTTTGTGGGCCTACGTCATTTTGCGCGATGAACTCTGCGATGGCGGATTTATCCAACTCATCCACAACGGTTATGGGCCTTTCTTCTTCCTCAATCCCTTCGCCAAAGCCATGCGCCTCTGGGGATTGAAAGATTTTTCTAAATTACTCTATCGCGCTCGCGAACTTTACGAACTGCATGCCGAAGCGCTCACACAGCCCTGCACAGACGAGGAGTTTATGGCACTCTATGAGCAGTTTCCCGAATTCGACGACCTCGACGACGCCTTTATGGAGCGAGAAGAAGAATTTACCAACGGCGTCGCTCATTATTTAGACGAACATCTCACAGACTTTATCGACATCACTCATGGCTAAGAAAAACGGCGGCAAAAACAAACCGCAGCGCGTGCGCATCAAGAACAAGCGCGCCACCTTCGACTACGAGGTGATCGACAAGTTTATGGCGGGCATCGTATTGACCGGCACAGAGATCAAAAGCATCCGTGACGGTAAAGCCTCGTTGGTCGATACCTTTTGCTTCATCCACGATGGCGAAATCTGGGTGAAGAACATGTACATCGCCGAGTATGCGTGTGGAACCTACAACAATCACGCCACGCGCCGCGATCGTAAACTCCTACTCAACAAGAAAGAAATCCGTTCGTTGCAAAACGATACGCTCACCCCCGGATACACCATCGTTCCGCTCGTGTTGTTCATCGACGACAACGGACGTGCCAAGCTCGATATCGCCCTTTGCCGCGGTAAGAAAGAATATGACAAGCGCGCCACCATTCGTGATCGTGACGACAAGCGCGAACTCGATCGATTCATCAAACGATTCTGAAGACGAAGCACGTTCTGGATTCCACAAAAAAACAAATTGCCCGTTCTCACTGTTGAGAACGGGCGATTTTGTTGTGAGCAATGTTCGTATTTCCGAGCATTGTTTTAGTCTTGTGGAAGGGCAGCAGTCGATACGGCCGCGGCCTCTTTTTTCATTTCCGCCAATTGTTTCTCGACGAGCGCCTTTTGTTCCTGTGCCTTTTCCAATCGCCGAGCAGCCTCTGCTTTTTTAGCCTCTCGTTGATCGAACTCGTCGATGGCTTCTTGCAACAATTCGCCGAGCGGATCGATGATTTCTTCCACGATGCCCTTTCGCACCGCATCGACAATTTTAGGCAATTCGGAGAAGCAATCCTCGGTAAGGGATTTCACCGGGAAGTCACGCTTAAACTGCTCCATCGCTTGGCGTGCCTCTTCTTTGCTTGTAGAGGTAATAAAGAAGAAATCATCCTTTTTATCGCTGAATGCCGGTACTTCCCTTTCTGCGCACTCAGTGGTGAAGAGGATCTTCTCTTTCAGGGAGCGGATCATGTCTATAGCATCGAAATCGTCGAGGTAGGTGTAGAGTTTGACGTTGATGCCATCGAGAATTTCTTCCACCACCTTTCGGATATCCTTTCTTGCTGAGTATTGATACTCGTCGTGGCTCCTCCTCGCGTTCTTGTAAGCATTGTCAGCGTGATCGCGCAGTTTGGGATACAAGTTGTTTTGCTTCACTCGATCGAAAAAATCGAATTTCTTGATGTCACGTTTCATTTCGTCACAGGCTCTGTCACGTGCGTTCTCGATAGCCTCGCGAAGTTTTCTTTTTTGGTCGAAGATTTTCTCATTGATGTCATTGGATAAATGGCCAATGAGACGATCTACCTTCTTTTTCGCCTTGGCCAAATCTTCTTTTTTCTCTTCAAGATCATCTTTGGAAAGATCCAGATTCTTTTTGGCCTCCTCGGCTTGTTTCATTTCGGCGATGGAGGCGTTGAGTTTGTTTTGTCCCGCTGCCATGATTGAGTTGAGCGGTTTGCGGAAGAGGATGCTTGCCTTTTCTTTGTTCACCACGTCGCCCAGTGCCGTCACCATGCGATCCAATCGACTCCATTTGCGTAGTTCGTCGAAATCGCCGGTGTCGAATTCGTCCGAGTAATATTGGTAGATCGCTTTCCATTTCTCACTGCTGAGTGCCTTTTCACGAGGGATGAGCGTCAGTAGTGCCATTTCTGCTGCCAGAGGAATGGGAGTGGTATCTTTCAGCAGTTCGTTCAGGTTGTTGTTACCTTCTTTTTGACAGGCATTCTTCATTTGTTGTTTTACGTACTCGATCAACTGCTCTTCACTCATACGCCCGTGCGGAGCACGTACCACCATATCGTATTTGTTGATACCGACCAACACACGGCCCGTTCCGGCACTGCCGACCGTCTTAAACAGAATTTCGCGATCGGTAGCATCGAACGGACGACCGGCATAGAGTAGTAGCAGTACGGCATCAGCTTTACTCAAGAATTCTCGAGTGCGTGCCTCACGCGAAACCACCGGGTCGTTGAATCCCGGGGTATCTACAATCTCCACACCGCGCAGCAACTCCATGTTCTTGTAGAGCGTGACCGCTTTGGTGATGGCCACATACTTGCCGTCTGCTCCCACATACTCAATGAGTTGATCCACTTTGTCGGACCGTGTCGTGCCGAGCAAAGACGAGAGGGCAGAGCCCAGACGGGCAGCCTTTTGTACCAATTCGCGGGCAGCTTTGATTTTCAGCGTCTCCGGATCTTTAGCATATTCATCTTCCACCTCTTGCGCTGCGCGATATTCCATTTCCTTCCATTCGGCGGGGGAGTAAAATTCCGCCACGACTTCTTCCTTTTCTCCGTAAGTGATCACAGAGAGCGAAGCCGTCATAGGGGTAGTGGCTGCAGGAAGCACTTCGTCACCGAAAGCGAAGGCATTGAGGAAGGTCGATTTCCCGGCTTTCATCTGGCCGATCACACCAATCACGAGTTTGTCGTCGTCGAGCTTTTGAAGAATTTCCCGACAGCTCATCACGGTTTCCTCGTCCTGCCCTTTCTTCCCATCTTTGGGAAGCCAGCCGTATTCGTCGGCTTTATGCGCAAGAGCTTTCAATTGCTCCTTTTTCGCATTGAATTGTTCGAATATTTCTTGTGTCATCCTTAGAGGTTTGCGGTGAGTTGCTTAAATTTCTCTGCTACTGCTTTATATCGATGCCAACGCTCTTTTTGTGTTTCGCGGGCATCTATAATTTCTTCTTTAGCGCACTGCACATCACGATACGCTATAATGCTATTAGGAAGGGACTCGTCAGCCATATCAAAAACTTCAGACAGTCGCTCAGTAAATCCTTCATAATCATGTGCTTTGATTTTGAAGTATGTGCCACTAAAGAAACCAACATCTTCCGAGGGGAGATTGTAAAGCACCCTACAATGATTTTTCACCTGTTCGGTGATATTCACGATTTGGTCAATCGCTTCTTCATTTTTTTCTTCGTTCTCCTTCAGCTCTTTATCCAACAGTTTCTGCTGTTCGAGCAACCACGTCTCGATTTCTTTTAGATAGTAAGCGACTGTGTCTTTGACATTAAAGAATTCTTCGTTAAGACTCCCTAGACTCTCTACATTTTGAATCGTGGTGAGAAGTTCCTGTAATCTCTCTGGCTCGCGCTCAGAGAAGAACAGAATGCCGCTATACGGAATATTGTGATGCGCAAGCGTTTTCTCTACCTTGGCACGAACAGCTTCGCGATCTTTCTGGTAGGGCTTCGTATCGATTTTATTAATGACAATGTAAAGCTCCACACTCAACGCAAGTTCATCCATTACCTTCAAAGATGAGGAGTTGAGGTCACCCGCATTAATGTCGATCACCCAGAAGAGCGCATCGCATTCGCGGATAACTTCGGCTGTTCGTCTACGATCTTCCGCATCGTTAGAGCTAAAGCCCGGTGTATCTAATATACTGAGGTTGTGCAAATCCTTGTTGGGGAAGTTCATCACGTAATATTTGATTAGACTCGACAAGCCTTGCAACTCTGCGAGTGTATGTTTGTCGGTTTGTTCAAATATTCTTTGATCCAAAGTACGCAACTTACCTCCTTGGTCTACGTAGCTATAGGTTTCTCGGGCAGCATCTGTAATGTAAGTTGGAATCGCCGTTGTTTCTCTCGCACTCACTGGCAGTTTTGCAACAGTAGGATCACTTGGCGAAATGATGCGATTGACGATTGAGGTCTTACCCGCCGAATACTCACCGATGAAAGCGATGGCCTTCTTTTTATGTAACCAACTTTTCATTCTGCGGTAAGCCCAAGATTCGTAGCATTGTTGGAAGCCTTTCTTGAGATTTTGTGCAGACTCTTCATCATAAATCGCGTCCACAAGGTCAGCGAGATCCTCAGACAAGAAGGCGCCGAAGGCATCGATGCGTCTTTGCAGCTCATTCGCATCTCCGTCCTTACTTGTTTGCTCTTTTGCAGAGAGAATATCTTGCATGAACTTCAAAGCCTGGCTTTTTGCCGTAGCCAGTTCTTCTGCACTTTCAGCCCGCAGACGAAAGGCCTCTTGCGCTCTCTGCGCTTTGCGAGCTTCGTCCGCTTTCGCTTCTAACTCCGCTTTCAGCACTTGCAGCTCTTCTGCAGAAGCTCCTTCATCGCGCTCATCTTCAAGTTGCTCTTCGAGTGCAAAGCATTCATCTTTGAGTGCCCTGACTTTCTTTTTAAGTTGCTGATTCTCCACTTCTAACTTGGAGATTTTCTCTTCCCAGGAATTTTGTTCCACTATGCATTTTCCTTAAGTTGTTTCTTCAAGTATTCGTTCTCGTGTTCGAGAATCTCTTGGATGCGGAGTGCTTCGCGCAGTTGATCGGCTTGTTCAGCCTCCTTTTTGCTGAGCGCTTTCAATTCACGGCGAGCCGCATCTCTCTCGTCTTCAAATTCTTCCGACTCTGTTTCCAACTCTTTAATGCGTCGGCGCTCTTTGTCGAGCGTGGAGAGCAAGTCGGCAATCTGATCTTCCATTTCTCTGTTGCGACCTGCTACCTTGTTGTTCTCTTCGTAGAGTCTTTCCTTTTCTAAGGAGTTCGTTTGGTTGTTTTGTGTCGACTTGAGTGCGACCCAAACAGCGGCAGCTCCAGCGGCTGCACCGATGACAAATTCTATCATTTTCATTGTTTTGAGTAGTGAATCACTTGGGAGGAGAATCCCGCTCTCCACGTGTCAAGAGACACGCGGAGAATAGGGAATCTTTTTTGAAATCAGAGCTTCGCCAGCGCCGTGCGGAAACTTTGCAATTGGCTGCGGCGATTTTCAGCTTCGGCCTGCTTGTGCTCATGCTCGCTGCGAACCTGCTCGAGGGCGCGGCGGCGCTCGGCGATGGCGGCTTCATTGCTGCGCAGCAAGGCTTCTTTGATCAGGTTGACCACCAAAGCGCGGTTGCCATTCATGACGGATTCGAATTCGGGAATAAGTGTTTGATCCAGGTAGGTGCGCACGGTGTATTCGCGTTGCGATTTACCATAAATTTTATCGGTGGTCCAGCCGATGAGTTTGCTTACCATACCGTCGTTCTGACCGAAGTTCTCGCCCACCTGCTGGTCGATCGCTCTACCTCGTTCCACGTATTCTTGGGTCTTTTGTACCATCCGGCCGGCTCTTGCAACAGTAGTGCCAATTCGACTAATTGCTGCCATTTCGCCCACTTCTATGGCGGCACCGCCCACGCTGCCCACTAACCCCGCAGCCGGCAGGGCGAACATGGCAGCCGCACCCACGGCAGCCAAAGCACCGAACTTGATGTAACTGTCGTATTCGTGTCCAATTTGGTTGAGGTTAATGCCGTAGCTGAGTCCCTGACATTCTACTTGTGAAAGGTCGACACTTTGAAGAACCTCCGTGGACAGTCCACTTTCGCGACTCGCGCGATTTGAGGCTTCGACGATGGCTTGTTGCACACGAGAGCGAAACTGTTGCATCGTGATGGTGGCGCATTTGTTGATCGCATCAATGGCCAATTTGTCAAAGTTGCTTCCCGATTGCTGCACCAGACTGCAAAGCTGCTGTTGCATGACAGTCGCAAAGGCGCGACGTGTGTCTCGTGCGATATCGTCGACGGCCGAGTCGCAGCTTTCGGTCAGTCGGTTGATGGCATTCTGGAGCTGTTTTAACTTGCGCTCTTCTTCGGCCAAAGCAGCTTTACAATTATCGATCGATTCGAGGGCGGTGAGTTGCTCTTCGAGGGTGGTTTCGAGCTCTTGCTTGATTTGAGTGAGTCGTGCCGTGTCAGCTTTTGCCAAAATCTCCTGCTTCTTTGCTGAGATTTCTTTGAACACCTTCATGAGTTCGTCGACTTCGCCTGTGACACCCGAAACGCAGACCACATCGGCAAAGCCCAATTCGCGCTGCGCGAGGATATAGTCGCGTGCAGCTTTGCGCTCGTCAGGCGTTTTGGAATCGCACTTGGTCAGCACCATGTAGATCGACTTGTTGGCGAGTTTCATGTCGCGACAGAAGTTGGCAAGGGAGCGAGTGAGCTGCTGATTGATGTCGCTCACCAGCAAAATGGCGTCGGCCTTTGGGAGAAATTCGGTGAGCACCTGTCGGTGACGCGGGTCGGGAGCTGAAAGCCCCGGGGTATCAACGAGTACAATCTCGGGTGAAACGCGTGTGGAAGTGTCGAAGACCGTGACGAGTTGAGCGGAGCCTAATTGGGAATTCTTGAGCGAAGCAATGTCACTCACACGTTGTGTTTCGCCATTGGCCGACAGTATCTCTGCATAGGCTGAGGGGCAACCAAAATGCACTTCAAAAAGGGTTGCCGTTGTGGGGAGTACGGCTGTTTCAAGTGCTTTTGTATCAGTCAGGGCATTGAGCAACGAAGTCTTGCCAGCACTAAATTCACCTACTAAAGGGAGAGTTATTGGACACTCCTGTTGAGATTGTCTAACGATGATTTGTTCGAGCGCTGTTTGTATGTGGGTTGCACCGAGAGCTTGTGCTACTTCTCGTAAAGTTTGAAGCGTTTTGTCTTCTATTTGCATGTTTTGAAATTTTGTCGAGTAGGGATAAACTTTTGACACCTTCTTTATTTGCAAAGATATATAGAATTGAGCAGATTGCAAAGCGATATAGAGATAATATTTCAGTTTTGTTTGGTGTGTATGTTGTGTTATTTTGTAATTGTGTCATTTGTGCCGGAAATGACACAATTTATTTGTTGACTCTATTCAAAGGGTATCTCTGTATTAGTTTGAATAGAATTTGTTACTCTATTTCAGCAAAGTGTATACTCTTTCCATATCTGTAGAAAACGGGCTTTTCTCGCGCGCGCACGCGTCCAGTGTTTTTGGATTTTTGCCTTCACCTCTTCACCTGATGGGGATATGTGGTTGTATATGAGTTGGTTAAGTGTGAAGGTAAAAGCCATTTTCCTTCACCTTTTGAGCACTTGTGTTATGGTAAGTGTTTGGGAATTAGATGTTTGAGGGTGAAGTTTGTTCTTTTCAAGGGTTAGTTTTAGCCATGTTTTGATGGAGGAAAGCAAGGGCTGGCAAAAATAGAGGAAAGGGGAGGGTGAAGGTAGATTTGCAGTATTGCCTTCACTGTAAAATATTGATTTTTAATATGTTATTATTGTGAGGTGAAGAGGTGAAGGCAAAATGCAAAACTTGCTGAGTGCGTGTGCGGAGGCGTATGTGTGTACGCGTGCGAGACGGTTGGGGAAGAGAAACGAGAAGTGGAGAGGAAGAAGAGAAAAGAAGACCGGTTTGGCGAATTTGTAGACAGGGATTTTCGAAAAGTCCTCAACTTTTCGAATCGACAAAAATAAATTCTCGAATTTGTTAGGAAGTGTGTTCGGAATGATGTACTTTTGTCTTCGCAAACGGAGTCGTAGACTTCGTTGATGGCCTGCTGTGGCTCATTGGTGCTCCCACCGGAGACAGAGCGAGCAGTGGCTTTGAAAAACACCCTTTTCCTTTTCTTGTCGTGCTAAACGACAAGTCGATATATACATTCCTTTTCTCCGATGGCAGGCAATTGGTGCTGTCTCGGGTTTCGTTTTCTGTCTGTAGAAGGGAGTTGATCCTGTTTCTCGGCAGGAATTTGTGAACGTTCATGTCAGCATGATGCCGGAGTAGATGCGACCGGATTGGATGCCGAGACGGCGCGCGGAGAAAAAGCTATCCGGGCAGGCGTAGGTGTCGATTCCACTCACGAGAATGGCATCAAGCGGCACGCCGCTCAGTTCAAGTTCGTGTACGGCTGCTGCCCAGAGGTCGATGTGCGGACGCTTGAAGAAACCACGTCGCACGACGCTTGGCGGAAACTTGGCCTGCAAAAAAGCATCAACTACTTCTTCGCCCACTTCGAAGGAATCCGGACCGATGCAGGGGCCGACTACTGCACGGAGGTCACGCGGATTCGTCCCCAAGGTGCGCATACGTTCGATGGTGTGGGCAAGGATGTGCCCCACCATGCCGCGCCAACCGGCGTGGGCGGCACCGATGATGTGATTTTGCGGATCGTAGAGCAGCACCGGTACGCAATCGGCGGTGGAAATGCCGATGCATACGCGAGGCAGTGGGGTGACTAAGGCATCTACGTTTTGTAAATGCGCATATCGCTCACTACTGTCCATTTCCATCAGTGCTTCGTCGACAAGGACTACCCGATTGGTGTGAGTTTGATGCGGCAACAAGAGTTGGTTATCACTGATTTTCAATGCTGCACACAAGGCTTCTCGGCACTCCGCGACGTGGGCGGGGGTATCCCCACAATAGTCGGTGAGATTAAAACCGGCATAGGGTGCATCGGTTTCAATGGCCGGGGACAAAGCGGTGCGCGGTGTGGAAAAAGCGCGTACTTCGGGGGCAAGTGTGTAGTCGAGAAGTTCCATGTGTGAGAATCTGTATGGACGTTTTGAAAAGAAGAATGCCGGTGGATACAAAAACACCGGAAAGCCTCGTGACTTTCCGGTGGAATGGGGGGGGATACGAGCGAATCGGAAGTGGGTATGACGATTTTATTAGTCGTCAACGTCTTCGATTTCGTAGTCTTCGAGTTCTTCGATGTCATCGTCGTCGATCTCCACGACATCGTCTGCCCAGTCGGCGAAATCACGATCGAGGTATTCGACTTCGCGATCGCGGTGGACGATGCTTCCGCCTTCGGCAACGCTTTGAAGTTTGTTGCTTTCGGAGTTGAGTTCTGTCCAGAGCAGGTCTTTGAGTTCGGTGATGTTGTGACCTGCAACGGCGCTGATGAAGATGACGGGGAGGTCGTCGGGAAGATCCTCACGGAGCATTTCCATGAGTTCTTCGTCGAGGAGGTCACTCTTGGTGACGGCAAGGATGCGGTGCTTGTTGAGCAGTCCTTCGTTGAAACTTCCCACTTCGTTGAGCAGAATCTCGTATTCGCGCTTGATGTTGTCGGTGTCACCGGGCACCATGAAGAGCAAAAGCGAGTTGCGCTCGATGTGGCGAAGGAATCGCAATCCCAATCCGCGTCCCTCGGCTGCGCCCTCGATGATGCCGGGAATGTCGGCCATGACGAAGGAACGTCCGTCGCGGTAGGGCACGATGCCGAGCGAGGGTTCGAGGGTGGTGAAGGGGTAGTTGGCAATCTTGGGGCGCGCGTTGGAGAGCGCGCTGACCAGCGTCGACTTACCGGCGTTGGGGAAGCCGACCAGACCGACATCGGCGAGGAGCTTCAATTCCAAGACCACCATCATTTCTTGCATGGGCTCGCCGGGTTGGGCGTAGCGCGGTGCTTGGTTGGTGGAGGTGCGAAACTGGAAATTGCCCAATCCGCCGCGTCCGCCTTTGAGCAGCATCACGACTTGTCCGTCTTCGACGACATCGCAGAGATATTTGCCGGTTTCGGCATCGTAGGCCACGGTGCCGGGCGGTACCTCGATGTAGCGATCTGCGCCGTCGCTGCCGTGTCTGCAGCATTTGCCGCCGTTGCCGCCGTTGCCGGCAAAAACGTGGCGGTCATAGCGCAGGTGGAGCAGCGTCCAGTAGTTGTGGTTGCCGCGCAGGTAGACATTACCCCCGCGCCCACCATCGCCACCGTCGGGGCCGCCGAGGGGCTGGTATTTGGCGCGGTGCATGTGCATCGAACCGCGGCCGCCCTTACCGGAGCGACAGTAGATTTTGACGTAGTCTATGAAATTGGTTTCCATAATAGGATCAGAGGGCGTCGATCACGGCGCAGAGTGCCGCGTTGATTTCTTCGAGTGCGCCGTGTCCCTTAACGGCATTGCGAAGGCCCTCTTTTTCGTACCACTCGATGAGGGGAGAAGTTTGATTGTGATAGACGGCGAGACGCTTGCCGATGGTTTCTTCGTTGTCGTCGGCGCGACCGCTGGTTTTACCGCGGTTGATGAGACGCTCCATGAGCATTTCGTCGGGCACGTTGAGTTCGAGCATGGCGTGCACTTGTGTTCCACGCTTAGCGAGCATCTCTTTGAGTGCTTCGGCTTGGGGAATGGTGCGGGGGAAGCCGTCGAAGATGACACCGGCCTTTTTGGGGAGGGCATCGTAGGTGGCGGCGAGGATGTCGATCATCAGCGAATCGGGGATGAGCTGACCGTTGTCGATATAGCTTTTGGCCGTGCGACCCAGTTCGGTGTCGGCTTTGATTTCGGCGCGGAGTACGTCGCCGGTGGAGATGTGGTCGAAACCATATTTTTCGACCAAAATATCACTTTGTGTGCCTTTGCCGGAGCCGGGGGCACCGAAGATGACGAGATTCTTCATGAGGGTTGTTCTATGTCTGAGTAAAGTTGAAGTTCAGTTCATGACTGTATAGATGGCGGGCAGGTTGCGGCCATAGCCATCGTAGTCCAGTCCGTAACCAACGATGAAATCATTGGGGATTTCGAAGCAGGTGTAGTCCAGTTTGAGCGGGACTTGGAGGTTGTCGGGCTTGACGAGCAATGCTGCGATATGCAACTCGGCCGGTTGGTGGTCGTTGAGGTTGGCGAGCAACTGTTGCATGGTCAGTCCCGAGTCAATGATGTCTTCGATCACCACGACGGTGCGGTCTTTAATGTCCTCGGTGAGGCCGATGAGTTGTTTGACCTGGCCGGTGCTTTGCATGCCTTGGTAACTGGCAAAGCGCACAAACGAAATTTCTGCGGGAATGTCGATGCCGCGCATGAGGTCGGCGGCAAACATGAAGGCGCCGTTGAGTACGGCGAGAAACAAAGGATTCTTCCCTTCGAGGTCGCGACTAATCTGTTGTGCCACTTCGGCAACGCGTTCGCGCAGGCGCGCTTCGGGGATGGAAATCGAGAATTGCTTGTCTTTTACGGTAACTACGTCCATGGAACTGCGAATTTTGCTTGCAAAGGTAGGAAAAAAATGCCGAAGGTGCGCGACGGCAATTCCTTTTTGGGCGAAAATCAGTAACTTCGCCGAGTAAAATATCACACAATGAAAGAATCTCACCTGTTTTATGCGCCGCAATTGAAGGCGGAGGGCTGTTTGCCCGCGGACGAAGCGGCGCACGCTGTGCGTGTGTTGCGAATGCAAGAAGGCGATGAGTTGTGGGCCACCGACGGTTGCGGTAGTTTCTACGATTGCCGGATTGTTTCCATCGTTGCCGGCCGTCAGCCGGAGTGTTTCGTGGAAATCGACAGCGAACGGAAGTGGAATCGGCCGTGGGGCACCGACGTGTGTCTTGCGGTGGCGCCGACCAAGCACGCCGATCGGATCGAATGGTTGGCAGAGAAGGCCACGGAGATTGGTTTGGACCGCGTGCAGTGGTTAGATTGTGCTTTTTCTGAGCGTCGAAACTTGAAGTTGGAGCGTTTGGAACGTATCGTGGTGAGCGCGATGAAGCAAAGCCACAAGGCGATTTTGCCCGCGATGGGAGAGATGATGAAGATGAAGCAATTTTTGGAGCTCCCGTTCGATGGGGATAAGTTCATTGCCCATTGTTATGCGCAGAGTGACATCGGCGAAACGGAGGAAAAGCCTCATCTCTTTGACGTCGTTCGGAGCGATCGCCCCACCTTGGTGTTGATCGGGCCGGAAGGAGACTTCTCTGTCGAAGAAGTGCGTGCTGCGCAGGCCGCCGGTTTCCGCAGCATCACATTGGGTGAAAGTCGTTTGCGCACAGAAACGGCTGCCTTGGTAGCGGTGCAGTTGATGAACCTGAAAAAGACGCTGGGATGAACGAAACATTGAGCGCACTGTATAAGGAGGTCTTCGGTGCAGTGCCGGCTAAGGTAGAAACTTTGCCGGGAGCCGGTTCGAATCGCGTTTATGTGCGGTTTACGGCGGCAGATGAGACGACTTGTATTGGCGCATTCGGAAATAATTTGGAAGAGAATCGTGCCTTCCTCTATCTGGCGCGTCATTTTTCTTCCAAAAGTCTGCCGGTGCCTCAGGTGCTGGGTGTAAGTGCAGATGAACATTGCTATCTGCTTTCGGACTTAGGGGACATGTCGCTTCATCAGGCGCTTTCTGATTGGCGCAAACAAGGCTATAGTGAGCACGCTGATAGTGCGGAGAGCGCCTATGCGTTATTGCGACAAACAGTGCACACCTTGCCTCACTTCCAGGTGGAGGGCGCTCAAGGTTTGGACTTCGAGCGTCTACTTTCTCCCAATACTTTCTGCGAGCGCTCGGTGATGTTCGATTTGAACTACTTCAAGTATTGTTTCCTCAAAACTGCTGATTTGCCTTTTGATGAAATGCGGTTGGAAGATGACTTCGAAGCCTTGACGAAGGACTTGGTTGAGGGTGTGGATAACGAGGCCTTTTTCTTGTACCGCGACTTTCAGTCTCGGAATGTAATGATTTGTGATACAAATTCTTACATGATAGATTTTCAAGGAGGGCGACGGGGGCCATTGCCTTATGATGTTGCTTCGTTCTTGTGGCAGGCTTCTGCCGGTTATCCACAAGCGCTTCGAGATCGACTGATAGAAGAATATTTGGAAGAGTTGAATTCGTTGCGACCGGTGGATCGCGAAGAATTTCGTAGTGACTTACGCCGGTTCGTACTTTTCCGATTGTTGCAAGTGCTCGGTGCCTACGGTTTGCGCGGCCGGTTTGAGCGGAAACCCTATTTCTTGCAATCCATTCCTCCCGCACTTGAAAATGTACGCGCTTTGTTAGCGACAGGAGTTGCTTCGGCTTATCCGACGCTCGAATCGGTCTTGCGGAAACTTTCTCAGTAATAATAATAATCTCTATGTCTACTATTGAACCTCTTGCTTCTCACGATACGGCGCTGGTGGTGCGCGTTTTTAGTTTCTCTTACAAAAAAGGCCTTCCTGCCGACGAAAGTGGAAACGGTGGCGGCTATGTTTTCGACTGCCGAAGCACTCACAACCCCGGACGCTATGAACCTTATAAACAACTGACGGGGTTGGATCAACCGGTGATTGATTTCTTGGAAGAGGATGGCGAAATTGTTACCTTTCTTGAGCATGTTTATGCGCTGGCCGATACGCATGTGGCGCGCTACATCGAGCGTGGATTTACAGCGTTGATGTTTTCGTTCGGTTGCACCGGTGGACAGCATCGCAGTGTGTATTCTGCGCAACATCTTGCCGAACATTTGCATCAAAAGTTCGGTGTCGAGGTGCGACTCGTACACCGCGAACAAGGAATCGAAACCTTCTTTCCCGCAACGGCTTCTCACTAAATGACAAGCAAACTTCTTCTCTCTTTTCTTGTGCTGGGAGTGGGTACATCTGCCTTTGCTCAGCGTGCTTGTCGCGTGTTCGGAACGATACGCGACAGCGAGGGACAACCGATCGCGTTGGCCTCGGTGCGTGTGGCCGGCAAGCCGTTGCTCACGGTCGCGAACATCAAAGGCGAATATGCACTGACTTGTGCTGCAAACGATTCGGTAACGATGGTGTTTTCGATGTTAGGTTATGAAACGCGGAAACACACGCTTTTGCTACCGAGTGATTCGGTGCGCTTGGATGTGACTTTACCCCTGTATACGGCATCGTTCGGTGAGGCTGTGGTCAAGTCGCAACGAAGACAGACGACCGCCACGCAACAGTTGAACCCCACTTTGTCCAAAGGAGCGCCTTCAGCTACGGGAAACGCAGTGGAAGAATTGGTGATTGCCCAAGCAGGCGTGTCGACTCATAGCGAACTCTCCTCACAGTATAATGTGCGCGGAGGATCGTTTGACGAAAATGTCGTATATCTCAACGGGATAGAACTTTATCGTCCGCAGTTGGTGCGTTCCGGGCAGCAAGAAGGACTTTCGGTCATCAACAGTGCGATGGTGGAAAGCATTAAGTTTTCGTCGGGCGGCTTCGAAGCGAAGTATGGTGACAAAATGTCGTCGGTGTTAGACATCACTTATCGTCGCCCCGAACAGTGGGAAGCTGCGGTCAACGGCTCCATGCTGGGTGGAGGCGTCTATCTCGGTTGGGGCAATAAGCAGTTTTCTGTGATGACCTCTGCCCGTTACAAGACAACGCGTTACCTTTTAGGCTCTCTCGACACAGAAGGAGAATACCGCCCGAACTTTTTCGACTATCAATTGGTGATGTCGTGGCGACCGTCCAAGCAGTGGTCGCTTGATGTGCTGGGGAATGTGGCAGATAATCACTATAATTTTGTACCCCACGACCGCGAAACGCGTTATGGTACGATGTATGATGCGCGTTCGTTCAAGGTTTATTTTGATGGACAAGAGCGCGATGCGTTTCGCACACTTTTTGGCGCTGCCACTCTCACGCGGCATTTCACTCCCACGGCCTTTTTAGCTTTGCAATGGTCGGGATTCGGCACGCGAGAGCGCGAAACGTATGATATTCAAGGCCAGTATTGGCTCAATGAAGTGACCACTCGCAAGCAGTTGGGCGTGGGTACCTATATGGAGCACGCCCGCAACGCGTTGACGGCGCGGGTGATGAAAGCCGGTCTACGCGGCGGAATGAAGATCGGAGAGCATCGGTTGCTCGGCGGATTGGACTGGCGTAGAGAGTCGGCCAATGAACGGGCTGTGGAGTGGGAGATGCGTGATTCCACCGGTTATTCTTTGCCGCACACCCCGGGAGCGTTGCATTTGATCTATGCAATGCGGTCGACGAACCGCATGGTGGCGCATACCACAGAGGCTTTTTTACAGGATACTTGGAGGCATGTTGCCTCGCATGGTTTGTTCAACGTGACTGCCGGTGTGCGATTGACGCATCGCGACTGGAACAACGAGACGTTCGTGTCGCCGCGTTTGTCTGTTGGCTATATTCCCGAATGGAATGATCGTTGGACGTTGCGTGCGGCTACCGGATTGTATTATCAAGCGCCCTTCTATAAAGAATTGCGCGATACAGTACGTTCGAATGGTAGCGTGATCGTACAACTCAATCCAGCAGTGCGCAGTCAGCGATCGGTGCATTTTGTTGTGGGAGCGGACTACACCTTCCATTTGATGAAGCGTCCGTTCCGTTTTACGACTGAGGCTTATTACAAAAGGCTGTCGAATCTCATTCCTTATACGGTGGATAATGTTCGCGTCGTGTACTATGGTCGCAATTTGGCTTCGGGATATGCTACGGGAGTTGACTTCAAATTGTTCGGTGAGTTTGTTCCCGGTACCGATTCTTGGTTGACTTTCTCCTTGATGCAAACCCGCGAGAAAATGGGAGGTGTGTGGTATCCGCGTCCCACCGATCAGCGATATAATGTGTCGCTCTACTTCACAGATTATTTCCCCGGTTCTACGCGATGGGCGCTCACTCTGCGTGCGGCGTTTGCGCATGGATTGCCTTTTGGTCCGCCGCATTCCTCGCGTGGAGAGCAGACCTTCCGTGCACCGGCTTACAAGCGAGTGGATGTGGGGCTGAACTACCACTTGTTCAAAGCCGAACTCAAAAATGGCCGTCGTCCCGTGGTTGGATGGGGCAAGTATGTTCGCGATGCTTGGTTGGGCATTGATTGTTTCAATCTGCTCGGCATTCGTAACGTCAACTCCTATTATTGGATCACAGACATTGAAGGTAATCGCCATGGTGTGCCGAACTATCTGACCGGACGCCAACTCAACTTGCGCTTTAATGTAGAGTTCTGATTGAGTATCGAGAAGATGTTCGAAAAGCAACATGATGCCTCCCCCTTAGCCGATGGGCTAAAGGGGGAGGCATCTTTTATATGCGATGTAAGAAAAAGATTGCGCCGGCATACTTGTGAAAAGTATGCCGGCGCTTGTCTTGTGGAGCCGGAGGGGATTGAACCCTCGTCCAAACGGAGAGTCAACTTGCTTTCTACACGCTTAGCTTTCTATCAGATTTTCGTGCGCAGCTTGAGACGAAAGCAGTCGTGAACCGCGCCTTATCCTCTAAAATTTCGGACAACGAACGAGGCTTCGAAATCCTATCTCCTAATTACTGCACCACCGATTCAAGACGCAAAGGAGAAAGTGCTCTTGGGTGATGTCTCGTTCCCGCTCCTGGAGCAGGAATAAAGCCAATCTACTGTACTTCGATTAGGCAGCGAGAGCAAAGTTGTTTTCGCCAGATAAATTGTTGATAGCCGAGATTAGAGTGCCCGCTAACATCCGCACTGCGTGCTTACAAATCACCTCGAACCGCTGTCAAATCCAGTCGACCCCAGGGTTTGTGGCTGCAAAGATAGAACTTTTTTCTCGAAAGAAGCGAATTGCTCAATCTTTTTTACATGCGCAAAGAACTCAAGGTGTGAATCCCCATGAGACGACTGCGGTCTACATTCACACGAATACCCGGGACGCGGCCGGTTTGTGAGTACTGCCACATCACATAATCTGTGTTGTCGTCCAGATAAGGCTCTTCGCGGTGATATTTCGCGATCATCCATTGATATCCCCAAAAGGTGCCCACCAAATGCTTGTTGTAGAAGTTTTGGTAGGTGTAGAGTAGGGGACGGCGGCCGTAGAAAGCGGTCACTTTCTCGACAAAAACCTGCAAGTCGGCCACAAATTTGTCGTGTGGAACGCCGCCGGTGGTTTCAATATCGATGAGCGGCACCAAATCTTGCTCGTGCTTTTGTACCACCGTGGTGAGATTGGCCAATTGCTCGTAAATGTCGATCTGCGGGCGGTAGAAATGGTAACTACCCACACTCAATCCCGCTTGGCGAGCACCATACAAGTTGGTCGCATAGTAGGGGTCTACCAGCGAAGAACCTTCCGTGGCTTTGATATAGACGTAGCTGACGCCTCCTTCTGTACCGACGCGATTCCAATCAATGTAGCCTTGATAGCGGCTCACATCGATACCTTCGCGATAGCGAGCATTGATTTGTCCGGTGGTAGGGCGCACAAAAAGTACGCCGGGAATGCTGCGCTGCGTGTTATTTTCTGCGCGCGTGGGCAATTCATCGGCCACAACATTCGTCGGGCGAGGTTTATAGGTGGGATTCACCTTGGCTTGAGAGCATAGCGGAGCCAGTAGACTGAAAAATATCGCTAGCCCGAAAAGCCGATTTAGCTTTTTCATAGGCTGATCTGTCAAGAGAATTGAAGTCAGTATTGTTCGTGCTCGGAAGGGAAGTCAGCACTCTTTACGTCTGTGACAAATCTTCCGATGGCATCGGTCATTATGGTGTGTAAATCTGCGTAGCGACGCAAGAATTTCGGGGAGAACGATTTGTTCTTGCCCAGCATATCATCGATCACCAGCACTTGACCGTCGGAGGGGCCGGCACCGATGCCAATCACGGGGATTTCCAACTCCTTGCAAACGCGGGCATTGAGACTGGCGGGGACTTTTTCGACCACCAAGGCGAAGCAGCCCACTTCTTGCAGGGCTTTGGCATCGTCGATCAATTTGTTGGCTTCGGCTTCTTCACGTGCGCGAACAGCGTAAGTGCCAAACTTGTTGATGCTCTGAGGGGTGAGGCCAAGGTGTCCCATCACGGGGATGCCGGCTTCGAGAATCTTTCGTACGGTGTCGATGATTTCAATGCCGCCTTCGAGCTTCAGCGCGTCGGCACCGGTTTCTTGCATGATGCGAATGGCATTGCGTACCCCTTCGGTGGGGTTCACTTGGTAAGTGCCGAAAGGCATGTCACAAACCACCAATGCGCGCTTCACGGCGCGCACCACCGAACTCGCATGATAGATCATTTGGTCGAGGGTGATGGGCAGGGTAGTCACATTGCCCGCCATAACGTTCGATGCGCTGTCGCCAACGAGGATGCAGTCAACACCGGCTTCATCGACGATGCCGGCGGTGGTGTAATCGTATGAGGTGAGCATGGCAATCTTCTTGCCTTGCAGCTTCATTTCAAGTAGTCGGTGAGTGGTTACTTTGCGGGTGTCGTCTACCAAATATCCGGCCATTGTATTTTAGAGGTCTTGAGGTTGATCGTTGAAAATGTCATCCTAAAAGTGAGGACGTTGCGGCAAAGATAATAATAAATCGGTGCCTACGTAGCAATTTGTGCAGTACTAAACATTATTTGTGATAGACTTCGGCTAATCCGCCTTCTGAAGTTTCACGATAGAGGGAAGGAAGGTCGCGGCCCGTCTTACCCATTACGATGACTGCCTTGTCGTAGGAAATGTGGTGAATGCCTTCGGCGAAGGTGGCATAGATATTGGCGTCGAGCGCGCGGGCGGCTGCATGGGCGTTGCGCTCGATGCACGGAATTTGTACCAAACCGCAGATCGGGTCGCAGGTCATGCCGAGGTGGTGTTCCAATCCCATTTCTGCAGCATACTCCACACTGGCCAAACTTCCGCCGAAGCAATAGTTCGCCGCTGCGGCGGCCATGGCACAGGCCACACCCACTTCGGCTTGGCAGCCGGCTTCCGCACCGGAGATCGAAGCAAGAGTCTTGGCAACGTTGCCAATGAGTCCGGCAGTGGCCAAAGCATGGAGGATACGGGTCTCACTAATTTGGCGGCTCTTATATATATGGTATAGGACGGCGGGAACCACACCGCACGATCCGCAAGTGGGCGCCGTCACGATCTGACCGCCGCCGGCATTTTCCTCACTCACGGCCAGTGCATAGGAGAATACCAAACCACGCGATTGCAGATTGGCACCGTAGCCCTTGGCTTTGATGTAATAGCGGGGGGCTTTGCGCTGCAGGTGCAGTTCGCCGGGCAAAACGCCTTCGTGTTCCAAACCACGTTCGACGGCAGATTTCATCACTTCCCATACTTCCGCTAAATAAGTCCATATTTCCGGACCTTCGCAAGCCTCAACGTAGTTCCAGTAGTCCACGCCGCGTTTGGCGCACCAGTCCATGATGTCACCCAAGTGGTCGAGTTCGTAGACTTCATGCGAGGCGATCTTTTCGTCGTGCTCTTCGGCCAAAGCACCACCGCCGACAGAGTACACCGTCCAGGGATCGGAGACTATGCCGTCGCTGTGTTCGACCTCAAACTTCATCCCATTGGGGTGAAAGGGGAGGAAGACGTCGGGCTTCCATATAATATGTGTGCGTTGTTCGCCCAACACCTCTTTAATAGCCATGTCGGTTAAGTGCCCCTTGCCGGTAGCGGCAAGACTGCCATAGAGCGTTACGCAAAAACGAACGGCTTCGGGGTGGCGGAGTTTATATTGTTCGGCGGCAGAACGTGGACCCATAGTGTGAGAGCTGCTGGGGCCGTAGCCGATGCGAAAGAGTTCGCGAAGACTTTTCATTGATGAGTCAAGTAAATAGTTGTGTCTATTGAGTAAGCATCGCCCTATAATAGAAGATGCATCGACAAAGATACTTCATTTCTTTGGACTTTGTGGAAAAACAAGGGAATTAACTCAGAAAACAAGTCCGTTTTCGTCGAAAACCAGTGGAGTTTCGCCGAAAACGTGGGGACTTTGAAGAAAAATGCGTGGGGAAATGAAAAAAAACGCGCTTGGGCTTGGTCAATTCAGAGAAATGTGCTTCCTTTGCAATCGCAAACGAGGAACAACGGATGCTTCTAACGAACATCACTCCTCAAAATGCAAACGGTGCGTTAGTTCAGTTGGTTAGAATACATGCCTGTCACGCATGGGGTCACGG
>ERZ773180.51-NODE-51-length-103739-cov-4.008179_pt1 | contig 103739 bp, 111 predicted proteins | sample MGYA00511080_ERZ773180 | MGnify/ENA primary metagenome ERZ773180 (study PRJEB29015, sample SAMEA2738175) | human oral metagenome | biome: human oral; feature: human-associated habitat; material: saliva | place: China | collected 2178 ... | reverse complement strand
TAGAAGAGCTAGAAGAAAGAGTTGCTAAATTAGAGATAAAACTAGCAAATCTAGCAAACGCATTGTCATAAAATTAGGAGGTGACTAATTTGACAGCTATCAATATTTTAGGAAAGATAGTTACAATTAATAATCAAAGATTCAGAGTAACATCAAATTTCTTCGAAGATGGATATGTTTTAGAAGAAATAGATGATTCTAAAATAAAAATAATAGAAGAATCTAGTGATTTTGATGTTATTAATAATAGACTTGATAAATTAGAAAAAGATGTTAAAGATATATTAAAAATAGTAAAACGTTTAGGTGGTATTGAAGATCCACCTAAACTAAAACCGGTAGATAAGCCACTTAAACGTGTAATTATAAAGAAATCTAAGGAGGTGAACCATGGGTAAAGGGCAGAGATCTAAACGTAATAGATATAACAGAGAAATTATTAGAAATAGTGAGGTTGCCGAAGATGTTTACTCTGGTAAAATAAAGTATAAAAAGGAACATTATAATAAGTATGCAGGAGAAGAGTTTAAAGGTAAGAAGAAAAAGAATAAGAATCCTACTACTATTGATAATAAATTAGAGAAAATTACTCGTGAAACTGAGGAAAAAGTTGAAATGATTGTAAAAGATTACAATGAAAACATAAATAAGATAACTAAAAGATATAATTATGGAATACTAATAGGAATAGCATTACTTATGGTAGTTTTAACTATAATTGGATTTACGTTAATATAGGAGATGGATAAATGAATTATAAAGAGATATTAAATAAATATACATACCCGTATGGAGAAATATTTAAACCAAAAATGATTGAATTTTTAGAAGAAGTTATGGGTGAAGACCTAGCTAATGATTATTGGGTTAGTCTATTCGATTATGATAAAATGGGGCAATTCTTACAAGATAATAACATCGTGACATCTGAAGATGAATTAAAGTTCTTAGATGATAATAAATTTAAGTATGACGGATATATAAAATCATGCCAAGATTTAGACGGTAAGAATTATAAAGAACTTCCAGAATTTATAAAGGAACGTTTAGATTTTATGGCAACCTATAGTCATATAATGTTAATACTAAGACTACATTGTATACATGAATTATGTGAAGAGTTTGATGTAGTATTAAATGGAAGAGAGCTTATAGATATGTATATAATATATACTATAGCTAAATGGAATGACGAACTTTATAAAGAATTACATAGTGATGAGTATTATGACATAATAAAAGATGATGTATATTATAACAGAATAAAGGATAATCTTTATAGAATTGGTCTAGAATATGAGATAATATCAGATGAGAAGTCGTAATAATTAATATTTCATTAATTACATATAATAAGATAGTATAAGCATATGTTTAAATACGCATTTAAAGCCATATAAAGCACTTTAGAGACGTTCTATAATATATAAGGATAAATTATATAGTAAACTATTAGAACGTCTTATAATGGTGTTTAAATGCGTATAAATTGATTATTGGAGGTGAAAATAATAATGCTTATAATAAAGTGCTAATAATATAAAGGAGTTGATAGAGTGAAGGTAAAGTTTGATAAATTAACAAAGGAAGAAGAAAAAATAGCAACTACGATGATTATGGAAGTAGTTGATAATTTTGATATTATTAAAGGATGTGCTCGTAATGTTAGAACATTAGAGAAGAAACTTGGAACAGCTGAAAGCACACACGCTATAGTATACAGAGCTTATGCAGCTGAGGCAAGACATAACTGCGTAGGTGCAGTTAGAGCATATCTATATAATGAATGTGAATCATCGTTGAAAAAGAAGTTGTCTAAAGATAGTAATTTTGAGGTATATAATGATATAAGTAAGTTACCTATAATGACTAGAAAATCTACAGTAAGAGCTACATTAGCTAGTATTTGTAATGCGTATATTAAATTACAGACTCTAGCAGTAGAGCACAATAAATGTATATTATCAGATTTAATGAAAACACTTATTAGAAAGTGTGATAATAGTCTATCAATAATGTTATTAGAAGATAATATCGATAGTATTGTGTATATATTAATGCAATTTATTGATGATGTGAATTTGATAATAAAAGGAGATATATCTGCTACTGTAGTAAATGCTGCAGTTGACGAGAGAATTGGTAAAGATGTAGTATTCGTATTAATGGAATTATTCACAACTTATAAATTATTTGATAATAAGTTACAAGAGAAATTAGTAAAAGGTTTAGAAAGATACATGCTATTAGATTTAGTATGTGTTGAATTATAAAAGGAGGAGTTAATATGTTAAAAGGATTAGTAAAAGTAGGTTTGGTAGGTTTGGCTGGATATGGTGTTTATAAATTAACTAAATATTCATTTGGGTTGGGATTAATGATGGGTAATAAAGATATAGCTAAAACATCATATGATATTGCACATGGTAATATCTCTAAAGAAGAAGGTAAATCAAAGATAGAAGATATTATTAAAGCGAATATGGCTGAATCGGATGAATACTTGAAAGAATTGAAAAAAGAACTTAAAGATTTTGAAGAATCGATTAAAGAAACAGCTGAAGAAGTAAAAGAAGAAGCTGCAGATGTAGTAGAAGATGTAGAAAATGCTGTGAAAGCTTAATAAATAACAGGAGGAAATAGAATATGAAAAATAGAAATGCATATGCAAATGTAAATAATGGAATGTTTGGATTTAATAACTCAAATGGAGCTAATCATTTTTGGACAGTTAGAAAGCCATTAATCGAATTTGAAGAAGGTATAATATCAATAGTTCAAAATGCATATAATAGAGATAATCTACCATTTAATATAATATTAATCAATAGTACTAATATTATACATGCTGGAAAAGTATATCCAGATGAAGCTATACTAGATTTAAATAATCATTATGATGGTATTGATTTAAATACTGTTAGAAATGGTAACTATATTGTGGGTAATGAAAATTCACAAAGCATAGTAATTGCAGTAGACCCAGATGTAGTAGTATTTGCTTTAGATATTGAGTCGATGACTAAATTGCAATCTAAAACATTACTACCATTAAATATGTCAAGAAATAACTTCGTTAGACTTCCTAATGATACTCTAGACATATATATGATGGACGGGGATTCATATTATAAATTATCAGATGAAGCTGGTAAAGAAGTCATAGCTATATACAATGAGCAAGTTGCTAGAGAAAAGCTATAAAAGTGGGGATGATACAATGATGTTTATATCGGATCTAGCAGAGTTTATGAATAGTGAGACATCTAAAGTTAGTGATATGATGGCTCCTGTGGTTAATAATCCAAGAAGTAATAAACTATTATGGTTATTGGTAACAGGAGTAATAACTATTGGATGTAGTTATCTTGGATATAGATTCTCTGGTGGAAAAGTTCCATCAGATGATTAATTATTTAGTGGTGTCTATTGGGCACCACCAATTTTTTATTTAACTGGAGGTTATAAAATGGATAAAGGAATTAAATTAACTGAAAAAGAAAAATCTGAACTTGTAGAAAGAGTAAACTTATTTATAGAAAATCATACTATTCCAACTGGTATGCTTACAGTTATTCGTAGTAATATTATATTAAGTAGAGAAATAGATAATCTTATAAATAGAATTAATGGTCTTAAATATACTGATAATCTTGAAGATGGTACAGTAAAAATGATAGATTACTTACTACTATTATATAATATATATTATAATATATATAATGAGTATATGGTTGGAGAATACTTAAGTGCATTTACACTACACGATATGGATATTAAGTTTGAATGTATTAAAATGCAATCATATATTAAATATAAATTACAAAAACATCTAGAAGGTGATGTCTATACTGGAAGTGTTAGTAAGTGGACTGATCTTATTAAAGAATTGGATGAGTTTTATGACAACATAGAATCAGCTTCTAAAGAGGAGATAGCAGAAAAAGCTGCATATATTAAAGAAAAACTTAGAATTCATGATTGCAGTGGATTATGTATTGAAGACTATGATTATAATAAATTATGTAGTTTTAATGCAGATGGATTTGATAAAATACAACCTGTATTTAAGGTTATAGAATACTATTATCTACTTTCAGGTGATGAAAAATGTTAAATGAAACAATGTTTGGAGATAGTTTATTTTTAATGAAGTGGAGAGTAGAGTCTTATATTAGTAAGATACCATCAATTGATCCTGAATATGAAAATAGCTCAAAATTCGAAGAACTTAAGGATGGTCACTATAAAAGAATTATAGATCTGTTATCAGAATATGATAAACCATATTTTGATGACATGAGTAAAACTAGTAGAAGATACATGGAATTCTTATTATTTAAATTTAAATCAAATATTAAATTAATTGGTACTATAAGAAATTTTAATTATATTTATAAAGATTATAATGCTAAATTTATGATGTTGAATATGCTTGCAGAATGTGAAGCTTTAAAAATTTTACTAGAAAAATTTATAGAAGACACAACAGAAGAAAATTATATAGATAATAAGAAAAGTAAATATGAAGATTTACTTACATGGTGTACTAAAAAGAGTTTTTTGAGTAAAGAAGAAAAAACTAAACATATTCTAGAAAATGTTAAAGAGTTTGGATTAACTGCAGATATAATGAAAAAGCTTAGAGTACCGTATCATTCGGAATTTAGAGAGTTTAATGATGATATGAGTGACTTATTAGAGATACAACCAATTTATAGTCTAATATATAATACTAATTTATAAGATTAGTTAATATTTCGGGATAATATGATTTTATATTGTATTATCCCGATTTTTATTTTTTTTTGTTAATTTTTATAATTTCCAAGAATATACGAAGGAATGAAGAGATAGCGTTTTAACGATTACATATACTAAGATAGATAATAAGGAATATATAATAAGGCGATGTTATATATTCTAATAAAAATTAGGAGGAATGTAAAATGACAAAGAAAGATGGACAATGGAAGGCTTATTTAGGATCAGGTTTAGTAATGTTAGGATCTGCTATGGCAGGTTGGGGATTTGGAAAGAAAGATACAAAATGTGCATGTTTGGGAACGTTTATCATGGGTCTAGGAACACTATTTGTAGTTGATAATCAAACTGAAGTTATCAACAATAATGCAAAAGGAATGGATAAAATGTTTCAAGTATTAAAGGAACATGATGAACAATTAAGAAATATGCAAAAATAAGGTTTGAAAAGGAATAAGGATATTTGAAATATAATATCCTTATTTCTAATTTGGTAATTTTAAAAAATTCAAGAAAATACAGAGGAAAAGAATATGAAAAATATAAATTTTAAAGAGTTTAAGGAATGGTTTGAAAAAGAAATTGCAGATATACCTAATAATAAAGTATTATATGATATAGTAATAAATCTTGAAGTGTTCGGTCTAAAGAAACACATAGTTGATAATGTTGAATTTAGTATTAAAGGTAAATACTCTATTGACGTTATTAAGAGTGTGTACGAAAAAGCTGTGGAGAACGATCAAAAACTTATTGAAATATATATTGATAAGTTAAAAACTGGTAGTTATAAAGATTATGAAATAGCTGTTGGATGTCTAGTTGGATTCGTAAATTGTATATACAGCAACTATTTTATACTAGAAGTAGCTGGTGAATAATTAAGAACTTGCGAGGGAAATGAAATATAAGTAGTTTCCCTCTTTATATTTTAGTAAATAATTTTAAAATAAAAAAGGAGAAGTGATCAGTATGTGGACACCAAATAGAGAAGTTAAAGAAGAATATAGAGAAGAAGTTAAAGTTGTAAATTTTGATATAAAAGATATGTTAATTGATAGAATAAATAATACTACGATTGATTATAATCGTGGATTCAACAAACTTTGGGAAATGGGACTAGACGATAGTAAGGATAAAAAATACTATATGTTTAGTAAACCTATAGTAAAACCAAACTTTATAAATGTAGCATTCATTTTAGAACTAGTTATTCTTAAAAATAATAACTGGGTAATAGATAAAAGAAATGTGTATCCAGCTATCGGTGGATGGTCTGGGTGTAAAAATGTGGAAATAGAATTTGACGAAACAGATATGGATTTATGGAAAACTTCTATGAAAGAAATAGCAGATGTTGCTAGAACTTTAGGATATGAACCTATTAAAAATTGTCCAATTGGGTTTACTCAAGAAGTACTTTTCAGAAAAATAGGGACATGGAATAAACCCTATTTAATGAGAAAAAGAAGAAGTAAATATTTAAAAGCTAAATGGGGGTACATAAATGAAAGAAGACTTAAAAGTATAAGAGAATGTTATAGAAGTAAGGTTTTTAATGAAAAACCTTATTTAAGAAAGAAGGATGACATTGCTAGATCAGAATGGTCTTCTAAACACCTATCACAAAAAATGCCAAAGGATAAAATTAATGAATTAAACTTCTGGTTTGATGTCCTTAAAAAGTATGAATGGATTTGGGACCCTAGCCATTCAGATGACGATGATGAGGACATATATGAAATTGAAAAGAGGGTTAAACAATTTATGAAAGATTCTAAGCTAGGACTTAGAACTCTTTGGAAAAATGCTGATAGATTATATCCAGTTTACGAAAATGGATGTCAAAGTGTAGAAAATATGGTCATGAAGTATAATATAGCGTGGAGAATGTATGATAGAGTTGCATCTGCTTGGTGTAGAGACTACGATGGTCATTATCATAATATTATGGGCATCGGTCCAGATCATGCCGACGATCAAGGAAACTATTATTTATAAAATTAGAAAATACGGGGGAAGATAAAATCTAATAAATATCTTCTCCTATTTTAAAAATTTAAGGAGGAATAAAAATATGAATGCGAAAGAAGTTTTAGAAAGTGTAGAATTTAAGAGTTGGGAAGAGTTTAAAAATTATATTATAGATACATTGGAAAAGAAATATGGAAAAAGAACATCTATTCATGATGTTCTTAAATTAAATAATATAGAACAGCAGCTAAACCACTACGCTAAGGAAGAGCTAATGTCTTATTTAATAGTATACAAAAGTAAGGTGATAACTTTAACATCACCTAACAAGTATGCAGTTAGAGCTGCAGCTATTAGGTTAGAAGGAGATATAAGACAAATAAAAGAAATATTGTCTTCCTCTAATATTTATGCAGGTCTTGCAGGAACTTTCCACATTTTGGAAGATGCATATAGAAGATATGAATTATTGGAATCATTGTTAGAAATGGAGGATCAAAATGAAAATAAAGAAAATAAATAAAGATAATGTATTCGGAATATTTAATCATAAAGCAGTACGTCCAGCTGAGTACTGTGAAATTTACGGAATCAATCAACTATCAGCTTGTGATAGAGATGGTAGTTATGATTCATTTGACTTCGTTGGAACTATAGACGAAGTTAATGAATATGAAAAAATTTGGTGCTCAAATGGTACCAATGGATTTAGATTAGTGGCATTAAGAATAAATAGAGGATTTAAAAATCAATCCTCTATGATTTATAGCTATATTCGAGGTGATATAATATGTACATCTCGGATTTAGCAGAATTCATGTTAGGTGCAACTAAAACGGTTGCATCTAACGTTACATATAACGTAGTAGAAGAAGCTTCTGATTCTACTATGGGTAAAATAATATCAGGAGCATTATTAGTTGGTAGCATGTATCTAGGATATAAGCTATCGTATGAGGAGGAATAAAAAAAAATGGAAAATTTTAATAAAAGTATTTTGGATGTTATGATAGAAGCAGGAGCTGTTCAATTCTGGATTGCTCTATGTATTGGTTTAGCTTGCATAATGGTATTTGCTATGTTATTAGATAGCAAGAAATATGGAGACAAGATTCAAAAATATATAGATGAATCTTGTGACGAATTTGAAAACTTATTTAAAAAGAAGAAAAAGATTATTAAAGTAAGACCACTTAATAATAAAAAAGGAGGAAGATAATATGAATTTTAAAGAAAATGTAAGAGCGGTAGGTACTGGAATGTTAATAGGGTTAGGTACAACATCATTGTGGCTTGCTGGTAAAGCTTACAACAAAGATAAAAGTTTAAGTGGGTTATTAGGATTAGCTGGTGCAGTTATGATAGGTTGTGCTGTGACTATGGAAAATGATCGTAGAGAAATCAAGAATTTAAAGGAGGCAAGAAACGAACGTGAATGAAATAATTAAAGGAGCAGCTATAGGAACTGGTGCTATCACTACTATAGCTGCTGGTAAAATTGAAAATAAATGGATTTCATTAGGAGTTGGATTAATAGGAAATCTAATGATATTATATGGAGTTGTAAAAGATGATACTAAGGAGGCGAAATAAAATGAGATACATATATGAATATGACGCAGCTGGAAATATCGTTAAAGCCACTGCATCTGGAATCGGATACTTAGGCATAGCAATAATATGCTATGCAGCGTATAAAATCACAGATAGGATATGTAAATCTGTAAATGAAAAGGATAAATAAAAGTATTACCCCAATATTAGAATATTCTAATATTGGGGTATCTTCTTTTTTAACCTAATATAAAATAGATAGTTCCTATTTTATATAGATTTTCACCACCAACTTATGAAAGGAGGTGGTAATAATGGGTAATTCTTACTTTAATTCTATCAAGAATAAGTTTAATGAATTCTTCGATAAATATATAATAAATGACAATTCAACAAGCTACCATGATAAATTTATCTTAGAACAAACATTTCTTGATAAGTTAATCACAGAAATATCTAAAGACTTAGGTCAAGACTATACAATTGACAAGAAAAATGCATACAATTATATAGTCGATCAAAAAGACCTAAGTAAATCACTATACCTTACATAGGTATAAAATATGGAGTAGGAACTATCTGCTCCATATAACATAATTATAAAATCAGGCTATTGATTTTATATAAATATTGGAATTTCGCTACCATATTACACCCTCACTACACTCTCAAAGGAGGTGTTAATATGAGTCATCTTGATTCTGTTAAAGAAAACTTTAAAAAGTTCACAGATTATCTTTATACTTCAGATATAAAAGATAAGTATGTTAGTGAACAAGAGTTTCTAGAAACAGAAATGTATAAGATTAATCTTAAAATGTTAAATAATTATAGCAGCGACTTACAAAACGCATATGATTATTTAAAATTACAAAAAGATTACAGTACATTTCATTATCTAAGTTAGATAATAAAAGCAGGATAGCCCCTGCTTTCTATTATATATTTATTTTGTTTAAAATTCCTTACCGGACTTTTGTTGTTTGAATGGTTTGAATATCATCTCATATTGTATTCCTCCGAAATTTTCAGAGTTATCATAAAATATAAGTTTTACCATCCTGTTACCTATTTTAGCATTTTCTATTATTTCATGATTTATGTTATTAGCCATTTCAACCAAAGAATCGAAACTCATAGAAGGTTTCTTCCTTTTACTAGAAGAAAATATACTAGACGCAATTGTTGCTATTTTATCTAACATGTTACCACCTACTTATCTTTAAATTTTACTTTGAATTCCAAATTTTTATCATTAGGATTCTCAGCATCTAAGTTATTAATAACTTCGATTTTCTCAAATTCTTTACCTTCTTTAATACCTTGTATTATTTTATTAGATAGTCCTTCACATAGTTTTTCAACTTCACTAACCCACATATAAGGACTTCCATCATTATATTCCATTTATTTACCTCCACAATCACATGCAGTTTTTCCTTCGTATACTCTTAAATTTTGAAGACTAGGATAAAATTTATTACTCATTATAATAGTAACTGTATCTTCAAATTCTTTTTGTAATTCTGGACTTATTGTAATATTCTCAGTAATAAGAGGTGTTAATCTTACATTGAAGAATATTTTAACAAGCTCTGGAGCTTCTTCATTATTAAATCTCATCGGATTTTTAAATTCATATTTAATAAAGTTTTTCATATTATCTAAATACGGACCATAAAATAACTGACTTCTATAAATACGATCTATATAGCAAAGTCTGCTATAAAGATTAGATAATGCTATACTAAACCAAGAAAACTGTTCTCTTTCTATTGATGGTTTAGATAAAAATTTATCTTCACTTATAGTAAATTCCTTAGTATGGTTCCCATTCAGTAATGTTGACTCTCTATAATTTAATAAATTAGGATCATTTGTAAATAAATCTTTGATAAATGAGTATTTTTCTGGAATGTAACTAGCTTCTTCTGATAATTTTACATCATATATTTCAATATATGTATTATTACTTCTTATACCATTTTTAATTTTAGCATCCATAGTTATAATAATTCTATTGCCAGGATTTAAAGTATCTCCGTATTCAGGAACTCTTTCAAATTCACTAGTTTCTTCATATACATTTTCTGCTAAATTATACTTATGTTCATCAGTAAATCTAAAATATATTATCCCAACATTATCCCCATTTAAATTAAATACTTCATTATCATGACCAGTAAGATTAAATTTATGATACAGTGCTCCATTATTATGGTCTAATTCAAATCTTTTAATTTCAAAGCTATCTTGATAACATTTTAAGTATCCTTTGACAAATTGTTTAACTCTTTGGATATCAAGTTCTCTTTGAAGTTTATCCTTACTATATATAAATACCTCTATTTCAGTATATTCTTCTTTCATTACTTGAGACCTAATAAAACCATAGTCCACTTTATTAAATATATTAAGAACTCTATTCAGATAACTTTCATCAGTCATTTTAATAACTACGCTAAATCCACACCTTTCAGTATTATAAACTGCATTTTCTCTATTTGGAGTATTATAAAGTCTAAGAAGTCTACCAATAGATACATCTTTAGCAGGTTGTGCAGATATATTATCTATAGTACTATCATATACTTTTTTTATTAAATTCTTTTTATATAAATCATTATTATCTTCCATCATCGCTTGTATTTCTGAATATGGTATATTTGAATCTATTTCAAATGATGATACTGTATATTTATATTCATTTATACCTAGTCTATAATCATAATGTTTTTGAATATAGTCAAACATATGTGTAGTATTAAATACCACTCTATTTTTTGTTTCATTGTCATTATCTGTTGTCTGGATTGACTTAATAATGAAATATCTAAAATTTATATTATAATTACTACCAGGTGCTGGATAGTTTGGTTTCATGCTAGGTTCTGGAAATATAATTACATTACTAGCTTCGAAAAAATCTGGAGATGGCTTATGTTTTTTATTTTGAAATGATACTATCCCGTATTCAACTTCTATATCTATCTTACTTGTGCTATTTTCTTTCATATGTTTTACCTCTTTCATTATTTTATTCTTATATATTCAACATCAGATTTAACCATTCTTAAATATCCATCAAAAACTACTCCTCTAAGTTGTTCTTTAAGAGATGTTTCAGTTTTTTCATCAAAATTAGGTTTTTTACCTATATCTGTTTTAATAACTATAGAAAACATCGCATGTTTACTTTGTTCTCCAAATGTCATTACAAGTCCATGTCTATCACTTACTATTCCATGTAATAGATGATATCTACTATCTCTGTCTAAGTTTATATTAGCTAAAGGTGCACGACCTATCATTTTCATGACTTCTTGCATATAAGAAATTAAGTTAGTTTCTTCATTTAAACTAAATTCATCTTTAGTTGTAACTATTTCTTTCATAGTACCATCTAATTTAAAAATAGTTTTATATGACTTAATATAATCCATCACAGCATTAAATCTTGAATCTAAAGATGCTGGTGTTATATTAGTTACTATAGTAGCTAATTCTCCATTTTCTACAACTTCTTCATATTTAAATACTAAATCAAATTTATCGCTAGCTTCACCATATGAATTAATATCTCTATATTTTTTAACATAATTTAATACAGCTTGCATAAAATCTTGCTCCTTTTCAAATATTTCATCTACATTTAACATATTATACCCATCATCAAATCTATACTGGTCTATACCCGTTACATTAAACTCTACTTTCGTATTATCTATTAATCTAAAATCTTTCTCCAATACATAGTCATCATCTTTAACTGGAATAAATTTAATATGATCTAAATGTTTTTCTATATCTTGTACAGTTTTAGAACGCATTAAATAGTTATCATATATTGGAAGTGGCAATATCTCTACAACTTCTACTATAGCTTTATTACCTTTATTTTCAATTTTATTGATATAAACTACATTATCTGGACTGCTATTAGCTATAATATCTTTAGCTACATCAAAATGCTTTTTAAATCCTGTAATTCTATATCTAGCTATTATGAAAGGTCTTTTAGTTTCTGTATATGCAGCGTTATATTTTAAATTCGCACATTGTGTTAAATGTAATATACGTGTTAATGATGTATGTAGTTCGTTTATATCTGTCGTTAACGCTTCATTTAATTGACCAGGTTCTATAGATAAGTATTTTATTATAAGTCCTAATGTAGCATCTTCAATGAGCTTTACTATAGATGGGTCTAAATAACTTGACTCTATCCATTCATACTCAGGGTTATAACATCTTAAAATTTCTCTAACACTTTTATCAAGACCAAATGTTCTAGAAAGTGCAATTGGTGTTGGTAATTTATCATTAGCAAATTTTATAGTTGACTCTATGTTATTTTGTAGCCATAATTCAGTTACATAAGATTTATTATTATCTGGGTGTGGGTATAAAAATTTTATACCATCTTCAGGAGACGAGATATATGCTTTTCTACTTACAATTTTACATTTAACTATATTATCTTTGATACTTATTGGAAAAATTGTGAAATATTTATTTCTATAGTTATATTCCACTAATCTTTTATAAACAACTTCAGGATTTTGACTTTCTAAATTCATAAGACCAAACATAACACTCCACCCAATAGATGATTTTGAATCTTCTGCTGGTACTACATTTATAAAATTATCTAAATTTATATAATTAGTCTTCATCTTCTACATCTACTCCTTTTTCAATTATATCTAAAAACTCTAAAAATCTAGGTGCAGTTTTTTTATAATTTATAAATTGATGTAATTCTCCATTAGCTGCAGTCAAGAATCCGAAATGATCTGTTATCATACATCCAACTAACGATTTAAAATCAAAATCAGACGGTAATGTATAAGTAGCTACTTTACCCCATTCTTTTTTCTCTTTATCATAAGCTTCTATTAAACCTTTACTCATTCTGTATGTAAAGTTCTCTGTATAAAAGAATATATAATGCTTCATACTTCCCTCCTCTTCAAATAATTTATAAAATTCTTTAAATCTTTCTTTATTATCCTGTGTATAAAATAACCAACAGTTCTGAGCATGTTGATAATTCCAATGTTTGTAAGTTTCGCACATTTTAGAGAAAGGAAATGGTTTGCCATTTTTATAATGGCCAGGTAATTCTGTATATATTTTCCTTTTATTTTTGAGACCAGTTCTAAATGTAAGTTTATCAGGTTCAAATCTAAATATGAAATTTTTATAAAATACATACGCATAACTCATATTTACCTCCTTCTCAAATAATTCATAGAATTCTCTAAATTTTAGTGTATTTCTAGATTCTAAAATAAAGCAAGACCATGCTGTAATAGCAACATATTCTTCCCATGATGGTTTTTTGGTGTTATTTTTATTAACATCAAGTCCATTTTTAGTTAACTTACCTAATTCAGCATAAGTATTTCTACGTGTTTTATTATAATCATCTAAATCTCTAAATGTCATTCTATTTGGCTCGAATCTAAATATTATACTATTATAAAACACATATGCGTACATCATATGTTACCTCCTAAATCATACAGATAGTAAGGTATATTCCATCTGCTTTAGTAGTACCAAACATAACAGCTAAAGCAATATTTTCAAATAAAGGATTTTCTTTCAATTCTTCATCTTTATCTTTCCATATATATCTAGCGATTATTCTTATACTTTGTTTAAATCTTGTTATAATAGCACGCTTTTGCATTATTGTATTATCAGTAGCTTGCACCATATTTTGTAATGTTTGAATTGTAGTCCATTCATCTATGAATTGAAGCATTTCTTTAAGCATTTCAATATCTTTACCTTCAATTTTCTTCTTTTCATAACGTCCTTCTACTATTTCTCTAATATAGTTCTTAGCTTGATTTATTGTAAAAGTTTCAGCTTTATTCCATTCTTCTAATCTATCAGTTGGAATATCGGATTTCTTTTCAAATAATTTTAAGATTGGTGGAAGACTTAACTCTATTCCAAACATATCTACTAGAATATTTAATACATTCTTACACATTATATAATAGTTATTAGCTTGTGCAGTATATGTTTCTAAACTAGTTTCTGCTATATCTTCTAATAATTTATTAAATCCATTTGCATCCCAGTGACTAACTTCTTTAATAATTTCTTCTAATAGACCATAAATTCTTTCATTTATTCCATTATCTGAGCTAAATAGCTTCTTTTCTTGTACTTGTTCTAATGTAAGTCTTTCTTTCATTATTTTCTTTATACTATATAATATAGAAAGAACTACTTTAGTATGTTGAATATGTCCCATTTCTTTAGCATTACCACTAAATACTCTAGTTTTAATCTCAGATAATATTTGTAGCTCTTTTTGAGTAGCTTTAAATCTAGCTTCGATTACATTAAGTCTTTGTAATGGTACATTTAAGTTATTGTCGGATTCAACTGCTGCTTTACCAGTTAATTCAGCTTTTCTTATACGTCTTTCAACTACACGTACATCTTCTTTAGCTTGGTCTAGTTCTTTTCTTACAGCAGTTAATGATTCTTTCTTTTTATTAACTACAGTTTGAAGTTTCTTATAGATTTCATCTTGTACAGACTTAGGAATTCCATCTTTATAAATGTCTGTTACAAATATATTATGCATTATTCCAAATATCTTTACAATACTTCTCTTTAATGGTGGTAATGCAAGTTCTGGGTCATCTACGCTAAAACTTCCCCTGTCAGATATTTTAGCAAATACATCATCCATTTCAACTATAGTAAGAGTTTGATTTGCTGCAAATGATTCTTTGTTTCTTTGTTCTATTTCTTTTACTTTATCATATAGAGGACCAAGTTCTAAAACTTGGTCTTCCATTTCTGTATTTTTAATATCTTCCATTATTATTCACCTCTATTCATAGGATCTTCACTTACCAATTTTAATTCATCTGGAATTTCTAGTTCTGGATCTTTAGCTATTTTACCAGCAGCTATGTATTCATCATGGATTATTTCTCTAATTGTGTATACTGCAGTACCTATATTTTGATCTTTAACTCTTAAAATAGGATTTATAAAGCTTATAGTTTGAATATTAGCAGCTATACAAGAAATATATTTACAAACTGTAGTATCTGTAATTCTATTTCCTAATAATTCAGATAATACTTCATTATATAAGTTATAAATAAGCATAAAAGAAGTATCTTCTTTTAATTTATCCATTGTTATAGATTCATCATATAATTTTGATGATTGAGTTACTAATGCACATAATAAAGTTTCAGGTAAGTTTACAGTACTAGGTATTAATTGCTTTGTATTAATAGTTTTACTTGGATCATTAGGATCTTGCATAGGTATTTCTATTTCTCCAAGATGATTCTTTCTCATAAATGTATCAATAGCTAATTTAATATTATTTATAAGAACTTTTACATCATTACTTAATACTCTAAGGTCTAGCCCTTCTATATTATCTCTTCCAATGATTGCTTTTAATATATGGTCTAAGAATTCTGTATTATTGAAATCTTCTGGTAACATATTTTCTATATCATCATGCACTTTAGATGGAGTATTCTTTCTAAATGCATCTTTAAGCTCCTCAAAACCTTCAGGTACTACAAGAATACCACTTTCTGGTCTAGAAATCATTTTAATTACTATATCATCTACTTCCTTTTTAAACCATTCTTGGAATTCAACTAAGAATATAGATTGGTTATCTTCAGTAGGTTCTATTTTCTTTATATGAGAAGCCCAGAAATCGAATGATAATCTGCTGTTACCAAGTTGTACTACAGCATCTGTTAAAAGATCTATTGTACCGTCATCTTCAGTTTTCATATCAATTATATCAAGCATATTTTGAATGAATCTTTGAATTGCTATTCTATTAGCATCTGTAAGGTCATATGCTATTAGGTTTACATCTCCGAATGTAACTCCTTCTACATTAATTCCTAAATCATCAAATGCCATAACGTTATTAACGTTATTTCTTAAATAATCTAGAGTTTCTCCTATTTGTAAACCATTTGTTCTTACTACTTCTAATAATACTTTAATATTAAGAAGATCTGCTAAGTATCTAGCATTTGTAGATTCATCTTTATTTAAAGATTCTATAACTTGATCAACTTGTTCATTGATTTGATCTTTAATATTTTCATATTGACTTCTAATACCAACTGCTGGTGATAAAAGTCCGATCCCTTTTAATAATATATTTTGTCTTTTTTCAATATGTAACATATATTCCTCCTATTTACTATGTTTATATTTTTCAGTATCTATTTGCATAAAGGCGTGATGCCCTGTAAGTTTTGATCCATTATCTTCAGTTTCTTCTTTAGGTGTTAATTCTAATCTACTCTTTTTAGGTGTAACATTAACTGTATATTGGTCATTTATTGCATAATATGGCATAGATTTATTTAAACCTATTATTTCTTCAAATTCACTTATAGTATTAACTCTAATTCTCTTTAATCTCATCATATCGAATGCGATTGTAAGAGCTCCAAAGAATACATCTCTAGTGGTTCTAGCAGCTTCTAATATATTTCTTCTCCATTCACCATCATTTACATTAAATACATCAAGTAAATCTCTATGTGATCTAGGATATTCATATATATTTTCAGCCCAATCATATCTATCTATATAAGTATACATTTCTTCATATGCAGTAATAATACTCTTAGCCATTTCTCTTGTAATTTCATCATATCTTTTCTTATATTCTGGACTACATTCTTTAAATTGAGCTTCTAATACTTTATCTAAGAATTCAAAGAATTCATGTCTTTTCTTTAAGAAGAATGTATTAGCTCCTGGCATTACTCCATAGTTATGTCCAGACTGGAATACTCCTAATACGTCTTCATATAAGCTCATAAGAAGCTCATATTCATCATCAGATCTAGAAATTATCTTAGTATTTAAGAAAAGACCACAGAATCTATTAAGTCTTTCTACTATACTATCATCTATTATAGCATTGCTGCTATATGCTTTCTTCATACCTTCAAGTTTTTCTTTATATTCATTGATTCTATCCATTTGATCTTTATTAGTAGGAGCAAGCATTATATAATTACCATCATACGATGTTCTTATTAATATATCACTACCATCTACTATATGAGATGAAGGTTCTAATTCTAATTCTTTATCATCTTTATATCTAGTATTAGCACTAACAGAAAGATCTACAGCATTACTAAATTCTGGTTTAGTATAATGGAATTCCCAATCAGATTTTTCCTTATTATATACTACCTTAGGGAAGAATTGTAATATTTCTGGATTTTCTTTCTTATCTCTAGGTAATACGCTACCGTCTGATGTTTTTCTAAGTTCAGAACCATGAATGCCTATATAACGGTCTATATCTGTTATATTTATTCTAGTTTTACCAAATACTTCCATAATATCATTATAAAATATAGTATTATTTTCTGTATTGTAAGCAAGCATAATCTTTGGTTTGATATTAAGCTTTAATACTTGCCCATTTACAGTATTCATAACATCTATACCTTCTATATGTATTTTCTTATAGAAATGTTCCATATATTGAGGAGTTCTAGTTACAAATATAACAGGAGCATCTAAATTATACTTACCATCAAACAAGAATGTTCCATTTGGTAGTGTAGTTCCACATAATATATCTAACCATTTTAAGAATTTATCCATAAATATTTCAGCATTTTCTGGTCTTACAAATCCATCCATAGTAAATACATAAGATTTATGATCTTCAAATCCACCTGATATATTTTGTGATAAATGTCCACCTTTAAGTTGTACTCCAGTATCTACTTTAAGTTCAATTGCTGGATCCCCAACTTCAGCTTCTGGTGCAGCTAAGAACATATTATTAATATCATAACCATTTTCTTCACATTCATCTATTATTCTAGCAAATTCTGCAACACATGGATGATTTTCTGTTGTAGTTTTAAGCGCATCTATTAAGAATTCTTTTCCACTTTTATCTCCTATCATAAGATATTTAGCATCTTCATATATAGGAGTTCTATAATCATCTATAAGTTTAGTACCTACGAATTTAAGTACTTCTTCCATTTCTTTCATTATAGTAGAAGGAATTTTCTTATAATCATATGCATCATTACCATTAATAATTATATTTTTAGTCATAATTGATGCCAGCATTGCTAAAGATGTAGTACCATCTCTAGAAGTTTTATCTTCATAACCACTAATAAATTTAGTGATTTGTTGAATAGCTTTCATTATAGTTACAGCATAATGCGAACGGAATGCGATTTGTTGGAAAAATCCATGCCCATCCTTAGATTTTATATAAGTTGCATCTTCTGGACTTGGTTGTTTACCTGGAACTGGTAAGTATTTTAGTGCTCCATATATACCACCATATGGACCAAATACATCCTTTGCCATGTCTGTAATCGTATCCATTACATATATTTTTACTGCATCGCTTAAATTTGCAAAATTACTATTCATTACGCTAGGTCTACGAACTTTTTCATCTAGAGAACTATTTTCTTTAATCATTGTAGATAATACTTCTCTATTATGTTCAAATGCGAATCCCAATGTAGGAATATCTTTATAATTGCTCATTTAATACCTCCTTTATATTATTTTATTTTTATTATACAAATTTTTACAGCGAATTGTCCAAAATTCGTCAAAAAACAATCCATCTGTTTAAAATATTACTTATATTATAAGGTAAAGAAGCTAATTTTTAAATATATTTTTAATTTGCGGGAAAATATAATTAACATTTTAGTTTTATTACTACATAATATGGCTAATATAATAATTTAATTAAATTATTAATGGTTTGAAGGAACGGAATTAATCCAACACTAGTAAAAGATTAATTCTAAAGATTAACCTTAAAGGAGGAAATATGTCAGAAGTGAATTTAAGCGTAAGAAGCAAAACTATTCCTACGAGTTTTATAGCTGGTAGTATGAACGCTTTACCATTCTCATCTACAGTTGTTACTATTCTAGATAAGACTGAAAGACCTCTTCCTAGAATTAACACAGCACAATACTCAGTATTCCAACCTATTTTCTCACCTAAAGGTGTTACAAACGAAGTAGTTTATATTACAGGACAAGACGTATTAAATAAATACAATGACTTATTTGGAAAACCAAATACAGTTCTTTATGGACCTGGAGCTACTTATATATGGCAAGCTGTCCGTGGTGGATTTAACGCTGGTGTTGTGAACGTAAGACCAGCTGACGCTACTTACGCAAACTTCTTTGTTAACTTCATGATTGAAAAATCTGATAAGAAACAAAAACTTTTCGTAAGAAAATACGCTAAATGGGCGCCTGTTGGAGGAATAACACCTGGTGCATATGAAAATAGAGATAACTCTGTAAAATACGGATATCATTTCGCATTAGTACCTGCAGGAGCAGATGCTGAAGCTGAAAAGAAAGCAAAAGCTAGTATCGGTACAAATGCAGCTGGAAATCCAGAAGATGACCCAGATATCAAAGAAATTACATTAGATACTTATGATTTTGGATTTAAATATTTCAATATCACAGGTCTAACTCAAGGTAAATCTGTTCAAGTTGACGGACTTACTGGTATCACTATAGATACAAACTTTGGATCTATACTTAGCACTAATGCTACATATCCAAAGAAAAATACTGCTGGAAAATATGAAGATGCTAATGGTCAAACTCAAATAAATGACGGTGGAACTATGAGAGATCTTAAAATAGGTGAAGCTGCTGAAGTTACTGAAAGTGATGACAGAACTGAAGTGCATCCTAATACTAAAGGTCTTAAAGTGCCATTCAATATGGATGCTAAAATGATTTTAAGTTTACCAGTATTCGGACTTGTATATAGAGGAGCTGGAGAATATGGAAACGTATTCTATGCTGATTTTAGTACAAAATCTAGTCCTCTTCCAATAGATAGAAACTATCCATACTTTAAATGTGAAGTAAGAGAAAATGCTATTAAGAGTGAACATATGTTCGACTTTACATTATTTGCTATAGGAGATCAAAACGGTGGAAGTTTAAACTACAACTTCGCTGATAGAGCTATTAAAGCATGTAGAAAGACTTGGACAGAAACTAATAACACAAAAACATTTACTCCATACTTAGTAAATAGAACTAATGCATTAAGTATAGAAAATGGACTTAAAACATTCTTTACTAAACTTAGAGAAACTTTCTTAGAAAAAATTAAAGCAGAATTTAACACTGATAGTGAACTTGATACTTTATTAGGAGATACTCCTACTACAGATATCGACACTATTAAAAACTTTAATACTGTTTTAGCAGAAATAAATGCTTTAGAAGAAGATTTCAAGAGAAATAAAGATGTTATCAAAAAGAAAACTATCGAAACTCCATTTAGTAGAATTGCTCCATGGGAATTAAATCCAATTGATGATTTAAAACATACTTACAGAAGAAAAACTGTACCTGGAATCAACCTATTAAATCTTCCTACAAGATTATACTTCGCAGGAGGAACATATGGAAGTCTTACTCCGATAGTTGGAGAAGAAGAATTCGACTTCTATACTACTGTTTATAATCCTTATGCAGTTACTGCAGAAGAAAAGAAAGCAGAAGAAGATGCAATAAGACACGGACAACGTGGAACTTATAAAATTTGGTTAGAACTTTATAAAGATGTATTCTTAGGAAACATTGACGATGCTATATTTGACCCTACAATAGTAAAAGATTGTATAGTATTCGGTGAAGGATATCCAGAAGAACTTCAAAGGGTTGTATCTAGACTTGTTCAATACAAGGAAGACTTCGTTCATAAAGAAAGAGTTAGACCTGACTGGACATATATTAGAACACCTGATGAAACAGTTGTAAGAAATATGAATGACGCTATAGCATGGGCTCATGATATTCTTGGAGATTTCAAAGAAAAGAATATAGGAATGCACCCTGTTATAGGAAGCTGGATGTTTACTGATCCTACAACTGGTGGAAGCTATAGATATAGTGGATTCTTTGAATATCTTGGAGAATCTAGCAGCTTAGCTTCATACTTATTAAGTGGAACTAGCAATTCATTTGCATCTGGAGATTATTCTAAGATATTCGGTGGAGCTGATGATTCACAAGAATTAATCCCTAGAACAAGTGAACAAAAGACAGACTTAGTAAAAGCTGACGTTATGTACTACAGAAGAAGATCTGATGGAAGATATGCACTCGGTGAAGACCTTGGATATAATCCTGGTATGATGTCAAGCTTAAAGAATATAGGTTCTTGTATCCATTTCAACAGAATCTTAAATGAAGCTCAATGTTTCATGATAGACAATGTTATCTCTAATACAGACAGAGACTCTTTAGATTTACTTCAAAAAGGTATAGAAAAGAGAATCGCTCCTTATACTAAACACTTTAATAATAGAGTAGTAGTAGAAGTTAAAGTATCAGATGAAGAAAATGAGCAAGAAAACTCAGTAATTTTAGTAGAAATTAGTGTTACTGGACACGAATATAGCAGAAATAACAGACTTGCTATGATTATGACTAGTGATAAAACTAATGCGGCTTAGGAGGAGATGACAAATGGCTACAAATAATTCAATGTATTTAGCTGGGCACCTAAGTCAAGAAAGTATTACTAATGGTAGCTGGTTCGTAAATAACTACTGGACTAAAGGTAAAACTGGAAGAAAATCATTAGTATCATGCGAATATCTTGACCCTAGCAAGGATAGTTTAATAGGACTTACATTGGTAGATAAGAGCTTATTTATCTTGATTCCTACTTACTATCCAGAAATATATACAGATGTTCCATCTGGAGATATATTAAAGAAAAGCTTTAAAGCTTATTGGAACTACATCTGTCAAACTTGTAGAGCAGTTGATGGAATTCCTGACTTAGCATTGGATATTCAAAGACCAGTGTTCAAGTCTGCGTTCTTCAGTCTTCCATTATGTACTACTTTACAAAACCCTGTGGAAGAAATAACTCTAACAATTCCTGCAGAATTAAGTAACTACTTTATCATAAAACAAACTAGACACTGGATGAACGCAATCAGTGACGAGTACAGTAAAGCAGCTACTTATAATGGACTTGAAACAGAGTTTAACAACTTCTCACACAGTGCTGGAATGGCTTATATAAAACCTAATAAGACATTCGACAGAGTTGAATATGGTGCATTATTCTTCTTAATGATACCTAAACAAGCTCCAACAAGTAACTTTAACGCGGATGCAACTGCAGCCGGTGTTATAGAAATGAGTATTCCATTCAACGTTGCAATGGTAGACGATAGAAATATCAGAGTAAGAGAATTACTTCAAAGCTTATTAATTAGTTATAGAACATATGTAGTACTAGATAGTACATTATATGGATTAACTAAGAATACAGCATTGGATACTGTTGACGAATTGATTAAGAGAGAAATATTCAATAACATGATGCCAACTGCGTAGGTAATAAATAAATTTACCCCAAATATAGATATAAAGTCTATATTTGGGGTATTATTTTTATTTACCGTTAATTTTCTAAGAATATACGAAGGAATGATAAGTTAGCCAAAAGATGATTACATATACTAGTATAGATATATACTAATACTATATCACCTTATAGTATTAAATATATGTATATCTAAGGTGGTGTAATCATCATGTTAAAGTCCATTGATTATTATGCTAACGCAATAAATAGTTATGATAATCAAGATTTAATATCTTGTAATTATGACTATAATCAGCATAGTATAAATATGTACTGTTATATAAAAGATTTGTATAATTCATTAAAATCTGAATTTAATGTATTTAAAGATCATATTGAAACTTTGAATTACATTGAAAGAAGACTATCGGATGCACAATCTGAAATGAATTTTAGAAATCGTATACCGATAACAGCAGCATAGTAACTATGCGAACACTTTTTGAGAGGTAGTGTATAAAGAACCTCTTTTTTTCATATCCTTCGTATACGGTTCATTTGTTAAAGTTTTATTTAAATCTAAGAATCCGCTCGAAGGAATCGCGAATTAGCGATTTAACGATTACATATACTAGTATAGATATATAAGGATATATCTAAATACTATAATAATATTTTAATTTAAAGGAGAATGATGAATTATGAAAAAATTAAGAAACACTAAAGAAGGACAAAGATTAATTGAAATGACAGAAGTGATATTTGATCACGCTTTTATAAATTTATTAAAAATTGATGAAAATGGTAATTGGATAAAAATTAAAGCTAACAGCCCAGAATGGGTAGAATTAGTTACAGATGTTAAAAAAGGTATTACTAAGGCCAAAGAAATGGTTAAAGATAAATCTGTTAGTTTAAATCAAAAAATAAATAATCTTTGGTATAGATTAAATGATTTATCAAATGAAGAATTAGTAACATTAAATACACTTATAGAATATAAGATCAATTTAGACTATTATGGTTCTGAATGTTGCGTTAACTGGTATGATTTGACTGACGCAACAGAGTCTTATAGCCCTAGATATAATTGTAAATGGGGGCAACAAACTAAGAAAGGATACGAATGGGTAAATTATAAAACAAACCCATTCCTATTCTGGTAATAATTATGAGAAGCTTTCGAGCTTCTCATTTTTATTTTTTTTCTTGGAGTATACGAAGGAATTATTTTATCGACAATTACATATAATAAAGTGAATATACATATGTATATTTAATATAATATAAGGAGGTTACATAGATGAATGTAGCATTGGAAAATGAAATTATGGGATTGGTACAAGGTTATTTTGCACCATTGGTTGGAAAAGGTACATCTAAAGGAATGTTAGGTAAAATTTACTCAGCAAATGTATTAAATAATACTACTCTATTAAACGGCATCCAAATAGATGTTTTTAGACAATTAGCAGAAAGAACTAGAGGTAGAATTATTATTACTGGTTGTTATTTTGAGACAGGTTTTAATGAACCTACTAAAACTCCGTCTAATTTAGACAATGTAGACTATAGAATATCTATAAATTTTAGTTTCATTGTTATGTACAATGAGCTAATTCCAGGTGGAGGAGCTAGTAAAAATAGTGTTAAAAAGATTATTCCATTTAGTGTACCATTTGATGTATTGGAAGGTGACCCAGTACCATTGGAAGATGTTGTCTTATATCACGTAAGTCAATAATTTAATAATTACATATACTACACCATCAGTTTTCTAACAAAATCCAATGTAAATTAAACAAATACGGAGGATTAACATGATTAAAGCAATAAAAGATGATTTTAGAATACTAATAAATGGAAACACATTACCAGTATTGGTAGATAATAATATTAGTATTGAATACATTATAGCAGAATTGATCGGAAATATTTTTAAGGTTGAGCTAACAAATGCTGAGTCTATGAAAGATATTCTTGAGTCTATGAATAAATTAATTATATTTTGGGATAAGGATACTAAAGTATTAGATACATTAACTATAAACCATTTTGAATTCGTAGAAGATTTCGACCTAATGTTCAAATTCAAGAAATCTAATAATGATCCTTTACCTAGTATTAAATTATGGAGTGCATATGATTTTCAAGGATTACAAAGTAGAGACTTAGATGCATATAATGAGATTATGAGTCATCCATATGTTGTAATAGGTCCATTAAATAAGATTAATCCTATTACATTTAACTCTATAATGAATGCATTTCCTTTAAATTTAAGAATTCTATATGGAGATGATAAACTTGATAGTCCAGAAAATAATAACTATCATAACGTTTATTTATCTAATAGTAATGCTATAATGACTATTCCCTATTATAGTGGACGTGATATAAAGGAAAAGAAAGTAAATAGTGTAATAGATAAACTTAGAAAACCTAGTTGTAAATTAGCAGACCTGAGTAATGCTGTTATAAAGTTTATTGAAACTGAAGCTATTGATACAAGTATAATTATGGATTGTCTTGAAGATGAAGATACATTGGTTGTAGTACCACATAGATTAAAAGATGATGTTAATAGTAGACTTATAGAATTAGCTAATGGAAGTGATGATTTAAACCTTAAAGTAGGTCAATATGTATATAATACATATGCTTTTAAAGTTGATAAAAGTAGTAATCTTGATGGTGTAGAATTTGTAATTGAACCTCTTACTAAAATATGGATAGCTAGAATAGTAAGAAAATATGTAAATAGAGGAAATTATATCGTAGAATGCGATATACAAGTAAAATATAATGATAAACTTATTGTAATTCATGGTGTTCAGTTTGACTGGTGTTATTATTTGATGCAATTTAATAAAAGCTATCATTTAGATAATCAAGCCGATTATAATACTATAGACTACAAATATTTAAATAGTAATAATAATATATGGAAACCTGAAATACTTAAATGTATTCCATTTAGAGTTACTACTGTAAATTATGCAAAATATAGATATTTTAATAGAATAGTAGCATTTATGGAAACTATAGATAGTTGGATGTTAGAAAGACATCCTACAGATCTTTATGGATATATGGCAAGTTGTGTAAACGAAGCTATTATCTATAAAGCATATGTTTTTGATGATGTAATATAAAGGAGATAGAATATGGAAAATAAAATTAAATTAATAGATATAATAGAAAACCCATTAGATATAACAGAAAAAATTGTAATTGATATATTAGAAAATAACGGAAATCAATATTTAAATCTATTCAATGCATTATTAACTAGAGCAATGTATGAAGAAGATCCAAAATTAGAAAAAGAAAAAGTTGAATTTATCGTCACTGGTACATCTATACTAACACCAATACTAAAACATTGTGCATTACCTAAATCAGAAGGTTATAAACTTGATTTACTTGATTCTAGATATATAGCAGTTATTGAAGAGCTTGGACCTAGAATGTTCGATGATTATGCATTTGATATGTATATAAAAGAAAGATATAAATTTGATCCATATAGAGTATTTGATATAGATAATAGAATATTAATTCGTTTAGGTATTGATGATGGTATTAATTTAACTAGAATGAACGCTAGAGCACTTAAATTTATATATACTGTTATTATGATATTTATCAAATCTAAATATGTTGGAAGATTAAGAGGTCTTGGTACATCTCTTATAACACAAATAGATATAAATGAAGACATGATTCATAAATATGATAAACCTTATTGTGCTATAACTGCTATAAATAATTTCAAAATAGGTTTATTAAGAGGAAAACTTTATCCTTTTAATGCAGTTAGAAAAGTTCCTAGTATATTATATGATATGAAAATTGCAAATCAAACTGTAATCATTACTGATAATGTAACAAATTATAGAATGAGTACTAACATGGATTCAGGTTTCTCTACAGATAAATGCTTCTGTTTACAACTAGGAAAAGATCCTAACTATAATATAACTAATCCTGTATATGCTGATATGGAATATATAGCTAGTGAAATGGAGAAAGCTTATAATCTAGAACTTGAAAAATATAATAAGATTGATAAAAATGTTATTGATAAACCAGTATCAAATTTAAGATTAAAAGAATCATTAAAGAATTCTATATCAATAGGTGAATTTAATGATATAAAAATTAGAAATGAGTTTATATGGAGCTTATTATCAGTAGCATTAAAGGATTTATATAAACCAAGTGTATGGTCACAATTATTAATTAATAATGACTTCGTTTATTATCATAATTTAAAATATAGAATATTTGTAAAAAATATTAGTAGAGCTATACATCAAGATGATATAGATACTGTGTATAATATAATAGAAAAGTTAAATTCACGTGTTATATCAAGTATATCACGTGATGAAGATACTTGTATAGAGTTATTTATGATAGATCTTGTGGAATATGTATTGGATTTAAAATTAGACAGTAAAAAGGACTCTCTTCAAATTTGGAAAGATTTAGTAGGACTTAATAAAGCATTGGAATTTAATAGTGAATCAGAAGATTCTAAAGCTAAAACACCTGTTAATTATAAAATAAAGGATTTAGTACTTAGAAACTATGAGGTAGCTGATGCATATGTATTTAATGTTATACTTAGAAATGGTATATGGGAACTGCCTATTGCTGAAGACGATGAAGATCTTATGTTAATAAGTATAAATAAGTATAATAATAAATTTGATATTAGTAATCCGGATAAATTACGTCCAAATATAGTAAAAACAATAAAGAATTTATTAGAATATCAAAGTAGAAAAACACTTTATAGAGTTTTATTAAATGCTATAAAATATATACATAAATATACTGGTAATATACATTTAAATGCTTTAATATATTCAGATTTTATAAATGTATTTGTAGATGTAAATAAAGTAGTATCTGAAGCTGGAAGATTACAACTTGCTAATAAAAATGATAAATCACCTCAATCATTTGCTGCTATAAATAGTCTAGTTGATGTATTTAGAATAAATGAACGTAAATGCAATAATCCTGACTATATAGAAGTAAAGAATTTCATAGGTAGATATAAAGATATGGGTGAAACATATTATATTATTAAAGATATACTATTTATATACTTCTGCTTACTATTCTCAGATAGAGTTGGATATGATAAGAATGTATTACTAGATGGTCTAACTATTGGAGGACTTGACGCTAAATTTGTAAATCATTCAAAGGATAATATTGTAAAATTTTCTCCATTAGAAGTTGTAGGTATTGAAGGTAGAGATAGAGAACTTAAGAATTATGGTTATAATCCTGAAAATATACCATTTTTACTTAGATATCGTAAAACATTAACATCTGAACATTTAAAAGACTTCGACAAAGATGTTCATTATGTAGATAGAAAGAACGTTATTTCTAATTCATTAGATAAACTTGAAGAACTATGGAATAAGCAAGTATGTTTTGACGATATGACATTCAAGAGAAATAATACAAATAGAAAAGAAACTAGAAGAGATAGATATTTAGCTCTTATGGTGGAACTTGGTGAAATACTTAAAGAAGATGAATGTTACAAATATTGGAAGTCTTCTAAACATACATTAGATAATGCAGAATATAGAGAGAAAGCGAAGGAAGAGTTTGCAGATTTATTACATTTTGTAATGAGTATTGGTATAGATATTTATGATGGTGGTGTCGATGAGATGTATAAATATTACTTAAAGAAGAATGCAATTAACATCGAAAGACAAAATAATAAGTATTAATCGGAGGTAATATGTCAAGATTTTCAAAATATTCACACATACAAACAAATGAAGAATGGGTAGGAATATTATTGCTAGGTAGAATAAATAATGAGGCAATAACTACCGAAGATAGAAAAAGTATTGTAGATTACCTAATATCTACTAAAGATGCAGTTACTGCTAGAGTACTAGAACTACTTAATTTAGTAACAGTTAAAGGTGATCTTAACGTTACAATAGCTCAATTAAAGACATTTAGAATTAATATGCTATTTAAAATCAAAGATAAATACGTTGATTTATTTGGTGATGATTTGATTGTTAAACGTAACATGACACCACTAAATAAAGAAATAAGAAAACATCTTAAATTCTGGATACCAGATGAGCTAGAAAATGAAATTGCTATAACTGAGACATTCGAAAGAGCTATGCAGAAAATAGAAGATAGTATAACTGGTATAATTAGACCAGAACATAAACCTTTACCAAAATTGACAGATTGTCAGGGTGAACATGTATGTAAGAAAGTTGTAGTAGATTTTAGAAAATAAATATTTCCCGACCATATGACTATGTTGTATGGTCGGGTATTTATTTTTTTACCAAAATATATATTGTTTAAGTCAAAAGTCTGATTTTAACAATGCACTGTATAAAATAATAAGGAGGTAATTTGGATGTCTGGTAATGTAAACCTACGTTCTACTTTTGGATCAACTGGAGCTATTGAAATATGTTATTTAGTTGAAGCGTCTGCTAATGTTTGTAATCCGACATTTGTAGTATATATTCCGTCTATTATGGGTGGTATTGAAGCATCTGAAGAAGGACAAGAAGAAGATACAGATCTTGGTAAACGTAATCTTAATAATAGTGGTCTTCCTAGTAAATTAAATCTAGAAAGTTGTATAGTTGCTAAAAACTGGACTACTTACGGGCATAGATTAGATGGATGGATACCTCATTTTAAAGCAGCTAGAGCTCATATGGCTAATGGTAAGTGGAGTACTGGTAAAGCTACATTAAGTGGTCCAACTACAGAAGAGTCTGGACCTAAGATGCACTCACACAAAACTACTGGTGTACATACTATTAATAGTTTAACATGTGAAGATATTACATTTGACACAATTGATATATGGAGTAGTACAGAAGTCGATTTTCAAAATATAAATAATAAAGTTATCAAATATGGTCATAAAATGATAGGTTGTTTCCCGTTAGGAGAACAGTCTGAGTTTATAATACTAGGTATAGACGATGTTACACCTAGATTTAAAAGTGCTGATACAAGGGAGAATGCAGATAGAACTGACGAGCAGTTAGATGGAGAAAAGAATCCAACTAATACAGAAATGACATAATTATAAGGTGGTGAAAATATGGGAGTTAATGTTAATTTACAAAGAGGTCTTCGTTCATTACTAGAACAACCAATAATACATGCAACAGAAAGCAGTATAGAAAGAGAAGACCCGACTAGATTTATAGACTTAATATTCGATATGAATAACGTCGTAGATCTAAGTTTATTTAAGTTTGATTCATTTTTATATGACGGAAGTGTCGTAAATATTTTAAATGATTTCTTTAGTTGGCTTGTTTCAAATCCACAATTTTTTAATAAGTTGGTTTGTGATATTTATAAAGCCTCATATTTTGAATATAAACCAAAGCTTATAAGTAAACACCTTTATGGAACTACAGAATTATCATACATAATAACATATTTCAATGATATACAACATGACGCAGAAATAACAAAGGATATGCTTATGACTAAAGGTATAGTATACTTAAATCAAGAGGGACTACACGCACTAGAAAAAATATTAAGTTTTAAAGAATTCATGGAAGCAAATGACGACGAGTCATTTAAGGAATGGGAGTTTTAATGGAACCAACTGTAGTAACGGTCCTAAATAGCGACCAAGATCATACTCTTACTTGGTTATTATACCAATTGTGTTTAAAACTTAATATGGATTATGGATACTTAACAAACGTACTTTTATACGATATCACTAAGTTCTTATCTAGTGATACTAATAGATTCTATTTAGATATAGGAATATTAACGTGTCTATTTTATTACTTATGGAAAGGTAAAATAGACTTAGAAGCTAAAAGTAAGTTTAGTTATAAAATATTATTAACTAGTGCTTCATACTCATTTATCATATTAAAGTGGGACTTAGATATGTTTTTATGGGTATTTATATTTACAATTGTAATATGCTTTTTTCTTGCAGATATAGTCATGTTTATTGCAAGAATACTTCAATTTGGTATGTCAAAAATAATATTAGCATTATTTTTAATATACGTATTTGTATAAGGAGAATAGAAGGAAGATGCCTACAATAAAAAATAAAATAACAGCAGAAGAGATAGAACACATCATTCGCGAGTTTATTACTAAGGGCATGGCATCAGATTTAGCCATGTTCTTTATAACTCAAGATGATATAGAATATGATGATTTTAGATATTATACTTGGGATACTAAGTATAAAAAAGTATTTTATGATTTTTTTAATTATATTAATGCATATATTTGCGAATTTATAGCTAAAGAGAAGTTCGACAATGTAATGAGCTTATTATATAAACTTCCAATTGAAACTTATAGTCCTATAGAAAATCAATATGATATAGACCATAGTTACATATGTACTAAGATATTTAATAATATAATAGAAATGTTATGTAAAGATAATAGTACATATAGATTTGAGGAGTTATTTAGTTTTTTAGCTAGAAAAGACGAAGAGTTATGTAAAGGATTTTTATTAGCTAATTGGAGATTATTAAATGAAGATCATATGAGGGTAATATTATTAGCAGAATGGCTTAATCCAAATGATTGGATCCAAATAATATTACTACAATATAGAAAAACATCTGATATTAACCTTATCCCAAATATTATAGATAGCTGTATAGTTGATAGCTATTATACTATACCTTTAGTAGATAATATATTTCATAGATATAAATTTGAAACGGAAGTTTATAATGGTAAAGCTAAGGTTACATATAATATACCACTAACTAGTGACAATAAGATGAAAAGAGCTATAGAAATGCTTCGTTCATATGTGTGTAGCAAGGTACAAGCGGACGCAGACTTTGAAATATACAATTTCTTAGAAACTTCAAGACTTAGATATATAGAAAGTAGAGATATACTACGTGGTGGTATATATGATACTATAGTTAGATACTTATTCGGAGGAGCTAATACTAAACAGCGTATGAAAGATATGATAATTTATGGACAGGAAGATATGAGTCTTGAATTAGATGATATGACACAATTTATTTTAGCTAATGATATGTTAATAGGTGAATATCTTTATACAAGTAAAGAATTATCACCGTATGATATGCTTATAAGAATTTATAATATAAACAGGTTCCAATTCTTAAGAAGAGGATGTACTGATTATATAAATGAATATTTTACTATGAATAACACGTTTGAAAGTGTAAATATAATACAGTTAGCAACAGATCAAAACTTTTGGCTTTGCTGTAATTTATTTAACAAGGCGACTGTCATATAACGTGTATGGCTTCATAGAAATCTTAGTATGGAAATAATTACATATACTAAGATGAATTTGTAGTTAGATTGCATTATTTATTTTGGCTTACACCTATATAGATTTAATTGTCGGAGTCTATATAGGTGTACCATTATTTTTAACCGCAACTAATTATAAATTTATATTATCGATAATATAAATAGGAGGTACAAGATGAAAAAGTTACAACCAACAACAGCACCAGCGACAGCTGTAACTTCATTAATGGGAGGTGAAAAGAAATCAGAAAGTCTTACATTTGAACAATATTCAAATAAAGACAGAGTTATGGGATTCAAGGATAAAAGTATTACTCCGACAAGTAATCAAAAAAATATCCTAACTGCAAATAATAATGGAACTATTACTATTGGTTATATTCCAGTTAAAGAATTATCTTATTTATCTTTAAACTTTGACGTTGATGCAATTTGTGAATCAGCTTCAAAGAAATATAAAATGGTTGATAGAGTAGAATTAATCAAAGATGGTAAAGCAAAAGATTCTCCACAAGTTATGGTAGCATATCTTAATAAAGATGATGTTATCAAATTAACAGATGACAGAGATGACATCTTAGGTAAATGTAATGTTTCAATGGAAACATTAATTAATAAAGAAGAAATTAATAAATACCTTAAAGAAGCTATAAATAAAGAAAGAGGTATTTGTTATGATACAAATGGAGACCTATTTGTATATCTTAAACATGAAGCAGTAGTATCTGAAGTATTATTACCAGAAATACTTACAATAGATAATCCTGCTACATTAATTACTGATATTCCAAAAATTATTGCAGACACTGCTCATAAACATATCGAAATTTCAGATATCAAAATTAAAGATGATAGATTATATGTAGCATTAACATTTAATAAATCATTAGATACTGACTTAGTTGTTAAAGTGTCAACTGATAATTTCGTAGCTGCAAATATTTCTACTACTTTAGAAGAATTCAAAAGAAAATTAGTGGAAAAGATTTCTTTCTATACAACTGGAACTGAAACTGCTGACTTAGATGTAACATATGTAGACATCAGAGATATCGTAGCATCATTGGATAAAACATCTATTGCTTATAAACAAATGGTAAATCTAACAGGTCTTGATACAGGAATATTCAAAAAGATTCCTTTAATCAGATACAGTGGTAAATTTGTAAGAAAGCAAGATGATAGAGATGATATCTTAGGACAATGCAATTCTCAATCAGAAATGTATGATGAAACTAAGTTATTAACAGATCCATTCTGGAAATACTTAACTACAGATATCATTCTTACTTACAATGCAAATGGTAGAATTTACTTCTTACCAGATTTCAGAAAAGTTGCAATCTTTAGATATTTTGGTGGTGGAGAACAAGTATCTCCTCTAGCTAATGGAACTACATTTAAAGTAGGAGTTACTACTAGTGATGTAGCTGTAGGATTTGCTATAACTATCTAACAAGATGAGCTCCTAAATTAGGAGCTCTCTTTTTTATTGGGAGGTAGATTATGGAAGATTATTCACACATTTTATTAGCAGTAAATACAATATTAACAGGAACACCAGCACAAAGAGAAGAAGCATTATTATCATTAGAAGCTACATCAAAATCCCTACTAGCATCTAATGGTAAAATAGTTGCAGATATAAAAGATAAAGTAATAGTACAAAAATTAAGATCTATAATTGATGTCGTATATCCCGATACGAGACGATTAATAGAAGGTTTCACAAATGGAATCATTGGATAAACAGTATAAACCAAAGCTTGATAAACAAATCGAAGCTGGTTCTACGTTTATTAAAATAGCACTAGATCTTATTAAAACTATACTTTATACTGGAAGTAATGTTAAACGTACTTATATTGACGTTAATAGCTGTATCTCAGTATTATTTAGACTCCCATTAAAAGAAGATACAGGAGAAATAGAAGATACGATTAAACAGTTATTTCAAACTTTTATAGAAAGCAGTCTTCAAGAGAATAAAGAACTTATATTCTTATATACGGTAGAAAGATCTGCAGTCCATGTAGAAATATTCCCAGAATGGATGAAGATTCGTAATGATAGAGTTGATCTTAAAACTTGGGGACCTCTAAATACTATTTTATATGCTATTCAACTCTTTAGTAAAGATGAAAAGCGTGTTAAACTTGTTAATATTCATAAAGTGCATCCTGCACTTGTAATACACCAAAATGAATTAGGTTGTAAAAATAGATACTTAATCCTTAGTAAGGATAATGTATTTAAAACTATGACGGATAAACGTTTAGATTTATTTGATGGTGCTATATATTATAGTAACCAGCATCATTTTAGACGTAAACCTGATGGTATAGAAATAAATGAACCTGAAATATTCTTACCTTATTATATGGTAATACGTGGAAGTAGTAGGGAAGGATTTGAAGGTATATACAATATGGGTCCAAATAGGACTAAAACATACTTAGAAGTTAATAAACTTAATATTAAAGCAGGTACTTTCCATAAATATAAAGAATGGTGTGATAAATATGTGGCCCTGTTTGATATTAACAAACTCCTTGTATTAAATAAAGAAAAAATACCAATTATTTAACGGGAGGATAATAATGAAACATGTAATTATTAATTTTCCTGGAACTGAAAAAAGAATGGCTGAAGGCTACACCGAAAACGATGTTAAGGTTGGCCTTTGGTTTTTTTATAATAGTTCTGGAGATATAATATATAGGATAAATTACAATGAAAATGGAAAACTTGATGGTTCTGTTATTGCTGGTCATGATAATTTTTATCAAGATTATGAATATGATAATAATGAGATGAAATCTAATGTTGGTTATAGAAATGGTAGGAAGAATTATTCTTTTAACCTTGGAAGTAATCAAGATATTATGGAAAAAACACATAAAAATTTACCGGCTATCGGTGAATACTTTTTAATGTCACTTAATGCTAATCAAAAACCTACAAATGCAAACTTAACATTTGACTTATACTTACCTGTAATGATTAGAAGTGTAATTTCTGGAGATGATACAGTATTTAAAGAAGATTATACTACTGATTATTGGGGTAAATTTGTTATAGGGATAAGACTAAGACTTGTAGATGTAGAAAATATATGGAGAAATAGTGCATCTAATGAAGAATTTAATACTAGGTTCTTATCGTTTTTAGATATTAAAAACAGAATTCTAAATAACGATTTAATAATGGGTCAGGATACTGATGATATTTTAAGTGTTATTAAGAATAGTATTCCAGGACATAAATCTAATGATATTAGAGTTACACTAGGTGATGTGCGTTTAGGTAATATTGATGGGTTTGGATGGACTAATACATATAATATAAATACGTTTAAAAGCTGTCCTATCATTATAGAGAACGCTACAGTTTACAATACTTCTGTGGATCCAGAAGTTGCTAAACTTAGAACTTTCCCAAATGTAAATGTTGCAGCTGTAATGAGTTCAGCAAGCGTTATCAAATCATATAGAAGCTATGATGTACAGGCTACATATGCTGCTCAATATACAACTGGTAATACAAATGCAGATAATAAGATAGTTAATGTATTTAACTTATGTGTTCAAAATGCAGAAGGTGAATTATTTAGTAAGAAATTCATTGATTATTACTGGTATGAAGTATATGGTGTAGTTGTATCTAAAGATGGTGTTAAAACTGAATTTAAAGATAGAATGTTACCATTTAGTATGCATTTAGCCCATTGGGGATATAGAGTAAATAGTGAAGGTCGAGACGAGCGTCATTATAATGGTGTTGCGATGAGTGGTGTTTCTTATTCTCTATTAAAATGGTTACTACCAGTTCAAATTAATAAAGATGATACATATAAGTTAGCTGTAAGAATCTGTAGTAGATTATATAAAACAGAATGGAAAGAATGTGAATTCAATGTTAGATATATAATAGTGGCAAATGGTAATAATTTCTTAACTAAATATCCATTTAATAGTCAAATTTATAACAGATTCTTAGATTGGCGTAAATATAAAGATTTAGATTTATCTGACCCAAATTATAAATCTAAAGTAATGGCAATGGATGATACAAACCCATCTGCATATGAAGGATACATTGCATCTCCTAGATGGGTAAGTGGATCTAAAGAGTTATGGCAACCAGAAAATACAAGACCAGAATATCCTTATATAGAATTACCTAAGTTAATAATTACAGACAATTTTAAAAAGGTAAATAATAACTATATAATTAATAACTGGAAAGCATATAAATGGCCTACTCCAGAATATGAATCAATTAATCCAGCTGAAGTTTATCCAGATACTAAGTGGGAAATTATTAGTACTGATATTTATATGGAATATCTTGGTAAGAATGCTCCTAATAATAGAGGTACTGATGATAGACTAAATCCACCAGTTATCACAAGCTTTGATATTAATGGAAAGATAAGTGGTACTTGTACTGCGAAGAAAGTTATCTGTTACTGTAAAGATGACGATGACAGATATTATGAAAAATACGTTTGTACTGTTACCGATGGAATTTGGAGTATAGATAATGCATTATGTATATTACCTTATAACGTCAGAAGTATAACTAATTTAACATTTATAGCAATTCCTCTATATAAAGAAGGATATGGTAAAAAGGTAGAACGTAGATTTACACTGCCAGCAGGATGGAGAAGAGATTGGAAAATAAAGATTCCTGCTGGTAATATTCTTAATGATAGTAATATCAAAGTACAAGATAAAGAAGATATTCCATTATTTGTATGGAGACGTGTTGATGATTATGAAAATTATCATCCATATAAATTTAAGGATGAATTTAAAGAATACTGTATAGCAGTTCCAGAGGAAATAAGTCTTTATAGAACTGGTAGGTATTCTTTTTTTGTTAGTCATGATAATGTTATCAAAAGCGGGCTAGACGGAGATGACATTATATACTATCATGGAAATGAAATGATCAAAAGAAATTGGGATGCTGGTGTTATGAATCCTACTATGATATTAAATGACACAAATGGTAATAGATTTAGTGTAGCTACATTACTAAATGATACTTTATTTAGTGGTAGTGTAACATTTAATATAGAAAACCATGATTATACATTTAACTTTATTAATCCTAATGAAGATAAAAATATGAAAGGTTTAAAACTTGTAGTAGGTAATAGCTATAATGGATATAAAATTTATGATGAGATAGACAATAAGAAGGTTTAATCATGATAGGAAAATATAAGAATCTAAGTAACTTAATAAAATTTATAAATACTAGTGATATATTTGATGATTATAGAGATGATAAAAATAATATGCTTAAAAAATTATCTAAATATTACTATATGTATATCAGAAATAAATTAAATGAAATAGATAAAGAATGTGATAAGTGTGCTGATGATAATAAAAGTTACACTTTACTAGGAGATAAACGTCAAAAATTTATGGAATTAGCTGAGGAATCTACATTAACGTTCACAGTTGATGGTAATATGACACAATGGCGTCTATTAGTATGGAATGAAGATTTTACAGATATAGATATAATTAAATCTGTATATGTGCTAATGGATTTCATAAAGTGTTATTACAATAAAGATGGAGTTGTACTATTTTTATAACAAAAATATGTCACTATAATTAGAAGACAAATTATTAATGAATGTATCTCTAACTTTATCTTGTTCAGATAGTGGGAGGCTAGGAATATATCTTTCATTAATAGTAAACCCCAATATAGAAACGAATTCTATATTGGGGTAATCTTCTTATTTATCTTATAATATCTAACAAAATTATATACATTTATTAAGAAAAAAAAGAATATAGTAGGATACTCTACTATATTCAAAATTAATTACATTAAGCTGCGTTAATCACTGATTGACTAACATCAGTATTAAGTAAGTTTTTATAATAATCTCGAACTGCAAGATTTCTTAAATTATTATTTTCACTTAATACCTTTTCAGCTTTGTATAGACATTTAGTTAAATATCTAAACTTACGTGATTCTTGTGATTTTACATCACCATAAGAATTTTTACATAAGAATAAATAATAACGTTTATCATTTAAAGCTGTAAATATCATATGATGTCACCTCCTTTCTTTTATAGATTGGAATTATACAATCATAAGCATCACCTCTTAATAAATGATGGATATATGATAAGTATCTATTATATATCTACACTAGTATATGTAATCGTTAAATAACTATTTAACGATTCCTTCGTATATTCTTAAAAATTGATACCCCGATAGATTTATATTATTCTATCGGGGTCTATCTTTTATTTACCGTTAAAATTAACTTTTAAATAATTACATATAATAAAGTAGTAAAGTTATGTCATAAACTTTAAAATATAATATAAAGGAGGATGATTAATATGACAAAGTTAGGAAGTACAAGATTCCTAGAAAAAGCTAAAGAACTGGTTATTGATTATTTTAATAGGGAGGTAGAGAAAACTGATAGTTCATCTATTAAAATGGATGATGTGTATGTAGTTTGGCATTGCAGCCTTTTAGGTAATCATAAATGTCTTATAAGCACAAATATACCAGACGGGATGTACTATGAGGTTACATACAATTCAACTAAAGGGGAAATTTATTTAGATGCTTATAAGAAATGGAAAAATGAATGTTATGTTTATGAAGGAGCTGTGGAATAATGAAGAAATATATAGTTATAACAAGACATACAAAAATGAAAAAATTACCAAAAGGTGATGAGTTATTTTATGTAACATATAATGAGAATGTTAAAGGTATATTTATGAGTACTCCTTTAGCAAATATTAATTATAATGCTAAATTAGGTAAATATTCAGTTGAAAGTTTAGCAACAACTACTGCTGGTTATAATAAGTTACTTAGAGTAGTTGGTAGTACTAGATTCGTAAACGAATTGCATACATTATTTAAAAATAAAAAGGATGAGCATATTGTATATCCTTATAACGATAAGGATATTGATATAATAAATGCTCAATTAAGTAATGCAATGAATAATATGTAGGGGGTATTATGAAAATAGATAAAGATTATGACCATTTTATATCAATAAAGGTAGGAGTAAATGGAGATGATATGGAAAGTGAGATATTTACTCAAATAAGAGTATCTAAGAGTAAGAAAGTGTGTAATATTGTAAACTTTGATTATAACATTACATATAGTGATATAGAAAAATTCTTTAAAGGTGATACTTTTAGAGATACTATAATGAATGAGATTAAGAAAGCATTAAATAATGATAAGGAGGACAAATGGACGGTACAAAATTTGTAATGATTTATAAAAATTTAGCAAATTATGAAATTACTGTTGAAACTAAAATTGATGACAAAATGGACAAAAAGAGAATATGTGAATTTCATATAGAACATGTTCCATTCACACCTATAAATAAAATAATTATAGATGAGAGACAGTATCCAGATGAAGATTATATTGATAGTAAAGAAGCTGCTCAAATGATGACTACTAGTAATTTTAGAGAAATATTAGATACAATATTAAAAGATCGTAACCTGTCTGGTACTGTAGTTGGTTATAATTATACAGCTGTAATTAATAATGTAAATTATAGTAATATATTAAATGATATTTATGATATATGTAATAATAGAATAAAATTTAAAATAAATAAAAAATAGGAGGAAAAATGAATAAAGCTATTTTAACTGAAATGTTTACTAAGCTGAAATTAGCATCAGTAGATGTAAAGGTTCTTCGGGAAAATTTGTATAATGTATTAGAACACAAAAATAAATCAGATACTCCATCTGACACATTGTTTGGAGTAGCTAGTTTATGTATAGAATATGAGAGACCTCTTAAGAATGTTCCAATCAGTGGATTAATGCTATATAAGGATAATGTAGAATTATCATATTTAGTACATACTCAAGCTAAAAGCGTAGATACAGATTTAGTTAAGTCAGGACTAGATCTTGATTCTATAGATTTAAATACAGTTTCAGATAGATGTGGAGAACTTATAGCTGTTAATAAGGTATTAATAGCACGTCTATGTGAGGATATAGGTACTTATATAGAAAATGATCGTTGTGTTTATAATGGTATGTCAATATCATCTAGAAAATTCATATCAGATTTCTTAAAATTTATAGTAGATAATTATACAAGATCTGATTATATGGATGTATTTAAACTTCGTTATAAGGGTGTAGTAACAGGATTTGAACTATTTCTAATAGACCTAGTATTTGAATCAGCTGAAGATAGCTTGGAGTTATTCAAGACAAATAGAGCTATGGTAGAAAGTATTAGAGGAGTGTAGTTATGGTAAATGAGAAATATATGGAGATATTTGGATCTATGGATATGTTGTCGAATGAAGTGCATGAGTATGATAAATATCTAAAATGTTTACAGAAAGTTATTGCAAAACAGAAAGGAATAGATCTTGATACTTGTGGTCCAGGTGTGAGTTCTGAGATATTTGATTATACTGATGATTTAATAGCTAGAAATTCACTAGGTGTTAAATTTAGTAAAAATATTGTAGTTAATGATGGTTTACTATACATTTTTGAGAAAAAGCTATTGGATAAATTTAAAATTAATAAGATAGAAGAATTATCTGGTAACTTAGACAAATCTAAAGATGATATAGTTAATGAATTGATGCATATTGTAATGTTACGTCAAGACTTAATTAATAACAAATATACTAACATTATAAAATATATATGGGAAACTTATAAAGATTTAAATAAGAATATCGATAAAAATGAAGAAATACCATTTGCATTAAATACAGTATTTAGTGTAATATTAATGGCCAGAATTAAAGATTCTAGTAATTTAGAATCTTTAGTTTTATATAAACTTAAAAATGAAAGTACTGAAGATATTCATAGATTATCAGAAATGTATGAATATATGCCGGAATTATTCAATCATTACTTCAATGGAAGTAATATATTTAAAATATAAATAGGAGGAAATAGAATATGAATATTAGTAGAGAAGATAAGTTGGTTTACATTGGGAAAGTTGAAGATTTAGTTAGAGCATCATTTAGTGAAATTGGAAGTATCTATAATACAGATATTGAGAATTTTGATGCGTTATTAGTGGAAAGAAAGTATAAAAGAGTATTAGAAATACTTGATAAAATTAAAATTGTTATAAATGATGACAAATATGCTAAATTTAATGAAGTGCAAGTAAGAGAGTACTTCAAATTTGACAACAGCTTTAATAGATATTTAGACAATACACAATTCCAAGATTTTAGTATAATTAACTATTTTGGAATTCCTACATTTGACTTTATATCTATAATAAATACTATCATATATAATGATAAAATTGTCAAAATTGATAGCTATGCTGAATTCTTATTATCAGAAGAAGGAGATAAATTAATAGCATCAATAAAAGCTCAAGAAGAAGCTAAATTAGCTACAAATAATGTTGTACCTAATAATGTATTCGACAACATGTCACAAGAGGAAATTAATAAATTTATTAATATGATGAATTTGGCTAAAACTGCAGAACCTCATGTGACTCCAAATAGATATCAACCAATTGAGAATGCTGAAGTAGTTGGTCAAAGTTTGGTACCAAATGGTGTAAAACCTGTAGGACAATGGAAATAATCACATATAAACTGGGGGTAACCTCAGTTTTTTTATCGATTTTGTTAAAAACAACCCCCTGTTAGAAATTTTAAAAAGGAGGAATTTTTATGTCCAATAATCTTAACATTGATGAAAAAATCAATGAAACTAATGAAAATCTTGATATTGCAACTGAAGATGTAAATAAAGATGAAGTCGCTATGGAAGATGATACTTATAATACTACCAATGTGGATGGAAATCAAAATAGGTATGATTATTCTACTAGAAATAGTGCAGACACTCATAGTCATGTGCATTATCAAGGTGCTCCCAATATACGTGATAACGGGGATTTCGTAGGAATGATGCGTGGAGCTGCTGCTACTGGATTAAGAGATTTAGTAGGATCTGCTTACAGAGTATTTGAACCAGTAGTAACTAATGTATTATTTACATTCTGGGATATGTTAAATAACCCAAAAGGTGCAATGCCATTAGGATCAAATGTTATAACTCTTATATGTGTTGTATCTGATGACTTACCAATAGATGTAAGAAACATGTATTGTAAATCATTAGAAGTTATCAATGCTATGACAGTTAGAAGTTTAATAATGAGTTCTATAGAAGGAAGACTGACAGCTGGTACTCCAAACCTATATAGAAAGCTTCCATTTATGACAAGCTTTGACTCTGTAGAATTTGATAAAGCTAAAAAAGCTTATAAAACTATAGGTGATAGCGTATTTAGTAGAAAATTTAATGGATCTCAAGTTATAGATAACTTTGCTGAAGCATTTATTGAAAACTTAGATAAACACTTCAAATTTAAAGTATCTATGGAAGAAGCTGTTATGAGAGAAAGTTCTACTGGTTCTGTACCTACATATGTAGAAGCAGAAGTTACTATATTATTAGATAATGGTGCTAAAGCTCATACTAAGAAATATATGATGGGAGTACAAGTTATACCTAAAGTTGTACCAGCTAATGAGATAGCTCAAATGTTTATTAAACAAAATAACAGAATAATTCAAGCTGCTCAAGAAGCTAGTAGAAGTTGGTGGGATAAACTTAAATCAGTTTTCACATTTAAATCTAAAGAAGCTATTAAAGCTGCTAGTAGCGAAGGTAATAAAGTTGCAGCTAAAGTTCTTAATGATAATATGAATGCTGTAGCTGCTATTAAGAAACCTTTCGTTAATATATTAATGAGTAATAACGTTGCTGAAATGCTACAAGATGTAAATTTTGATATTACAAGCAGAAGTAATGTTAGTAAGATGTACAATAATTTACCTCTTATGAGTATTGGAGTTTATGATATAAATACAGACACAATAACAGCTAGTATGAATAGAAGTCCTATATTCACTAAGAGAACAGCATCTGAATTTAATAGTGAAGCTTCAAAACTTCAAAAAGATTTAGCAGAATTATTAAGAATTAAGAAACTTTCATAGGAGGTGTACTAATTGAGTAAGAATTATAGAAAATTAATGAAATCTATATTAACTGAGAAATATGGTGTAGAATGTCATATGACTCACCCTGATTATAAATATAGAATCGGGTTTGAAGATTTAGAAACAGAATTAAATGCAAATGATGAATTACCACCAGAAGAAATGCCAGAAGAACAAGTAGACGCTGATTGGAATGAAGGAATGGATGATATGCCACCAGAAGGTGAAGATCTTCCAGTAGATCCAGAAGCTTCATCTGGAGAAGAAATGCCAGAGGATGGTATGAGTTCTGACTATTATTCATCTGATGACGAAGCTGGTGTAGCAGCAGATTTTAGTAATCTAGAAGGTGGTGTAGAAGAATTACCATGTGAAGCAGACTGTTTAAATATGGTTGAAATTATATCAAACTATGCAAATACATATGTATCTAATATGGAATTATTCTATAAAACTAATCCAGAATCATTAGATTTAACTGGAGATTTTAGAAAGTCTAAAATGTTTAAATTCGTAGATGATGCTATTGCAACAGTAAATGCTGTATATAAAGAAGATGAAGAATTAATTAAAACAGTTAATGGTTTATTTAATATAGCTAAGGATATTCCTAAAATGAAAACTATATGTGGAAATGAAACTACTCCATTTATATATGAAGGAATCCAAATGTTACTTATAGAATTAAGTAGAACATTACTAGCATTATTACCATTCCATTTAAAAGAAAATAAACCTGTAGATACTTTAATAGCAGAAATGGGACTTAAAGTGCCTTCTACATTAATAGAAATGGCAAATGACTTAATAGAAGTTAGTGGATTATTTGCTACTAGAATATTCTTCGTAGCTCCAGTTGAAAGTGAGATAACTGGTAAATCTGAAGAAATAGCAGAAACTCCATATGCTAGTCTTAAACAAGAAATATCTAAACCAGATGATAGTATGAGTGCAATGAATTATAGCGGTGAGTCTATAATGAACTTAATACAAATTAAGAATAATAAAGCATTACCAGAATATAGTTTAATATGTAAAGCTTTAGGAGTATTATCTGGAATAATGAGAGACATTGATTTAGATAAAAGCTGCAAAGATCTTGTAAATGGTATTAAAGAAATACTTGTGCAAGAAGCAGGGGAAGAATCTATAGATAAATATTGTGATGAATTTAGAACTCTTATACTTATGCCTCAAATAGAAGCATATAATTCAGTACAAGTAGCAGAACAAAAGAAATTAAGTGAAAATAATTAAACAAGAATCTTATCATATGAATAATTACATATAATAATGTAGTTTAAAGCATGATATCATTCTTTTTATTTTTGAAATAGGTGATTAATAAAATGTACAGAAGTAAAAAGAAGATATATTCGGATGATGTTAACGACAGAGTAATATCATTAGTAGAGTACGCATATTATAATGATAAAGATGATAAAGAAGACGAGAAAGTCGTCTATTTTAATTATGCACTTAATGTCACAAGTAGAACTAATAATATATATGGTTCTACTAAAGTTCAAAGCGAGAAGATCTTTATGGCAAAGATTAATCCTGTTAAGAAATTTGGTGTTAAGAGAAGATTAGTAAATAACATTAGAAATATCGATTATAATGTACTGACTGATATAAATGTTGATAGCATTATTCAAAAAATAATGTATTAGGAGGAAAATGTATGGGAATGCAACAGCACAGCACGATTCGTTCTTTTAGTGAGGTTCTAGATGATTATAGGCAATTACTAGAAATTAACACTAAACGTTCAAATGCGAACAAGGAAAAAGAAGGTATTAAATTTGCACTAAAAATCACCACTTCAAACTTAAATGAGTTATATAAAGAGGATATTAAGAGTGGTATAGGTTTTGATATTGATACTTCTGTATCGTATAATATTAAAACATTGGTTGATATTGATAGTATGGTTGATAGTACTGGTATCTATAGTTATTTATTCGGGCCAAGAGATGATGACCCTAAATCTGTAGAGCAGAAAAGATTTGCTTGTGGATGTGGGAAAACAGTTGGTTCTAGAAGTGGGATTATATGTCCACATTGTAAAGGTGAAACTACTCTTGTAGAGAAGATTCGTGGATGGATTAGACTTAAATATAGAATATTTAATCCTTATTGGTTTGATGTATTTCTTAAACATTTACGTAAACTAGACATTAAAGATAAGGATAAGCAAAAAGCATCTATATTTAAAACTAAAAAAGATAGTAAATCATTAAAGCAAATTATTATGAATAATCTTATTAATTTTAGAATTAAAAAGGATGAAGAAAATAGATGGACTTTACTGGATTTACAAGATGATAAGTCATTAGAAGCATTTATTAGATATTATGTTCAAGAGGATTTTGTAGAAAAATTCTTAAAACATATAGGAAATGCAATGACTTATTACATACCAGTACTTAGTAAGAACTTTAGACACTTTAGTCTAAATAATAAATTGGATGGAAGTCAAAATATGCAAACACATCCAATTAATAAATGTTATATAGAAATATCTAGTTTAGCAGATCAAATAAATGCTACTAGTATAGAATATAGCAGTAGTAAGGATATATTGAAGAAGCTTTCTACTATTAGTGAGAATTTTAACGATATTAAGGAAAAGATATATGTTGAACTTCTTGATGATAAAGAAAGTCTTATAAGATCTGTTCTTTTTGGTGGACGTATGCCAAATAGTGGCCGTTTTATAGTTAGCGGACTTACAGACAATCCTAGATTAGATGTATTTACTATGGGTTATAAATCATTTGGAGAAATAACTCAAAATGATTATATGGATTTATATCTTAAACATGGTGCTACACCAGAAAATCTTGCAAGAATGAGAGAGAATATTCCTATTCAAGAAGATAAAGATATAATGGATAAAGTATTATCAGATATGATAGATAATAACTGGGCTTATTTCTTATTATATAGAGCTCCTAACATTTATTTCGGAAGTCAAATAAGTTTAAAATGTATTGGACTTACTGAAGAAGATGTATTAAGAATTAATGATATTACATTAGACGGGAACTTTAAGGGAGATAAGGACGGGGACTCTTGTGGTATATTTACTCTACATAGAGATATAGCTTTATCTATATTCTTAGCACTTAATCCATATAGAATAACATTTAACCCGATTAGAGGAGAAGTGAGTCCTAAACATAGTCTAATAGAAGGAGGTTATATGACTTTATTCTTAGCAATGAGAGGTAAAGCTAATATAACTACTGTTGAATTAGATGGAGAAAAGGAAATAGCTTAGTATGGAAAGAGAATGTATTTTCAGAGGTACTAAATTTAGTAAGTATGTTGTAGATGAAAATGGAAATATTTATCGTAAATCTACTGGTAGAAAGCTAATTCCATTCGATGATAAAAGAGGATATTATAGTGTAGACCTTATGAGTGATAATAACGTACCTATTAGATGTAAAGTTCATATGATAGTAGCTCATACATTCCTAGGTCCACAAGCACCTGATATGATTATAAATCATATTGATGCAAATAAACATAATAATTCTCTTAAAAATCTTGAGTATATTTCTCAAAGAGAAAATGTTGCCCATGCAATGAAGTTTGTAAAGAAGAAAGCATATCTAAGTGATGAACTTGTATTCAATATTAAAACTAGAATTAAAGAAGGGGAAAGACTTAATAGAATTGCTGTAGATTTAGGTCTTCCATTATATCTAGTATATGATATTGCACGTGGGTGGACATATAGACATATAACAGTTTAGTACAAAATAAATATATAAAAGGAAGATAAGCACATGGATGTACAATTATATAGAGGTAAGATAGACGAATACGATATGTTTGCTTCAAATATATCAATATTAGCAGAAGAAGAGCTAATAACAGATGAATTATATCAATACTTGAGAGAATGTCAAAAAGACTTACGTAATGTGAGTATTGGTATACTTCTTAAGTCTGCAAAAGTATACGATAAGGACCTTATAACTATATTAGATGAAAAAGTTAAGGAGTTTGTAAATTCTTTTATAAAAAGGAATAAGATTCCAGATGAAAGTATACTAGAAATAGCTAAAGATGCAGTATTTACTCATAATGTTATTGCTAGAACTACAATAATAGGTAAATACATTAAATTTAGAAGGAAAGAAACATATGTAGCGATGCTTAGTTTTCCTATTAGTGATAATAACTCTAATAAAATAAAACTCTATATGAAATTTGACTATCCTAAATGCAGAGGTAGTAGAATTAATAAGGACCATCCAGCATATGTTGAACTTTGTAAGATATTAAATGCTATTGTAGATGGAAATACAAAAGTATATAATAGAGCTATAGCAGAGTTTAAGAAGAAAATAGAGAATACTGACAGCATTATTAAGAATGTTGATAATGAGTATTTAATTAAAGTATTTAAGGAATTGGACATAAGTTAAAATTTGGAGAAGGGTAATACCTTCTCCAAACCTTTATGTACAGCAAAATATCAAGAGGTGGAGTAAAATGTTAAAAGGTATAATACTAATAATAGGCTTTTCATTATTTTTAATATGTTTTGCAATATCAGATGGTTTTAATGAATTATATCAAAGACGCAAGAGATACCCATATTATAAAGATGAACCAATTAATTGTATAAAGTCTACATTATGGCTCGGAATAGGAGTTGCTATATTATATTTAAGTAAATTATTAATGGAAAATGTATAGATAAAGTACTAATTATAGCTCTTTATAGGCATATATAAATCATTTATTATATTAATGGACTAATTAATCACTAATATAATTAAAACACTTTAAAATGGCCTCATAGAGCGTTTAAATTGATTTTGGAGGGATAATAATGTGGGATAGTATATGGGCAGGTTTTGGATTTGGAATAGGTAAGTCATTATCAGATATTTCTATATTTATAATAGTATGTATAGTATCTATTATAATAGCAATATGGGTAAATAGAGATTAATAAAGGGGGATAAGATTAATGATTTATTATAGTATTATGATAGTATCAATAATTGTATTATTAGTAATTCTTATTAAAACTATTAGGAATAATATAATAGAGCAAAGAAGAGCTGACGATTTTATAGAAACATGTAAACGAATAGAAGGACAAATAAGAAAGAAAAATAATATCGGAATAGATACATTTGATTTAACACAAGAAGATAGAATTAAATATGAGCAATATGATGAAGATATTCAAACTTTAATTGATAATTTTTCCAACAAACATTATTCAACAGCTGATATGAAATCTATTATAACTCATTATAATGGTAAAATTTAAGCATCTAAATAATAGACGACTAATTTATCATTAATGTTTATAGAATGCGTTAAAATGGTGTATAAAGGCTTTAAAATTGATTTTAGGAGGGTGTTATGATTACTGGAACTATTGTAGGAATTTTAGTAATTTTTGCATTATTATATTTAGATAATTGGAATAGTAAATAATGGAGTAAGAAAAGGATGGTGGAAATATGAGTAATGGATTTACAATAGCACTTATTTGTATAATAATATTAATGTCTGTAGTATTGATTTATCTTAAGAAGAAACAGATAGAATTTCGTAAGGAAATAGAAGAATTAATGAAGGAAATTGAAGAAGGTAGAGAAAGACTTAGAATATTAGCATCTACTAATATTGTAGATAAAGCTGTTAATAGTGCATTAGAAAGTGATGATTTTAAAGATATAGTAAAAACATCTCTTGAAAATAAATTAAGTGAAGATATAATAATCAAAGTTGTAAGTAAAGCAATAGAAGAAATAAAAAGAAAAGAGGGTGTTGATATATGAAATTAAAGGACTTTTTAATTTATACTATTTATGCTGTTTTAGGGATACTTATTGGTTTTGGAATAGTAGACGTATTACATATGTTTCTTAAAAGAAAATAGGAGTTGAGATAATGAGTAGATATAAAAAGCTACAAATTGTTATACTTTCTATTATATTAGCTAATGAGAGAATAAAGCTGATAGATAAAATAGAAAATATGGCAATGGATCAGTTAAAGAGTTTATCGAAGGAGATCAAGATATTATGAAAAGTGATCTAAATATGTATGTTATGAAAATTACTGGTAGATTTAATAATATATTTGGAAGTAGGAAAAGATTTAGATTTATATTAACTCTAGATACAAGAGGTTATTCTGATTATATTATGGAACAAATGATTCCTAGAAGATTTACAGATGTAGTTGATAAATGGACTGAGTATGATATTAAAGTTGAGAATTATACAAAAACTAAAGGAAAAAGTTTAGAAAAATACTATAATTTAGAAGATATTACTTATAAACATGAATAATAAATTTTAGGGAGGGTTATAAATGTGTAAGCTATTATTAATGTTAGTTGAATTTGGATTAATTTATATTGGATTTACGCGTATTAAAGAGTATAAAGAATTACATGAGAAAAATATCTGGAAACCTTATAATATTAGAGCTAGATATGAAAGAAAAGTAAATACATTTAGTTCTTTTAGTTTATTTATGATAGTTGTACTTATATTAACATTTATATATTTATGATGGGAGAGGATGTTATGAAATGGTCTAATGAGAAGTTGATTAAATGGGGTTGGGTATTATTAGTATTATTTATATTTGGAATAATATTAGCTATATATAATTTTTACCCATTAGTATATATGTTTATCATGGGTACTATTAATTTACTTATATTAATATGGGTAATATAGAAAAATTCAGAATATGCGAAGGAATCATCAATTAGCCTTTTAATGATTACATATACTATAGTAGATATATAGAATACTATATATACTATAATAATATTTAATTTGAGAAGGAGAATGATGAAAATGAAAAAGAATTTAGAATTATTGGAAAAATTGGTAAAGAAGTTTAATAAGTTTGAAACTACGTATGGAAAATTTGATTTAAGTAATTATATTCTAGAAAATAAAATTGAACTAGAATCTAGATTAGCTTATTTCAAGAAAAAGATTGAGCTTGGTATGGATTTAGAAAAGGAAATAAATAATGTTGTTTCTAAATCTTTTACAACAGGACAAGCTAAACCAGAAGTAATACAAAATTTCTATATGGATATGTTTATATATAGAATTATACTATTAGAAGAATATAATATAAATTATTATGAAATATATTCTTCATTACTTCATAATATACTAACTTATGTATACAAACATAAGAAAGATGAAGAAATAGATATTAGAAATATAATAGCTTTGTCTATTAATATGCAAAACGTATTGAAAAATCTATTGGATCAAGATATTTATAATAAAATAAAATTTTAAATAATAATAAAGTAGGTTGAAATATACCTACTTTTTTATTTTTCCAAGAATATACGAAGGAATGAAGACTTATCACTTTAACGATTACATATAATAGTATAGATATAACAAAATATAAAGGAGTGATAAGTATGGACAAATGTTTAACTGTTTTTACGGTTGGTGAATACATTCACGTATTTACTAATTTTGGTTGGTATAATAAGGAATTAAATTTATCTAAATGGAATAAGTATAAGGATATGAATATTCCTCATACTAAAAGCATTATTTTAAAAGTTATTCAAGATAAAGAGATTTCATTTAGTAAATCATCTGGAAGAAGGTTTACTGAAAGAGAAATCGATTTATTGATGAATGATGTATTAAAGTTGAATTTATCTATAGAAATTAGTATAGATAGAAAGACTATTAAAATTTACAAAATATGGCATAAAGATTATAGTAAGATTCATTTTACTATTAAAAAGCCAATAATAGCTGAGATCTAAGAAATTACGAGGGAATAGTTAGAAATGATTATTCCCTCTTTTATATTTTAAAATTAAAAAGGAGGATGATTTATATGTTATGGGGAGCAATTATATTAGTAATAATAATGTTTATTATATTTAATTTCGATAGAATTGCAGAACTTTTTACTTCAGTTCTAATAGGTATAATAGTGTTCGGAGCACTATTATGGCTAATGATGGGAGTGTGATATGATATGTTAAATTTATTAAAAGGTCTATTATTAGGCCTTTTTATCATATCTATAGTATTATTACTATTCGTAGGCGTGAATGTTATTCTAAAATGGCTAAATGATATCAATTTAGTTGTGACAAATAATCTACAACGTCATTTAGCATCGTATATTTTAAATATACTATTTTGGATAGTAGTGATAGTGTTTGTAGATTCAAGCAGTAAATAAAAAGATAACCCCAATATAGATATAATTCTATATTGGGGTCATCTTATCATTCATACTCACGATGATGTTTATCTTTATAATCTTTTTTATATTTTCTACAAGTAAGCACTAAAATTCTAACTATTTGATGGTATGTTTGTCTTATAATCATTAAATTTTGATATGCATATTTTAAAAATTTAACACTATCTATTTTATCTTTATCAATCGAATCTTTATATGCTTCTTCTACATTCTTCATTCTTTTTTCAAATTTTTCTAATTTCGATTTAAATTTTGTATCTAAATCTAATCTTTTATATAAATATAGAAGTCTTATAGCATTATCACGATAATCAAAATCAGACGGTGTATGCATTTTTACATCATTACCTAATTTTCTAGCTAATTGAATAGCTTTTTCTAATGATTCAGTATCTAATCTAATATCTAATAATTCATTTTGATATTCTATTAACTTGTCATTAGAATGACTATGTTTTTCAGAAAATTCTATAGCATTTTCAATAACTGGTTTTAATATAGGATCAAAATCAGTTGTATTAAAAGTTACTATAATATTATTAACTTTAAGCATACGAGAAAATACTATACCCATAAATAATGTATAAGAAAAATCACTTAGATCGTACTTAAATGCTTCTGGAGACATATCATTTTCACTATTTTTAACTTCTTTTTCTAAATCATTGATAATCTTCTTATCGGATTTAAATAATGATATCAATGATTTAATTGCAGCTAATATCTTTTTACCGATAGCTTTTAAACCATCAATACCTTTTTCTGCAAGCTCTCTAATTCCTTCATTAGCTATACCAAATTCAGAACTAACACTTTCTAATGCAACTCCAGACTTAATATTTCTATAAGCTATTACACTATTAAATAGATTAATATCCTCTATAATAGACTCAAAACATGCTTTTTCAGCTTCTTCTATAGATTGGTCTATAGAATCCAATTCTGCTAAATCAGATTCTATAGATTCTAAACAAGTTTTGAATTCATCATGAGGAATACTATTTATATCTTCAATATCTTCGAATATTGATGTTAATATTCCTTCATTCATTTATATCCTCCTACCAGTTTCTAATGTCACGCATAATTGTATTTGATGCAATTGCCATTTTATCTGATAATTTTGTAAGTTTAGTAGCCATACTTATGATACCATCCATTTTATATATCATAGAATCATCTAAATCTCTAACACGTCTATCAGTAACTTTAATATCAGACATAAATTCTTTAAATATCTTTAAAGATGATTTATCCATAGTATATCTAGTAACTTCACGTTTTTGTTGATTATACTTTTTAGCTACTTCTAATAGCATATTAGCAACTTCTTTTTGATCTTCTACTGATATAGTTGTCTTAACTGGATTGGATAGAGATGCTATTATTTTATCAGCAGCATCTAAACTCTTATCATTTATAGTTGTACTATTTATTCCAATTAATGAATTAAACAGTTTACAAGTTAGATCCAATGTTTCATGAACTTGTTCATCTGTCATTTTCTCAGTAGTATATTTAGACTCACTATTACTATATGCACGTAACACTAAAGATATAATTTCTAATGCCACGTATACAATTACTCTTGGAACAGACGCTCCAAGTACTCCAGTAATAAGGAAAAACCAACTAAATGCCCCTGATATGCTTGATATGAACTTAGCAAATGTTCCAAGGTCGCTATTTTTAGTAGTTACCTTTTCAGTTAATATAGCTAATCTATTTAAATCAGCGTTAGTAAATATTGGATCTCTTACTATAATTTCATAGAATGGTTTAACGTACTCCGGAGTAGCTACTCCAGTTACATCTTTAGATATTTTACTTTTATCTATATTTTCAAACACAGATGTATCAAATTTTATCTTTCCATCATTGCTGAATGTGCTTATAGATTTCCCAATCTTACTTAGAAACTTTTTAATTATATTATCTCCAGATACTATGGATTCAAAATAAACATCAAATCCACAATATTCTTCAATTTCTTTTCTCAAAGACTCTAAACCTGACACTAGTTCATCATGTTCAATTTCTTCTATTATGTTAAATATATTGACCAAATTCATCACCATTCTTTACATTGTTCTCATATCTTTAGTTATCTTACCAAAAATATCAGCCAATTTTTCATTTATCTTTTGTAAAATATCAAATGCATCTACTATTTCACTAAGTTTCTCAGCATTTTCTTTTGTTATTTCATCTTGTGTATACTTTTTAAACTTTTCATATAACATTTCTGATTTTCTAACAGGTCTTTCAACTGATAACTCTCTCATTACAGCTGCACTTGAATATAATTCAGGTTGATACTTTTTAATAAAATCAGCGTATTTCTTTTGTTGTTCAGGTGTAGCATTATAAGAACTATTATCAGTTTGTCTTAATCTATCATATAGTTCATTTAATTTTTTAAGTGTAGTTTCTGTTACTCTAGTATCATCTCCTGCACTATTTCCAGCTAAACTATTAATACATTTAGCCATTACATTAAGTATAACAGATGTATCTCTATCTAATCTTTTCTTCAATACATACTCTACAGTTGTACTCATGTATGTAGTATTACCTAGTGCTATATACATAGTTGTAGTATGAGTTAATTGATCGTCTGGTTTATAGTTAGGTAACCATCTAACTAGTCTTCTAAACCATCCAGGTAAAGCCTCATTAATGAACTTGTTATAGTCAGCTAATTCTCTTCTACTAGCACCAACTATTCTAGCTAAATCTTGATTTTCATCTATACCTCTATCTAGAATTTCTTTTAATAAAGCTAATGTTTCTTCTCTAACATGAATACTTTTATTTTCAGTGCTAACTAGATTAGGATTTACATCTTTAAGTGTACTTAAATCATACTCCACTTTAGACGCATTTCTAAATTTAAAGAATCTTATAATACTTCTAAAAGTCTTCTTAGCCCAACCTTCATTTTCTATTATAGATTCGAATATAAACTCCTCTTCCCCTTCAGGAAGAGAGTTTAAAGATTCAGTATACATCTGTTCATTATGTAACTTAATATTTTCTAATTCATTTTCTTCAATTAAGTTAAAAATAGACATATAGTACCCCCAATTACCATTTTCTGATGTCAGCAGCAATAGTTTTAGAAGCTCCAGCTAATGCATCCATATAATTATTAACTTTAGTAGTTAATTTTATAATTTCATTACATCTATCAATAACACCTTGATCTACTCCTTTAAATCCTCTTTTAAATTCAGATCCTATAGAGAACATTGATCCTAATGCTCCTTGTTTATTGATATTTATTGGTTTATCTTTAATTTGTTCTTTAACTTTAGCTGCTTCTAATAACATGTCTGCTACTTTATTTTGATCTGCTACAGTTATTGTAGTTGCAGCTGGTGCTTTAAGAGAAGCAGTTAATGATTCTACTTTACTAAATGTTGAGTCATTTATTTCAGAACCATCAATTCCTATAACATTATTTTGGATTTTAGCTAATAAATCTAATAATGTATTAACTTGAGACTTACTAGTAGAAGCACCATCAATATTATTTTTACTGATAAAGTACCATAATAATGTTCCTATACATGAAGCTAATATATTTGCAACTACCATTCCAGCTGCTCCAGCAGTTGTAAATCCGTATGCTATAAATGCTGCCATATATCCTCTAGCACCTAATACATAACCTGCAGTTTCTAATCCTCCAAATATAGATAATACAAGAGCTACTATTCTTAATACATTTCTAGGAGCTTTAGGATCTTTCTTTAAATCTTCAGCTATAGATTTTAATTTATCAAGATCAGCTTCGCTTAAGAATTTCATATTTTTAATACAATCAGTAAAAGTCTTAACGTATTCCGGAGTAGCAACTCCAGTTACATCTTTAGATATTTTAGATTTATCTATCTTTTCAAATACACCCATATCCCAAGCAAGTTTTTTATTACTAGAACCTAAAGTTGATAACCATCTCATAACTCCAGATAATCCCTTTTTAACAGCATTGTCTCCATCTACGATAGATTCGAATGATATTTCAGAATTTTCCATATCTTCAGCTTCTTTAATAGCTTCTAGCCAATAAGCATCCCAAGTTTCTTTAGCTTGAGTTACTTCCATTTCTTCAATTATTGCATTAAATAATGTTGACATAATTTAATCCTCCTATTTTATAAATTTTTATTTGTTAAAAAATTACTCCAAGTGTCAGCTACATCTTCCACATTTCCAGAATCATGATTAAAGAATCCTATTTTACCATTTTCGCTAACTCCATAATAATTACCAAATCCATCATTTAATAATGGTATAAAATTAATTTTTACTGTATCTTTAAAAAAGTCAACTTCGTCTTTATCAAGAATATATAATGTAGCTCCTTCATTAAAGTTTTTCATTTCCCATGTATTTTTACCTATAATATTACATCCATTAAACATTTCTATAAATTTCTTTAAATCAGCTGGAATTTTAACTCCATATACTTCTTCAACTTTTGCGAATACGGCTTTATCTTTAAGTTTATTAGAAGTTTTAAATCTTACTTTAATTCCTCCACCAACTTTTTCTTCTTTAGTTTTATCTACAGTTTTTGTAAATAATCCTTCAGTTGCGATAGATTCAAATGATGCATATTCTTCATCATCTATTTTCTCTATTTCACATATTGATTCAAAATTTATTGATTCAAATGTAATTTCTTCGATTAAATCGAATATATTTAAACTCATATATATTCCCCCTATTTACCATTTTCTAATATCTCTCATGATTGTATTACTAGCCTCAGCTATAGCTTTAGTTAATAATAAAGCATGATTTGCTAATCTGTTAATACCCTCTATTTTACCAAGTAAATTTGCATCTGCTTGGATATCATTATTCATTAGTATTTTAACAGTTTGAGATACATTCACTAAGTATTTAGCTCTTGACGAACCAATTATATTAGTTTTATTATTATTATTTACAGCTAACGTTGACAGCATGTCTGCTACTTTATTTTGATCTGCTACAGTTATTGTAGTTGCAGCTGGTGCTTTTAATTGTTCGATTAATCTTTCAGCAGATTTATAACTTTCACTATCTATTGTAGTAGTGTTTCCATTATGAACATAAGCATTTAATAATTTTGAAATTAAATCTATAATTTCGTTTATTTCATCTACTGTTACACTACCTTTATATTTATAAGCATCAGACATAACTACAAACATTGATATAACGCATAGCATTTCAATTAAAAGAAACACTGAAGATATGTGTCCAAAACCTATAGTAAATAATGAAGTAACTGATGCTAAATATGATATTATTGATGAAGAAAATAATACATTGACTTTACTTTTTAATTTATCATCAAAATATCCTTCTTTGAATTTAGTTAGTAAGTATGCTAATCTGTTAGCATCAGTACTTGACAATAGATTAGCTGTCATGATATCGCAGAAACTTTTAACGTATTCCGGAGTAGCAACTCCAGTAACATCTTTACTTATTTTAGATTTATCTATCTTCTTAAAAATATCATTATCAAACTCAATTTTAGATTTAGGATCAAAATTAAGTATATTCTTAAATATTTTACTAAAAGTAGATTTTATAACATTATCACCTTTAATAATAGATTCAAATGAGATATCTTCAGAATCATCTGGTAAACTTTCTAATATTTCAGCTTTAACAGATTCGAATTCTGCTGTAAATTTATCTTCTTCGATAATTTCTATTATTTGAAATATATTTTCCATTTATAATCTCCATTGTATATTATTTCTTTCTATACCTGTATTTACCTGTAATGACTTCTTTACTACTTTTATAGTCTAATATACTTCCAGGTTCTGCAGGTATACCAAGAATATGTCTATTTTTACATGCAATGTGCATTAATATACTTAATAATTCTCCATGTAACTCTAGACCTCCACACATTCTGGCTAGTACACTATATGTACTATACATTAAACTACATTTACGTCCAGTCTCAGCTCCAACTGGTGCTAAGCTATCACTTTCAATCATAGTAGGCTCTCCTTTTAAGGCTCTATCAAGTACAACCTTATCAGCAGTTCCAAGTTTATTAATGAATTCTATACTATATTCGATAAGCATTTTACCATCGTCTATTATATCTCCATTAATTTTACTTTGTTTACCTTGTGTAAGTTTTTGTGGACGTTTATCTAGTACACTTTTAGTAAAGTTATCACTCACATCATCAAGATTATCCATCTTACTACGGACTGTATGTACACTATTAAGTGCAGTTATAAACTTTCTAACTGACGGGCTCATAGTGATATTACGTCCTTCTCTATAATAAACACGAATATCTACTATAGTTCCAGCATGATGAGCAGTTACTTCCTTAAGAGATAAGTTTTCAGCATTCATAAACATTTCGTTTATTGTGTTATCATCTGTAAGTATTTTATATTTATAAAGTACTGTATCTGGCATAGTTTTACTACCAATATCAATATTCCAATCTCTTATTTCAGTATTCAAATCAATGATACGAGCAACACGTTTTACTATTTTAGACGCAAGTTTATTACTAAGATTTTCAAAAGGTAAACACGAGTCTTCCCATACAGCCTCAGAGTCACAAGTTAGTACCCATACTAATGCTCCTGCAGCTAATGATATTTCTCCTGTTGGTTTCTTTTTAAATGATTCTGGATTGTATGCGATTATATCACCAGGACGTACTTTAGAACCTAATTTGAATTTATCATTCATAACAAAGTCATTCTTCAGATAGTACCCTTTATCTGAGTTACGTTGTACGTTATCAAGTGATACTGCATCGATTTTACCATCATCATATTTAATCTTAATAAACTTATCATCAACACTGATGATTTTACCATTACCCTTCGCAGTATATGCATGTTTATTACTCATAGCAACAGCAGCCTCATCGGCTCTGGTACTAACATACATAGGATCTGCTCCGACTACTGGTCTTATATGTTTAAATTGTCCATATTGCATAAGTCTTCTAACAGCATGGTCAGAAGAAGAATATGGAACAAATGCGTCAATAAATCCATCTGCAGAAGCGTTTGTTAACTCTTTTGCATTGTCATGATGTTCATAATCTCCGGTAAGATCTTTTACAGTAGCATCAAATGGAAGCTGTTTAGTTATACCAGCATTTCTATTATAAGATGTACCGCAAGTTTCAGTACCAAAGTTATTAACGTTGAACATTCTAAGTTTTGTATTATAAGCACGTTCTTCATTTATACCATTATGTCCTCTAATAGATACGTCATTGCTTTCTACAATATTACGGAATGCAGAAAGTCCATTCGCTTCACTCATTGTAGGCAGGTTATTAAGTGTTTCTAATATCGCTGTAGGCTTAATTTCAATACGAGGACGCGCACCCCGTTTCATACGTGCTACAGCTTCAGACATTGGTTTAGCAATTGCCGAATATAATACACGCATTATAGTTTCTTCTTGTGTAGAAAGTCTATAATTACGTACATCAGATTTATAAACTACTTTATATGATGTAAATAAAGAGACAGCATATATAAATATACCAGCAAAATCACTAGGAATATTATAACTTTCGCATACACGTTTAGTTATAGGATCTATAAACGCATCAACGAAGTTATCTATATATATTGCCGTATTACTGTTACCAGTAAGTTCTTTAAGTAAGTTTGTAATATCAAACTCATCATATTGAGTAAAGTCATAGTGTGTTAAGAAACCAAATAATAATTCGTTTAATAAGTTATTATATTTAAGAACTACATATTGGTCTTTAAACTCAATAATACCAAAGTTAGCATTATTCTTCATACGTTCTGGAATAGATTTCTTATTTACTATCCAGTATTCTAAATTATTATCTTTCTTCATACGTTCTAGTAATTCCTTAAGAGGAATAGCACATAGAATTACAACTACAACTGGTAAATGTTTACCCATTATAGTTGCAGTAGGAACAGATATATAACTATTAGTAGTAGAAGATTTCATACACTTATCCCATAACTTTTCATCCATAGTTTTAATTATATTAGCTATAAACGTAAGTGAGTCATATTTCTTATTATTAAATACGATATAGTCTTCATCTGGGTTGTGGTATACTTCTTTACCAAAATATGTTCCTAAGTAAGAAAGACCATTCTTTTCATGACCTTTAATTCCACGAAAATCTAGGTTTATATTCTCAGTAAGTATTCCACTATAATGTTTATTAAGATGCACTAAGTTTATACTTACAAGGTTATTATAAATAAAATCACCTAAATCAGTAGTAGTCTTTACTCTAACCCCGGTATTTTTTCTTTGGTTTATAAATCTTTTAATAGTCTCAACTACAAGTTTTAATCTTGTACTAAGGTATACACCATTAAGCTCTATTATAGATTTATTATATGCCGTAGTAACTACGACAGTATTATCCTGTTTAATTACAGGTTTAGAAGTATTTTGAAGTAATAATAGCTTATTATTACCTCCGATAAATAAGTTACCACCTTCAAGAGTTTCTGGAACTATAATATTAAATTTCAAAGGCTCTCCATTATGAGTTTCATATTCTAGTTCTAATTCATAACCTTTAAACTCTCTAGATGATATATCTTTCTTCTTCCAATTCTTTAATAATATAGGATAACTAAAGTTCATTGGAGCTTTAAGTATATTTTCTAAGTCTATATCTTGTAGACTTTCTTTATACTGCTCATTAAGTCTAAATGTACTACTCTTATTATATGGACTATTAGTATCACTAACTCCAAGAGATTTTTCACGTAATTTATGCTTCTTAATAATATCAATACTTTCTTCTATTGATTTATTATAAGATTTAATCATATTTATACGTTGCTTTTTAATTTGCGGAGTTTCTACCGAATCCTTTAAGTTAGAATAGTTATGAACTTCTAGTAATTCTGCAGCTTTTTCTTCTTTAGATAATTTTGTATCTTCTATAACTTTAAAATAGTCTTTAACTACAGCCTTTTTACTAGCATTACTATCAGCTATCTCAATATCAATTATATCATCAGTAATTTCTTCATTATTAAACTTAACTTCAGATTTATTAATACCGTTTATAGCATCAAGATCATCTTCGGATATGTTAGCAGATTCATCTATATTATTAGCATCTATAACTCTTTCTGGTTTATTCTGTTTCTTTTTAAGATCAGCTACAGTTTTCACTGGTTCGTCATCGTCTACAGATATAGAGTTATTATCTTTATCCAAGATAATATCCACTTCATCAAGTTTATCATCATCTTTTTTATTTTTAGAGCTATTATTAATACTAGTTTCTGGTTTTATTGGTTTTTTAGGCTCATGTAATACACTTGGATTACCAGTAGCAACTATTTCTGGAGTTACAACTTTAGTTTTATCTTCGGGTTTAATTATATTTGATCTTACAGGTTTGATATTACCAGCTTTAACCTTCTCATCTTGAACAGATTTAGATTTATCATCTATATTATCAGTTTTAGTTAGATTAGTTGGTTCTGGATCATTTATAACTGGAACTTTAGGATTTTCATACACTTCATCATCGTAATGAATTACAAGACCATCTTCTTCATCTTTAAGCTCATTATGCATTTCAGCATCAAGCATAATATCTTCTTCTTTAGCACCATCTAGCATATGTAAGTTACGTAGTACAAATTTTGGTTTAAATTGCATCATATTTACATAATTAGGTTTTCCAGATAGAATCATTATTTTCTTATCTTGTCCCTCAAATACAAATGTTAACTTATTATCAGTTAAGAATTGCTTAAAAGCATCTGGTTCATTATAAAACCATTCTATAAATAACATACTAGGTCTGAACATTGGTTGCATTTTTCCTTCAATAATGCTTAGTTTCATTCCAGTATCTCTAATAAAAGGATGTTTGAAATATACGATATTATTTTCGTATCCAGGTATTTTAGTTATTTCTTGCTTTAATATTTCTAAAAGCATAGTTCTATACTTTTTATTAAGTCTAAGATTTATATCTATAGTCTTTTCTTTAATAGCTTGGATTATCCATGATAAGTCTACTACTGTACTCATATTAGTTTTAATCATATTAGGTAAGTTAGTAACATTTTGTAACCCATAATCAGCACGCATCTTTTTAATATTATTCATTTCAGACGCAAGATTAGCAATTACTGTACGATTTATTACTTTCATACGAACAAACTTTGGCATATAATATAGTCTAAGTTTATTAACTATTAAATTAGATCTACGTTTTATAAGATCTCCATACATATTTAGAGTATCTTGATATGTATCTAACATTGAATAAATAAGAACTGGTTCTGTAGCAGATTTCTCACCTATGAATATAGATGATTTATTGATACGTAAAAACTTATCAAGGTTAGCATTACGTGCTTCTAGTGCTATTTCTTCTTCTGGTATGTATAGACTATTACTAGCTTCTAATGAATTCATCATTAAAGCATCGAAAACACCTTTTTTCATGTGAAAATCCTCCTTTCTTCTTTATTTTTGACATGGGATTGTTTGATTTCGATTTAGCGGTAAATAAAAGATTTACCCCATAAACCATTAAGATTTATGGGGTTGTCTCTTATTTTGGTAGATATTTTCTACACAAGATTTACAAAATAATACATACAGTAAATGATTTCATTATTCTGAGGTAGATGAACAAAATAACACACCAATTACATATATTATGTTAAAGATTTTTAATATTTTCAGGGAGAAATTAGACTTAAATTCTAACTTCTCCCGTTGGAAAATAAAAGTATTGGAAAACCAATACAACAGCACAAGGTAGGCACCTAAAACACAAGTAATACAATTTTCGAGGTAACATTTTGATTCTAGATCCATCTAAGAATTAGGAAACATAAAATGGGGTTCATTTTTTGTATCTTTAATTAGTAGCTTTAAATCTATATTAATTTAATTTAGAAGGTATTCAAAATAAAAAAACATCAAGTGCCTACATTAGATTTTGTTATGGTGTGAAATTACCTATCTTTCTTTAACGGGCTAACATATTCAGCCGGTTTATTACTAAGATCTATTTTATTTAGATAGTTAGTAAATCTATCAATTGATTTTACCTGTTTGTTTTGAACTTCTTGTTGCTTTCCAACCTGTTCATCTAGTTCTTTATTATTTTTATCCAATAATTCTTGCTGTTGTTGAATGAACTCATCTTGGAATTCTGCTAAGTACTCTAATTCTAATGATGTGAAGTCAAGAGGATTACAAGTAAATGCTCCTTGGAATTTAGTCAATAAAGACCAGATAACTCTCATTTTATTTTTAGTTATTAATTCGACAGGTTGGTTATAGAGAAAAAAAGTAAAGTATTATATCCTACTTTATAAATAGAATGTCCACATTTAGTACATCTATGAGTCTTATCGAAATCTTCTTTTATTTTATTTACACGATCTAATTCTGCTTTAATTACTTCTTCAGATGCACCATTCTCTTTAAGAACCTTTTCAAGATCTTCTGGAGTCTTATATATTGAATAAAAGTCTAGATTATCTCCTAATTCATCTGCAGTGAAGAATATTTTTACATCTTTTGATACATAATCTAATTCTTCTGCTCTTTCTGCTATTTCTTGTGTAAATTCTCCTGGAAGTTGGTCTTTGATAACTTCTATAAATTCATAGATGTCTCCGTCTGTTAATGTAAATGATGTAGAGAACCCGTCGATAGTGCTAACTACTACAGTATCTATAATAAGAGCAGCAAAGAATACTGGAGCAAGTTCATTTAATACATCTTGCATATTAGAAAGCACAGACGTCACATTTTCTACTAGAAGTTTATCTTCTTCTGTTATATTAGGATCTGCTAAATTTATATTATTTGAAACGCAGTTTTGGATATATTCGTAATACAATTTTAAAGTTTTTATTGAATATGATCAACATCACCTTTAAATTGAGCATAACTATGTGTATTTAAATAATCTATTATTTTATCTACATCTGGCATAGTCTTTCTTAAGAAATCTGCTCTCTTAGTAAAATTAACAGCCATAGAACGATATGCTATTAATTCATTATTAGCTTTTATTAAGATTTGTTTTTGTACAGTAGGTCTACAAATATATGCTTCATATTCAAATGAATTTTCTTTATACGATAGTTTCTTTATTCTACCATATTCTCCAGCTACATATGCTTCTTTAACCGAACCAAAGTTAGAATTTCTATATATTTTATAGTTAGAAATAAATTTTTCAGTATCATAAATATTTTTAAATTCTTGTGCAAGGTCCATAACCATTTCTTCTTTAAGTGAAATAGGAGCTTCACAATTATCACATTGTACATATGGTACATGTAATGGTAATATATTATCTTTATTTAATTTAGTATTAACTAAAGAGAATACTACAAATAATAACTCTAAGTCATTTGGAGATAAGTTAGTTATAAATTCATTATAAGTTAAGTTATCTTGTAATGGGAAAATACAGTGATCATATAATATATGTATAAATTCTTCTTTGATACTAGCTTCTAAATCGTCTATATTAGTTCCATTTTGTAGCATTAAGTTATACATGAAGTTTATTTGAGTTCTATCATGGACTTGATTTACTATAACTTCATAGTTACTATCTGGAAGATATACTTTACGTCCATTTACTTCACTATTTTTATATCTTATAAGTTTTTCTAACTTAGTTCCATTACCACGTAATATTTTAGGATCTGGTTCTTTGTATATCTTTTGAGCTATTTCATCAAAAGATACATTTGATTCTGTTACATTAGGATTAGGAACTCTATCAGATTTAACTGGTTTATCATCATCGACTTCTATGATTTCAACTTCAGATTCATCAGAATCTTTTGATCTTTCTGCAACCATTTGTATATATTTATCCAATTCTAGATGATTCTTTTCTATGATACTGATATCATTACTTTCGATAGTTTCATTATACAATTTCATTAAAGACTGAAGTTCTATATTAGTTAGATAGTCTGGATTTATAGTTTTATACTTTTCCTTAAAAATATCAATTAATGAATTTACATTTGGAAGTTTATTTGTAACAGTATCTTCTTTACTAGGCTGTACTTCTGTATCATTTTTATATTTAGTAAAGATTTCTTTTATCTTATCATATGCTTCATGTAATAATGTAGCTTTAACATTATCTGGAATCCAAGGTGAGCTATAGACACTCATAAATTTAGTTAAATTATTATTGTATTCTTCTACATTTTCTGATGATAATTTACTTTCATCTATCTCTACAACCATAGATTCTACTTCAGTTTTAAGTGATTCAATATCACCAGTCAATACTACTGGTTTTACATTTTCTAATTTACTTAAAGCTTCTTCTCTTAACTTAGTTTCTTCTTCAGTTTCTAATGGCATATTATCATAAATCTTATTAGTTTCAGGAGCAGGAGCATGTAAATCTATAACTTCTCCATCTCCTAAGTCTATTTTATCTGGAATTTCAAACTCTTCAGTAACCTCCTCAGTTACTTTATTAGATTGAGCAGCTTCCTCAGCTTCTTCTTCCATTCTTAATAATTCATCCTCTTCTGCATATGACAATGGTTCTTTTTTAACATTTCTTTTATCTATTATTATATTAGATGGCATTACCATATTTTCAGGGTCTGTATTTATCTTAGGACCTTCTGGTTTTACAACTTCTGGTATAGGTTGTGTTATATCACGAACACCCAGTTCCTTTTCTATAGTTAATAATAGGTTATATTTCTTTAATATTAATGGATCATTAATTTTATCTTTAAGATTATTAATATATAGATTGATATTACCCTTTATATTATTTCTTTCTTTTTCAGATGTTGATTCTGAATAACTAGTTATTATACTATGTGCGCTATTTTCTAAATCTATATCTGGATACTCTTTAGTATTAATTAATTTATTTAAATCTAATACCCAATTTGACATTTTTACCTCCTAATTATCTTCTTGTACGTATTCTTTGAATTACTTTTGTAACTTTAGCTTCTTCGGCTTTATTTAAACCAACGCTTTTACTTTCTACTGGAACTCCCATTTCTCTACGTTCTTTTTTATGAAGTAAGTCAACCATCTCATCAAAAAGAGCAGCTGCCATAGGATCTGCAGTCTTTCTTCCACTATCAGCCAACATATCTTCTTCTTCTTTGTCTATCTTCTTAACAAATTCAGAAACATATATAGGTTTATCTAATGGAGTTTTATCATCATATATTAATAAGTCTTTAAATTCTAATATATGTTTATGGAAAGCTTCCTTATCATTCATTATCCTAAGAGCTTCAATACCACCATTCATAAGGTCTAGATTATCACCATATAACGCTTGGAAAAACATATCAAAGCTTTCTGGTGTAACTCTATACTTATTACAGAAACCTTCTTTTAATACTTCTATTTTATATTTAAAATCAACAGCACGTTCATTTAGAATCAATGCAGTATTTTTATTATTGCTATTATTACGTTCTAATTCACGAACTTCACTGTTACTATTTACAAGTTTTGCTGCTTCTGTACGAAGTTTAGTTAATTCTTCAATATTAAGAGCTCTATCTATAGAACCGTCTCTGTTATATTTACATCTTTTCCTAATATATTCTTCACGAAGATCTCTAAATATAGCTTTTCTTATTTCTTCTATAGCTACTTCATAATCAGTCTCATTTTCTACTGGTAAATTACCATGTAATATCTTATTAGCTTGTCCCATAGTTATATCTATTGGATTAGCCGTAGTCTTTACTGGGTCATATTTAGAAGCTGCTTGTATTTTCTTATTAATTTTATCCCCAAGAATATATTCATTAAACCATTTACTCATAGCTTCTGGACTATCAAGTGCACGTAATTCTTTGTATATATCAATTATATTAACATCTCTTCCAAGTTTTGATGCATAACCCATTACATTTAGCATTACAGTAGTAACAGATTCATTTATATCATCGTCTGGAAAATATTTCTTCAAATACGTAGTAAGCTTACTACGTAATTCATCATTTGTTATATTTGACACATTAACCCTCCTATCTTAAACGTATGTCTTTAAAGTAAGTTAATACTTTACCATCTTCTAATTTATTTCTTATAACTTCACTATACAATTTTGTACCAGAAGAATATGTAACTTTAATATCTATTATAGACTTGTCTTGACTATAACGTTGTATGCTAATATCAACTGGGATAGAGTTTTCCAATGCTGCTACTTTCTCTTTAAACTCCGTACATAGGTCTTCATAGTTTTGGTCATGTTCTTCATATCCAAATAACTCTAACATATCAAAACCTGCAGTAGGCATTTCAGGGATAGATCCATATGGTGTTGTAACTAATACGAATACAGCAGATAAAAATGCATCCCATCCTTCTAAAAGTGTCTCCCTACCATTATAATTACGATCAAGTGCATGAAATCTCATGTAAATTCACCTCTCTTTATGTTTAAATTTTACAGGAGGCTTGTTAAAATTTGACGGTAAATAAAAGTAGCATCCCCATATCATTATAAATATGGGGATTTTTATCAAATCAATGATTACATATAATATAGTAGATATATAATAATAGTCTTACATATTATTATAATATCAAACCTCATTTGATGAGAGGAGGTGGCTTATATATGGGTAGTAATCATCGATCCGATATTATTTACTTTGAACGTCACAAGTTCTTAGTAAATTGCATCAGTAAGTATACAGAATATCTTAGAAGTTTGAATCTACCGAAGAAAGACTTCTATAGAGAACTGAATACCTATGTTGGTAGATGGAAAGATAATAAGATATCTACATCTATCAATGCTGTTGATCCAGACATTAAAGAAGCTGCTAGTGAAGATGTAAAATATTTAGATCTTATTAGTAGTGACTTATCTAGATTAGCTGCATAGCATATTAAAGAATATACTCCGCCTAAATTCTACCTTAGGAAGTATATTCTTTTTTTATCACTTTAACTCCATCATTCAATACAATAATTAAATTATTATATTAAATCATAGAATTAAGAGCTGAAAGAGAAGCCCCAACGGTTAGACTCCTATTGGAGCTTACTCTCCTAATATTTTCTACTTTCCAATAGAAATGTATTTCATGTTTAAAGCGAATAATAACTTAATCCTTAGTTATGTGTGTTAATTAAGATATTTTCATTAATACAATTTTCAGTTGATACAATTTAATTGAATCAATTGTTATAATTCACAATTCGACACATTAAATGCAAATTTATTAATAACACGATAATCTTTTTATATACTTATTTTCGAATATAGTTTAATGACTATTACAATCACCTATTACATATCTCCTATTACCTAACGGAATACAATTTTTATATTAGTATTTTTTATATTTAGATATTATATTTTTGTGTAAAAATAAATAATTTTATATTAGATGTAAAAATGTCGAGTTTAACTACAAATATAAAAACATTTTTATAAAATATAAAGTAAGAAAGGTGTGTTCCTCCTTCTTTTTTTAATATAAGTATTCATTTTGTGGGGTAGATAAACTCGGTAGAAAATCTTTATATAGAATATCATTTATACAAATGTTTAAATAATTGAATTTGAATAATATATATTTTAAAATCTTTTTAAAATAAAAATAATAGGAGAGGTTTTCACCTCCGTAAAAATAATATAATATTAACATAAAGATTTTAAATATATCTATCATTATCATGATTATTTTTTGGTTTGAACAACTATATTCTAATCATAACTATATTAAGCTTTATCAAATTACAAATAAATTTTATAGAAATTGTTGACCGTGACTTATCATAATATAAATTGTACTGGTTGATAACACTATATATTAATATTTCACACAATATATTGGATTGCTATACAATTTATACGAAAGGAACAGATCACGATACATACTTATGTTTAAAATTTTTCGGTAAAAAATATATTAAGCCCAAATACATAATCGTATTTGGGCAATTAATTTTTTGTACCGTAATATCAATACAATTTTTAAAGGAGATGTATACCTAAAAGGTATACTGTAAATATGAACTCAATATGACATACCTAAGACACTAACGTATATTACATATTATCACAAGAATTGAAATTTTCAGAGTATTACTATAAATAATTATTACTTGAACTTCTAAGTTTTTCGAATGACAAACATAAATTTTAAATTACGGTACGGGTATTATAAATATATCGTAATGATATATTTTTGGTAAATTTGTATTACATTTAATGTTTGTTTAACTAAAGAACGTAGTAGTGTAATTAGCTCCACCATTTAATATTTCATTTTTATTAGTAATGTACCAATAACATTCAAATACACACTCAGGATGAGCTTGTACAATAGGTTTAAGTTCATTATAATCTTTTGGTATAAGATTAAGGATTACTTCTCCACTAAAATCATACCCAACTACATCTATTGAATCAGATAATATAGAAACATATCCTCCAATTCTATCATGTTCTAATGTATAATCTTTAAGTATCTCTTTCTTTAATGACTTTGTATATTTCCATAACTCAGCCATATGCTGGTCTCTTTCTTTTCTCTCAAGTTCTTCTTGTTTACCTGTTATTCTACGCCAAAAATACGCAAGTTCCGCAATTGATGTTGTTGGACGTTTATATTCATACCTATTTGCTTTTTCTCTAGTAAATCTTTCAAATATTTCAGATACATACCCATATTTAGTACCATATGCTTTATTATATAGCTTTAATACAGCTTTTTCATAGTTTCCAGTAAGTTCTGGATAGCTAGTAGCTTTACTAAATGTTATATCAATTGAATTATCTTTTCCATATAAGAAGAATTTATCTCCACTCACAGGAGGATCATACATTTTATCAATTTCTTCAATTGCCACTATTTTCTTATTACTAGGTTGATATGTAACAACCGTCATTGCGTCTGGCATACCATTAATCATTCCTTCATCATTTTTATTAGTAAGATCTGCCCAGAATTGAACCCATCCTGTTTTAGGATATAAATCATTACTCGGTAACTCACTGCAATTAATTTGCACCAACATACTCATTTGATTATGGGCTTTACTAACTGGAATTTTAAATCCTTCAGTAACTACAGGAAGACCTCCGACTTTACTCTTTTCTAACTTATCATTTTTATTCCCATATATTAATAAAATACATGGTTTTCCTTTCTCTCTAAGAACCGAAGCTATAGCGTTTTTAATAAATTCTTTCTCGCTATTATCCATTTGCACACTTATTTCCATAAATTCCTCCAATTCAATTTTAAAGCTCTCATATAGCCTTATTTCTTGTTTTATATAATTAACCATATAAATTATTACCTAATATACTTAAAACCTCTATAAATGCCCTTATGATGCGTTTAAATGCATTTTACAATACCATAATATCATAAATTCGCCAGCCGGGGGCCGGGGCGGGGCGCAACCTCCTCGCGCGCGTATAAATAAAATATATTAATTCTCGAATAAAATTACTAAATGTCGTTATTTAGATTCGACTCATTACATTCGTTCTCATCTAAATACGAATTTTTAAAGTAATTTTATTCTCGATCAATTATTTCTGGAAATGTTCATTCTCGTTACGTAAGTAAATAACTTACTACACTTCATTCCATTTCTTAATAAAAGGTTTTTAAATAATAATTATGAAAATAATTTATATGAATAATAAATATATTCTGAAAGAATATCTTAAACTAATTATTTTATATAATTAATAAATTTATATAAATACAATTTTTAATTATTGAATATATTTAAAAACTTTTTAATTAGTGCAGTTTTTATCGATTCGCAAGAATCGAAGGGTTTACTGAAATAAATTTATTAATTTTTATTATAACTGAATAAGATATTCTTTCTAAAGATATGATATGAAATAAGAGAAAAGGATAACTAAAATTCTTATTTCACATTAATTTGTCAATTATAAAATTTTTAATTTTCACTCAATTACATATAATTAAATAATATATTTGAAAAAAGAAAAATAGTATAAATATATAAGTAATTAATATAGAGGAGGAATATAATGACGACGAATATATTAATTACATCCTTATGAAATTTGAATAATAGAATTCTGATATGAATGAATATGAATATCAGAATATTCCTAATTGAATATTAAAATAAAATATTCCGAGCTTCGCTGAAAGATGAGTGAAATAGAATTTTTCTATGAAACGAATCTTTGAAAATAGAGTTATGAAATTAGAAATTCTTCTTTCAGAAATTTATAATTTTTAAATTATTTTTATTGAAAGTTACGAAGTAATTTCATAGGTTTACTGAGTCTTTATTCATATTTATTTGCTTTTAAATGTGAATTTATTAACAATTTTCTTTAGTATTTTTTATAGATTTATGTAATAAATCGTAGAAAAAATAAACAATAAAGAATTATACATATCAAATATTAATATATTAATATTTGATATGTTAAAATAATAATATTTTAATAATTATATTTAATATTATATGAATTTATGAATATAATATTAAATTAATTTTAAAATAATTACCTTATTTTAATTTATAAACCTATTAATAATTATATTTACTTCGTATTAGACTACGTAAATATAATTATTATAAATATTATTATAAAACCTATTAATTATTTATTTACTCCATTTAGATTACGTAAATAAATAATTTATTAACAGTTTTTAACTGTTGCAATTTAAAATCCTGGGAGCCTGGGGAATTTATTATATAAATTCCATCCCACTGATTTTAAATTGTAATTACCCGAGTGTTTGTGATTAATTAATAATTTATTATTAATTAACTCTCTTTGTTTAAAATTTTTGTGATTTATGAAAATTAAATTTAACAACGAAAAATGTGATTCTTGGAGTGAGTACGCCCGATTTGAAAAATCGTTGAAAGCGACAACAAGAATTTTGATAGCAGACATGTCCGCGTTGACAGTGCTGGTGAGTGACTGAGTCATATCCAGCTGCTGCTATGAAGTTGATTGGCTTTGTGAAGTAGCTGCTGGCGTTTGAACAGCCACCAGGTGAGATACAAGAAGTGCCATGAGCCAAAGGATTTGATCTCAGTGGTGCACGAGCCATCAAATTGAGATAAGTCGTTAAAAAATTTGACTAAGTTGAGGGATTGTAAGTCTATGGAAGATGCTGGATGATAGCTGTGCCTGATTCGCGATAGATTGGCCGTAATAGCTTGTAGTAGCAATAGCGTTTGAAGACTTAGTCAAATGGCTTACTCGATTAAGTGCATAATTCTTTCTTTGGAGAAGAATTCATATAAAATTTATTTTTTCATATAATCACTAAAACATTTTAACAAAAATGAATGTAATAGAATTTACTATTATCATTTTTTTCGATCCTCATATTTGGAATCGGAAGAAGTATAAATGTTTTACTAAGAAAATTGTATTAATGTTCAGATTCTAATATCTGAACCATCTCTAGGTAATTACACTAATCTTAGTGTTTTTATATAACCATACGAATTTTAAGAGGAAACTTTTATTCTGTAAAATGTTTTTTCATTAAAATTCTCCTAAAAACATATTTTGATAGAACATTATATCAAAAGTATCTAAATAATTATTCAAAATCTGAAAATTGTATTACTACCTCGTATGAGGTTTGAGAATAATAATAACTGAGGGGTATAAGTAAATTTCACCTAAAAATTGTATTGATAAATAACTAACTAAGTAAAAACCTAAATTATTAAAGCTAATAAGAGTTTTTCATCTCGTTATTATTACTCTCAAAACTTATATGAGAATATAAGTTAATATATAGATTATTCTATTTCCGAGAATGTGTTATTTATATAACTATTTATAAGTGTTCCATAATAAACATATTACTCGATTACTGAAAATTGTATTCTTTCAAGTTCTAAAGAAATTAAGAGTCTAGTCTTTTAAAATTTCTTTATTCGAGCCCACGAACCAACCATCCGTGGGCTACTCCAATGGTAGAATGCTTGAGTGGTTTAAAAGGCTGTCCTGCTAAGACAGTGTGCAGTAATGTACCGAAGGTTCGAATCCTTCTTCTACCGCCATAATATTGATTATCAAACATTGTTAAATAGGTTTCTTGTCCCTACTAGTAATAGCATAAGCTAGTGGGGACCTGCCATTTATTTACCGTTAAATTTATTAACAAAAAAATATAATAGAGAGCATTAATATAATAACGAAGAGTAAAATTCTTCAAAAGTGTTGGTGTTTAAATACCGCTAAGTATTTAGTACGTTATTTCTGTAATTGCAAAGATGTTATTGTACATTATGAATCATTGCATTCACCATAGGGTGATTATTTTAAATCGTTGTATTGCTAAATTATTGCTCTCTATTTTAAAGAAAATATAAGAGGGAATGAGGATTCTTTATACACTATCCTCAAAAAGTGTTCAATGTTAGCTGACTTTTCTTATTACGTGATCGTAATAATACACTTGACGTCTAGTTTCATTTAACATACGATTAATATAGTCTATAATAGATATATCATCTTTAGTTATATCAAACTTAGTCTTAATGTTCTTATATAGATCAGTAAGATAGCAAAGTAAGTTAACTTTGTGTTGGTAATAATCATAGTCACATCTTTCTAAGTCATTGACTATGAACTCATTAACAACTTTTTCGTAATGATGAATATTTTCGATAAACAGCACCACCTTAGATATATAAAGATTTGAAATTATAGAGTGGTAATATAATTTCATATATATCTACTATAGTATATGTAATCGTCTAAATGCTAACTAAACATTCCCTCGTATATTCTTGAAAAACCCATATCAAATAAAAAATGATATGGGTTATTCTTTTTATTTACCGTTAAACTTAGATTTCCAATGATTACATATAATAAGGTAGAATAAAAGAATCAAATCTTTTATTTAAACGTTTAAATAAAAATAAAAAAGGAGGAATGATGTAAATGAAAGTTACATTATTTGGAAATGAGTTTGATATCAAAACTCGTTATGTTGTAGGAGCTTCAGTATTAATGGCAATTGGGGTTGCGGCTACTGCGAAGTATGTCGCTGATAAAATGGTTACCAAAGAAGAGGATGGAATATTCGAATATAAGAATGGTAAACGTTTTATTAAAAATAAGGATGTTGCAGCAATGATGGCAAAGAAGGATATTGAATTAGCTAAAGCAAGAAGAGCTGCAGCAATGGCAAATGGGACATACTACCCTGGAAATGATACAGTTCAAGTAAATGATGTTATATTACCAGGAAATTATTATCAATATAGATAATATATCTATAATATTAAAGGAGGAAATAGAATGAATATTACAAATAAAGGATTATTAATAGGAGCAGGAGTAGTAGCATTAGGAATTGGAGTAGGAGTTTATTTTGGAAGAAGAAAAGCTAAAAAGAATAAAGAAAATAAAGAAGTAGAAAATGAAATAGCTGAAATGAAAAAGTATGAAGAGCAAATGAGAAAGCAAGCTGAAGAAGAAAGAGTTAGAGCTGAAGAAGATGAAAAATGGATTAAAGCTACAGATGAAATGATTAAAAAGGCTGAAACTGTAGAAAAAGAATCACCAGTTTATAGACCAGTTTATAGAGAAGATTTAGTAGAAGCTGTAACAAGAGATCCAGAATTTGCTAAATTATTAATGAAGTATATATCACCAGTTGAAGCTATGGCAATGAAACATATGCCATCTAGAAATGATGTAGTTAGTAAACCTGTAACTGAATCTATGACTGATGATGGGCATTATAATAATAATGCTAAACCTATGCACAAAGTAGATAATCAAAAAGGTGTAGAGTATGATGTAATATACCCAATGGATTCTGTGCATGATGTAACAAATATTAAACCATTAAACATTGAACCAATAAAGCAAACATTAGCTGACCAAGCTAATGAAATTCGTGAAGAATTTGATAATGCTATAAAAGCATTATCTGAAGATGATCAAATAGCTATAGCAAACAGAATTCTTCATGGTGCTTGTATAGTTATCTGTGGTAAACAAGTTCAACTATCAGATTTAACTATTATGAAAGCTGATATTAATCAAATTAGTGAGAAAGTTCTAACTTTTATATTGAGTAATACATATCGTATAAATCCTGATATTCTACATAGTAGTGTAAGAAATGCTATAAATAATATTATTAGTGGTGGGACACCTAATACTAATAATCAAATGGTTAAAGAAGATAATTCAAATACCAATACTAGTATGGACAAGTATGAATATGAATTACAAAGATTAACAATTGAGCAACAATTTGCAATAATGAGTAAGTTATTATCTGGTGAAACTGTTACAATTGCTGATAGAAAAGTTGAAATGAAAGACTTACCAGCTGTACGTAATAACGCTAATTTATTAACTCCAGAATTTCAAGCATATGTGGCTAATATGATAAATCAAAAAGCAACAGCTTCACAACCATCTAATCCAGTTCAACCATCTGTTCAAATGTTTGCTACACCAAATGTAGATACAAGAATAGATAGATTTGGTAGCAAAATTCCAGCTTCAAATTGGAAAACTAGTGCAGCAGCATCTAATGCTTGGATTAAAAATTATAGAAGTAACTCATAATAAAAACATTACTCTGTAAAATTGGAGGTGAAGTATATGCCATATGAATTTAAACCATATGATTTTAAATCCACTACAACTGATATTGGAGAAAAAGAGGGTGCTGATAAAAGTATCATAAAGAAAGCGTCATCTTTATTAACATCTATTATAAATCCTAAGCAAGGAAATAGTGTTAAGATTAGAATACCTAATATGCATACCATTAGTGTAGATATAGGAGGCATACAATTTATGCATGAGAACGGATGTACTGTCCGTTTTACAGAGTTAAATGATTATAAAAATCTAGACTTCCCTATTAGAAGACTAGAGATTAAAATGCCAATGAAACTTGCTACTAAGTTATATAGATTGAAGGGAGATGTAATACCAAATTTCCCAAAAGCATTGGCAACATATATCCAAGTAATTCCAGTTTCTAAGTCTAGATTCCAAGAAAAACCAATTGAATCTGGTGCTTATGTAGGAATACTACAAGATAATGAAATGAAAGTGAAGGTTCAGGATGCGGTTAATTCTAAAAGTGAAACTAGCATGTCGGCTATAACTGTAAAATTACAACTGTATAAGCCAGGAGAGATACATTATCAATCTAAAGCTTCTATTAACTTTAATATGCCGAATCCTACGCCTTCACAACTCATACAGTACGCTTTTAAGAAATCTTTTAATAACTACAAGTTATGTATGAGTAAAATAGAGAATGATAAACCTATGGGAAGATTTATCGTTCCATTTACAGGATTTACAGATCTTATAAAGTTTATAGACCAAGAAGTAAACTTGTATTCTACAAAGTATTATACATGTGTAGACGGTGATACTTTCTATCTATTAAATTCTGATAATAATCCAAATGTAGATAATGCTAAATTAACTACAAATCTTTCTGTATTGGTAGTTAGAGAAGGAAGTGACAAGGTATATCCTAGAGTAATAGTTAAACTAGGTAAAACCGATTATAGAATAACAGAATCTGTAGCTAATGTTAGTGTCAAAGTTATAGGGTCTTCTTCTTATAGAGATAATAAGATATATGTAACACCGTCTGGTAAACATATTAAACAGACTTTCCCTATGAGTAGAAACCAAGACGTAGTATTTAAGAATTCTGAAGTAATTCCTGGTAAAAAATTAGACAACACTGTATATGAGGAGATTACTATCAACTGTCAAGGATTGCCAGTACAGAAGTTTACTCCTCTCTCTAATATAATAACTACAGACGCTAACGGTAACATGCGTGTGTACAGATTCATATATAAAGAATTAAATATTCTATCTAGTGCAGAAACTAGTGTAACTATCAAAGGTATAAGATTGATTGACGGAGATAAAGATAACGTAGAGTTTAAACAGCAATCTTAGCTTTTAGATAATTACATATAATAAAGCGAAATATATAACATTTATATATATTTTAAATAAATGATAATACACATATCTTTCTCACAAATAAAATTATTATAGTATTAGAATTAGAAATCCCTAAAAACCAAATAAATTATTAGTGTGTATTATCGAAAAATTGTATTATGGTGCTTAGTCTTATCATTCCTAGGCACCTATTTTATTTTGTCTGACGTTATAATTTAATATAAATAAAAATTTTTAGGAGGTATTAAGAATGGCAGTTTTAGAAACTACTAACTTGACAGGTGCAATGAACCTGATCGAAAAAAGATTAAAAGAAGGGGATTATTTTGAAAATAAATACCCAGTGATGTATGGTACTACAAATGATGATGGTACTGATGGAATGGAACCAAAAGTGTATAGAGTCAAGGAAGCATCAGCAGATATTGACAACACAAAACAAGCTAAAGAAGTAAAAATTCAAAGAGAATTCAAAACAGCTGATGGAAAATCAACTTATTTCTCTATTGATGCAAAAGTAAAAGATTATATCTTTGAAAATGGGTTAGATAAAAATGGTAAGAAAAGATATTCTGCATTACCAATGTTATCACTTCCAAAAATGGGAACTGAAGACTTACTTAAATTATCTGAAGAAATCATTACATTCGCTGAAGGTGCTTTAAATACTGTAAAAGTAATGCTTATGGCAGACAAAGAGTTAGGAAATGTAAAATCTACAATGACTGGTCTTCCATTATATAGATGTATTGCAAATGTATCTAATGGACTTACTCCAGAACAATTACAACAAATATCTCAATTAGATAAAACTTTATTAGAAAACTTCAATAACTCAAACATTGACTTCAATGTTATGAAGACAGAACAATTGGTGTTAGACAGAATTATGATGATGTCATTCTCTCATATGAAACAACAATTAAAACAACTTGGTAAGGATGTTAAAGAAACTAATCTTACTAAATTAGTTCCATATGTAGAAAATGCCAACGCTGAGGCAATAATCATCAACCAAAAGACAAATGTATCTAAATTAACAGGTACAACTCCTGATAGTGAAGTATCAAAAGATGGTATGAGCTATAGAGGACTTTATTAAGATAGGAACACGTCTAGCGTGTTTACTATAAATTTCTAAAATTTTTAATTTTCTCGAATGCATTCATGCATTCTAACACATCTTGTGACAATCTTGTCATAAGTCACTTAAGGTGAACTTGCACGTTGCCGTTCACCGCTCCTTTGAAAATTGTATTGGTGTTTGTTAAACTGCCGAGTATATTCCAGTATACTCGGCCATCCATAAGATAGTCCAAAGCATAAATTATAACAGTTAAATAACTCCAGTTATTAAATTTTAAGTTTATGCAATTTTACTTACTTTAAGTAACAATATTTATCACAGAAAGATACGTTTTATAATTCTTTCTTATTCCTTTAGAAAATTTTATTATTAGCTTTGGACTATGCTATGGGTGTTATAACACCTATTCGGAAGATATAGTAATGTATCGCCTATAACCATTATTATATCATTTACGCATTCCTTTATATTATATTCATTAGAAAGCCCTCTCTCGCTTTGAGAGAGGGTGGACTGATGTACCGCAAAAATTTTTTATTGAATTAATTTTTCCCTGGTATTTTCTTGGTTTTTCTTGTTTTGAAATTCGTATATTAACAATTATCCTGTATTAAATTCATTAAAAGTGAGGTGAAAAGGCATGGAAAATACTAAAAATACAAGTAAAGAAAGTTATTTATCGAAACTTAAAAACACTCTAGTTAAACACTTTACCAACACTATTAAATCTGAAATACAAGAGTATAAAGATAATATGGATCTTAAATATGATTTACCTGTTAAGACTAAAGAGTCATTAGCAGCATATGTACAAGAAATGGTAAAATTTAATGGAAGTGGAAAAGTTTCTGAAAAAATACGCGCAACTAAAGAAGAAATAAAAGAACTTCTACAATCTGCTAAAGAACAAACTGCAGCAGCATTAAAAGGTGATAAATCTAAATACGATGATGATGCTATGGATGATCTTTTAGATAAAGAATTCGACCTAGATTTAGATGAAGAATTATCTAATGAATCTGTTGAAGAAACTACTCCTGTTAGTGCGGACCCTGGTGATAAATTCGAATACGCATTAACTGAATATGGTAAACCTGAAAAAGCAGCGGCTGCTATTTTTATTAAAATGTTAGCTGATGCAAATATTGCTGACTTTGGTGATGTTCTTAAAGATAAACCAGAAGGATATTTAAAAGATCTTTTAGATGCAGCTGAAGTTTTATACGATGGAGTTAATAAACCAAATCCAACTGACCAGGATAAAGAAATTGAGAGATTATCTAAGACCATAGGAAACCCTGCAATTGGTATGGAAAGAGACTCATTTGAAGAACTAGCAGAAGAATTATCAAATGTTAAACCTGTTATCAATACAACAGTAATAGGAGAATTAAATCCTCAACAAATCGAAGAATTTGATTTAGCTGAACTTAAAGAGTTAGAGAAATCATATTACGATGCGTTAAATAAAACTGTTGAAGATATTATAGATAGCAAGTCATTAAGTACATTTAATAATTATATTGCGTCTGTATGCAAATCTTTACTTAAAGATACTGAAAATTCTCGTGAATTTAGTCTAGATGATCCATATAAATTAGTAATTGAATTAGTTGGTAGAATATCTGAAGGTACTATTACTGACTATATCCCAGTTACTGTTTTTATAGGTATATTATTAAATCTACCTAATTCTGGACATTACCAAACTTTTAGAGACCTTAATACAAAATTCAATGAAGTGTTCAATAAAATGAACTAAACTTAAATATAGGAGGAAACCATGGATAACATAATGCAAGCATTGGGTTCAGCTTTTAAAGTTTCAATGGAAGAAACTGCTTCTGACCATTTCGAACAAATACCTACTGCTGTAGACCCACAAGAAACTGCTACATTTATCGACAAATTGGAAGATGACCATGAAGGTGTAAACCAAGAAAGAAGAGCTGATGAAACTCTTCCTGAAGAAAATGTTGCAGATGAAATAGCAAGAGAAATTGAAGCTATAGAAAAAGAAGGAGCACTAGATGAAAATCTTTCAGGTGAAGGAAATGACATAATGGATATTCCTGAAAACCCTAAAGCTGAAAAGATGGGAGGAGTATCTCCTACAGCTAGTGATGAAGAAAGAGCTTCAGAAGTAATTGAAAAGATTAAAGAAAATTCAAAACCAAACCAAACTACTATTGATGATACTGGATTTGCTGGTAATAAAGAAGTAGAACATATGATGGCTGAACAAAATGGTCAAGAATATGCTGAACATAATGATAATCAGTCAGTATTCTCTGATGCAGAAAATGAAACTGAAGTAACTTCTGCTGATAAAATGTATGTTCAAGTTCCAGGTGAAAATGGACATGATGAATTCAAAACTTTAGAAGAAGCTCAAGGAGATAAAGGTTCAACTGAAACAAATGATACTCCAGGTGAAAAAACAGCTGTTTCTATAGGAGATATCCAAGGAGATACTAGTACAATTCTAGATGCAGATGGTGGAGTAGAAGATGCTTCTGGTAGTGGTGACTATGAATCTACTGATGAAGAAGTTGAAGAAGCTGACACTGAAGATGAAGCTCCTGAAGAAGATTATTCTGAAGAAGATGAAGAAGATGGTGAAATAGCTAAAGAAGACTTAGATACTGAAACTGAAGATGAAGAAGAGGAAGTAACTGAAGAATCTGAAGAAAAAGAAGAAGAAGTTAAGGAAGAAGAAGCTGAAGAAACTGAGGAAGTAGAAGAAGAACCTACTGAAGATGCAGCTGAAGAGGAAGAAACTCCTGCAGAAGAAACAGATGCTGCTGATGAAGCACCTGCTGAAGAAGCTGGAGACGATGAAGGTAATTCTGAAGTTGCTGAAGAATTAGCTCTATTAGACTCTATTGAATTGAAAGGTGTACTTGGTGGAGATAGTGAAGATTTAGAAGCTGCTAAATCAAACCTAGCTAACCAAACTGAAGACAGTTCTACATCATTTGATAATGTATCTACAATGAAATCTGTAAATACTGCTGATGGAAATCAAGAATTTACTACTGAAGAGATGCCTGATGGAACTGAACAACCAACAGAAGGTAAAGATACTTTAGCTTCTACTGTAACTGAATTAGCTTCTCAAGATGAAAATTTTGATGCTGATAAAGTTGTTGTAAACAGATACGACCAAATAGGTGAAGGATCTGGTGGAGAAGATACAATGGGCGATGATGTATCATCTGATGATATGGGTTCACCAGCTGATGAAGCCGGGGATCAAGGAACTGAACCAGAAGTTCCAGAAGAACCAGTAGATGAAGCTCCTGCAACAGAATCTGTACAACTTACTTGGAGACAAAAAATGGAAATGGCTATATTCCATGCATTAAGAAGAAAATAAGATAAGTAAAATTTTGGATGGTATTAACTTATAATGGGTTATTACCATCCATTATTTTTTATTTTTGGTTAAATTTATGTATAAAATAATATATACCATTATAAATGTATTTAAACGCTCTATAATGCTGTTATTACGCGTTTTATAAATGTTTACTATTATTCTTATGACTTTTATCTTTAAATAGCCTTAAAACGTGTATAATGAGCTTATATGACGTTTTATGATGTTATATGTAATTTTACACAATATATATGTGAGGTGAAAATATGAAAGATGTAATATATAATATATATAAAGAGCGTACTACTAAAGAAACTCATGATAATGTATCTGATTTAATCGGTCTTTATATCAAGAAGAATATGTCAGTTCTTACAGATGGATTAATAAATAATTACCCGATTCTAGGAGAAAGTACTCGTAATAAGTTTGCAGCATTTTATAATATATCTCCAAATGATTGGAAAGAGATATCTAAAAGTCCTGAATATAGGCTGATGTCTAGGCTAGCAGATCCTTTAAAACTTGGATTATTATTTAGTTATTATGAGACTAGAAATCCTATATTTATAAATTTCCTTGGTATATTATGCTATAGTTTATATATGTTTAAATACTTTCCTAGAAAGTTTAATAAGCTTATAATGCAATATACTATAGATGAATTTGATTCTAGATTAGATTATAATAAACTTGGTAGAAACTTACTAATTGTAATAGGTAAGAAAACAGAATCATTTATTCAAAACTGGGAAAAACGTATAACTAAAAACCCGTCTGATAAATTATTCCGTGAGATGTTAAAAGATTTTACTCCTAGATATAATAATATGATAAATAGTATAGCAACTGCATACCATAAAAACTTTAATGACCCAGATGTTAGAATACAAATAGCGTATGCTAAGTCTGCTGATGGTAAGAATAATGTAGCTGGTGCTGGTTTATTTGAAGCTATTAGAGAAATATCTATGAATAATCTACAATCTCCTTCTAGTCGTATATTGGATATGATTGGTCTTGGTAATAATAATCCTAAGAATATGAAATATAGAACATTACTTATTAGTAGGCTAGGAGACCAATATATAAATACATCTAGAGTTTGTAGTAATATATTAGATGAATGGATGAAACGTAATAGTGATAAACTTACTATGAAGAACTTTAGGCTAGGATTTGTAAAATCTATGAGTATTGCTAGACATATAACTTATATATTTGATGCATTAGATAATATAATATATAATATGATGGCTGATAAACCTAGAGAAGAAGTTAGAATGTATAATAAAGTACAACTTCGTAAATGGTTATATCAATATCTTTTATTAGTATTATATTTATCAAGTGGTCAATTATCAGTTGATATATCTGCACTTGAAAGTATCAATACAGACTATGATACTTTAAATGGATTTGATTTAACGGAGGTATAATATGAAGTATGATAAAGTTAAAGATGAAGATATAGAATTTGCAGTATCTGAAACTATACGTGTATTTAAAATGCTTGATGAGAGTGAAGGTGCTAGAATAGAAGAATTACTAACAACTTGTGAAGATAGAGACCAGTTAGTAGAATATCTTATTAATATATTAAACTTCTATGCACAACCAAACCGTCACGTATTGCGTAGGATTAGAGAAAGCGAACAAATAATAAACCAAGAATATGTGCATTTACCACATGTTAATATGAGAAATGGTAAGGGAGTACTTTCTAATAAAAAACTTCTAATACTTCCGTTATATGTAAGAGCAAATCAACAAATAGCTCTTAAAGAAGGTAAAGCTGCACAAGAAAGTACATTACGTAATATAACAGGACAAGTAACAGGAGCATCTAAATCAGGAAGTTTATCTGATAGTGAAATAGCTACGCTAATAGGAAATGGTTCTCCTAATATCATTAAAGAAATGTTAGGACCAGCATCTCATGACTTGGTTGCTAAACGTGAAATGAAGCAGTCTATAATAAGAACAGGAGACGTTTCATTAAAAGATTTAACAGATAGTCCAGAAAATAAAAAATCACTAAGATATATGAGTGAAGTCCTTAAAGCATATGGATTAGATAATGACTTGGTTGATGTACCTATAAAATAATATAAATAATAAAATTGGAGGAAAATAAAATGAGTTGGTTAAATAAGAAAATAGACAAGACTTTAAATCGTTATGTCCCTACGGGATTTGCAACATTTGATATTATGATGGGTGAAAATGTTAGAAAAACAGATGGTACTTTAATAAGCAAGAATAGAGGGTTTGCTATCGGTACACATAACTGTATAGCAAGTAAACCAGGTGCTGGTAAGTCTACGTTTACTATGGATGCATTATCATTCGGGCTACATTTAGGATATCCACTACATAGATTAGTAGTAATAGACGCAGATAATGCAGTTTATACAGATCAAAGACTTAAAAAGCTTACAAAATTAGATCAAGAAACTATATCTGATAGATTTACTGTAATATCTACAACTAGTCCAGATGACTTAGCTTCTATAATGAAAGAAGTAGATGCTGAATATAAGGAAATGAAATATAAACCAGTAACATTTCCAGACCCACAAAATCCAGGTCAAACTCTTAAAATGATGCCATTTGTTACTCTTATAGTCGATACTGTAACATCTATTAAATCTGCGAATAATGACATTGAGACTGGTGGAGACGTAATTAATAATACTGTAGGACTTACTACAAACAGAGAGCTTACAGAATTTACTAAGTCTGCTACTAACTATTGTGACGGTAATATAATTATTATATGGGTAGCTCACTTAGGAGATAATGCTCCAAAGATTGGTCAATATGTAGCAGAAAGAGACTTTAAATCTGCCCCTATTGATAAAAAGATAAAAGTTCCTAATGCTGTTAAAGCTAAACTTAGCTCTGCATTTGTTCTTGAAAAGGTTGTAGACTCTGTGGATAGAGGAAGTGCTTCTAAAGGCCATGTTATATCTAGACTTAATCTAGACCCTTCTACAAATGCATTTAGTACACAAGGACGTATGTGGAAAAGTAGAACTGGAACAGAAGGTAGTACAATTACTGAACTTGTAAATATTAATGCAGAATTTGATAGATTTGCTACTCTTGTTATAGATTGTGAAAATATAGGAGTATTTAAGAAAGGTAATGGAATGTATCCATCTGCAGAATATCCACATATATTTAAAGATAGTACTGATGCGGATAAAGAAATTAAATATATGAGTAGCTATAAAAGACAAACTCTAACTATGGATGGATGGGATAGACCATTTAATCTTATGGAAGCATTTGCATTAACACATTATGCTGGAGAAGACACTAAATTATGTGAACTTAGAGATAAATTCACTACATTATGTCTAGAAAACTTAGAAAAGAAGACTAGATATGAATTGGAAGTTAATAATATTAATAGCGATGACCTTACTAAGCATAAGACTTCAATAGGTTTATTCATGCGTATTAATGAAATGAATAAAGCTTCTAATATGTTTAATCCTATTACTGATAAAGATGATAGTAAGGCTATGGTACAAAATGGAATGGAAACGAAATTAGGTGAAGATAGTGATGAATAAAAGAAAGTTAGTATATTTAGAAGATAAAAATCAAATAATTGGTGTTTGGAATGACAAAATCGGAGATGAAGTAGTTTTAGTAACATCTGTAAAGGATTGTACTATAATGAATGATGGACAAGACTGTAGATATACATTAGCAAAGGCTATGGACCCTTGGACACATCATATTATGGTACATCCTAATGGATGTATTGAGTTTGAAAGACGTGAAGATGTTGCTAAACTTCTAACAGAGGATGTGAAAAGATGAAAACATTTTATTATGACAATGAAGAAAATGTATTCGGTATAAAAGATGATGAGAAGTTTAAAATACTAAAGTTTAATGTATTTAAATGCTCAATCGTTGGAAATAAAGCTACCGTATACTGTGAAGAAGGTATGATAAACTATAGTCTATTACCTGATGGGAGTGTAACGACTGAAACTATGAATTAAGAGGTGATTGGAATGAATAGTATAACTCTAACTATGTATAAGTGGTGGACTATGTTTTCGGTTAACAATAAATCATACACATTAGATTCATTCTTAACTGTTGAAAACTATGTAAAGAAACTTATATTGAATATGTATAATAGAGAAATAAAATACGACACACAAAAATTGCAAGGTATTGACAAAATCAATAGAACCCTTGTATATCAAATAAAAAATGATAAATTTGTAACTTTACCAGAATTAAAACCAAATGTTCATGTGGATTCTGTAGTTATAGAAGGTAATGATGTTTCAGGTAAAGAAACTTACTCAAGGTTTCTTCATTTAGATTTAGATAAAACTATGGCAGTAGCTAAAGTTGATAATACTCAAAGTGCTCATTTAATAAGTTTTCCTAATTATACTAGTCAAATTGGTAAACTTATAGCTAAATTATTAAGAAAGCGTAATAAAACTAATTTTGATAGGTATTTACTTAACTGGTTATTCTGTTATGATAGAATAAATACAATGATGAATATATTTGATGAGTTTAATAACCAATCTGATATAATACACCATCATCATGTACTAGTATTTGATAGATTCTACCAATCAAATTGGATATATAATCAAATGGACTCTAGAGACGCTGTAGTAGACTGGTTATTAAGAACAGAAAAAGTCGTATTTGATAAAACTAATATTAAGGATGTAATAATATTCCATAGAGATAAGCATGAACCAGATGAAGTACATGATAAACTTATTAAAGATAAAAAGAATAAAGATTTAAATGAAACTATAGAATTCCAAAAAGTTATTAGAGACAGGTTTATAACTAGCAGATTCTATAAAAAGCTTAAAGTTAATCATTATACAGGTTCTCCTAAGATACATTATTTTACAGTTAAAGAAGTAGTTGTAGATAATAAACCTAGAGAATCAGCATTTTTAACATATATACATAAATCTTTAAACTTATTTCACTCATTTGGAGATAAATAATAATTATGTACAACAAATAATACGTAGGTGGAGCATCTGTTACTCAGGAGATTGGGCCCATGCACGAAGCATTTATTAAAGTCTTCTCAAAATGTTTTATTATCCGTCACTGGATAATAGCAGGCGATGTCTGCCACTTACTTGCTTATATTTTATTTTTTTTTGATTTTGATTTATTACAGAATCGATATTTTTTTGGTAGAGAGCTAATTCAAATTTTATTGAGCTATGAAATAATACATACGGTTACTATCGATTCTGTGCTAAAATTATCCTATCATATAACTACCCCTCAGTTTGAAATAAGTTATATCTTACTTTCCTATTTATGGTAGGATAATTTTAACGTGTTTCCAATTTTATTAACTATATATTTTGAAACGTAAATAAAAGGTGATACCCCAATTATGGTTTGTACCATAATTGGGGTATGCTTTTTATTTACCTTTTACTTTAGTTCGACACCAGTTGCTTTTTTCCAAATATTCTTTACTAAATAAGTTACATATTTAGTAGCAGCTTCTGTTCTCAATATTAGTAAAAATAATCTTTTACCTCTAAAGATAAACTTTGGATTTTCTAGTCTATTTGTAACACTTTCTATAATCTTTTCTGTTACAACTTCAACTTTAGCATCGTTGCCTTTCTTTTCTTGGAATTCTTTTATAGTTTCAGCTGCTTGAGCTTTAACTAAACCAAGACTTTTAACTCCAAAATAAGATATAACTCCGGCTATTATTAAAGCTGATAATAATATCAGAATAACAAATAGTCCATAGTCTGTGTTTAAATAGTATACAAATCCGTCAACTAACATTTGCCATAGTTTCATACACTAAACCTCCTACTTTAAGAATTATCTAAGACAGGTAGGTTGTTAATAGCCGAAATTACCACAATCTTTTATCTTTTTTATTATATTTATTATAAGGTGTAACAGATCTAGCTCTTCCAGACATCTGTGTATCACTAGAAATAGTATTACTAAATGTATTTATCATAGTAACCATACTAGGTAATCTCATATTAAATATATCTTCCTTACCAGCAAGTTGTCCATGTAGACATTCTTCATTTATTTCTTCATCATTCAAATAAATCTTCGATCCATTAACCCATTTCCATGCTATAATCTTATCATAAATCTTATTATCATTACCTTTATAGTTAATAATTTCATATTCAATCTTACCTTCTTTATAATAGTTAGTATCTTCTAAATGAGAATTTACTAATGATGTAAGAGATAATACTTTAATTTTACTATAGTCTACTATAAAGTTCCAATTCTTTTCTAATGATAGTCTATAATCTGGTTTAATTGCAACCATATAAGCTAGTGCAGTTGCCATAAGGTTGTCATCGTGACATCCATATTTGTGATTTATCTTACCACCACGTTCTTCTCTTAATGTTCCAAGCTCACTATATGATATAATATTACCAAATGCATATGGGTACTTATCTATAAGTTGACGCCATAATTCTGTAGTAATGTATTTTCTAGTATCAGCACTACGCTGTCTAGTCCCAAATGTAGATAGTATATTTCCACTAAGCTTTTTATTAGTAAATCTAAAACTACTATCATCTAGGTTTCTATCTACGTGTTTGTCTATTCTAAATAAATATGGTTCCAGACCAGCTTTTCTCATATTATTCATATATATTTGACCAACACCGTCGACTTCTGGGTTTATAATCATAATCATATTAGGATTAACTTCTCTAAGCCAATTAAAGAATTTAATACAAACAAAACTAAAATCATTTACATCTAGTGAATTAGTGTTCCAGTTGAGTATGGGCTGGAATGTTTCTAAGTTCATAATAAATACAACGGAACTATCATTACCCCCGAAGGCTATATCGACTCCAATACTAATAGCGTGGAACTTTCTGAGGTAATCTTCAAATGGAATATCTTCATGACTAAAATATGTCATCTTATGATTCTTCATAAACATAAGAGTTCTATGAGGTGTTTCTTTAGCAAGTTTACTAACACGTCCCATAAGTTTTTGACCATATAAGCTTTCACTATCAACTTCAAGCCAACGATTCAACATATCTGTCATAAATACTTCTCTATCATTACTTTCATTAATAGATTTTTCAAGCCATGCTTCATTAAACCCAAGTTCAAAGTATTCATAACTCATAGTCCAGAAATGTTTCTTACTATTATTCATTACTTTACAAAGTTCTTCATATGTATATCCAAAGAACTCTATATCAAATTGAGCCATTTCTTTAAATACAAGTTCATACATAAGTCTTCCACTTGTAGTATTAAGTTTACCTGGTGTTGATGTAAAGTATATACCATGTCTTTGATTACTACGTATTGCTAGTAGTCTAGCCGTACCATGGGCAAATAATATACCTCCGAGCATTGCAGTTGTATGACGTATAAAGTTAATTTCGTCTACGTATACAAATCTAGGTGAATCTCCCCGTCCAGTTCTTTCTGCTTGAGTTTCACTTGTACCTACTGCGAATATCTTTAAGAAGTTATTTCTTTCTTCGTTCTTTACTTCTCTAGCTTTAAGAGAAGGAGAAAAATCTTCTTCTTCTACTAATACTTGCTTACCTTTGACTTTTTTTGTCTTTATTGTATGAAATTTAAGGAATCTAGGTAGCATATTAGCAGCATCTATCATTCCCCGTCTGTTCTTACCAGCTTCATCTTGGTTAAAGTGTACTACTAACATCTTAGCATTACGAAGACCAGCTCCCCAGTCCATTCCTAATACTTTAGTAAGGTCGAATGTTTTACCTGTTTGTCTTGACTGTTCCCGATAGATATTAAATCTTTGAGCATATAACCATAAGAATGTCCATGTAGCGATAGTCATTTCATATGGTATTCTTTCTCCTGTAGCTTCGTCCGTTATACGACCAGCTTCTCTAACCATATAAATAGGATTCTGTTCACATTCAATAGCAGCCGCTATTTGAATTTCACTACTAAGGACAGGATTATCTATATCTATACCAAGTAACATTCTATTAAGAGTAATAAGAGGAGCTTTATGGTTTATATTAATACCTAAGAAATCTCCCATCTTCTCTAACATAAAACTAAATTCAACCCATTGATGATTTACTGTACTATAATCATAATATATAGGAATAGCTTTTTTATATTCGGCATTATAATAAATATCATAAGCGAAATCTGGAAGACCGTCAACTTTAAGTGCAACTTTAGCCTGGTCTGATAACTTAGTTTTATCAAGTTTAGGAAAGTTACCATTAAATATTTCACAATATGGAAATCTAAAGTCATCTGTATTTCCTTCACTTTCATTTTCAGACTCTATAAAATTACTAATAGCTTCCAATACTTTCTGCTTATTTTCATTATACTCCTGAAACGATATATTATTATCTATTATCAGATTTTCAGGCGGTTCTATACCTTCATTTCTATACTTGGCTATTTCTTCTCTAGTATTACGTATAAATTGATCATATGTACTATCAACAAAGTTTACCAATACATCTTTTTCTATACCAAGATCCTTAAGGAAGTTATCAAATTTCTCATGTTTATTATGCATAATTTCTTCGTAACTAACCATAATACCTCCGTACATAAACGGGAGCTTTCGCCCCCGTTGTTATTTTATAGCTTTACCATACCATATAAAATTCCAGAATTTTCTTTTATTACACTACGACTAGCCATCATATCTGCTAGTATTATACGTTGTGCATCTAAAAGTCCTAAAGCTTCTCTTAGCATTTCTTCTTTAGTATCCATTTCTACAGATATTATACTACCAAGAGTATTTATTTTATTCATAAGAACTTTCATTCCATCAGTTGTCTTACAATTCATTGCATCAGACTTTATTTTCATAAGATCATTTTCAAGATCTATATAAGTTTCTCTATCTTTAGGTTTTAATTTAGCTAATAGCTTACTTCTAGTAACCATAAATTCTGATTTATCACTAACAGATTCCATTCCTATAGTAGCGTATCTAGCTGGTGCATTTTTAAATGCATTATAAGACTTCTTTAAATTATATTCTGATAATATATCATCTTGAAGACTTTCTAATGAAACTAATTTAATTCCTGTTATAATTTTATTAGCATAAACAGGTCTATTCATTTTATTTATAGTGATAATAGCATGTCTTTTCTTTTGGTACATTTCTAGAACTTCATTTATAGCGTCATCACTAAAACTTGGTATATCTTGATATCCTTTAATTAATCTATTTCTCCATAAGTCCGCAGTCATTATAACACTATCAAAAGCTCCTCTATTTTGAACACAATAGCTAAAGTCTCTCATAAGTTTCTTTATACTATCACCTATATCATCTGTATCGATTCCATTTACACTATTATATACAAGTTTAAATAAGAATGCAAGTTTAACAAATGTTTCTAAGTTATTTGATATGATATCTCTATTACCATAAATGTATACTACATATGTGTATAAAGTTAATTGTAATCTTATAAACTTATCTAATATAGCATTCACTATAGCTTCTGCAAATATTTCTCTATCACCGTGGATCATCTTATGTGTAATAATTCTTAGTAAAAGTGCATTATATTCTAAATCTACATTAAACCATGCAACTGGATAAGCATCATCATACATACTCATTCCATAGTCACTACTATATTTCATAGAAGTATCTGAGTCTGTGTTAGTAGAATATCCCATATATCTTTTATAAATATCAGATTTTCTAATATCTACACCAATACCAATAAGTCTACTAATATCAATATGAGCAAACATTCCTTTACCATTATCTCCATTTAGAATAAAGAAATGACTATCAGCAAATAAATCCGTTTTACTTCTTTCTTTAATTTTAAGAAGTCCATAAACATTAAAGAATTCTTCAGGTATGAATTTGCTGCTACTAGATAATTCATATTGTAGCCCAATGTTATTAAAAGCATGAGCACAATCATTAGGAAGTTCTGTATACTTTTTAACCTCTTCGATTACGTCTGGACTTAAACATTGTAATAATCCAGCTTCTTTAAGTTCTTCCATAATTTCATATTTGTTCTTATTGTATATGATACTTTTGAATTTACCATATTTTTCTCTAGCCATAGCTTCACATCTTCTAATAACTTCAGCTGCTTCATAATTTTCATTGAAGAAATCTTTATAATAGCCATAGTTATTACATTCTTCGTACTTTTTAGCATAATTAGTTATAAACATCATAACCCTCCTTTAGGTTTACATTTTAATATATATTGTTTAACACCGCCTTGTTTTTCGGGTAAAAACAACCGGACTGTTAATTATCTTATAAGAAAGGAGGGAATTTTATGTATAATTTACCTGAGTATATAGCAGCTAGAAGAGCGACTAGTATAGTTAAATCTTTTATAGTTAATAAACGTTCTTATACCGCTAGTACTGATAATGGGTCTGAGGATATTTCTATAGGATTAGTAAATTTGGACTTTAGTTCGGTTAATAAAGAACTAGTTCTTATCAATGCTAAACTTAAAAAACTTATAGAAATATGCAGTCCTGGAGCTATGTGTAAGAGATTTTTATTCGTAGAACCAGCTAATAACATAATAATTCCGTTATTTCTATTTGAAACCTTTGAACCTTCGCATTGTTATATACCAATCGTGATAACTAATCGTAGTATATTAATGATATCTCCATTTGGAGTTAGTTCTAGAGGTGATGTAGAATGGATACGTGAACTTATGCCTACATTTACATTACAAGATTGTAAAACTGACGAAGATTTAGAAAAGTTAGCTCTTTCTAAATTAACATATAAAGAAAATGATGAATCCAAAGAAATTACAGTTATAGATGCAATTCGTCTTAATATAGAATACTTCGTTAGTGCAAATCAGACTACTGATAAAGTTATCACAGAAGCATATTACGATGTTGATACAACATTTAGTCGTGAAATATCTCCTGATGACCCTATTTTAGAGAAATTCAGTTCTAAGCATGAAGAATTATCAATGGAGTCTATTATGAAAATAGCAGACAACAGTAATCTTCCTATTACAGAATATGATTATATACCTATAGAAGTAACTACAAAAAATGGAAATATATATAATTCTCTTAATATGGTTACAGAAATCGAAGGAAATACTGTAATTAAAAATTTAACAGCAAATGCGGTACTAAGTGAATCAAATGATGACCCGGTATTATATTTACCAATAAGAGATAAAGGATCTGTACTACTTTACCTAGATACACATATTCATTATGTAGGTCAAAATAAAGTATGTATATACAATCCTTTAACTAATACTTATGAAGAGCCAGTGAATATGTATGATATATTTGATGCTGACTTTATTCCTGGAATGGTAGCTAATGAAGGATTAATCGGGGATTTATTTAAAACTATTAAAATATTTGGACTTAAGTCAGGGTCGTTTGCTTATAATATGATAGTTTTCCTAGCAAAAGCTCCTAAAAAGGCTTTTGGATTTATTTGGAAAGCGTTAAAAAATATTCCTATTTTAAAATCTAAAGTGGAATTTGAAAAAGAAGAAGCTATTCGTTTACAAGAAAAATTATTAAGTGACGAATTAGACCATGGAGAAGAAAAAGTTCGTGCTCTTAGATTAATTGGTCTTAGAGGTTTCTTCCTTACTGCAATAACTGGTACTATAATATTCTTACCTTGGATTTTGGCTCTACAAAAGCGTAAATATTTAGCTAGTAGAATAAAATCTGTAGAAAGAGTTGAATATAATCTAGATGCTAAACTTGAGAGACTTGAACATCAATACGAAATAGCTCGTAATGAGGGCGATAAAGAAGAAGTTGATAGAATACTCTCTCAAATACAATTAGTTAAATTTGCTAAATTAAAACTTATAGAATATAAAAGAGAAGTGATCAAAAAAGAACGTATTAAATATAATACATTTGATAAAGATGATACTCTTACTACTAGACAACGTATAGATAAAATGGTTTCTAGTGGAGGTTTCTATAATTTAAATGGTGAATATGGTTCTAAAGTATTAGCCGATGATGGATATTAATAGTTAGTCCGGTAATTCTAGGAAAAGGAGGAAATTGATGATATATGATAAAATACGTAACGGAAATAATATTGACAATAGCAACTCGTTTAAAACTATGGAAATTAGCAATGAATCAGTTTTATCTGAATATGATAATAGAAGAAAAGAAAATGAAGATGGAAATGCAAGAATTTTACAGATCAATCAATGGTTCGAAAATCTAGCACAAATATATCCAGATGATCAAATCATTCTAGAAGATTATAAACCTTCATTTGAAGCCGGTGAAGATGATCCTTTTGGTGCTGGAGAAGCAGAAGGTATGGATGACCAACCAGTAGGTGATGATGGAGGAGCTGAAGCAAACTTTGATGATGACCCATTCGGGGCAGGAGAAATGGGAGATATGGATTTTGGAAGTGATTTCGGAGATGCATCATTTGACTCTGCTGGAGACAATATGTTTGGCGACGGCGGTGAGGGACAAGATCCAGATGCTCCATCTCAAAATGTAGTAGATCGTACAGTAGTAAAGCTTCAAGAATATAACATATCTAAACAGATACGTAATATCTTCCCTGAAAGATTATTAGAACTTAAGAAGATTATAGATAATAATATAGAAGCTGTAGAACATCGTATCTATGATAATCCTTTAATTGGAGATATTCTTCGTGATGTTGTGAAAGAGTATAGATATATTTATACTATATTAGATGAATTTATAAAGGTTCTACCTGATAAGACTTATGAGGATATAGTAGAAGCATATGTACAATTTCACTCATCATTATATAAATTAAGACAAATTGTCAAAGATGTAGCAGAAGGAACCAAAAAATCCTGATGCAAACAAAATTTTTGTAAAATAGACGGTTAATATACGTTTATTTATATAAAATTGCTACTAAGGAGGTGAAATATATAGTGAAAATAATTATGGATGATTATGGATTAGAAACTTACGCGAGTAGTTTAGACGCACTTGATGCTTTCGCCGCAAACATACGTGAAAGTGACGTTAAGAATAGTGCCATCTTAGGATGGGAGTACACTAGTGAAGATCTAGATATAGATGATGTATGGTCATTTGAACCAAGTATGGAAGGTATTAAAGATCGTGTAAAAGAAATGGCTAGTAAGGCAAAATCCAATATTGTTGCATGGGCTCAAAAACTTATAGATTTAATCTTCGGTACATTTAATAGATTAATTAGAAGACAAAAAGCTAATTCTACTGTACTAAAGAAAACCTATAAAGATGCCGTTACTTATATTAAATCTCTTAAAGAGTTGGAAAGTGTAGCAAAAAACTCAACTGGAACTATTAAAATTTCTGACTGGGGACGTGCAAATCTTCAAGTTATGGTTTTAATGTTATCAATTAGTTATTCTTTAACACATACAGTTAAAGAAATGAATGAATTTGTAGGTAATATATTTACAAAGAGTACAAATCAAACTGATAATAAGACTTTAATGTTTAGTTTAAACTTAAAAGTTATACTAGAATTAATAAGAAAAGTAGTTCTTATGTGTGGGTTGGTCATGTCAGTTGACGTATTTAAGGGATCATTCTATGATGATTTCAAGAATATGGGTTATGACTTTAATAAAGTTATAGCTAATGCTAGTGGTTTAAAATTTGTAAATGCTAATGTTGATATGTCAAAAGTTGTAAATGCTATCAAGACTGTATTAGAAGATATAACTAATCCAGACCCTAAAAATGATAACGTATTTAATGACTTTGCACGTATTAAAGGTATTTATGAAGATGCTGATATTAAGAATGTTAGAGCTGCTGCTCTACAATATATGACACAAAATATAGAAGCTATAAGTAAACCAAGAACATCTGAACTAGAATATAAGACTGCATATGATTATTTACTTGAAAATTTAGAGTTATTTGTGTCAGTATCTGAAAATAATGCCGAATTATGGAAATTTGATAAGCATATCAAAGAAACAGAAAACTTAAGAAGAAAAATGAACCAAGTTATACAACTTATTCGTGATGACCATGAAGAATATATGAAGTTCTTACTAAATGTTATATTGGAAACTGGTGGATTATTTACAGCAATCGTAACGAATGTTGAGAAAGCTGCCAACCTTCATGATAATATAACACATAACTTTATGGATGATGCAGTTAAACTTGGAAGAGCTCTTAAGAAGATTGAATCAGAAAGGCAATCAGATATTAATAAGAAAATGAAGAAAAACTATTCGGAGAAAGAAGAAGATCCGATAAAATAATATAAAAAGGAGGTCAAATAATGACTAACGAAAAAAGAGAGTTATTTGCTACTTTAGGTTTAATAGCAGAAGAATCAGTTGCTAATGAATCAGTAAATACTGCATTAGAACCAGAAGTGGAATTAACAGCGCTAGAATCTATAGAATCTGAACTTAAAGATTTAGAAGAAATAGATAAATCTTATGATGAAGCTGAAAAAGCTAGTTTTGAGTCTATGGTTAGTGATTTAGAATTACTAAATAGCGTTTTAGCATATAAATCTGTAAAAACTGCAGGAGCAGAAGAAGCTGCTTTAGAAAGCATATCAGCTGAATTCGGTATTTCTACAGAAGGAGTTAAAGAATTAGCTGAAAGAGGCGTAGATGCTATCAAAACTTTAATTGATAAAATTATATCTTTATTTAAGCAAATGTTTGGTGCAGCTAAAGCTCAAGAAAAAGTATTAAAATCTTTAGAATATAAAGTTTCGGCTGTATCAGAAGCTCAAAAAGGTAAATATGATTTAAAAGAATTTGCTAGAATAATGGGACATACTATGATACTTGGTGGAATGTCTCAAAAAGGATACAGTGCTAGCGATTTCCCTAGCGCAGGATCATTACAAAGTATAATTAATATAGCTAACACAACTATTGAAAACTTCTATAAAGGTGATCCTAATAGAGATGGTCTAGCTATGCCATTCCCAGGACAATTAAGTTTCATTGAACAAGGTATAGCAGAAATAGATGAAAAATCTAAATCAGTTGAAGATTTAGCTGACTTTGATTATCATCAAGGTGCTGTAAAATTAATAAAAGCTATGAGAGCGTATAAAATAGCTGATACATTAAGTGGTGCTATTGCTACTTTTGAACGTGTTGCTGAAAAAGTAAAAAAAGCTAGTAAAAAGGCTACAGATCCTACAGATAAACAAATTAATGACATTTCTGCAAAGGATATAGCAGCATGTATAAAAGCTGCAAATAAATTTAAAGCATTAAATAGTGCGAACGTTAGAGCTTTAGTTAAACTTTGTGGAAAATATATAAAATCTGCTAAGGTTAAACCTGCTGAAGAAAAATCTGCATAAGGAGTTGATTCCTTATGAATATATTCGCATTAATCGATTCAGATCGAACTATCACTTCAGTTAGTGATGAAATATCAAGTAAATTATCTTTTCTTGAAGAAACAGATGAATCATATGATGAATACATGAGTATATCTAATGAATGTGCTATGACGTCTGCATTATTATATGAGACTGTAGGGTTGGAAGATTTTAAAGAAAGTGTTAAGAAAGGTCTTAAATATATCTTTAATTTATTCTTAAAAGCGTGCATTGGAGTTAAAAATATATTCAGAAGAATATCATATTTCTTTTCTAAAAAGAAATCTATATTAATTTTAAAGAAATTAGATGAAGATATGAAGGAATATGAAGTTGCACATCCAGAAGTAGTGGATGAATCTAAGGCTTTTTGGAGTAATATAAATTTTGAAGAAATACAAGAAGTATCATATGAATCTAAAAGTTTAGGTGGTGCAAATTTAGGACCAGCTGTATTATATGTAGAACATACCATATTATATAGAATTGCACAATTATCTAATATACTTCAACCTAAAGATAGATTTGATATTAATATGTCAAAAATTAAATCTAGACCCGAGTTATCAGCATTTTTAGATAAAGCTATTAGTGAAATAACACCAACTTTAAGAAAAACATTAAATAGTAATCTTAGTGTTTTTTCATTAATTGAATCTCAAATACCATTATTAAGAGAGTTCGGTGATAACTTAAGAAAGTTAACTGAAGTACCTGAAATAAATAGTGATATTATAAATGACTTTTATCAAGGAAGTGAGATTCATAAGTCAGATTTAGAAAAATATGTTAACCATATATCACAATCTTTTAATAAGATTAAAAAGGATGAGTCTGATCCAATATTATCTCATATATTGAGAATAAAGGATCCAAGTACGAAAAAATATATAAGTAACTCATACAAACTATTATTAGTAAATGTAATGTCATCTATTGAATTATCATTTAAAGGTGACGAAGTACAAAAAGTAATTAAAACATATGAGAATATAGAAACTCAAGTTAAACCTGTACTTAATAAAATTATTGATAATGATAATAGTAAAGGTTATGAGCCTATAAGTAACACATTAAAATCATGGGTAAATTATATAAATAATACTAATAATATACTTAAAAATGTTGGATATCGTATAGGTGAAATAAATAAAGCTATAAATAGTATGGGATTACAACCTAAGGATATTAAATAAAAGGAGGAATAAAATCCATGAATGAAGCAATATTAAAGAAAGTTCAAGCTATATATGGAGCTCCATCATTGGAAAGTGTAAATCCAATGAATGAACCTGAAAATACTGAAGAAATAGTATTAGATGAAACTCCAGCTTTAGAAGCATATTCTGAAGAAGAATTAGAACTTTTACATCAAGAAATAGTAGAAGAATATACAGCTGCAATGGAAACTATAACACCAGAGCTAGCTAACTTAGAATACACTATAATGCTTGAATCAGTAGGTTTATCATTAGATAGATTTAATGAATTCGAAGGTGATATATCTATGGAAGCTGTTAAGAAAGCAGTTAAAGATGGTAAAGTTACTAAAGATTCTGCATTTAAATCTATAATTAAAAGAATAGTAACATTATTCTGGACAACTATAGATAATATAACAGGAAACACAGTTAAAGTATTAAAATATGGTAAACTGTTGAAAAAATACTCTGATAAATTAGATAAATTAGATCTAGAAAAACTTACTGCTGAAAGTGATATAAATATAGCAGCAGGTATTAGAGATTATAAACCTTTAGAAAAATTTGTAGCTGAAAATAATAAAATATATGCTGAAGTTGCAAAATTCTCTGGTATGATAACACCTAAAGATGTAGTTGGTAAAGTATATAGTTTATTTAGTAGTGTTGGAATAAATGTTAAAACAGAAGATTTCAGTGCTCAATTTGATAAAATATATAATGAATACTGGACAAGTAGCGGTGAAGAAGCTACTACAACAGCATCAATATCTGAAGCTGTTAAAGCCGCTAGAACTCAAGCTAAAGAACATATAAGAATTATAAATGGACTTAAGTTCGGAAATATTAGAGAAAAATTAACTAATGCTAAAAAGAAAATGATAGCTGCTTTAGAAAATCAAAAAGCTGCAGAAAGTGACAATACTAAGAAAGAAGCTATCCAAGCTGATTTAAATAGATTAATGAAATTATTTGCTGCATATAAAACTTATAATAAAAAAGCAACTACTAGAATAAATAAATCATTAGCAGTATTAACTAAACATATTGGTGCAGTTATAGACGCATATAATAAAGCTGCAAAATCTGGTGCAACTGAAAAGAAAGAAGAAACTAAATAGGGAGGATTATAAACCATGAATGAAATAAATTACTTTAGCCCTGAGCTATTAAAAAGCATGAACCCTGCTTTAGAGTCAATGAGTTCATTCTCTAAAAGTGGAGCTACAAGTTTTGGAGGAGACAACTGGTCATTAATTGGAACATTTTCTCAAGAATCTGTTGGAAAATTAAATGCTCTAATGTCTGCTTATAAAACTTTCGGATTATCATCTGGACACATTACTCAAAAACAAGCAGAAGATATATACATGGAAAACTTGAACAATGGAATAGAAAAATTTGTTAAGGAATGTACTGTTTCTAATAAGAGATTTGGACAACTTCCAACAGAAGTTCAAGCTATCATGAAACCTTTACAAAACATGAAAACTGCTGTAGAAAATAAATTAGATAAATTATCTGAAGCAGATAATAGAGCTGTTAGATTTGCATTAAACTTTGAAAAGAAACAAGTTCAAAATGCAATGGAAAAAGTTCTATTCGGAATCTGCTCAAACTTAATAGATAGAGAAATAAATGCTAACCCATTCGCACCTGCAATGGAAAGTGGATACTCTTATCAACAAACTATTCCATATCCAAAATTAGAAGCTCCAGTTCAATGGGTAAACTCAGCTGCAACTGTATATCCAAAAGTAGCTAAAGTTAAATCTTTACTTAACCCATTCACATCTGTTGTAATCCATTCTCAAGAAATATGGTATGTTCCATATGATGAAAATAACATCAAACAACTAGATAAAGCAGTTAAAAGAGAAGATTTATTCTCTGTAATGGATCCTGCTAAAGCTGGATTTGATATGGATGCATTCTTTGGATCTCAAACTAGAGAACTTACAGTATTAGCTCAAGATTTCAATAAAATACTTGATTTCCAAAAATCTGAAATATACAACCCTGAAAATAACACATTAACAACAGGAGGAGCTGTTAAAACTGGTGGACAATGGAAAACTGGTACAGACCTTAAAGCTTTCTTAGGAGCAGATGAACAAGTAAGATCTGACTTCAGAATTACTGGAATAGCAGTTGCTGGAGAACCTAAATGGGCTACTCAAGAATTATATGATTTAAGAAGTGGAAAAGTATTAGCTGACGCTTTTGCTGAAATGTATGATAAAGGTAAAGTATTACCTTGGGAATACCAACCAGGAAAAATCTATTTCATATCTTTATTATGGGATGGACAACCTCAACACTTAACAGTATCAGTTTCTAAATCAGACAACTCAATGCCTAATATAGAAGCTATTAAATTTGAATTCAAATTAAATGACTTATTTAACCAATTCAAAACTAGACTTGATATAGAAATCAGAACTAGAAGAACTGTTCTTTCTGCTGGAGCAGTAGTAAGAAAAGATATTCCAAACTTAGCTGAACACTTCTCTATAATAGATGAAAGACAAGGTGGAAGCATCTTAACTAAACTTACTAACTTAACAGCTGAAAAATCAGCTCATGAAAAAGAATATGTATGGTTCAAAGGATATACTGATATGACTGAAAGACTTGCTGAAGAATATAAAGTAACTCCTTATACTAAGAACAGCACTACTCTTTATTGTGAAATGGCTACTGATTTAGATATTAAAGGTGAAGTAAATAAAGACCAAGCTATCAGATATGCTTTAGGAAATGCTTTAAGAGGTATCAAAGCTAAACTAGATATCAGAGCAAATTCTAACATAGATGTACAAACAAATATGCTTGGACATACAGCTTCATTACTAGCTTTAGATAACTTCGTAACTCCAATCGTTGGAACAGTTAATGAAGAATCAAATGGACAATTCTTAGGAGTTGCTCAACAAGCTAGAACATCTGTTTTAACATTAGGAACAGATACAAATAACCCTGTAAACTCTGTAGTAGTAGGAACAGACAAAAATGATATGTCTGCAGATCCATATGCTGCAACTCCAGTAGCTGGAACTCCAATCACATGGAAAGCTCCAGAAGATGTTGAATATATGATGTATGTAATTCCTGAATACAAGGAAACAAACTTAGAAACTCATATGTTAGTAGAAACACCTACAAAAGTTCAAGCAGACGGAAACTTCAGATCAGCTAGAAGACCATTCGTACCTAACATCCAAATAGAATACACAGCTAAATTCTTCATCGCAAGAGAAAGTTCAGCTAAATTCTTTATTAAAGGTATCAATGTTCACTATGCTGGATAATTGTGCATAATACTCGGAGTCCTTCGGGACTCCGTTTATGTACTGTTTTAATATACTATAAAGGAGTTAAGATATGCAAAATAATAAATACGAAACTCTAATATATGGTTATGATGCTATAGAAACAAAACCAATTAAATACGATACAAAATTAGATATAGTTGGTCTTGAATCTATGAGTAGTAGTGTCCCGACTAATGCAAGTGTTGCTACTCAATACTTTATGAAGGGATTATCTGAAGAAATAGTTGATAAACTTAAAAGAGGTATATATTACCTTATATTTGAAATAGAAGCAATAGATCATACTAAACCTACTGCTAACGGAAGGTTATACCCACGTGAACCATTCTATAAAGGTTTATGTGATTACTCATTTCAAAATAAGTTAAGACTGGGAGGCGTAAGCGGTAAATTTTGCCCAATTATACAGTAATGTGTGATTGAAACGTGACTCAACGCTGGAAAATCCTAAAGTTCATACGCCTATATGGAACCGAAAGGTAGAAACAAGGTATGAAATGGTATATGGTGAAATAAAAGCTCAGAAATGAGTCCTAAGTACTATTAACAATGGACAATCAGCACCTATTTATATAGGTACAACGATTAGATAGAAATATCGTAGAACCCAAGCGGGAAGAAATGTCACGACCTTAATAAAAATTAACAAGAAAAACGTATACGAAGGAGTATACATATACTAATATAAGAAAATATACTAGATCGTGAGAAATCTAGTATATTAACTTGAAACTTATAACCTATGCGGCTATAGAGTCCCAAAATTCTAATTCTTTAGAATAGAAATCGATATAATAAGTACTATCGTCTTTATCTAAATCATTAGTCGAATCATTAAGTTTAAGCTTATTTGTATTAATTTGATTATTACAAAATGTCTTTATCTTATCAATTCTGTAATCAAGTGAGTGAGATTTATCAGAAAGAATTGAGTTGATCACTGTGTTTCTTTCATCTAAAACTCTATCACCGATATAGGGATAAAACATAACGTTTCACCTCTCTTAGTATTATATAGATTAAGAAATTATTAGACTCAACTATAATACTTTCTTTATAATACTATCTTAGTATATGTAATTATTAAAACGTTAAGTCGTCATTCCTTCGTATATTCTTTTTTTATTAAGGATTGATTTAATCTGAACGAACTATATAAAGCTCATAGTATAGTTCCTTTCATATTTATATGATCGTCTAGTGAAAACTAGAGAATGGAAGTTGAAATACTTCTGTAACTAAGTAGCGACTAGTTATTAACAGAATTGGAAGATGAGCACCCACTATTAACAATGAATTCATCAGATGATAACTTGAATAAATATAACTCTTTCTTAAGAGTTGAACATGTAGAAAGTAGTAATTCTGTACATAGTATTATAGGTTTTAGACAAGATGAAAATAAAACATATTTTACTATAAAGACATCTACAAGTAATCTTACTATAGTAAATAATCTTCTTAATGGAGTTCTTCCTGCTTTTAGTATAAGAACTAGAGCAATGTTTAAACCAGGACCTGGTGGATGCGAAGAAGCTACTACTATTAAGATTATATCTATAGATTATGTAAGAAATCCGTCAAATGCTGGAAGTACACTTATAGGAAGTAAAGTTACTATGATAGATCCTATAAACTTTAAAGCAATTGAAATGCCAATAGTTAGTACCACTGGATTTATCCCAGCTAATGAATCTATTGAAATGGATTTCATACAAAAAGAAGATGAAATATTAGTAAACCCTGAAGCTAAGACTGTAGCAGAACAACTATATAGATTTGCAGTTAGAAGAAAAAAAGAAAATGATGGAAAAGTATCGTTTGAGAGCGTTATGAAGGATATGAAAGGCTTCTTAATGTAAAAGGAGGTCATATGAATATAAATGTTCTTATAGATAAACTAAAAAACGATACTGGACTTAATGGATATCTTGGAAAAGTATATCCAGATACATTATTACGTGATAGTATTCTAAATAATAGTTTAAACACATTTAATCTTTACAGTGGATGCCACATTACTATAAATTTTGCAAATATTTGTAATATGTGGAATAGTACCCCAATCCTTGTAAATGATCAATTTGCTGATATAGCTTATAGAATACCTGATCAAATAATGGATAGATTTAAAGAACTAGGAGTGGAAATAAAAAATGCCAGTATAATAGCATCTAATAGAAATATACTTCCAAATGTGTATAGTAGAGGTATGGTAGACGATATAAAAGTATTTAGCTGGAAGTATCGTGAAAGTATTAACTATCCTAAAGCTAGAATAAAATTCAAAGCACCTCATACATTAATTGCTATTGGATATGGTATGTTTAATAGTTACTATAGTCCAAATGAAACATATAACGTAGTTTTGGAATGTACCCATCCAAAAAATCTAAGTACAATTTCATTTGGTTTACAAAGTTATTTTGAAGATTTATGTAAGTATGATATATTAATAAACTTATATAATAATGACTTACGTAATCTTAAAGTAGATCTTGGTAGTAGTAGCGTAGACTTACAACTAGAAAATTTTCAGAATGCAGAATCTGATAGAAAAGAATTATTATCAATAATAAAACAGAAAGCTGCAACTGATCACACTGAAATAGTAATGAATATGTAAAAATAACCCCATATACAAATAAGTATATGGGGTTTTCTATATTTTTACTAACAAATATATTGAAGGAATAGATAAAAAGATGAGATAAAGATTTAGCGTAATTATCAATACTAGTCATCATTACAGAGTAACAGTCGTTGACTAATAATTAAATATGATACGTATACTAATACATATTCTTTTTTGGTGTAATAAGACGTATAGCGGTGTATATCTATATTAGTATACGCAATTATTGAAATATTAACTATCTATTCCTTCGTATTTTCTAAAAAAAATAATTTTAACGATTATTTTAACATATTTATGTGAGA
>ERZ773180.50-NODE-50-length-105699-cov-26.489966_pt1 | contig 105699 bp, 78 predicted proteins | sample MGYA00511080_ERZ773180 | MGnify/ENA primary metagenome ERZ773180 (study PRJEB29015, sample SAMEA2738175) | human oral metagenome | biome: human oral; feature: human-associated habitat; material: saliva | place: China | collected 2178 ... | reverse complement strand
ATCTAATCCTGTTCGCTCCCCACGCTTTCGCTCCTCAGCGTCAGTAACGGCCCAGTAACCTGCCTTCGCCATCGGTGTTCTTCCTGATATCTGCGCATTCCACCGCTACACCAGGAGTTCCAGTTACCCCTACCGCACTCTAGCCGGCCCGTACCCACCGCAAGCCCCCGGTTGAGCCGGAAGTTTTCACGACAGACGCGACCAGCCGCCTACGAGCTCTTTACGCCCAATAATTCCGGACAACGCTTGCGCCCTACGTATTACCGCGGCTGCTGGCACGTAGTTAGCCGGCGCTTCTTATCCAGGTACCCTCAACACCACCAAAAAGACAGTGCCTTGTTCCCTGACGAAAGAGGTTTACAACCCGAAGGCCTTCATCCCTCACGCGGCGTCGCTGCATCAGGCTTGCGCCCATTGTGCAATATTCCCCACTGCTGCCTCCCGTAGGAGTCTGGGCCGTATCTCAGTCCCAATGTGACCGGTCACCCTCTCAGGCCGGCTACCCGTCAAAGCCTTGGTAGGCCATCACCCCACCAACAAGCTGATAGGCCGCGAGCCCATCCCTTACCAGAAAAAAATAACCTTTCCAAACCAACCCATGCGAGATGGTCAGAATATCCCGTATTAGCTACCCTTTCGAGCAGTTATCCAGAAAAGTAAGGGGCAGGTTACTCACGTGTTACTCACCCGTTCGCCACTAATCAACCAAGCAAGCTTGGTATTTTCGTTCGACTTGCATGTGTTAAGCACGCCGCCAGCGTTCGTCCTGAGCCAGGATCAAACTCTCCAAAAAAACATGAAGAACCAGAAAACAACTAGCTCAAAAAATAAATAAGTTGACAAAGAAATCAACAAGAAAAACCCCCCAACAAAGCAACACGCCTGTTGGAGAAGAATTCAAGACATAAAAAACTTGACACACTATCGAGTTCTCAAACAACACACCCAGCAGAACATCTAACGAATTTTTTGTTTTCGTTGCTGTCCCGCAGGCACTCGTATAACTTTAGCGACCGCCCAACAGCCTCGCAACCCGATTTTGGGTGACGGTAGCCACAAAGAGCTAATTTTACGTTAAACCTGGTGACTTACAAGCTGCATTTCGCAGCCAACCAGGCCCGGCTGAATTACCTGTTTAGGCTGGCCAAGAGCAATTTAAGCTAGGGGCAACCAGTTTGACAGGCGCCGGGCGCGGGCCAAAATATTGTGACCGGCAACGCTTGTCGCCCAAGAGCAACCCCGTAACTGCGGGGTTGCCGGACCGCTCTGAGGTGGGTGGAAAACAGTGCACGCGTAAGTAACAGTGCGCTTAGCGGCGCAGGAAGCTAGCGAAGCCCAGCTGCCCAATACGTGCCTCCAACTGCTCCACCTGCGCACCCCAGTTGTCGCCGTCGGAAATAAAACCCTCAGGCGCCCCCAAACTACGCGCTACTTGCAAGGCCAAACTAGCCACGCCGGCGTCGTGAAGAGAAGCAGCAACCCTAAACGCCCCCTCAACCCCGCCGGGGTAACCGGGATACACCGTCAGGCGCACCTCGTAATCCACGCCCGCGTTGAGTACCAGCTCCAGGGCGTGCCAGGCCTTTTCTCCCCCGCCGCCGCGCGCCACCACCTGGCGGTAATCGGGACCAGGCAGGGCCTTAATGTCCAGGCCCACCCAGTCGACGGCGTCGGCAGCAAGTAAGCGGGCCAAATTACCTGGATAAATGCCGGCAGTGTGTAGCCCCACCGCAAAGCCCATGGCTTTAACCTCCTGGGCGGCGCTAAGCAGACCGGGCTGGCGGGTGGCCTCGCCGCCGGAAAAAACCAGGCCGTCCAGCAGACCGCGTCGGCGTTGCAGCAACTCCACCACCTGCGACCAGGGCACACTCCCCGGGGTGCGGGGATCTAAAATTTCGTGGTTTTGACAGTACACGCAGCGCCAGGGGCAGCCCTGCAAAAAGATGCTGGCAGCCAGTTTGCCGGGCCAGTCCACCGTGGATAGGGGTACCAGCCCGGCTATCTGTAAGTCGGCTGCGTCAGGCATAAATCTCGGAGGTGACTACCTCGCGGGTGCGCACACCGGCGTCGTCGAACTCAAAAGCACTACGTAACTGGCCGTGACCAGCAGCGCTAGACTCGTCGAACATCTGTCGCTCGTGGTACTCGCCCTTCTTACCAATGTTGAAAGACTGCACCGGGCGGAAGTAACCCATTACGCGGGTCCACACCTCGCAAACCTGGGGCTCACGCTCAGGGTGGGCGGCGGCGCAACGCTCACAAGTGAAGTGCTCGCCAGCCAGGTAACCGTGCACCGGGCAAATAGAGAAGGTGGGCGTGATAGTGATGTAAGGCAGCTTGAAAGCAGTCAGTGAACGACGCACCAGTTCTTTACAAGCCTTGCCGGAAGAAACCCGCTCCCCCATGTACAGGTGCAGCACCGTACCGCCGGTGTACTTGCCCTGCAACACTTCCTGATCTTCCAAAGCCTGGAAGGGGTCATCGGTGTAGCCCACGGGCAGCTGCGAGGAGTTGGTGTAGTAGGGCTCAGCTTCAGTCCCAGCCTGGATAATGTCGGGGAAACGCTTACGGTCCTCTTTAGCGAAACGGTAGGTGGTGCCTTCAGCCGGGGTGGCCTCCAGGTTGTAGAGGTGACCGGTAGCCTCCTGCAACTGCACCATGCGTTCACGCACGTGGTCTAAGACGCGCACGCACATCTCAAAACCGCGCGGGTCGGTTAGGTCATAGGCGTCGTCGGAGAAGTTACGCACCATCTCGTTCATGCCGTTAACGCCAATGGTGGAGAAGTGGTTGTCCAGGCTACCCAGGTAGCGCTTGGAGTAGGGGAACAGGCCGTGATCCATGTGGTGCTGGATGGTGGCGCGCTTGATCTCTAGGGATTGGCTGGCCAGATCGATCAGCTCATCCATGCGGGCCACCAGCGCCGCCTCGTCACCCTTAAACAAGTAACCCAGGCGCGCCATGTTCAGAGTAACTACCCCAATGGAGCCGGTCAGCTCAGCTGAACCAAACAGGCCGTTGCCACGCTTTAACAGCTCACGCAGGTCCAGCTGGAGGCGGCAGCACATAGAGCGGATCATGTGCGGGTCCAGGTCAGAGTTAATGAAGTTTTGGAAGTAGGGCAGGCCGTACTTGGCAGTCATGTTGAACAGGGCATCTACGTTCTCACCCTCCCACTCAAAATCAGGGGTGATGTTGTAAGTGGGGATCGGGAAGGTAAATACGCGCCCGTCGGCGTCACCGGCGGTCATAACCTCAATGAAAGCCTTGTTGATGACGTCCATTTCAGGCTGCAAGTCGCCGTAGGTGAAGTCCATGAGTTCGTCGCCGATTAGCGGGTACTCGTCGCGCAGGTCGTCTGGGCAGGTCCAGTCGAAGGTCAGGTTAGTGAAGGGGCACTGGCTGCCCCAGCGGCTGGGCACGTTCAGGTTGTAGATCAGCTCCTGCATACACTGGACGATCTGGTCATAGCTCATGTCATCCTTGCGCACGAAAGGCGCCATGTAGGTGTCAAAAGAGCTGAAGGCCTGCGCGCCGGCCCATTCGTTTTGCAGTGTGCCCAGGAAGTTAACGATCTGTCCGCATGCTGAGGAGAAGTGCTTGGGCGGGGCTGAAGCGATAGACCCACTCACCCCATTGAAACCCTCCTGGAGCAGGCGCTTTAGGCTCCAGCCAGCGCAGTAGCCAGCAAACATGTCCAGGTCGTGGATGTGGTAGTCGCCTTCACGGTGAGGGGTGCCAATGGCCGGGGTGTAGACGTGCTCAAGCCAGTAGTTGGCCACCATTTTGCCGGCAGAGTTAAGGATCAGACCGCCCAGCGAGTAGCCCTGGTTGGCGTTGGCGTTCACGCGCCAGTCGCTGCGGTCTAGGTACTCGTTGATAGTGGCAATAGCGTCGACGTCGTAGTGCTGCCCAGCAGTCATTGCTGCGCCGTCGTGGTTGGTTGCGGCTTTGGCAGAGTCAAAACGCGGGTCCATCTGGCAGTCCTTTCACGAAAAAGACGCACAATGAGGTCACGCGGGAAATGGGGAGAATAACGGCGCGGCCACTACATGTTGTGCTTCGGTTTGCAAGAGACAACATTATCTTGTGGTAGCGCTTTATACAGGTCCCAAAGTCCCGAGGTGAGCAAATGTGCTTTTCAGCCAGCCAAATCTGCCAGCCCACCCCGCAGCCACAAGCTCGCACGCAAAATCCACGCGAAGACAAAAAACTGCCCTGGCCCGGTTCGCGGCCGCCGGTGATTACAACCGTCGGCCGCCACAACCGCAGCCAGGGCAGCTAGCGCTATATCAGCGCCATAGCGCTTTCTAGGCGGCGCCCAGCGCTAGGCAGGGTGGCGCCCCGCACGTCAGATAGGAGCACGCGTCAGACAGGCCATCAGGCCCCACGCACTAGGGGTGCCGCCGTACCGGCCCCAATTACCTCACCGTGACGCCACATCAGGCCCCACGCGCTAGGGGTGCTACCTATGCGCGTCGGGGCGCCACCCGCCAAAACTCAGGCCAGAACCTCGTTGAAGGCTTCGCTGGAGCTGGGGTGGGTGTAGATCGCGCCGGCCAGGTCGGCGGCGGTCAGGCCCTGCTTGATGGCCAGCGCCACCAGGTTGATCAGCTCCTGGGAGTCGATCACCAGCAACGAGGCGCCCAGGATGCGGTCAGTGGCGGCGTCGATCACGAACTTAATTACGCCGTCGGGGTTACCTACAATCTTGGGACGCGGCATGGCGGCAATAGCGGCCACGGGCTTGGAGGCCACACGCACCTCATAGCCGGCCTCGCGGGCGGCCTGCTCACCTAGACCCACAGTCGACAGAGGCGGGTTAATGAAGGTGGAGGTGGGAATGATGCGCCCGGCAGTAGAGCGCTTACCGGAGCCCACCAGCTGGTCCATCACCACACGGTGGTCGTCGAAAGAAATGTAGGTGAACTGCGGGCCACCGTTAACGTCACCAACAGCAAACACGCCGGGCACGTTGGTGCGGCAGAACTCATCCACAACCACTTCGCCGCGAGCGCCGGTGGCAATCCCGGCAGTTTCCAGACCTAGCCCGTCGGTGGCGGGGCGGCGGCCGATTGCCAGCAGCACATAGTCCACGGCTAGTTCCTGGTTTTCACCCTGCTCGCCTGCGGGGGTGGCCAGGGTGTAGTTAACGACGACGCCGTCGCCGCTTTCCACGAAGGAGGCAACCTTGGCGCCATTTACGAACTGCACCCCGTGCTTGGCCAGAATGTCGGTGGCGACGCTAGCCACGTCGGCGTCGAAACGGGTGAAGGGGGCCTCGGCGGCGTCGATTACCGTGACTTGCACGCCGAGCTGGGCGAACATGTCGGCGTATTCCAGGCCGATGGGGCCGCCACCAACTACCGCTAGGCGGCCGGGCAGGGTGGGTAGGAACTGGATGCCGGTAGAGTCAACCACGCGCTTAGAGTCAACGCCGGGGATCGGGGGCACTACCGGGCGGGCGCCGGTGTTGATGATGATGGTGTCGGCGGTTAGCAGCCAGGTGCCTTGCTCGCCGTTTACGCGCACGGTCTTGGGGCCCACGAATTCGCCGGTGCCGTCGTAGATGTCTACGCCCTTGTCGGCAACCATGTGGTAGTTGGCGTTGTTAAGCTTTTCAATTAGGGCGTTGCGGGCTTTTTGGGCGCCGGCGAAGATGGCGGCATCGGAGCTAGCTTCAGCTTCGCGGGCCTTGGCGGCCAGGGCTTGCTCGACTTCCACGATTAGTTTTTTGGTGGGCACGCAGGCAATGTTGATGCAGGTGCCGCCGTACATGGCGGGGCTGGCTTCTACCAGCGCCACTTTCTGGCCGCGTAGGGCTAGTTTCTGGGCAATGGTTTTGCCGGCTTTGCCCCAGCCGACAACTAGGGCGTCGTAGTTCTTGGTGGTTTCGTCGAGGCTCACTTACGGCTCCTGATCAATAGTGGGGACGACGGCGCCCAACTGGCGTGCTTACCGTCGCAAGTCCTAACGCCTCTATGAACCGACTTTAGTCCCAGCTTATTCCTGTTAGTTGGCTCTACTTCGCTGTGATCGGACCAACCCCGGACGGCGTCGTCGAGAACGCGGCCCCCCACGCCGAGCCCGGCCACCGCCGCCACAGAACATGGCGCACCACAGAACGCATCACCACTACACCAAAACCAACAGATTCTTTCAAAAGTTTTCACTTTCGACCTTGCCAGTGACTAGACTTGATCCTGACCCAACCCTTCTCACAAGGAGATACGATGGCGTACTTCAAAAAGTGGCTGGCAGTGCCCGCAGTAGCGGCGCTGTCATTGTCACTGCTGCCAACGGCGGCATTGAGCGTAGCCAACGCTGAGTCGACACAGGGCCGCAATGTGGCTCTGGCAAGCGCAGGTACCACCGTTTCCGCTTCCGGTCAGGAAGTTGCCGGCCAGTGGGGGCCGGATAAGGTAAACGACGGCGTAATCAACGTTGGTGCCGCCAAAGCCGATCAGTCACGTTGGTCTTCAAACACTGCCGACGACGCTCAGGTCACTTTGACCTTCTCAAAACCCACCAAGATCCACCACGTCGCGATTCACTGGGAGGTGGCTTGCGCGGCCGCCTACCACCTAGAGGTATCCACCGACGGAACTACCTTCAAACGCGCCACTGATACCATTAGGCCCACGTGTGGCACCGCCGACGGCGCCGCGCGAGACGAGCAGAAACTCACCAAAGTCAGTGCCGACGCCGCCTATAAAGCTGTCCGTATGCAGGCTGAAGACCGTACTCCCTTTGGTGGAGTTAAATACGGCGTGTCCCTATGGGAGTTTGAAGTGTGGGATGGTCCTCAAGCAAACAGTGAACCCAGCCAGCCAGCCGCCAACACTGGCCTAGGCCTGGTGCCCCTACCGGCAGAGCTAAAAGACAACTCTGCCAGCCAGGACTCTTTTGAGCTCAGCCAAGACACTAAGTTAGTCGCCCCCGGGGCAGCTAAGGACGCGGCTGAGCTATTTGCTGCCCAGGCCCGCCTATCCACCGGCTACCCGCTGCCGGTGGTTGACTCTGGCGAGGCCAGCGGCAACATTACTTTCAAAACCGGTGCGGTTGCCGGTCACAGCGGCGAAGAAGCCTATGCTTTGACCTCCACCAAGAGCGGGGTAACTATCACCGCTAACGCCGCCCACGGTTTCTTCAACGCCACCCAGACGCTGCGTCAGCTACTGCCGGGCTTCATCAACTCCAAGTACCCGGTCTATGCGGCCTGGGAGGTGCCCGCCGTCGAGATTAAAGACTCCCCGCGCTACTCCTACCGCGCCATCATGCTTGACCCGGCTCGCTCTTTCCTGACGGTAGACGAAGTCAAGCACGTGCTTGACCAGATGGCCTCGCTAAAGATGAGCTACCTGCACTTCCACCTGGCTGATGACCAGGGTTGGCGCATTGAGATCACCAATGAGGGCCGCGCTGAGGGCGACACCATTGACTACACCCGTCTAACCGGCGTTTCTGGCCGCACCGCCATGAACATGCACGACAAGGCCAAGTCCAATGAGGTGGGCCGCACCGGCTACTACACCCAGGCACAGTACAAGGAAATTGTGGCCTACGCCGCCGCCCGCCACATCACACTGGTGCCCGAAATTGACCTGCCTGGTCACACCAACGCCGCCCTGCACGCAATCCCGCAGCTGAACACGGCTGGCTCCTCCCACCAGGCCACCACCGCTGAGCCTACCGCCCCCGCTAACGGCACCGGCGCGGTTGGCTACTCCTACCTGGACCCCAACTCTGAAGTGTCCTTTACCTTCGTAAAGCACGTATTGGGCCAGTTGGCGGCCATCACCCCCGGCGCCTACCTGCACGTGGGTGGCGACGAGCCGCACTCGATGACCTCGCGTTACGGCACTGCGGTTTACAACAAGTTCCTTAACCGGGTTGGCACTATTGTGCGTGACCTGGGCAAGCACCCCATTGGTTGGAATGAGTACGCCGGCACTGACCTGAAATCGGGCGACGCCGTGCAGTACTGGGTGGGTAACTCCGCCTCCACTAAGGATGCAGCCCTAAACAAGGGCGCCAAGATCGTGATGAGTCGCGGCGCTTCGTCCTACATTGACCAGAAGTACAACCCCAAGACCCCTATCGGTTTGAACTGGGCTTGCGCCGGGGTTTGTGACGCCCCGCAGTACTACAACTGGGACCCCAAGACGGTTATCTCCGGCTTGAGTGACGAGCACATTTTGGGCCCTGAAGCGCCGCTTTGGTCTGAAACCGTGCGCGGCAGCACTGAGGTGGACCTGCTGGCTTGGCCGCGCGGCGCCTCCCACGCCGAGATTGGCTGGACTCCGCAGGCTAAGCGCAACGTCACTGACTTCACCCAGCGTCTAGGGATTGTGGGCACCCACTGGAATGTGGCTGGCCAGAACTTCTATGACACCTCACTGGTTAAGTGGAATTGGGAGCTGGCCGGTAACCCCGGCACTAGCGCCCCCACTAACACTTCCGTCACCTTCCCGCTGGGTTACCTCTCGGCCCCCGGCACGAAGGTCGCGGGTAACGCTATTAGCCCCGACAGCACCAATGACGACGACGGCGTATCTAACTCGGCCCTGCCCGCTGGCACCACCATCAGCGTGGACTGGGGTGACGGTTCGAGCGAAACCACGGCCGCCGTCGTCGCTGACACCCCGCGCGACGCCTACCACTCAGCGGGGGTTTACCGCCTGCTAGGTGAGCACAAGTACGCCACTGCCGGCGACTATGTGGCCACGTTAAAGATTGGTGGCGAAGAGGTTAACTACGCCGCTATTCACGTTGCCGACGACGCCGCAGCCCCGCAGCTGCCCGCCGCCTGGGATGCCTCGGTTAGCCCCAAGGTGACTATCGAAAAGACCACGCTAACCGTGGGCGAGCGCATCCACATTGAGGCTTCGGGCTTCCAGCCTGGCCAGCTGATCGCCATCAAGATTGGTGACGCTTTTGTGGGTAACATTCGCGCTGGCGAGGACGGCACCCGCGTGCAGGATCTGCTAATTGACGGCTCCATGACCAACGGTGAGCACGACATGACCTTCACCCAGGGCGAGCGGGTAGTGACCATTAAGGTCACCATCTCGGGCGGCACTGTGCCGCTGCCGCACCGCGTCGCCACGGGCAAGGTGAAGCCCGTCTGGGTTGACTCCCAGGAGGAAAGCGGCGAAACCCCGCCTAACGGCCCGGTTACGGCTGCTTTCGACGGCGACCCCAACACCTTCTGGCACACCCGCTGGAGCGAGGGTAACGATGGCTTCCCCCACGGCGTGATCATGAAGATTGAGGCCCCTGCCGGCCAGGCCTGTAAGTTTGCTGGCTTGGAGTACACCGGCCGTAAGGGCAACGCTAACTCGCGCGCCAAGGACTACCGTCTGTACGTCTCTGCCACCGGCAACAAGGATGACTGGACGCTGGTTGGCCAAGGTACCTTCAAGTCTTCTGACGCACCCCAGACTGTGCTGCCCACGGTGGCCAGTGTTCCTAACGGTTGCTTTGTCTACTTTGAGCAGCTAAGCAGCCAAAACGGGGACAACTATGGTGGTGCGGCTGAGATTGCGTTGGGGGCTACTTTCGCGGCTGAGTCTGCTTCGCCCAGCCCGGCCCCGACGGCTTCCCCGGCTCCGACGGCGACGGCGTCACCCACGGCCCCTACGGCGTCGCCCACGGCCCAGCCCACCGCTGAGCCCACCCAGGCTCCGACCAGCCAGCCCACCGCTGAGCCCACGGCCGAGCCTACCCAGGCTCCGACCGCTGAGCCGACCAGTGAGCCAACCCAGGCCCCGACCAGCGAGCCGACCGCCCAGCCCACTGCCGAGCCGACCCAGGCCCCCACCGCTGAGCCGACCAGCGAGCCCACCCAGGCTCCGACCGCTGAGCCCACGGCCGAGCCGACTAACCCGGCGGTTGAGCCCACTAGCCAGCCCACCCCTGCCCCCACTAGCGCGATGCCCACCGCGCCTGGTAGCGGCAAGCCCAGTGCGCTGCCTAGCGCTAAGCCCACGGTGCCCGGCCAGCCTCAGCTACAGCCCACCGCCCCGGTTGCTAACGCCACCACTCCGGTGGTTGGTAACCACACCACCGCCTCGCCGCACGGCGGCCTAGCCCACACGGGCGCGGCCACTGGCGCCTTTGCGTTGGCAGCTATCGCGATGAGCGCTGGGGGCCTAGCCCTGCGTCGTCGTCGTCAGGACTGATAGCGCCCCCATATACAGGGCTAAATACAGCTATCAACCAAGGTCAGTTGGTTCATCCTCAACTAACCACAAACTGACCTAAGGGGTGGCAGCGGATATTAACCGCAATGTCCGCTGCCACCCCTTAAACAAACCCTCCCCTCTTTAAACAAACACCCTCCCCCGGCTGCGGCCGGATCTTCGCATAGGAGCGATAATGCCCAGAAAACTGGCCAAACGTGCGGCTACGTTAGCCGCCGTCGTTGGCATGGCCCTGGCAGGAGGCGCACTACCAATCTCGGTAGCCCAAGCCGCGAGCGCGGCTCCGCCCGCCAAATACGCCACCGCCGACATCACCTTCCCCGGCAACGACGGCAAACCCCACAAAGTCACTTTCGACAAAAACTCCTTCATGGTTGATGGACAGCGTCTAAACGTGTGGTCTGGCGAGATCCACTACTGGCGCGCCCCGGATGTGAACTCTTGGCGCGACCTATTCCAAAAGATGCGCGCCAACGGTTACAACGCCGTATCCCTGTACTTCTTCTGGGGTCTACACCAATCTAAAGAAGGCGGCCCCTTCGACTTCTCCAAAGGCACCATTAAAGACCTCGACCTGCTGCTAACCATGGCTCAGGAAGAGGGCCTGTATGTCATCGCCCGCCCCGGCCCCTACGTTAACGCCGAAATTTCTATGGGTGGCCTGCCGGCCTGGATGACTAACTATTCAGGCGGCCTGCGCACCACCGACCCCAAGGTGCTGGCAGCCTCCAAAGCCTGGCTGCACGCCTTTAACCAGATTGCCTCCAAGCACCTGGTTACTAAGGGCGGCGGCTCAGTGCTGCTGTATCAGGTGGAAAACGAGCTGCTCAGCGACAACGCCGCGCGTAGCGCTTTCCTTAAGAGCCTGGTATCTCAGGTTAAATCTGACGGCATTGATGTGCCCCTATTCCACAATGACTATGGGCTCGGTGGGCGCTTTAAAAACACCAGCCTTTACGGCACGGACTTTTACGCCTACGACAAGTACCCGGTAGGTTTTAACTGCTCAGCTGGACGCAACCGGATTGATGACTCAGAAGCCACTTTCCGCAGCTACGCCCCCAACTCGCCGCATTTCATCACCGAATCTCAAGGCGGCGCCTTCACCCCTTGGGGGGCCAGCTACAACGCCTCAGACTGCTACACCTACACCGATGAAGGCTTCACCCGCCAATGGGGTGTACACAACATAGGTAACGGGGTAACCGCCTTCAACTACTACATGGCCTATGGCGGCACCAACTGGGGTTGGACTGGGGCTCCCGCCTCAGGCTTCACCTCCTACGACTATGGCGCCGGCATCACTGAAGACCGCACCTTGACCCCCAAGGCCAGCGTGCAAAAAGAAACCGGCTACTACACCAAAGCAGTACCCGAGCTAAGCGACATGAACCCGGTGCAGGCACCCAACGCCGTCGTCGAATCTGGCTCCAACGTAAAGATTTACGCCCGCCAAGCCGAAGCCGGACAGGGCTCAGTGACCGGCAACGGCGTACGCACCTACGCCATGCGCCTAGCCAACTCCAACGACACCACTGAAACCACCTTCACCACGGCGCTAAGCCTAGGCAAACCGCGCGGCGCCACCACCACAGGCTTTAGCCACGACGACCGCAACAGCGCCATCACCTACACCGGCTCCTGGAGCCAGGTAGCTGACTCGTCGGCGGCCTCAGGCACGCTCACCCGCACCAAGACTGTGGGCGACACGGCCTCCTTCACCTTCACCGGCACCGGGGTGCGGCTAATTACCGCCACCGGCACCGATCACGGCTACTTCAAGGTTTCTATTGACGGCGGCGAGGCCCAGCTGGTCACCAGCGCCCACGTAGACACTGAGCAGAACAAGCCCACCCAGCTGGAGGCTTACCGCATTGAAAACCTCAGCCCCGGCCAGCACACCATTAAGGTGGAAAATGTTGGTTTCGACGGCGCCAATGTGGTTGATATTGACGCTTTCGACGTTCTAGGTGCGACGGCGGTCCAAGCCCCCATCTACAACGACTCTGACACTTCTTTCTTCACCTTCACCGGCTCTTGGCAGTACGCCACCGGTAAGAACTGGACTCAGGGTGACCACTCCGGTGACGAAACCTTCTCTAAGACTGCCGGCGACTCCTACACCTTCACCTTCACCGGCGTAGGTTTTGACATCATCGCGCCCTTCTCCTCCAACCACGGCTCGGCCACGGTAACCGTTGACGGCCAGGAAGTGGGCCAGACCAAGGAGGATGTCACCTCTGAGGCTACCCCGCAGCAAACTGTGTTTAGCTGGCGCGCTGAAAAGGGCGCCCAGGCCGCCACGCAGGGCGGCGCGCAGAGCGGCGAGGCCGCTGCGCAAAGCGGCGCGAACGGCGCGGGCACCGATAAGGCTGGCGCGAACGCCAGCCAGGCAGCCGAGCCCACCACGCACACCGTGAAGGCTGGCGCGACCGCCAACCAGACAGTCGAGCCCGCCACGCACACCGTGACGGTGACTGTGGACGGGAAAGCTTTCAGCGGCTCGCAAGACACCTTCGTATCACTAGACGCTGTCAAGGTTTACCCCAACGCCCAGGCCCTGCCCGGCGAAAACAATGACGAGGCAGACGGAACCATCTCTTGGAAGCGCATCCCGCAAAAGGAAGGCACCACCCTGGCCCTGCACGGGCGCGACGCCATCATGCTGACCGCCGATAAGCAGGTGGGCGGGCACGAGCTGTACTACACCACCAGCCAAATGTTTGGCGCTACGCTTGCCAGCGCCGGCGGATCCTTACAGTATCTAACCGGTACGCGCGGTGACAGCGGCGAAACCGTACTGCACTACACCACCCAACCCCAGGTCAGCGCCCCTGAGGGAGTTGAGCAAACCTGGGATGCAGCCACCGGCCAACTGCGCCTGAACTACACCTACACGGCCTCGCCCCAGCAAATCACCATTAAGGACGGCGACAAGGTACTCTCCCTGCGCATCATTGACCGCACCACAGCCCAAACCACTTGGCTACTTGACGGCACCCGCAACGGCAAGCTCAGCAGCGTAGCCGTTGAGGGGGTGGAACTGGCCCGCACCGCCAAGTTCACCGGCAAGGACACCTTGCAGCTAACCGGATCGGTCTCCGCTGAGTCTAATGTGCGCGTGATTGCCCCCGCCGGCATCAACCACGTGGGCTTCAACGGCGGCTCGCTCAACCCGGCTAGCTCCACTGGCAGCGCTGGCAATGCTGGCGCCGCTGCAAGTGCCGCCAAAGCCGCTACCGGCACGAACAGCGCTACCGGCACGGGCGACGTCGGCGTCTTTACTGGCAAAGTACCCGGACCTGCAGCCGTAGCCAGCCAGCAGCTAAGCTTCGTCAAAGCCACCGACTATGCCGAAGCCAAGGCCACTTATGACGACTCCAAGTGGAAGGTTGCCGCCGACACCCAGGCCGCCAACCCCCGCTTCCAAGGCCCGGGCGAATACTCCCACACCGTGCTGGACTCCAACCACTACGGCTTCTACGAAGGCTCAGTGTGGTACCGGGGTACCTTCACCGCCACCAAGGCCGACCCCTACCTGTACCTACAGGGCAACGGCGGCTCGGGCGTACCCTCGCAGGGCAAGAACCCCGCTTTCATGCAGGTGTGGGTTAACGGCGTCTACGCCGGGGCCTACGACGCCGCCGGCAACTGGGCCAAGGTGAACGTCCCCGCCGGCACCGTCAAGAGCGGCGACAAGGTCACCGTAGCTGTGCTGGTCAACAACCTCGGGCAAAACCTGGACTGGTCCGACGACGGCCTGTCCAAGCAAAACCGTGGTCTGTTTGACGTAGCCATTGAGGGCTCCACCGCCACCTGGAAGATCCACGGCGCCGACGCCGACTTTGCCGCCAAGGCAGCCACCAACCCCTCGGGCACGCTCTACAACAACGGCGGCCTGGGCGGCGAAAAAGCCGGCTTCCACATGCCCGGCTTTGACGACTCCAAGTGGGCCAAGGCCGACAACCTGCACTCGCAGGCCGGTGTCACCTGGTACCGCGCCCGCGTCAAGCTGAACCTGCCTGCCAACCAGGACACCACTTTCCGTCTGGACATCAACTCCTCGCGTTTTAGCTCCCTGGGTGACCACGCGCAGGCCACGCTTTTCGTCAACGGTTGGAACACCGGTGTCTACATTGGCGACCGGGGGCCGCAAACCTCGTTCACTATCCCCGCCGGGTTCCTCAACCCCAACGGTGAGAACGTCATTTCGATTGCGGTGGCAGCAAAGGAAGACGGCATGGGCCCAGATTCGGTGACTCTGCGCGCCGTCCACTCCACCACCAAGCCCGTGCTTGGCTCCACGCCTGCACCGACTGGCGGCCCGACGGCGCAGCCCACTGCTAGCCCGACGGCGGCGCCCACTGTGGATCCCACCGGCCAACCCACCGCAAGCCCGACGGCGGCGCCTACTACGGCGCCTACCGGCCAACCCACCGTGGCGCCCACTGGTCAGCCCACCACCTCGCCGCAGCCCACCGCAGGCCCAACTGGTGCACCTACTGCGGCGCCCACTGTGGCTCCGACGGTAAAGCCAACTGGCACGGCGTCGCCCACGGCTCAGCCGACTGCCAGCCCAACTGGTGCGCCTACGGCCAGCCCCACAGCTGACCCGACTGTGGCTCCCACGGCGTCGTCGGCCCCTGGGCAACCCACTGCAGGGCCAGGCCAACCCACTGCCAGCCCAACGGCGTCAACCCACCCCACTGCGGCCCCTGGGCAGCCTGGCAAGCCAAGCACAGCACCGGCGCCTGACGGCACCAGGGAGCCTATGGCTGGCGAGCAGTTGCCGCGTACGGGCGTGAACCTGGCGCTTGGGCTTGGGGCAGTCGCGGCAATCGCCGGCGGCCTAGTGTTGCTGCGCAGGCGACGTGACCTGTAAATGTGCAGGTGACACCCTGTGACTATGCAGGTGATGACCTGGGTGAATACACAGTTGGTGCGCCCTGTGAATACGCAGGTAACGAGCCTATGAATACGCAAGCGGCGACCCCTGTGAAGCCAGGCCCTGGACAGTGTCTGTGCTTGCAGGGCTGCATCCATGGCCAGCAAGTCTGCGCGCACAGTAGCCCTGCCTGAGAGGCAGTAAACCTGCGCCCACAGATACAGGCAAAATCGTCCCTTCCCTATAAAACCCCAGCGGAAAATCATAGGGAAGGGACGATTTTATGTGCGTTTGAGAGCGGGCTTCCACATACTGAACCCGCTTGTCCACACAGCGGCCCTTTCGGGCGAGCGTAGATCAAATTGGGGCTAGTACAGACCCAATTCTGGCGAAGGTTGAGTCAGTTCTACCGATCCACTTTTTGGAGCACCGGCCTTTTCGTGCGCCAACCACCCAGCAAAGCAGTCCAGCCACTCAACCACCCAACTACTCAGCAAACCGGCGCCCCTCTCTAGTACCTCCCGCTGGGGAAAACCAACCCCGCCACTACATCTACCTCACCCGGGGCAAGCAGACTACTCACTACACCGCCTAACCATGACAGCCAGAATGCTTGGGATGCGTAGACCAGTTAGAACACCTAAATATTTTTGGGCCACACCAGCTTCAGACAGCCCCCACGCTTCAGACAACCCCAGATAAGAACTAGCTGCAACAACTACCAAGAGATGCAGTGCGACGTCGGGAGATATTTCATGCCTACTCCGCACCTTCTCACAGATACGGAAAAATCGTCCGTTCCCTATAAAACCCCATTGAAAAATCATAGGGAACGGACGATTTTGGGTGTATTTGTGAAATTAGGTGTACGTACATTGATACCCATATCTCACATACTGACCATTTTGCCCACCCTCGAACACCACTAAGTCACCCCACCTCAGGTGGGCCAACAGCTCAAGCCCCGCGCGACGGCCAGGCACGCCAGACATGTCAGTAACTCAGACATGATCCCCAGGTGTGGAACCTTCAGAACCTCAGGTATGGAAACCTCAGGCCTAGTCCCAGACTTTGTGCACTGCGTCAGGCAACACCTCAGGCCTTGTTAGCCACTCAGGTCTGGAAGCCTCAAGCCTGGCCTCCACCTCAGACCTTGCGCGGCCACTCCAGACCCCACACAACCCCTCAAGCCTTGTGCGCAGAAATGGCAAACTGCAGCGGCAGTCGCTCGGGCTGCTCGCGCAAACGCCACATTCCGTCCGCGTGTTGCTCCATAAGCCCAGGCCAGGGGCACCAAGCGGAATAGGTGAACTCTTCGACGCCGTCGACCACTAATCCTGCATCAATCAGCGCCGTGATGATTTGCCCCAGGGAATGATTCCACTGGTGATTTGTGGTGTGGGCGATGCGAGGGGCGCCGGGAGTATCCACATAGCTTGAGTCGTCGTCCCAGGTCATGGGGGTATCAAGCTGGAAGTAGGGCTGCTCAACCTTCAGCCCATCAGACACGTCCTCGCCGATTGCCATGAACATGGGATGATCATCGCGAATGAAGAAAGTGCCCCCGGGCTTAAGCAGGGACGCAATGACGCAAGCCCATTGCACGACGTCGGGCAGCCAGCAAAGGACGCCAATGGATGTATAGACCAGGTCGAAGTAACCACTTACCGCCTGCCGCGCGTCATAGACATTGGCGTGCACGTACTCGACGTCCACCCCGGCCTTATCTGCGATGGCACGCGCGTGGGCCAGAGAAGTCTCGGACAGGTCTAGGCCCACAACTCGCGCGGCTCCACAACGGGCAAATCCAATTGTGTCCGTCCCAACGTGGCACTGCAGATGCATGACTTGCTTGCCGGCAAGGTCGCCAAAGCGCCCAATATCGAGGGCAAGCTCCGCGCTGATGGCGTCGGGGTCCGCGAGCAGACGGCGCAGGCCACAGTAGTCGCCGGCCATGTGCAGGTTCGCGCGGTCATTCCAGTTTTTCTCGTTGTCTGAAAACCAAGCGGATTGATTAGTCAATTTACTCATTGGAGATTTCCTAAGGGTATTTTTATTTCTTTGTGGCCGGCGCGCTTTCTTTGCGGCCAGGCGCGGCTACGCGCGGCCATGCTTTCTTTGCTGCCAGGCTGGCTTGGCTGGCCCGACTGTTGAGAAATTTTACTTCTAGGTTCGACGACGGCGCCCTCGCCTTTACTGGCATCATCTTTACTGCTGGTGTCGTTGCCTTCGCTAGTGCCGACGACGGCACCCTGCCTCTACTGACGGCGCCTGTACGCGGTCGGGGTCGCAAATACTGACATTTCGTCCCCTCCCTATAAAACCCCATGAAAAAATCATAGGGAGGGGACGATTTTGGGTGTATTTGTGGCACCACATGTAATTGCAGACTGATTTCCATGTGTTTGTGCCAACCAACCAGCCTCAGGGTGTGCTGCGGAGACAAAATGTTTCACGTGAAATAATGCCTACATGGCTGCACGCGACTCTTACCGAGGCCCCCAAAACCACTCCCACCGCTCCGACAGTTCCGGTTATTCAGGCCGCCAGAGCAACTCTTCCTACAGCTCAGACCACCAGGGCCGCCACTCCTCCGGTTCGAGCCGCCAGTCCTCCGGTTCATCCCGCAATTCAGGCCCGGCCCGCAGTTCCGGCAACTATTCTGGTTCATCCCGCAGCTCAGGCCAGCGCCGCTTCAATGATGAGCCACGCGAATCAACCCTCAATGAACTCACAAGCCACCTGCACGCAATTGACGGCCGCTCCTACGCCGCCTACAAGGCTATCGTTGGCCGCTACCGCTCCCCGCTGGGCTGGGTGCTCTACATTGACCACATCCAGCCAGACCCTTACGCTCCGCCCACGGCCATCCGCGTGGTACTACCCCTGGCTCTGACAGGTGCCGACGCACGCCTAACCGGGTTTACCCCACGCCTGACCGGCGCCAACGAGACCCTAACTGGCACTAACGAGCCCCTGACCGGCACCAACTCACGCCTCACCGCCTCCCCCACCCGCGCCGTCGCCCTACGCGACTACCTGGCCCGCAGCCTGCGCGAACTGCTTAAAGGCCAGGCCATCTCAATTGCCCCGGCTGGGCAGGAAATCCTGGAGCGCTCCAGCGTCAACCTGCATGAGACCTGGCAAGATGACTTCTTCACCCCGGCCTTCAATGCTCCCGGCCCCTACCTGGAGCTGCGCCTGCGCTGGTCCCTGCCCGCGTTCGGGCGCGAAATCGCTGGCCGCCAGGCTGCCCGCAACCTCAACTTGGATCTAGCCCGCGCCGTCGCCGGCCTGGACCTGCGCGAAAGCGCGTTGGGCGCAGAGGCCTGGAAGCACTGCCAGGTAGCTGAGGATCACGCGGCCCTGCAAGAGATTTTGGTAGAGCGCGGCTGGGTGGCTTTTTTGGCCGACGGCGCCAACTTGGCTCGCCGCTCAGGGGTTTCACAGCTGCCACTTGAGGGCGGTGTCCCGCTGACCGCGCCGGAAACTTTGGCTCAAACCGTGCAACTACCTCACGCCGGCCCGGTGCGCGGCACAGCTATCCCAGCTGGTGTAACCGTTATTGCCGGCGGTGGCTATCACGGCAAATCAACCCTGCTAAACGCCATTGCCCGAGGCATTTACCCGCATATCCCCGGTGATGGGCGTGAACTGGTGGCCACCGTGCCCGAGGCAATGGCCGTGCGCGCCGCCGACGGGCGTGCGGTTACCGGCGTCGACCTGCGGCCTTTCATTTCCCACCTGCCTGGGCGTGACGCAGACCCAGCCCAGTTCACCACCGCTAACGCCTCAGGCTCTACTTCGCAGGCGGCGTCGATCATGGAGTCCTTGGAGCTGTGGGCCCAGCCAGCCCAGGCCGCCCTGCTGTTGGATGAGGACACTTGCGCCACTAACCTGCTGATTCGCGATCAACGTATGCGCGCCCTGGTCAGCTCGGAGCGTGAACCTATCACCCCGCTGGTGGATCGCATCCGCGCCCTGCACCGCGAGCGCGGCATTTCCACCTTAATTGTGATGGGCGGCAGTGGCGACTATTTGGATGTGGCCGACCAGGTGCTGATCATGGACAGTTACCGTCTGGTTGATGCCACCGCGCAGGCCCGCCAGGTGTGTGATAGCCAGCCTCGGGTGGACACTAGCCTGCCTGATTTCCCGCTGCCCGCCCAGCGTCTGCCCCAGCGGCCTGAGGCTAAGCGTCGCGGCCCCAGCCGTACGCGCGCTTTGGGCACGCAGCGCCTGGTGCTGGACCGTCATGAGGTGGATGTGGCTGATGTTTCGGGCCTGGTGGATGAGGGGCAGGCGTTGGCGGTCGCGTGGGCTCTGCGCGCGTTGTTGGAGCGCCATTTTGATGGACGCACTTCGCTGCCGCAGGCACTTGCGCAGGTGGCTAAGCGGCTCGACGACGTCGGACTGGACGCCCTGGGTGAGGCTCACCCCGCGTTTTTGGTGCGTCCGCGCCTGGTGGATGTGGGGGCGGCGGTTAACCGTCTGCGTTCCCTGCAGGTAAACCCCGGCGCCTAGCGAGCCCGGCACCTAGCGGGCGCCCCTGGCCTGCGCTCACGGCCCCGGCACCTAGCGGGCGCCCCTGGCCTGCGCTCACGCCTAGCGGGCCGGGCGGCAAATACGGCCGGGCGGCACGCACGGCCACGCGACCAAGCACCGGCTATCAGGCGCTTCCCCTACGCGCGCAGGGGCGACCAGCCCACTGCTGTCTCTAGCAGAACCAGCCGCAGCTTCCCCCTACGCGCGCAGAGGGCGACGCACGGTCGGTCCGGTTTTTGGCTGGGAGAGGCGACTTCCCCTACGCACGTAGGGGGCGACTCCTCCTTAGGTACTAGTTAGCCCAGGGCTGAAGTTCGCTCGCATGGGCGATTAGTTTGCGCTCGCAGTCGCCTAGTTTTAATTGCATGAACACCAAAGAGTTAAGCGTCACCGATGCGGTTAAAACTTTTTCCTCCGAGATGGGCACCCCAGTGCGGGCGCTTAACTCGGTGAACCTAACTATCCCCACCGGCAGCCACGTGGCCATCATGGGGCCTTCGGGCTCAGGTAAGTCCACGCTGCTGCACTGCATGTCGGGCATTTTGCCGCTGGATGCGGGCACGGTCATGTTCGCCGGCACCAACCTGGCGGCTTTGCGCGAAAAGCAACGCTCGAAGATACGGCGTGAACATATGGGTTTTGTGTTCCAGGACGGCGCGCTACTGCCGGAGCTGACCAATGAGGAGAACGTGGCTATGCCGCTGCTGTTGGCGGGCATGAGCCTACCTTCGGCCCTGCCGCACGCCCGCGAGTGGCTGGTGCGTTTAGGGCTGGCAGATGCGGCTCGACGTCGCCCCGGACAGATTTCGGGTGGCCAAGCCCAGCGAGTGGCGATTGCCCGCGCCATGGTGGCCAGCCCCGCCGTCGTCTTTGCGGATGAGCCCACCGGCGCCTTGGACCAAAACACGGGCGCGCAGGTGATGCAGCTGCTGACTCAGGCGTGCACTTCTACCGGCGCCACTTTGGTGCTGGTTACTCACGACGACGCCATTGCGGCTTGGTGTCCACGGCTGGTGACCATGTGTGACGGCAACATCGTCGCTGACCAGATGCGGGTGGCAAAATGAGCGCCGCAGTTTCAACCAACACTTCTTCAACCAACACTTCAGGCACCCTCGCTTCTGCGGCCAGCGCACCGGGTGCGGGCCAGCCAAGCGGTCAGCGCAGCGCCCAGCCCACCAACCAAGGCCAAGCCCAGCCCACCAACCAAGGCCAAGCCCAGCCCACCGCGCGTCCGTCCACTGCGGCCACTGCGGCTTCTGCGGCCAGCACCCGCCGCGTCACTTTGGCGCCTGCGAATGTGCTTTCCTCACCAACCACGGTGGTGGCCCGCACTTTATGGCGTGGGCGCGACAAGACCACAGCAGCCCTGTCGGTTATCAGTCAGGGCGCGGCCACATACTTTTTGCTGACTGTGACCGGTGGGCTTCATGCTTTTGCTAAGCGCTATGAGCTTTCCCAGTCTTGGTCCAAGCTTCACCCGGGCCAAGCGCCAACTTTAGAGACCATGTATTACAGCTACGCGTCCACCTACCTGATTTTGGCGGTGATCGCCACGGTGATGATGGTGATTCCGCTGTTGTCGCTGGCTGGGGCGGCGGCCCGGTTAGGTTTGAGTCGGCGTGAGCGTGATTTGGCGCGGCTGCGTCTGCTGGGCGCTACCGGCGGGCAGGTGCGTGGCGGCACGCTACTGGTACAGTGCGCCTATGCGATGATCGGCGCCCTGATGGGGGCGGTGGGGTATGTGGCCACGCTGCCGGCTTGGGGTTCACTGCGCTTCACGGGCCACTCCCTGGGTGTGGGTAACATGTGGCTGGGTTTGCCGCTGCTGCTTTTGGCTTTAGCTGTGGTGGTGACACTGGCTGGGGTTAGCGCGGCGACGGCGTTGCAGCGGGTGGCGGTGACGCCGCTGGGTGTTTCGCGTCAGGCGCTGCCGGCTAAGGTGCACTGGATTCGGGCTGTGGCCCTGGTGGCCGTGCTGATGGTGTGGATGGTTTTGGGTACTTCACTGATGAGCGGCGGCACGGCGGTGGCGCTTACTGTCACGATGATTTTCTTCGCGGTTGGCGGTTTTATGATCAATCTGGTGGGGCCGCTACTAATGTGGGTGCTGGGCGCGATTATGCACAAGTTTGCGCGCCGACCTGCCATGCTGCTGGCTTCGCGACGCATCATGAATGACCCCAAGAGCTTGTGGCGCTGCCTGGGTGGCGTGGCTTTGGTGAGTTTTGTGGTGGCCGTGGTGCAGTTGGGGGCCTCTGTTTCGGCTGGCTCTGACGATGCGATGGCCCGGATTTTTGCCCACGACATGCTGCAGGGCCTGTTCATCACCTTGGGGATTGTGTATGCACTGGCGGCGGTTTCTACCGCGATCGGCCAGGGGGTGCGGGTGCTAGATCAGGCTGGTGAGCTGCGTTCGCTTATGCGTGCGGGGGCTCCGTTACAGTTGTTGACGACGGCGCGCCGCTTGGAAACTATCATTCCAGCTGTGTTTGCGGCTTCTGGGGCTGCAGTGATTGGCCTGGCTTTCACCGCGCCGGTGTTGGGTGGCGGTATGTTCCAGAGCCCAGGAGCTTTGCTGATGCTTGGCAGCCTGGTGGGAGGCACTTTGCTGGTGATTTTGGCTAGTGAAACTTGTGGCCCGATCACCAAGCAGGTGCTGCGCGAGCAGACCCGCCAAGAGTAAAGCTGGCTTTAGCTGCTGCCGCAGCTGCACTAAAACCAAGCTGTCCCGCCAAGAGTAAGGCCCACCCAGCGACACAAAAACCTAACGAGCCTTGTTGCGCCGCCCCGTTTGGGGCGGCGCAACACTTGTATAAGGTAAACCTTTTATGTAGCCGCTAGCGGTCATAGAATTTCTGCGCGTGAGCACCCACTGCCAGCAAGCTAATGCACTCCCCTGCCAGTCAGGTCAGCCGGGCCAAGCCGCCCAGCCGGGCCAGACAGCCCAACCGCACGGCGCCTCCAACTCCAAGTCTCACAGTCATTCCCATGGCCATGACCACTCCCACGCCGCTTCTTCACGCAAGCGCCTGATTGGCGCGCTGGCGGTCACCGCCCTAGTGTTTGTTGGCGAGCTGATTGCCGCCTATATTTCTGGCTCCCTGTCGCTGGCCGCCGACGCCGGACACATGGCGGTGGACAGCTCTGGCTTGGTCATTGCCCTGCTGGCGGCCCACCTGAGCCTGCGTCCACGCGACAACGCCTACACCTGGGGTTGGGCCCGTTCAGAGGTGATTGCCGCCGCCCTGCAGGCGGGCATGTTGCTGGCTATCTGCCTGATCGTGGCTTATGAGGCCGTTGAGCGACTGTGGGAAAACCAATCCCTGCAACCTATGCCCATGCTGGTTATGGGCATTGTTGGTTTGCTGGCTAACCTGCTTAGCCTGGCTATTTTGGCTGGTGGGCGCGGCGCTAACCTCAACATGCGTGCCGCCTTCTTGGAGGTAGCCAATGACGCCCTGGGGTCGGTGGCGGTTATTGTGGCGGCTCTGATTGCGCTAGCAACGGGTTGGGGTAGGGCCGACGCCGTCGCCTCCTTGCTCATTGCCGCCCTGATGGCTCCACGCGCCCTGCACCTGTTGCAGCGTTCGACGGCGATCCTGATGGAGGCCACCCCCAGCGAGCTTAATTTGGATGAACTACGCCAACACATGTGTTGTTTGCCCGGCGTTGTAAACGTGCACGACCTGCATGTTTCCAGCGTCTCTTCGGGGCTGGTGGTGCTCACCGCGCATGTGCAGGTGGATGGGCAGGTCACCGCCGCTGAGCGCGACCTGATTGTGCATGACCTGTCTGAATGCGCCGCCCACCATTTCCCGGTGGAAATTGATCACGCCACCTTCCAGCTTGAAACCGCCCGCCACGCCGGCCACGAGCACCTAGAGCACTGACGCCGCCCAGCCTCCGCAGCACGCAGTAGCGCACAGCCGAGCGCGCGGCACGATGTTTAGCCCTTGGCGGCTAACACTTCTGGCGACTGGGCCTGGAAGAAACTGCTTTTATCTGCATCGACTGTCTTGAGCGCCAAGATCTGGTACTTCTCGTCAGGCCGCTCCACCGCACCGCGCAGCACCTTCCAGGACAGGTTCACGGTTATGGCTTTGCCTGCCGGCAGGTCAGCGGTGAGCGCCAAAATGGAGTCGTGCCCCTCTTGGCGCACAAATTTCATGCCAGCATCTTTCGCAACGTCAGCCTGGGGCGACGGCGCAGCTGCGGCTGAGGCGCCGGGCTGGGCTGGGGTAATGGGCTGAGCCGAGACACCGGGCTGAGCCGAGGCGCTACTTACTCCGCGCGCAGGCGCCACCTCAGCCTTAAAATAGTATTCTTTAGCAATATTTTTATTGCTTAACGACTGTCCTAAATTGGTTAAGCGCCTGCTGCGTACAATAAACTCAGTTCCCGCTTTCCAGGAGGTATTACCATCGTTAATAATGGTTAGCGCCTTGGGCATATTGGTGAACTTAGCTGATCGCCCGCGTTCCTTGGGCACAACCACGCTCGTATCCGCGCTGATCAGCCGCAAGCTCACTGAGGCTTCACCGAATGTGCCTATAAGGCTGGCTGAAGGCGGGCATTTGGCGCATTGGGACACGACCCCTTCGGCTAGCAGCGCTTCCACGCTCGCCGCATTAGCCCCACCCACACTCGCCGCGTTAGCCCCGCGCGCATTAACCGTATTAGCCCCGCCGGCACTTAGGGCCTCACTGTTGCCGGGCAGTGCGCCTTGATTTGCGGCGCCATGATTTGCACCGCTTTGAGCTGCGGCAGTTGGGTTGGCGACGCCGTCGACAATTTTCGCGGCCGTCTCAAGCTCACCAGCCCCAAGTTCTCCGTCCCCAATACCGCCATGGCCCAGTTGCCCATGTCCAAGTTCCCCATGTCCGCGCCCCTGCACCAGGCCCACCAGCACCCGGCTCGCCGACAAAAACTGGTCACCGTCTAGCTTCGCAGCTCCGGTCACTTTTCCAGCAACTTTTCCGGCCCCGCCGCCAACAGCCCCTGCTGCATCACCAACCGCGCCCACAGCATCGGCAGCCAGGCCAGCTCCAGCCTCACCAAGCGCGCCAACCGTCGACCCTACGGCGTCACCCACAGCACCAACCGCGCCAGTTACGCCACCGCCCGCAGCCCCTACGCCGTCACCCACAGCAACCGCATTGCTAACCGAGCCCAAAGCTGCCCCCAGCGGAAGCGAGCTGGCCCCCTGCACCCCACTTACGCCGTCGCCGTGGCGAGAAATCCGGTAAATACCCCCAATAGTGCCCTGCCACCACACTCCATGCTTATCAATAACCCCCACCATCTGGGAGGGGTCGCCGCCAGCCAGAAGGTTAGCCAGGCGCGGCAAACGCTGCCGATGCACCACGCGCCCACTATCCATATCGATCGCGCAGGCATAAACCACCGGCCCAGTCAACAGCCCCGCCGGCCCACGCGGGCGTTCACAGGTGTAAATGAGGTTATCAGCGGTAGACAAGCGCGGCACTGCCGCCGAGTAAATCCCGTTATTACGCCATTTCAAGGTGATGCCCGAGGCGTCGTCATTAACATCCCAGCGTTCCATACCCGGCGCCACCTGGGCGCGGTAAGCGGGCTTAGTGTCGGGGTACTGCGCATAGGGGTAGCCAAAAGTGCAGGCCCCCACTATCGAGTTTTGCACCCCAATCATGGAATTTTCCGTGCCCGAAGCGCCCGGGGTAAACAGCGGCCCCTCCCCCACTGCGCTGCCGTCGGCGCTGCGGTACACAATAAGTTTTTCTTGCCGATCCGCGTTATCCGAAAGCATCACATAGTCCGAGCCGTTAGGCCCAAAGAAAGTTGCGGTAGCCCCGGAGCCGTGCGAAAGCTGCCCCGGCTTTTGCTTAGTACCCCGGTCATAGCTGTGGCTCCAAATTATGCGCGGCTTGGAGGTGGAGGCGTCGGCGCCCAGCATGTAGATGCCGTAGCTGGTAATGACGCTTACCCCCTGCGGACATGCAGAAATGGAGTTGTCGATGCGCTCTGTGGATGAGTATTGCTGCAGTTTAGTCAGGCGCACCACGTTGCGTTTAGGGTCAATTAGGCCGACGACGCCGCGCTCTGAAGCCACCCAGATGCGTCCGTGCCAGTCGGGTACGATCCCCACCACGTGATCTTTGGGTTCAAGTTTCATGGCGTCGGTTAGGTCAATGCGCCGCGACACCCACACTTTCATGCCGTCTTGGCTGTGGGAAATCCAGGTCAGGGCGTTGGTGCCGTCAACCATCACCAGGTTAGAGTCGGCGTCCAGATAGGCATACACCCCACCCAGTAGCGCCCCGGTGGGGATTTCCATGGCTCCTAGCTGGGCGCCGCTGGCTGGTTCAATAATGGCTAGCTTGGGTTTGCGCACTTTGGCGTCAGAACCCAAAAACTGCGTCATTAGGGCCTGAATGTAGCCGTCTTGGCCAGCCAAAATAGTGGGGCAGGCAGCCCAGTGATTAGTGAAGGTGACTTTCCAGGTTCCACCAACGCCCGGATCGCCTGGGCCAGCAAATGGGGTGGCGTCCGAAGATTGGGCGTCACCGTGCATGGTGGCCAGACTGTTAATCCCTAGATAGGGATTTTGTTGGGCGTTGTAGCTAACCGGCATGAGTCAAATCCTAAAACTGGCCCTGCCTGCCCCTAAAATCTGGGCGCTCTAAAACGTGTTCTAAAACGTGCTTTAAAGCACTCTGCTTAGAACACTCCGTTTAGAACACGCCGTCGCGGTTTTGCAGGTTAACCTGCGGCGAGCCCACCCTGCCGCGCCAGAACTGGATGTCGTCGCCGACGACGGTGCCCAGGTGCGGGGTGTTACCTTCCGAACCAGCGGTGAGGTAGTTACCGGTTTCGTGGGACCAGATCCACTCGCCCGGCTCCAGGTCCTTGAACACACCGTTGAGGCCCTTAGCCCAACCGGTGTACTTCAGGGTGGCGCCAGCCAGGGCTTCGGTAGAGCCATTAGCCAGCTTGGCGGTGTTCCAACGCTTTACGCGAGCCTGGTAAGCAGCCCAGTAGCAGGCGCGGATGTCATCCTCATTAGTCCAGCGCGGATCCTGGGCCTTAGCGAAAGCCACCACGTCATCCCACTGCGGGGGCACAAAGCCAAGCACGCGGGCGCCCAGAGCCACGTAAATACGCTTACCAATGGTAGTTAGACCACTACGCAGCTGATAGTTGGCAGCCTCCGCAATAGCGTTGGGAGCCAGGTCGCGGTTGTAGTGCAGGATGATGTCATAGTGGGTGCCGTGCGAGTCAGTGGCGCAGGTGAAGTCATTTTCACCGCTAATACCCGGGATACGCTTACCGGTGCCAACGTTATAGAAGGTTCCGTACGAGGTAGAGATGTTTAGATCCCGACGACGCGCGCAACTGTTGACATAGTCTGCGGTGGCGGCAGCCGGCTGCCAGGGGTCCTTAACATGGACTTTAATAATGTTACCTACCGTGCTACCCGCCAGAGTGTTGTTCATAGCCGGTGAGGTAGCTACGTTCATAACCCCAAACTCAAAGTTCAGCGGGTACTTGCTGAACTGGAAAGTCTTGGAGCCCTTGTTACGCAGCTTGAAGAAGGAGGGGTTAGCTAGCTCACCAGCAATGCTACCGGGGGCTGCCATCCAGCCTTCCAACACAGCGCCAGCCATAGCGTTCTGACCCGGGTACTTGGCAGGGTTAGCTTTGTAGGCAGTAAAAATCTTTTCAATGTCATCGGCAACCTCACTGCTGATGCAGCTAGACATGCTGGCCGCCAATGCGGGTGCAGTTACGGTCACTGCAGGCACAGCCCAAGCTGCACCTTTCATTAAGGTGCGGCGGGAAGTGCGCGCACCGCTAAGCGAGGAGGGGACAGACATATTCAATTCTCCTGAAAACCACTGGGAACGAGGGATAGGAAGCAACCCCTCTGGGCAAAACGACAGCATGGGGATGCTGCCCTAACTTCATTCTAGAGGTATAAGAGCTTTACCCAACATCTATAGACACTGAGTTTCTCCTCATATGTGCTGTGCGGCTGCGCGTTTGGGCTAAGTTGCTGCGAATTGGACAGGTGCCACTGCAAGCTGCGCAATTCAAAGCAACGTGGGCCGGCCCGAAAAGGGCCGGCCCACACTAGGCTGCAACTGGCTAGTTTTTAAGCCAGGAAATGCTTGTATGCGGGCGAATCAGTAACTTCGTGCCACTCATAGCCCAGGTCTTGCACATGCTGTGCAAACAACTCGTCGCCAGCCACGTTCTCAAATGCCACCAGTACACGCCCATAGTCAGTGCCGTAAGAGCGGTAATGGAACAAAGTGATATTCCAGCGCGTCCCCAGCTGCACTAGGAAATCGCGTAGCGCCCCCGGGGCCTCAGGGAATTCAAAAGCAAACACCGATTCACGCAGTTCACGCTGCGGACGGCCACCCACCATGTAGCGCACATGCTGCTTAGCTACTTCATCCTCAGTTAGGTCAACCACCTCATAACCGCCCCCACGCAGCAGCTTAAGGATCTGCCCACGTTCGGCGTCGCCCCCGCTAAGCGCCAAACCCACAAAAATATGGGCCTTTTCCCCGGCCACGCGGTAGTTAAACTCAGTAACCGCCCGATCCCCAATCAGCTTGCAAAAACGCAGGTATTCGCCCTGACGTTCAGGGATAGTCACCCCCAGCAGAGCTTCGCGGCGTTCACCCAGCTCAGCTCGTTCAGAAATGTAACGCAGCGAGTGGAAGTTCAAGTTAGCACCCGACAAGATACAGGCCAGGCGGGCATCTTCGGGCAGCTCATGGCTGGCGGCATAAGCCTTAAGCCCCGCCAAAGCCACCGCCCCAGCCGGTTCAGCTACCGCGCGCACATCCTCAAACAGATCCTTAACCGCAGCGCTAATCTCATCGGAGCTAACAATCACCAAATCATCCAGGTAGCGGCTACACAGGCGGAAAGTTTCATCCCCTATGCGCTTAACGGCCACACCCTCGGCATAGGCACTAATGCGCTCCAAAGTGACCGGCTGACCAGCCTTAATAGCGGCGCCCAGACAACTAGAATCCTCAGGCTCTACCGCAATCACTTTCACCTGCGGCATCAGCTGCTTAATCACCACCGCAATGCCAGCTGCCAAACCGCCACCGCCCACGGGCACAAACACGTGAGTAAGGGCCGCATCCTGCTGAATCAGCTCCAAGCCAATAGTGCCCTGGCCAGCAATCACCCAGCGGTCATCGAAAGGCGCAATATACTCAAGCCCCTCAGCTTCAGCCAGGTGACGGGCGTGCGCGGCGGCGTCGTCGAAAGTACGGCCATGCAAAATTACCTGGCCGCCCAAGGCGCGCACCGCGTTTACCTTAATCACCGGGGTAATCACTGGCATCACAATAGAAGCCGTAATCCCCATAGTACGTGCAGACAGCGCCACCCCCTGGGCGTGGTTACCAGCCGAGGCCGTGACCACTCCACGGGCGCGGGCAGCGGCGTCGAGCTGACGCATACGTGCATACGCGCCACGGATCTTAAAAGAGTGCACCTGCTGGCGGTCTTCACGTTTAACCAGCACTGGGTGCCCTACCCGCGCACTAATGGCAGGCATCGGCTCCAGCGGCGTGTGCTCGGCTACCTCATACACTGGCGCACGTAGCACCGCCCGCAGGTAGTCACCACCGTTCCACAAGCTCTGCTCGTCTTGGCCCATTTCCCCATCTCTCGACGTCGCCGCCACCGCAAGTAGCGGGGCGCTTGTTTGCGCCAAACAGCTAACCGTGGCGCATGGACAGCTACTGTTATAGCCCTAATTTGGCTCGGTCACGCACAGCGCCCAGGTCTGCGCTGGTGGCCAGCATGGCGTAGGCACGCAGGGCCGCCGACACGTGGCGAGCACGCTGGTGGTGCGGGGTCCAGGCGGCAGTGCCGCGAGCTTCCTCCTGGGCGCGACGCTGGGAGATTTCTGCCTCGCTTAGATCTACGCGGATAGAGCGGGCAGGAATATCAATCTCAATCACGTCACCGCTGCGCACCAGACCAATCAGGCCGCCGGCAGCCGCCTCAGGCGAGACGTGCCCAATGCTCAGGCCGCTGGTGCCGCCGGAGAAACGCCCGTCAGTTAGTAGCGCGCATTCCTTACCCAGGTGCATAGATTTGATGTAGGTGGTGGGGTAGAGCATTTCCTGCATACCCGGGCCGCCGCGAGGTCCCTCATGGGAAATAATGACGACGTCGCCGCTTTTAACTTTGCCTCCCAGGATGCCTTCGACGGCGTCCTCCTGGCTTTCAAACACCACTGCTGGGCCGGTGAAGGTCAAGATGGAGGCGTCCACACCAGCGGTTTTAACGATGCAACCCTTTTCAGCGATATTGCCGAACAGTACCGCCAGGCCGCCGTCACGAGAATAGGCGTGTTCTAGGTCGCGGATGCAGCCGCCAGCGCGGTCAGTGTCTAGCTCGCTGAAGCGGTTAGCTTGGGAGAACATTTGGGTGGTGCGCTCGCCGCCGGGGGCGGCTAGGTATCGTTCACGTACCTGTTCGCTGGGGTGGCGCATAATGTCGTAGGTTTCCAGCTGCTGACCCAAGGTGGTGTCCAGCACGGTAGTGGTGTCAGTGTGTAGCAGCCCGGCTCGGTCTAGCTCCCCTAGGATGCCCATAATGCCACCGGCGCGGTGTACATCTTCCATGTGGTACAGGTTGGTGGAAGGAGCCACCTTGCACAGGTGGGGCACCTGGCGCGAGAGGCGGTCAATATCTGCCATGTGGAAGTCCACCTCGCCCTCCTGGGCGGCAGCTAGCAGGTGCAGCACGGTGTTGGTGGAGCCACCCATGGCAATGTCTAGGCTCATGGCGTTTTCAAAAGCAGCCTTGGTGGCAATGGCGCGTGGGGCCAGGTTGGCCTGGTCCTGCTCATAGTAGGCCTTGGTGATCTTCACGATCTGGCGACCGGCCTGCTCAAATAGGGCTTTACGGTCGGCGTGGGTGGCCAACAGGGAGCCGTTGGTGGGTAGCGACAAGCCCAGCGCCTCGGTCAGGCAGTTCATGGAGTTAGCGGTGAACATGCCCGAGCAGGAACCGCAGGTGGGGCAGGCAGTGCGTTCAATGGCGCTAATGGTTTCGTCCGAAACGGTAGGGTCGGCGGCGTCCATCATGGCGTCAATCAGATCCAGTTTGCGGATCTGGCCGTCAATGTAGCTTTTACCTGACTCCATAGGCCCACCAGAGACGAAAATGGTGGGAATGTTTAGGCGCAGTGAAGCCATCAACATGCCAGGGGTGATCTTGTCACAGTTAGAGATACACACCAGGGCGTCAGCGCAGTGAGCGCGCACCATGTATTCCACACTGTCAGCGATCAATTCACGGCTGGGCAGCGAGTAGAGCATACCCTCATGGCCCATGGCGATACCGTCATCAATGGCAATGGTGTTGAATTCCTTGGCGATACCGCCAGCTGCCTCAATCTGCTCAGCCACGATTTTGCCGACGTCGCGCAGCCCCACGTGTCCAGGCACGAACTGGGTGAAGGAGTTGGCGATGGCGATAATGGGCTTGCCGAAGTCAGAGTCTTTGACCCCGGTGGCGCGCCAAAGCGCGCGAGCACCGGCCATATTGCGGCCCATAGTGGATGTGGCACTGCGGTAGATCATCTAATTCCTCGCTCAGGCGTGTGGCGCACGCCTTTGCACGGTGCAGAGCAGCCCACACACTATCTAGGTCCTAGTCTCCCACGGCCAGGGCGTGAGTCAAAAACTATTAGTTGCGCTCGAGGCGATTTAACGCACTACTTCTTGCAGCATGTCCAAGTTCTGACCGTTTTGGGAGACGTACTCAGAAACCGTGTCAGAGTTGAAAGCCCGGCATACCTCTGTGAGCTTGTTGCGGTCCAGGTTAACGATCGACTGGCCGTCAGCGCTTGTGCCCGTACCGGTTACCGGCGCCTGGAAGAAGTGCACGTCGGCTGGGCGAATTGAGCTAGCTGAGCGTCCCAGCGAAATCATCTCGCTGGTAGTTAGGCCTTCATCCACCGCCAGGTTCTTGGTAACCACATTCACGAAAGACACCAGCTTGCCCGGGTCAGTGAGCGTGTCGCGGTTTACTAGCGCCTTCAAAATTGCGCGCATCCAGGCCTGCTGACGCTGAATACGGTCAAAGTCGCCGCGCGCCACAGTGTAGCGTTCCTGCACGAAAATACGTGCCTGCTTACCGTTTAGGTGTTGCGGCCCGGCCGGCAATACATTTGCTGAGTTTGCCGCATTTTGCTTACCTGTTAAGTCCAAAGGTTGAGACAGTGTCAAGTCAACCCCGCCTAACTCATCGGTAAGCGCCTCGAAGCTAGAAAAGTCAGCTAATACAAAGTGGTCAATACGAATTTGCGTCAGCTTTTCTACGGTTTGAATTAACAGCTTAGGTCCGCCCCATGAGAAAGCTGCGTTAATTTTTGCGTAAGAAGCATGTCCGACGACGTCGTTAGCGGGAATCTCCACCCACGAGTCACGCGGGATAGACATGACATTGGCGCTCTTACGGTCACCCGATAGCTGCACCAACATGATGGCGTCAGTACGCTGGGCCCCCACCTTCCAGTCTGAGGGGTTACCGGCACTAATACGCGAGTCTGAACCCAGCAGCAGGAAGGTAACCGGCTTGCCTTTAGTGGTTTGAGCAGCGGCCGGGCGCGTGGATTCTTCAGGGAAAACGTTACTAATCGTTTCAGGACGACCCAAAGAGAAGAAAAGCCAAGCCAGGGCACCAGACAAAATCAGCGCGAAAATAGCGAAAACGCCAATAAAGGCGGTGACCACCTTGTGGCGGCCAAACCAGCCTAGTAGGCCCTTGCGGCGACGTCGGGAAGAAGAGTGGTGCCGACTTGAAGAATGATGACGCGAAGAGCCTGAGCGAGACGAACCCGAACGAGATGAGCCTGAACGTGAAGCAGAACCAGCCCCACTGCCGGCAGCGCCACTACGGGCGGAACTAGAGCGGCGGCGTCGACTAGAAGAGCTAGAAGAATGGTGAGAGTGGTGACGGCTAGAAGAATGATGCGAAGAATGGTGACCAGAGCCGTGGGCAGTCTCGCTGACAGCCGTGTAATCTACCGGGTCAGAGTTATCAAACAGCGGCTTATCCGATTCCAACTTTGATTCAAAGGCATCCAACCCTGGATCCCTAGAATCGGAGTTAGCAACGTTTTTATCAGTCATTAATTCTCCGATTTTGGGCACACGCTAAACGATATGGGGACACGATTTAGCGCAGATCGATACTAGCTTCGTTTCACGGTATCATTAGTGAAGTAGAAGTAACAATGAAACGCGGGAGTATCGGTTGCGAATTCACACTTTCGGCCTCGACTTTGAACTGGATCTAACCAGCCTAGACGCGGGCCTAGCGGCGCACCTAGCCGAGCTTTGGCGTCATAGCGAGGTAAAACCTGACACTGACCAGGAGCCGTCTGATAACCCGATCCGTTTGCAGGTAGTGCCAGAGGATGACACCACATCCCCGGTACCTGAAGGCTGGGACCGTTTCGGGATTCCTACTGAGCCGCGTCAGGCCAGCTACGCCTTCTCCCAAGCCATCACCCATATCGCTATCCAGGCCCAGGCCGGCAACCTACTTATGCTGCACGCAGCGGGGCTGCAGGTGCCTGGAAGTAGGGATGTAATCGGCATCGCTGCGCCGTCAGGAACCGGTAAATCCACTTTTACTAGCCGCCTAGCTGGCCAGTTCAACTACGTAACCGACGAGTGTTTGGGTTTTGACCCCGAAACCCTAAAGGTTTACCCCTACCCCAAGCCTATTTCCCTGGTGGACCCCCAAGAGCCCACCGTTAAGGGTGACCACGCCCCGGCTGAGCTGGGTATCACCCCTGCCACTGAGCTAACTTTTGCCGGTGAACCGCTGCGCATGGCTGCGCTACTAATCGCTGAGCGAGTCAGCCAAGGCAACAAGCTAGAGCCGCTAACCTTAGCTGAGGCACTAACTAAGTTCATTGCCCAGACTTCTTCCTTCTATCTGCTGCCTAACCCGCTGCTGGCCCTGGCGCGCGCTTTAACCCTGGCCGGTGGTCCCTGGCAGCTAAGCTTTAGTGACCAGGCCCAGTGCGGCGAGCTATTCAAGCAGCTCCTGGAGCACCCCGCAGATCCGCCCAGCTATCAGCATATTCCTGGCACTGGTGACGTAAACCTAAAGCTGACTAGCTCTTCCATGGGCACCTCCCTGGGTGACTCTGACCGTTTGGTGCGCGCCCCCTTCACTGACGCTATCTACTCTGAATGGCAAACGGTGGTACTGGTGGGCACGGTTCCGGTACTTCTCGACGGCGCCGGTGCGGCCGCTTGGATGGCCTGCCCCATTCCGCACACTTTGGCAGAAATCCACGCCGACGTCGTCGCCGCCCTGGGCGAGCACCGCAAATCTTGGAACCTAGTGGATGAAACCGTGGACACCCTGCTGGCTGCCGGTTTGCTGCAGGTAGTGGAGTAACGCGCTTGAGCGAGAGCTGGCTGATTGTAGGTTTAGGTAACCCCGAGGCCCGCTATCTGCGTAACCGGCACAATGTTGGGCAGATGGTACTTGACGTGTTGGCGGGGCGCGCGGGGGGCTCGTTTGTGAACCACCGTCAGGTGGCGCGTATTGCCCAGGTACGTATGGGGATGCTGCCGGGCGGCGCGCCAGGCCCGAAGGCGATTTTGGCTAAATCTAATTCTTTTATGAACACTTCGGGCGGGCCGGTTAAAAACCTGCTGCAGTATTTCAGTATCACCCCTGATCACCTGCTGGTTATTCATGACGAGCTGGATATCCCCGAGCATGAGCTGCGGCTAAAGCTTGGGGGTGGGGAGAACGGCCATAATGGCTTGAAATCTATCTCGACGGCGCTGGGCACGCGCGACTATGCGCGGCTGCGCGTTGGTATTGGGCGCCCGGTCGGGCGTCAAAGCGTAACCGACTTTGTGCTGGCTGACTTCCCTAAGGCGACGCTAACCCAATGGGCCACTACCTTAGAGCAAGCCGCTGATGCGGTTGAAGAAGTGGTGACTTTAGGGCTAGCCAAAGCTCAAATGCGCTTGCACACCGGCAGCTAAAAACAGTAGGGCCGCAACGCTTTCGCGTCGCGGCCCGCAGTGCTAGCAAGCAGCTAATTTCACTCAGCAGCTTCCTCAGTGGCGGCCTCGGCGGGAGCCTCTTCTTCCTCAGGGGCTTCTTCCTCGTTGGCGGCAACATTGACCACGGGCAGCTCGGCCTCGTTGTGGATCTCGACGTCGTCGGCAACCTTCAGGTCAGCCACGGTGATGATGGTGCCAGCCTCCAGGCCGGTAACGTCAACCTCGATGGACTCGGGGATGTCAACCACGGGCACGGACACGCTCAGGTGAGCCAGCTCGATGGTGTGCATGGTGGCCGGGGCAGCCTCGCCGACTACTACCACGGGAACCTCAACGCTAACCTTCTCAGAGCGGTTAACGATCATGAAGTCGATGTGCTGGAAGCCGGTGCGCAGCGGGTGACGCTGGATGTCCTTAACGATGGTCAGGATCTTCTCGCCCTCAACGTTTAGCTCTACTAGAGCGTTGGAGGTGCCACGCAGAACCATGTAGGACTCGTGACCGTCAACCAGGACGTGCTTGGGGTCGGTGCCGTGGCCGTAAACAACGGCGGGAACCTGGCCGGCCACGCGGGCGCGACGGGCGAAGCCCTTACCGAAGTTGGTACGTAGGGTTGCGGAAATCTTGGAAGCCTTAGCCATGATTTTCTCCAAATGCTTGGGGCTTGGGACGCCTCAACGCGTGCAGCACCAAAGCACTACCACGTCGATCACGGATGCATACGCACGGTTTGCGCATGTCCCTCGCCAGGTTTAACTCCCTTACCTTATCGGTTTGGCCGCTAAATCCCAAGCATTTAGCGCGGTGAAGCCGCTTACTCAGTTAGCTACTAAAAATTAACCAGTGAATTAACTAACCAGGCCAGTTTCGTAGGCCACCACCACGGCCTGTACGCGGTCGCGCACCCCTAGCTTGGCTAGCACTGAACCCACATGGGTTTTCACGGTGGTTGCGGAAACCACCAGTTCAGCAGCAATTTCAGCATTGGACATGCCACGTGCCACCAGGCGTAAAATTTCTGTTTCGCGCGGAGTTAGGGAGGCGATACGCGGATCTACCTGCCCGCTAGCGGTAGCCCCGCTAGGTAGCTGGCCCGCAAACATTTCCAGCATACGCCGGGTAATACGCGGCGAAACCACCGCCTCACCGCTGGCCACGGTGCGGATAGCTTCAATTAGCTCAGCTGGGCGCGTGTCTTTAAGTAAAAACCCGCTAGCCCCTGCCCGCAGCCCGCCAAAGGCGTATTCGTCCAGGTCAAAGGTGGTCAGGATAAGTACTTTGGTATCTAGGGTGCGGGTAATTTCGGCGGTAGCCTCAATCCCGTTAACCCCCGGCATACGGATATCCATTAGTACGACGTCGGGGTTAAGCGCCTTAGCCTGAGTGATAGCTGCAGCGCCGTCGGCTGCCTCACCCACCACTTCAATATCCGCCTCAGCATCTAGCACCATCCGAAAACCCATGCGGATAAGTGCCTGATCATCAGCTAAAAGCACGCGGATCATACCGGCAGCTGCCATTTGAGCTCCTCCAAGGTGTCTTCCTGCCAACGCAAAATAGCGTACACCTGCCAGTTACCCTCAACCGGCCCAGCCTGCACCGATCCAGAGTAGACAGCGGCGCGTTCGCGCATCCCAATTAGGCCCTTGCCTGAGCCGTGCATGGTGGGCGAGCCGGGGGCAGCGGCGTTAATTACCCACAGCTCGGCGCAGCCTACTCGCCGTGCCAGGCGCACGGTAATGCGTTTGGTGGTGGGCGCATAGCGCAGCACATTGGTCAGGGCTTCTTGGGCGATACGGTAAATGGTCAGTTGTAAATTACCGTCGTTTGGTAGCGGCTCCCCCAGGTGCTCGTAGCTGATAGGCATCCCGGCTTCTTTAAAGCGCTCCACCAGGGCGGCTAGGTCTTTGCTTTCTGGCGCGGGGGCCAGGGGCGCGCCCGTATCCTGGCTGGTTTCTTCCACTTCACGCTCACGCAGGTTGGTGATGGCGCTGCTGGGGTGAGCGGGGGCGATTGTGCCCGGGGCGGCAAATTCTGGCACCGGCAGTTCTTTTACTTGTAGTTTTGGGGCGACGCCGCCGCTGCCTGCCGTATTCGCGGCCAGATCCGCGCTGCTTACCCCGGCTGCGTTAGCCGGTGAGGAGACGCCCGGCCCCTGCAGCGCCGCTCCCGAGCTGGCCAGGCTCTGAGGGCTGGCTGCGCCCAGTGCGGATCCCCCGGCACCCGCGCTGCCTGCCGCGCCAGCGCCGCCAGCTGCACTGGCACCAATACCGGCGGCGGGGGTGATCTCCCCACTCAGGCCGGAAACTGCCGGGTCTTCGCGCAGTACCCCTACTAGGCGGCGCGTGTCCGCGAGCGCGCTGCGGCTGGTCTCGGCCAGTAGGTTGAGTGCTTCTTTGGCCATTTTGGGGTCACGGTCAATGGTGGAGGCGATCCCGTCTGACATGGTGATCATGACGGCTAGGGAGTGGGCGACGACGTCGTGCATTTCGCGGGCAATGCGGCTGCGTTCATTGGCGGCGGCCAGTAGGGTGGTTTGCTGGCCGGCGAGGGCTTGGCGGGAGGCTTCACTGCGTAGCAGCGCCACCTGGTAGCGGTAGGCCCAGGCGCAGATGCACACCACTACCCCCAGTGTGGCGTGCACTATATAGGCCACCAACAGCACGATCCGGGTGTGGGCGGAGGTTTCTAGCAGCAGTTCTATGGCGAACAGGCCGCTTATAAACACTAGCCAGATGCTAATTGAGGCCGCTGGTCGGGCGCCAAGCTTTTCTAGGATGTTTAGCCAGGTTTTACGCATTGTCCACTTTTCCACGCTTACTCCTTTAAGCTTAACCGCAATTGAAATTACTAGCCCTGGCTTGGCTAAGGCGCCGCCCTTACCGGGCGGCGCCTTAGCCAGTTTTTAGGTACTTGCGTTAAGCAGCGCAAGTGCCGCATTAGATACCTAGTACTGAATTATCAGTGCTGTTTAGGCATCGCGCTTGCTGAACACGAAGTAGGCGATAATCATCGGGATGATGGCCCAGGCGTAACCGGAAGCGATCACTGCGCCGTGGTCCAGCTTGGTGATGGTCCCAAGCAGGTGGTAGGGGTCAGCCACAGCTGCGGCAGAGCTACTGGGCAGCACGTCCGTAATGTATCGGACCCACTCCCATTTGCTGGCGGCCAGGCCTAGCGGAATCAGCAGTACGAACAGCAGCACTACTACCAGCGAGATAGAACCGGCGGTGGAGCGCAGGATATAGCCAAAGCTCATAGCCATCAGGCCGATAATGGCGAAGGCCATTGCGGTACCCCAGAAGAAGCCAAGGTATTCAGGGTTTGATAGAGAGCCAGCCTTATCGCCCAGGATCGGCAGGGAGAGCAGGTAGGTTAGCGCCACCGTCACCAGGCCCAGCAGCGCGGAAAAGATTGCTACTACTAAAGCTTTGGCAGCAAACAGGCGGCCACGACGCGGCACTGCTGCTAGGGATGAGCGGATCTGGCCTGAAGAGTATTCGCCGGTGATCAGCAGAGCACCCAGCACTGCTACCGCGATCTGTCCGAAGGAAGAGCCTACCGTCAGGTAGTTGGCAGCCTTGTCGGCGTAACCTTTCATACCTGAGTACTGAGCCATGATCAGCACAGAAATACCGATAGTAATTAGTGATGCAATGGCAGCGGTGATCCAGGTGGAGCGCAGCGAAGCTAGTTTGCTCCACTCTGACCTAAAGACGCTAAAGAAAGTTTGCTTGGCTTGCACTCGACGGCGCGGGGCGCGCTGCTGGGCGGGTGTTTGGTGGCCATGCGGGGCCTGCAGCACCTGGCCTTGCTGGGCGGGAACCGGCGCGCCCTGTACGTAAGCTGCGGGCGCCGTCGTCGGCATTTGCTGGGCAGGAACACCCTGAGCGGGCACGCGGCCCTGGTTAGCGCTGTGGTTAGTTGCAGTCATGATTGTCTCTCCTTGCTTTCAGCGCTGCGGTGCGGGGTAAACGTTTTGGCCAGCAGGCCCCTGCGGAGGCTGCTGCAAGTGGGCGCCGGCACCAGCACGGTATTCGACGGCGTCGCCGGTAAGTTCCAGATAGGCGTCCTCAAGGGAGGCCTTAATGGTGGTCAGCTCGTGCAGCACAATGCCGTTAGCGGCGGCCAGCTCACCCACGTGGATAGCGTCAGTGGCGGTGGTTTCTAGCACTGAAGGCTCCACCGGGTTGGCCTGCCAACCCTGCTGCTGCAGTAGTTGGGCCAAGGTTGAGGCCTGGGGTGAGGCTACGCGTACCCGGTCAGAGATAGTGTTTTCAATGACGCTGTCTACCGGGCCAGTGGTAATAATGCGGCCGCGACCGATAACGATCAGCTCATCTGCGGTCTGGCTCATCTCGCTCATCAGGTGCGAGGAGATGAACACGGTGCGTCCCTCGCTAGCCAGCTGACGGCAGGTTTCACGAACCCAAATAACGCCTTCAGGGTCTAGGCCGTTGACGGGCTCATCAAAGATCAAAACTTCAGGGTCACCAAGCAGCGCAGCAGCAATACCTAGGCGCTGACCCATACCCAGGGAGAAACCCTTAACTCGCTTATTGGCTACGGCGCTAAGGCCAGTAAATTCCAGCACCTCATCTACACGACGGGTAGGAATACCGTTTGAAAGTGCCAGCTGCTTTAGGTGGGCTCGAGCAGTGCGTGAACCGTGCAGGCCCTTGGCGTCCAGCAGGGCACCCACTTCAGTTAGCGGGGCGGCCAGATCACGGTAGGGGCGGCCGTTTACGCGCACCGCGCCGGAGGTAGGCCGGTCAAGGCCCATAATCATGCGCATGGTGGTGGACTTACCTGCACCGTTAGGGCCCAGGAAGCCGGTCACCTTACCGGGGTGAACGTCGAAAGAAATATCGTTTACAGCCACTTTGTTGCCATAGCGCTTGGTTAAGTGTCGCGCCTGAATCATGGGCTTAACCTTTCTGGGTTTCGTTGTTACGACTTAAATTCTAGGAAGCTACTGTCCCAGCCTTATCGGTCTAGATGAGGAAACTTAGCCACCAAAGTGTCCAGACTAAAGGTGTATGCACCCTCCTACTTAAGGAGGAGGCTACATACAAAGGCGCCCAAAACAGCCATAGTGAATAAGTCCCTAGCTGAGTTAATAGCTTAAATCTGCCTATTATGGCAGGCTGGGACCAGGAAAAATGGAAGGAGATGGGGATAGTGTCCAACCCCGTATTCAGCTCCAACCCTGTATTTAAGCAGGGTGCGCAGCAAACCACCCCGGCCGGATATCCGACTATGCCCGGCTACACCCCCGGCCACCCCAACCAGGGCGGCTATGGCGCCCCCTACGGCCAAAACTACGACCACAACGGCGCTTACAGCCAGACCGGTTACGCTGACCCCTACAGCCAGGCCCAGCTTGAGCAGCAGTACGCTGCCCCCGCCGCCTCCGCTGTGGAGACTGGGCGCATGACTTACGACGACGTCATTGTGCGTACCGCCGCCCTGCTGCTAACGGTAGTTATCACCGCCGCTTTTGGCTGGTACCTGGTGGTTAACGCCTACCAGACCCAGAGCGCACAGGCCATGGGCACCGCCGTCATGGTCACCAGCACCGGCGCTGTTGGGGCGCTAATCTTTGGTCTGATCAACACCTTCAAGCGTGAGCCTTCACCGGTACTGATGTTCATCTACGCCGTAGCTGAAGGTCTAATGCTTGGTGGCTTCTCTGCCGCCGTCGAGATAACCCGCTACAGCGGCATTGTGCTACAGGCTGTGCTGGGTACTTTGGCCACGTTCGTAGTAATGCTGTGCCTGTACAAGTTCGCTAACTTCCGTCTGCAGGGTAAGTTCCTCAAGATCTTCATGATTGCCCTGATCGGTTACGGCGCTTTCGCCATGGTTAACTTCCTGCTGCAGATCACCGGCCTGGTGGGTGGCGAATTTGGCCTGTACTCCATGACCGTTGCGGGTATCCCGCTGGGCCTAATCATTGGCCCCGTTGCCGTGATCATGGCGGCTGTATCCCTGGTGCTTGACTTCCAGAACACCGAGTCGCTGGTAAACGCCGGCGCTCCTCGCCGCTACGCCTGGACCTGCGCCTTCGGCCTAGTAGTGACCCTGGTGTGGCTCTACATTGAGATTTTGCGTCTGCTGGCTATCTTCAGCAGCGACGACTGACCCAATAGCGCTGCGCGCATTAAGCACAGCAAACACAGGGGGGCGTACCTAAAAGGTACGCCCCCACTTGTTTTTATTAGCTTGTAGCTGGTGGGCAAAGCCTACAGGCAGCTGGCAGCGCTCGCACCTAAGGGAGTCCTCGGCCCGCGCCAACGCAGTTTCAGTCTCATGCCACTGACGCCCCGATGAGCGCATCCAGTTTGCTGCTAACGGCCCCATGCTTAAAGCCCACCCGCTGCGCTGGAAAACCTGGAACGAGTCAGGTGAACTAAACAGCTAATCGTTTGTGCCCCAGAAACTTCTGGGGCACAAACTTTTTTATGGCTGCCACCAGCTAAGCAGCTGGCCTTATTTTGCTCTGGTTTTAGGCCTGCTCTAGCGCCGCCAACTTAACCAGGTTACGGAAGCCTTCAGAGCGTTCCTGCAGCTCAATGAAGCTACCGATGCCATCAACCACACCATTAGCCAGGAACACGATCTGATCCGCATTACGGATAGTGGATAGACGGTGAGCCACAATAATCACAGTGATCTTGCCGCTTAGATTATCGATAGTTTCAGCGATTTCCGCTTCAGTCTCATTATCTAGGGCGCTAGTGGCCTCATCCAAAATCAGCAGGTTAGGGCGGCGATACAAAGCACGGGCAATACCCACACGCTGCAACTGCCCACCCGATAGACGTCGGCCCTGCTCACCAAACTCAGACCAGATACCCTCAGGCTGGCTAGAAACAAACTCCCACAGGCGTGCGCCTTCCAAAGCCTCGCGCACCCGCTCGGGGTCAATGTCTTCGCGGCGCTGGTCGAAAGCAATATTCTCGGCGATAGTGCGGTCAGTAATAAACACGTTCTGGGGCACTACCCCAATATTGGACTGCCAGCCGTAAATATTTTCACGTATGTCGGCGCCGTCAATCAGGATCTCACCGCTGGTGGGCACCTGCAGCCCCATCAGCAGATCCAACAAAGTAGATTTACCGGCACCCGAGGAACCCACAAAAGCAGCTTTAGTGCCAAAGGGAATACACAAGTCTACGCCCTTAAGTACCTCAGGGGCGTCATCGTCATAACGGAAATGTACGTCACGCACCTCTAGCTCTTTACGCAGAACCAGCGGGGTGACCTCCTCACGGCTAACAATTTCCATGCTCTTAATCTGTGAGCGGGCCGCCAGCTTAGAGGCAATAAATTCGCGCGTAGCCGGCTCGGCATGACGGATAGTAGCCAAGGTGCCGAGTATAGCGGCAGCAGTGGGTAGCACACGGAAAGCTGCCGCTAGCAATACCGCCATAGATGACAGCAGCGACTGGCTGTCACCCACAAAAGCAGTAAAAGCAAACACGATGGCTAGTGCCAGCATGAACACAATTTCAATTAGCTGCTTAGGTAGCGAAGCGATAAAACTCTTCTGAATGCTAATGTCGCGCAGCTTAGCTGAAGCCTCATCAATACGCTCTAGATAGAAGTCGTAGGCGTTACGCAGCTGGGTTTCTTTAATGGTGCCAAAAGCGTCAAAGCAAGCCCTGAACGAGCGCTCATTAGCGGCCACCTCTTCCGCGCCCAGGCGCTCATTTAGCGGGCGCACCTTACGTAGGAAGAGCCAGCCAAACAGGCCAATAAACAGCGCCAAAATCGCGGTAGCCACCGGAGCGGCAATCAGCAATGCACCCACCACACTGACAACCGCAAGAATCTGGGTAGCCAGCGTGATAGTGCCAAACAGGTAACAGGTATAAGCCATGGTCACGTTCTGACCAGACTTATTTAGAATTACCGCCAACCCTAAATAGGCGTGCTTAGAGTAAGGCAGGCGCAGATAGTATTCGCTGATTTCAATAGCGTTCTTGTAGCGCAGGTTAGAGGAAACCTTAAGGCTCCACCACTGCACCAAAATGGAGAGCAGGTCCTTAACGATGAAGCCGATAATAACCGCCCCAGCTAAGGCGGCTACCAGCTCACTCTGGCTTTTTACGCCCAGAAGCTCAGCGGCGGTCCCGGCGGCTCCGCTGCGCCACTGCCCCGTCATGGCCTGCGCCAGCGGCGCTACCAGCAGAATCGAGGCGGTGTCCGCCAGTGACACTAGTACCGTTCCCAGCATCATCCACACCAGTGCCGGGCGTTCCGGCTTGTCCACTAGCACGCCCAGGTTGTAGCGAATAATGCCCAGCCTTTGTTTCATTACTTCCCCTTATGTGCTGCCGCCCACGCACGAATACGACGTTGCGCAGGACGCTCAACTCCACGGTATAACAGTTCAGCCGCCGCCTGGCAGATAACCCAAAGCACGATTACAGTCGCCAGATTAACCAGCTTTGAACCATGCGGCCAGGGCAGCGGTTTGAGGTTTAGGAGCACTAATTCGTGCACCAGATAAAAAGCAAAAGAAGTAATACCCAGGTGCTCTAGCAGCTTTAGCCGCAGCACGCCGCGTACCCCATCCAAGTCAGCCTGCGCGCAGGCGTAAATCAGCCAGGCAAAGGCGGGCACCATCAAAATGCCGCTAACCATAGTTACCTGCCCAGTGCGCAGGCAAACCATCGCCAGACCGATACTCCAGGCCACACCCGCACCAGCGGCGGCAGCTAGGTAGCGCTGCAAGGGCTTAAGTGCGTTTAGCACACTGATAAGTAGCGGTGCACACAGGTAGAAGAAAGCCTCACAAGACTTGGCCTCCACACCGTTATAGATAGGGGTGGACCAGGTCAGCACAAAACCTGATAGCACAAAGAAAAATGCAACCCCCACATAGCCCACAGTGGACGTAGCTTTAAGCGGCATATCCGGATAAATGCGGCATAGGTGATACATTCATACACCTGATGCAGCAAAGAAACGCAGGCTGGTTAGCCTAGGCAAATTAACTATGCCGGTGTTGGGAGCCACAAAACATCCTCAAGAAAATGCAAAGCTTGTTGGGGAAACGAGCGCGACAAAAAACGGGAACGCACCTATTGTACTTCAGGCGTAGAAACATACGTTGAGGCATTGGTTACCCTTAAACTTAAACCATGATTGCAACACCACTTCCTACCGTTTCCGGTAGCAAAGGCACCAAGCCCACTCTCACCTTCCCTGACGCTGAGGCCCCCGCTGACCTAGAGATTCAGGTTCTCGACGCCGGCGACGGCCAGATCGTTGAGCCCGGCGACACCATTGTGTGCAACTACCTGGGTCAGATCTGGGATGGCCAGGTATTCGACAACTCCTTTGACCGTGGCCAGCCGCTGAGCTTCCAGATTGGTGTGGGCATGGTTATCCGTGGTTGGGACGAGGGCCTGGTAGGCCAGCGCGTAGGTTCACGCGTACTGCTGTCCATCCCCTCCGAGCTAGGCTACGGCTCCCGTGGCGTACCTCAGGCCGGTATTAAGGGCGGCGACACCCTAGTGTTCGTAACCGAGATCCTGGCAGTTCTCTAAGCTTTAGCGCTGAGCTTTACTGGGCTTTAGAAGGCTAAACAAAAGGGCCCCGGCATTAAGCCGGGGCCCTTGTTGTATTAGCTATCAGCCATTGCGACGCTCACGCAGCGAGCGGCGCGTGGGCACGCTAGCCTGTGGAGCACCGAAGGCAGCAGAGGTCTGCACGGCAGTTTCCCCACCCACCGGCTGGCTGATGGAGGCAGTAGGCAGCGGCATACCGGTGCTTACCGGGCTGGCAACAGCCTCAGTGGTGGCGGTGTCGTCAGCAGAGTCCTGCACAGAAGGTACGCTTACCGGCTCAGGGTTAACCACCGCGCTAACGCGCGGGGCAGGCTCGGGAGCGGCCGTCATGGTGGCGGCAGGCAGTTGAGCAGGTACCTGGGCCGGGGCCTCGGTGCGGGCGGCGCGGCGGGAAGCGCGGCGGCTCTGCTTGTCCTTAGGCAGAGGGTGGACCTCTTCCTCCTGGATAGAGACGATCTGGTTGTCGCGCTTGCGCTTGCGGTGACCAGGCAGCGGGATGAAGCCAAGCAGCTTACGCTTCTCGTCTTCCTCATAGTAGTAGTAGTTCTGGCCGTAGCCACCGTAACCGTAACCGTAGTAAACGCTACCGAGATTACGACGTGAAGCACGGTTAAGCACAACACCCAGCAGACGGCCGTCAACCTGCTTGAAGATCTTGCCACACAGACGGGCCTGCTCCTTGTAGGTGCCACCCACCTCCATAACCAAGATGGCGCCGTCGGCCAGGGCCGAAAGCAGACCAGCATCGGTAACCGGCAGTAGCGGCGGGGCGTCCATGATCACCATAGCGTCATCCTTGAGGTAGTCCATCAAGGCCTTCATACGCTGGGAACCCAAAAGCTCTGAGGGGTTGGGGGGGATACGTCCGGCGGGCACAACACGCAGGTTGGGCTGGCCTTCAATCTTCTGAGCAACATCAGACAGCTGCATGTCACCGGCCAGGATCTGGGTTAGACCCACAGAACCATCTAGGCCGAAGATCTTGTGTACCACGGGCTTACGCAAGTCGGTGTCGATTAGCACGGTGCGCTGACCGGAAGAAGCCAGCATCTGCGCCAACACGGCAGACATGGTGGACTTACCTTCACCAGGGTTAGCACTGGTCATAACGATTGCGCGCGGCGGGTTGTCAACATCCACGAAGCGCAGGTTGGTACGTAGGTGACGCAGGGCCTCGGCGGCCTGCCCCAGACCGTCTACGTTCTGACGGCCCTTGGCGTTCAGTTCAGTGGACTTAGGTACAACCGCCAGTACGGAAGAACCCAGCAGCTCCTCAACATCGGAGTTGTGGCGTACACGGTTGTCCATCAGACGGCGCATGAATACCACTAGGTACCCAATTACCAGACCAGCAAGGGCGCCCATGCCGCTGAGCTTGTAGAAGTCAGGGGAGCTAGGGGCGCTGGGGGCAACTGCCTGCAGGGTCTGGGTTACGCGGGTTTCGCGGTAGCTGTTGTCCGTGGTGGTTACGTTGGTGGTGCCATCCACGCTCTGGGTGGTGGTGGTTACCTGGGTACCATCAGGGTTAGTGGTGGTCTGGGTGGTGGGCTGCACGGTAGGCGCGTTAAGGGTGGTAATCGCGTTAGCCTCATCAGCTACGGCCTTGATACCAGCATTAGCGATGTCACGAGCGCGCTCCGGGGTGGAAGCAGTAGCGGTCAGAGTGAACAGACCAGGGACGGCGTCAGCACTACCACTAAGAGTGCCCTCCATGCTGGAGGTCTTGAGGGTCTTAGCCACGCGGTTAGCCACATTCTGCGAACCAGCTAGAGCTGCATACACGCCAGCTTTCTGGCCAGAAATAGAGTTCTGGCTAAAAGCGTCGGTGCCGGGAACTACCACCATCGCCTGGGAACTAGCGGTGTAGGTCCATGGCTGGGCGCTGGCATAGCCGAAACCACCGGCTAGACCCAATAGCACGCATAGGATTAAGAACCCCAGGTTGACCCGGGTCATCCTAACAAAGTCTTGGATTGTCACAGTGGGTTATTGCCCTTCTTCCGAGCGGCCTGGCGATGCCAGGGATCAGGTGGGGAACCTGAAAAATCTATATGTTAATACGGTATCAACTAGGCCTTTAGCCGCGCGATAGTAGCGGCAGAATAGTGCGCAAGTACGCATCAATGGTATCGGCCGCCGCAGCCATAGCCGCGTCTCCACGCCGATATGGGTCAGCTACGTCGCGTCCGCCCCCGGCCGGGCCGCGCACTGCGTGTAGCGCCTGCACTAGCTGGTCAGTGTCATAGCTCAGCCAGGCGTCATCACGCTGCAGCAAGGTGGCGGCGTCGGCTAGCTGCCCTAAAGTCCAGTAGCGCTCAGCGTAGGCAGGAAAATCGTCAAGCAAAGCCACACGATGCGAGTTAGCCATGGTCACCACAAGGCGCGAGCGGCGCAAAATCCCTTCACGCATTTGGCGCGAACGCATAGCCAGGCAGTCTTCCAGAGCCACACCACGCGCCACCGCCTGGGCCACCATGGGCGGATCCATTTCGCGCCCAACCGTGCCCGGCACGCCGGCACTAAAAAAGGCCCAGCCGGCATCCAAGCCCAGCATTTGGCGGGCGCGCACCTCAGCATAGGCGCTACGGCAAATGTTGGCGGTGCACACAAACAGCAACCGGGGTGAAGCCCCGTAACTGCCGTTCATCGGGCATCCTTTAGGTCCATGACTTCCTCCAGAAGTGCGCCAGCAATTAGTTGACTAACAAATTCGCTTACGTCTGCCTCGATCTGGTCAGCCGTAACATTGAAATAGGGGGCAACCCGCTGGGCTACTTCAGCCACATTCTCAGCCCCATCAGCGCCAATCCAAATAGCGCGGGCGGGGCCTTCCAACCTGGAGATTTCACCGTCGGGTAGTGGTGCCAAGTAAATGGCCTGCTCAGTGGGGTCGTCGTAGTAACCCAGGCGTGAGGGGTGCAGGTAGGTCACAGTTTCCTCTTAACTTTGTCCATTCCTTCACGCAAAGCCGCCCGGTAGCGCTCCATATATTCTTGGCGCACTTCAGCCGGGGTGGGTTCGTGACCTAGCCGCATGGTTAGGTGGTCGGTGTTTACTAGCAGTGCCCGGCCCACAATGCGAGCTTTAGCCAGCGGGCCGTTAGCTGCTTTGAAGCGGGCTTTCCACTCGTCTAGGCGCCCGCCCTCACCGGTGGAGAACATCATCCACAGGTCGTGGGTGGGGTCTTGGCGGTATTGGTCTAGTTCTCCTAGCGCGGCGGCTAGCCCCACTTGGGCCCCTAGTTCCCGGGCTCGACGGCGCAGGTCTGCTTGGGCGCATTCGTCTAGGGTCGCCCACACTAGGGCATAGTCGGGGTCTGATGTCCCTGAGGAGTTGCGCGCTACGTGCAGCAGCAAAATTAGGCGCTGATCGATTAGTGCGGGAGTAGCGCAGCGAACCCCGCCAAGCATTTGGTGGATGCGCCGCGCCCAGAGGTTGTTAAAAGCTTTGGGTGCGGTAATTCCCGGGTAGCGCCGGTGCAGATCTACATATCCCCAGGTGGGGTGGAAGAAGGTGGCCGCGTGCTCGAAGGCGGAGCCGGTTTCAAATGAGGTGTTGTGACGCCAGCCGTGATCTAGCAGGGCTTTGACGTATAGCTTTACTTGTTCTGGGCGCACCAGCACATCGGCATCGGTGCTGTGGGTTAGGGCGCGGCCAATACTGGGGTGAACTGCCGGGCCTTTGATATGCAAAATGTCCACGCCTGCGTCTTGCGCTAGGACCTGCAAGGCGGCGTGGGCTAAATGCGCGCGAATTCCGATGGGGATTCCAGCGGCCCGAGAGGAGGAGTCGAGGGGCTGGCTCATAGTTCTATAGTACTTGTCCCCGCAGTGTTTTCTAGCCAGGCTCTCATGTGGGTGATAGTTGCTTGTCCTGGGGCGCTAGCGACGCCGTCGGCGATTGTCGCAAAGGTCAGACAATTGACCAGGTCAGTGCGGCTTGGGGCGCCCAGCTGGCCCATTGAAATAACAATTAGCGGCTGGTGGGGGTAGGCGCCGGCAAAGTCGTGGGCGGCATGTCGCAGCGCGGCCACGTCCTGGGCAGTGCGCGGCATGTAAGCCACTTTGGTGATATCCGCGCCGTCAGCAGTAATTTGCACCAGTTTTTGGGTTATCTGGGCCGCGCTGGGGGTGGCCGTAAAGTCGTGGCAGGAGCCGACGACGTCGTAGCCACCCGCTTTAGCCTCAGCTACCAGCGCCTTACTGGCAGGGCAAGCCATCTCTATATCTAGCGCAGCCACGGGCGGGCGCAACTGTAGCAAACTAGCCAAATAATCCTCATAGCCCTGGCCGTGACCAGCGCCTTTACCGCCCTCCGTGGTTGAACGATAGGTCAGCAACAGCGGCAGACTGGAGGCTACCCTCACCGCCGTTAGCGCTGCGCGCACCTGGGCGGGATCAGCTAGCAGGTCCGCGCGCAGCTCCAGAGCCCCTGCCCCCTGCTGCTGGGCCAGGTGAGCCTGGTGGGCCTGGCCACTAGGCTCGCCATCAGTCAGCGCCGTAGCAATTACTAGTTGACGTTGCCTACGCGCCGCCAGTAGCAGGGCAGCAAAAGACTGGCTCATAGCTGAGATAGGGCGATACCATCGAGGATGTCGTGCAAGGACACGTTAATGTGGCGCACTGGGTGATCGGTGTTAGCGGTGTCAGCCGCCACGCGGGCCACCATTTCATCGCAGATCAGGGCGCCGGCGGCAATTACGCTGCGGCGTCCGGGGGCAATGAACTCCCACTGCTCTAACTGCTCAGGGGTGGCGTGGATGATGGCGTCGCAGGAGCGGCGCATGTCCTCTACGGGCACCTGTGCCCCACCGATTTTTTGGCTGTCAAAATATTCCAGTCCCAGGGCGTGGGCGCTAACCGCAGTGATAGTGCCAGCCAGTCCCACCAGGGAGTGGGCAGCACTGAAATCTACCTGCTCGGCAGCCGTATCCAGCATGGAACGCACAAACTCACGGGCGGCTGCTTCAGAGGCAGGGGTGACGCCTTCACTTAGGAAACGCTCAGTGACGCGCCCCGAACCCATGTTGGTGGAGACATAGGCGTCAGGGTATTGGGTGCCCAGGCTGAACTCGGTGGAACCGCCACCCAAATCCACTACCAGGCGCGGATGGGTCATATCCACATTGCTGCCCACCTTAGAGCCCAGGAAGGCCAGGGCAGCTTCTTCTTCACCGCTGATTACTTCAGGTTCAAAACCCAAAATTGCCCAAACACCATTGACGAAAACGTCACGGTTGGCGGCGTCACGTGAGGCGGAGGTGGCCACAAACCGGGCCTGTTGCACCCCGTAATGCTCAAAACGCTCAGCGCAGGCACGGGTGAAATCCAAGGTGCGCTCAATGGCCTCCTCATCTAGGCGCCCAGTGCGGTCTACCCCCACACCTAGGCGCACAATCTCACCTGAGCGCTCCAGTTCGTTGATGATAATGCCTTGATCGGTAAGCTCATAGTCGCCGATCAGCAAACGGATAGTGTTGGTACCGCAGTCAATAGCAGCCAGGCGCATTATTTACCGTCCTTACAGTTGCAAACCTGCTTATCCCACAGGCCGCGTTCACGCATGGTTTCAATGGCAATGTCGCCGATGGGGTTTACCCCCGCACCGGCGGCTAGTGAGTGGCCCACTAGGGCGTGTAGGCATTTAACGCGGGTAGGCATACCACCTGCGGAAATACCGGCGATTTCGTCCACGTGGCCAAGCTTTTCACGCTCTGCCAGGTAGGCCTGGTGGGCATGGGCGTAGGCGGCGGCCAGTTGCTCATCTTCAGCTAGACGCTGGTTTAGCTCATCCATGTAGTGGGTGGCTTCCAGGGCTGAGCAGCCATATACCGCCCCTGGCAGGGTCAGGTAGAAGGTGGTGGGGAAGGGAGAGCCGTCGTCTAGACGCGGAGCGGTTTGCACCACCGCCGGGCGACCACACACGCAGCGCGCGGCAATGGCTACTACCCCGCGCGGAACACGCCCCAGCTGTTGGCCTAGGGCTTCAATATCTGCCTGGGTAACTTCTGAACTCATTTGCTCTCGCTTTTATGGGGTGGTGGTTACGGTAGGCGTGGGACTAGTGGTTGGATCTAGCCAGCCGCGTTGGGAGGGTTCACGTTTGGCAGCTTTGGGGACTTTACCGGCTTCACGAGTGCTCTGGCGCAGACGGTCATACCAGGGTTGGCCATTTTGGGGGGTGGAGCTGGTGGCGGTGGTTTCGCTAACTGAATCGGCTCCCACCACAATGTAGGTGGTCTCCCCTGGCATTACGTAGCCAAGGCGCCCGCGTGCCTGGCTTTTTAGATAGTTGTTGTCTTGCCAGGCCTGCAGTTTGGCCTCCAGCTGGGCATTTTCTTGCTTGGTGGCGCGCAGTTGGGAGCTAACTTCCTGGTAGCGCTGATGCTGCACAAAGTAGGTGTGCACGCTTTCAGCAATAAAGAATGTAGGCACTAGCAGGGCCACTATCACTAATAGCATCCGCAGCGAGACTGGGGTGCGCCCGTCGTCGCGCTGCTGGGGTACCTGCGGGATTTCGCCAGTGCGGGGCGTTTGTAAACGGACCCTGGGCAGGCCTTCAGGGTGGGTGCGGGGGGCTGCCTCGCTGCCGGTAGCGTTTGACGTTCGCCTCTGGCGACGACGACGTGGGTCAGCTTGGGTAGGGCGACGGGGCTTCACACCTTTGATACTACCTGAGGGCTAGATACAAAGCGGGCGGGATGCTTAAATGCACCCCGCCCGCTTAAGTCAGAGCTGGTTTAGCTCAGGACCTGCTATCAGGCCTTGAAGCGCGGGAAGGCGCTGGCGCCGGCGTATACGGCGTCCTCACCCAGGGACTCCTCGATACGCAGCAGCTGGTTGTACTTGTTAACACGCTCGCCACGGGCGGGAGCACCGGTCTTGATCTGGCCGGAGTTGGTGGCAACAGCCAGGTCGGCGATGGTGGTGTCCTCGGTCTCGCCGGAACGGTGAGAGGTCATGGTCTTGTAACCGTTGCGGTGGGCCAGCTCCACGGCCTCTAGGGTCTCGGTTAGAGAACCGATCTGGTTTACCTTAACCAGCAGGGCGTTGGCGGCCTTGAGCTCGATACCCTTGGCTAGACGCTCGGGGTTGGTTACGAAGAAGTCGTCACCAACGAGCTGTACCTTGTCACCGATCTCGTCGGTCAGGGCCTTCCAGTCGTCCCACTCGTCTTCGCTTAGCGGGTCCTCGATGGAGACGATCGGGAAGTCCTTGATGAGCTGCTCGTAGTACTTGACCATGTAGTCGTTGTCGCGCTGCTCGCCCTCGAACTTGTAGGTCTTGGTCTCGCTGTCGAAGAACTCGGAGGAGGCAACGTCCATAGCCAGGGCAACGTCGGCGCCGGGCTTGTAGCCAGCCTTCTCGATGGCCTCAACGATCAGCTCTAGAGCCTCACGGTTGGAGTCCAGGTTGGGGGCGAAACCACCCTCGTCGCCTAGACCGGTGGACAGGCCACGCTCCTTGACGACCTTCTTCAGGGAGTGGTAGACCTCGGCGCCCCAGCGCAGAGCCTCACGGAAGGAGGGAGCACCGATGGGGGCAATCATGAACTCCTGGATGTCAACGTTGGAGTCAGCGTGAGAGCCACCGTTGAGGATGTTCATCATGGGGACGGGTAGGACGTGAGCGTTGGGGCCACCAACGTACTGGAACAGCTCCAGGCCAGCAGATTCGGCGGAGGCCTGAGCGGCAGCCAGGGACACACCCAGGATAGCGTTGGCGCCCAGCTTGCCCTTGTTGGGGGTACCGTCTAGCTCAATCATTAGGCGGTCTAGGCCACGCTGGTCAGCGGCGTCAAAGCCGATAACCTCGGGGGCGATAATGTCGTTTACGTTAGCAACGGCCTTCTCTACACCCTTACCCTCGTAACGGCTCTTGTCGCCGTCGCGCAGTTCCACAGCCTCAAAAGCACCAGTGGAAGCGCCGGAGGGGACAGCCGCGCGGGCGAAGGAACCATCCTCAAGTAGGATTTCAACCTCTAGAGTGGGGTTGCCGCGGGAGTCTAGAATCTCGCGTGCATGTACGTTCTCGATGAGGGCCACGTGGTGCTCCTAAGTAATCGAAACAGGAATATTACGTGACCAAGTCTAGCTTGCCTAAGCTACCTGCGCGAGGGTATTAGTCCTGCAAAATGACCTTTAGGGTAGCCTCGCGAATAGTTCAAGCCAGTTATCGGTTACCGCAGCGGTACTAAAACGCTGCGCATAGACCTGCGCCCGCCGCCCCACTGCCTCACGTTCGTCGTCGCACATAGCTTGGCACAAAGCCCGCGCAATGTCGTCTACCGCAAACCCGTCAGCTAAGTAACCACCATGCTCAGCCAACTCAACCGCTCCAGGCGAACAGGGGGTAACTACTGAGGGCACCCCAGCCATGGCCGCCTCCACCACATTCAAACCCTGACCTTCATTATCAGAAACTAGCGCTGATAGGCTTGCACCGCTAAAAGCTTTAGTTAAGTCATAGCAACTGCCAGGTAGGCTCACGCAATCACTCAGGTGCAGATCAGCAACCAGCTCTTCAAGACTTTCGCGCGCCTGGCCGTCGCCGTAAATAACTAGCTGCCAGCTCTCCTTTACCTGCCCCCGTACCTGCGCAAAAGCCTGAATTAAACGATCTAGGTGTTTAGCCTCATCCAGCCTGGACAAAACCACGATTTTATTGGTTTTTGGCGCCGTAGGCAGTTCGAAAGACCTAATCGAGTTAGGCATTGTCACCACCTGGCGCCCCAGGATCTGGGCGGTTTCACGCGTGTAAGGTTCAGCTAAACAGGTGAACACATCTGCCGGCGCGGCCACCTGCGGGTAGTCGGGGAAATGACGCATCCACTGCATTGAGGCGTGGTTTTGGTAAACCAGCAGGGGCCGCTTACTGCCATTGGCTGCCCACACACCCCGGCCAATAGCCTCAGTTAAGCATTTTTGGGTGTTGTACTTTAATGCGATTATGGCAGTATCCGGGCCGATCTTAGCCAGGTGGCGATCTAAACGCTTTAAACAGTATTTACGCCACGCCGGCGTGTATAGGCTCAGGGCTTTTAGCTTTACGCCACCTGGCCCTGGGAAACGCTTCACCAGCGGGTTATCGGTGGTGTAAGCCTGCCCTGGAAACACCCGAAACACCTCGCCGGGCACGGGTAGCTGGCCCACCTCACGCCCTAAAGTCATATAGCTAACCGAAAGGCCGCGCTCGCTAAAACCGCGCGCCATCTCGTTTAACGCAGAGGTAGTACCCCCTAGACCGCCCAGGTCAGAGGTAAATAAAACAACTTTGCTGAGATTCATTTTTTAGCTCCAGACAAATAGCCAACTGCGGCTATTTAAAGGTGGGGCTTGGGGAAGCCATTATGGGAAGGCATGGGATGGGGCCTAGCTTCCAGCGCCCTTAAGCGCGGCGTCAGCAGCAATCTGGTCTAGCCGCGAGCGCCAATCTAGATGTTCGCGCGCCCAGGTGCGGATAGCGGTGAACTTTTCTTCGTCATACTGGGTTAGGGCGGCTTTGAGCTGCTCTAGGCCCTGCGCCACATCAGTGTCGCTGAGCTGCACTAATGCGAAAGATGGCAGGATTTCGCGGGCGGTGGGGGTGTCGGGAACCTGGCCGGCTACTAGGCAGCCGTAGGCTAGCGAGTCAGTCCAGCGCGCAGTTACGTAATCTTTGGTGGGGTGGTTGTATTTGGCGCGGGCAGTGCGGGTGCCAAAAGCTAGTACCGCTTTGGCTTGGCGGTAGGCGGTTTCCACAAAAGCCTGGTTGGCTTCATCGGTGTCACCAAATGGGGGGCGCCCAGCAAAGCTAACCCCAGCGTTGGCGGCGGCGCCAGCTACGGCTGCGTCGTCATCCCACGCTTGGGGCTGACGGCCCACACGCTGCAATTCCACCTGCTTATCAGCCCAGCTCACCTGGGCTCCGGCGACGTCGGCACCCCAGGGCAACACCCCAACCGGGCAGGGCACTGCCGCCGCCCACATGTCTAGATCCTGCTGGTCTGTGACGTAGAGGTGGTCGTACCAGCCACGTGAGCGGGCCACGCGGGGGATGCGTGCCTCCCAGAAGCTGTCAATCACCCAGCCGGCCACATAGCTGTAGTGGCGGCGCACCCCAGAGCGCAAAACCGCGTTGAGGTGATCACCGATAGAGGCGATAACCAGCAGCTTTTGTTCTCCGCGCGGGCGTGGTGGCGGTAGCAGGGTGGCTAGTTTGCCTAACCGCCCAGCGGGCAGGGATTCGGCCGGGATTTTGATTAGCCGGCCGCCAAGGTGGTCGGCAGCGATTTCAGCGAGTTTTAAAACCGGGCCCCAGCCACGTCCGCCAGGCAGAATTACCGCAACATCCATAACCTGTAATTTACCTGCAAACTTCCTGGGTGTACACGCAAGAGTGCGGCCGTTTTGCAACCGCGCAGTGCGGGCGGGTCAGCTGCCCGGGCGGGCAGAGCGCTAACTGTAGCCAGGGAGCCGCGAGCGTGCCACGCTTAGCGGCTGCGGTATTTGGTGGCTTCGGTTTCGTATTCGGCCTCGCCGGCCACAACCGCATGCAAGAACACCTGCGCCCAGCGCAATAGCTCTCTGGCGCTTAAAGTTTCGCGCCGTAAACCGCGCGTGCCCGGGGCGGGCACCACCAGGGTACGGGTGGCTGGCTTAATGATTGTGCCCGGGTAGAGGCGTTTGACGCGCATCGCCCCCGACTCAGGCAGGACCACCGGCGCGAAACGGATAGATTTACCCTGCGCCACAATCTCATACACCCCCAAGCTGGCTGCATATACGCGCAGACGGGCCAGCTGCGCCAGGTTCTGGGTGGGCTCAGGCACCGGGCCGTAACGGTCAGCCAGCTCCGCTAGTACGTCGTCGACGTCGCTATCAGACTTAGCCGCCGCCATCTTTGCGTAAGCCTCCAAACGCAATCGCTCATGGGGCAGGTACTGCTCAGGAATATTGGCGTCAATGGGCAGCTCCACCTTCAAGTCAGGCTCAACCGGCTCCTCATCTTCACCCAGGCCTACGCCACGCTTGTAGGCTTCCACCGCGTCACCCACCATGCGCAGATACAGGTCAAAACCAACCCCGGCGATATGCCCAGACTGTTCCCCACCCAACAGGTTACCGGCGCCGCGAATCTCCAGGTCTTTCATGGCCACCTGCATACCCGCACCCAAATCAGTGTTGTTAGCAATGGTGCGCAGACGCTGGTGGGCGGTTTCAGTAAGGGGCTTGTCGCCCGGATACAGGAAGTAGGCGTAGGCTCGCTCACGCCCACGCCCCACCCGGCCACGCAGCTGGTGCAACTGGCTTAGCCCCATACGGTCGGCGCGATCCACAATCAAAGTGTTGGCGTTAGACACGTCCAAGCCGGTTTCCACAATGGTGGTGCACACCAGCACATCAATTTCACGCTTCCAGAAGGCGTCAATTACCTTCTCTAGGCGGTGCTCACTCATCTGCCCGTGGGCGGTGGCGATATTAGCTTCAGGCACCAGTTCAGTTAGGCGCGCAGCCACCGAGTCAATGTCTTCAACCTTGTTGTGCACATAGAACACCTGCCCCTCACGCAGCAGCTCACGCCTGATGGCGGCGCCCACCTGCTTAGTCTCATAGGGGCCTACATAGGTCAAAATCGGGTGGCGGTCCTCCGGCGGGGTGGCCAGGGTGGACATTTCCCGCAGCCCGCTAACCGCCATTTCCAGCGTGCGCGGGATGGGGGTGGCGGACATGGACAGCACATCTACATCTGTGCGCATAGCTTTGAGGGCTTCTTTATGCTCCACCCCGAAGCGCTGCTCCTCATCGATAATTACCAGCCCCAGGTCCTTAAATTTGACTGAGCCGGTCAGTAGGCGGTGGGTGCCTACGACGACGTCGATACGGCCCGCTTCAAGGTCACGCAGCACCTGCTGGCTTTCTTTAGCGCTTTGGAAACGTGACAGCTGCGCCACGGTCACCGGGAAACCAGCAAAACGCTCCGTGAAAGTTTCTGCGTGCTGAGACACCAGCAGCGTGGTGGGCACCAGCATCGCCACCTGCTTGCCGTCTTGGACAGCTTTAAAGGCCGCCCGCACCGCAATCTCAGTTTTGCCGTAACCCACATCCCCACAGATCAGGCGATCCATAGGGGCGCTCTTTTCCATATCAGCCTTAACCTCATCAATGGTGACCAGCTGATCAGGGGTTTCAGTGTAGGCAAAAGACTGCTCTAGCTCCGCCTGCCAAGGGGTGTCGGGGCTAAAAGCGTGGCCCTTAGCGGCCTGGCGGGCCGCATACAGGCGCACCAGCTCCCCGGCGATTTCACGCACCGCCTTGCGGGCTTTAGCCTTAGTTTTTTGCCAGTCGGCGCCGCCCATCTTGCTCAGCGCCGGGGCGTCGCCACCCACATATTTACTAACCGCATCAAGCGAGTCAGTGGGCACCATGAGCCGGTCAGCAGGCTGACCACGCTTAGAAGGCGCATACTCAATCACCAAATATTCGCGGCTAGAGTTACGGTTTCCGGGCACAGGCCGGCGCGTGAGCTCCACAAAACGACCAACCCCATGGTGTGAGTGCACCACCAAATCACCCGGATGTAGCGACAAAGGGTCAACGCTACGCTTTGAACGCCGTGCTGGCACCGCTTTAGGGGCGCGTGGCGAAGCACTAGCCCGCCCCGTGATTTGCGACTGGCCAATAAAAGCAAATTTTTGGGAAGGAATCAGGAAAGACTGATAAGCCGAGGCAGGCAAAATCCGCACCACGCCGTCGCCGCTACCATCGCTAGCGCCCAGATCCGCAACCTCATCCAAATCAGCCACAATGCGGGCAGGAATATCTCCCTCACCCAAAACCTCAGCCAAACGGCGCGCCGGGCCCGGACCATCAGCGCTAATAACTACCCGCCAACCATCCTTAGCCTGCTGCCCCACCTGCCGGACAGCCGCCTCAAAGCCGCCGCCATAGCCGGGCACTTCAGTAATAGGCAAACTAGGCATATCCGGGGTGGAAGCAAAAGCGTTAAACGACCACCACCCCAGCCCCTTAGCCAAACTCAACTGGCGCACATCAGCCAAATGCGCAAAAGCCGCCGCCGATAAATCCACCGGCACCTGCCCGCCTGAAGCCGCACTAGTCCAGGCCGCCGCCAAAAACTCCTGGGTGGTGGCCGCCAAATCCTCGGCGCGACGGCGCACCCGCTCAGGCTCGCTAATCACAGTCAGGCGCTGGCCAGTCAACTCCAGCAGCGGCACCATCTTGTCCACCAGCACCGGCGCCAGGGACTCCATGCCCTCAACGTAAATGCCCTCAGCTAGTTTTTCCAGCAAATCTGCCGCACCCGGGATCTTAGTGACCAGGGCGGCGGCGCGCTCGCGGACGACGTCGTTAAGCAGCAGCTCACGGCAGGCGGTAACCACCACGGGGGCTTTTAAAACCTCAATTGAGCGCTGGTCTGAAACCGCGAAGGAGGAGATTTCATCAATCTCATCCCCGAAATAGTCCACACGCACCGGGCGCGGGCAGGTGGGCGGGAAAACATCCAAAATACCGCCGCGCACGGCAAACTCGCCGCGATTTTCCACCATATCCACGCGGGTGTAAGCCATTTTCACTAGGCGCTCGGTGGCTGCCTCCAGGGGTAGCTCCGCGCCAGCGCTCAAGGTGAGCGGCTCAATTTCACCCAGCCCCGCGATTACCGGCGCCAGCAGCGCCCGCACCGGCACCACCAGCACGCCGATAGCGCCCTCTTCACTGTGGGCTAGGCGGCGTAGCACGGCCAGGCGCGCGGCCACGGTGTCAGCCCTGGGCGACAGGCGCTCATGGGGCAGGGTTTCCCAAGCGGGCAGCATCTCTACTGCCTCATCGGGTAGGTAGCAGCGCAGCGCCGCCACCATTTCTTCAGCTTCACGAGTGGTTGCACACACCACCAGCAACGGGTGGTTTACTTGCGGCCTGACGGCGTCTAAACCCGCCTTCCCCAGGGCCATTGCAGCCAGTAGGGCCGGGCGCACCCCGGGCACAACCGCCGCCGTGTAGTCGGTACGTACACGTGAACTGGCCAGGTCAATGACCTGTGAAACCGCAGAATTTTGAGCTAAAACATCGAGCAGGGCCTTCAGACGCACGCTCAGGATTCTAGTCGACCCGGATAGTTTTGCCAGCCGCCGTCAATTTCGTGAATAAAGTTCCAGCGCGGGTCACGCCACAGCTCACTGGCGGTGGGCACGTCCCCCTGATGGAAGGCGGGGGCCACAATATTTTCTAGCTGCGCTCCCAAAACCTCAGCAATGAAGGCACCCCAGTAGGAGAAGGTGGAGTTAGCTAGAATCAGTCGCTTAGCGCAGGCCAGTACCGCTAGATCATCAAACATGTCGCGGCGGTTCTCGTTAACCACAAACTCTAGCTGCGGGGCTAGGTGGGTGAGGTTGTCAACACACCAGGGCACATTGTCACTAACTAGCACCACGCGCCCCACCGGCCCTAAAGCTAATTGTTTAGCTAGCGCCTGGCGCACATATTCGACAATGTTAATGCCAAATTCTGGTTCAAAACGGCTGTTGTAATAGTCGCCGCGACGCACATTAATAACTAAGTCATCAGCGCGCACAAAAGCCTGAGCGCGCTCTAGACTCTGTTTAAAACCGTCAGATGTTAGCAGCACGTCTTTAATGAAGCGGGCGCGTTCTTGCGGGGTGTAGTCGACACCCTGGGCTGCCCCCATATAGGTGGCACGGCGGTCAGTGAAGCGTATCTGGTCTGAGGTGATTGACAGCTTACGCAACCCCGGGAACATCTCCAGCCAGGCATCCTGGTTAGGGAAATAAAGCACCTTAGAAATTAGGCCCTTATCTAAAGTGCGTGAATATGCCAACTGCCACTTGAACAGGTTATTGCCGCCATTAAAACCAATGGCAGTTAATATGACTTCACGCTTGCCGCGTCGCACCAAAGACAAAGCTTTAGCTTTAAATGTCATAATCTTTTAGCTCCTAAACAGCGCTTTATTAATGCAGCTCACAGCGACACACTGCACACCGTATATTTCGTTTACCTGTCAACCATCATATATATCCCACAGGCTTACAAGCTAGACTGGGGTAACCAACGAGTAAAAGGACCCAGCCATGCCCTCTTGCGCGCTCAGTGTGGTAATCCCCTTCTATGGGGACCCAGCTGCCACCCTTCCCTTGCTAGAGCAGCTAAAAGCACAAGTAGACGCCCCTGATTTCGAGGTAATCGTTAGTGACGATTGCTCCCCCGAGCCTTTCCCGGATGTGCCCGGAGTTAAAGTAATTCGTCGTCAGACAAATGGCGGTTTCGGTAGCGCCGTAAGTACTGGCATTGCCGCCGCCACCGGCACTTATGTTCTAATCCTGAACTCCGACGTGGAGCTGGAGCCTAACTTCCTGGGTAACTATTACCGCGCAGCTATGCCCTGGATGCCAGCCATCGTGACCCCTGCCGTAATTAATGAGGTAGGCGCCACACACTGGAATGGCCGCCACTTCCCCAATGCCCTACACCAGGGTATTGAATGGCTCACTCCCCTGGCCCGGCTGCGTCACCTACCGGTGCTGCATGAGCTGGTAGGACACGACACTCTGGCCGACAATACCCACACTGAAGTGGCCGATTGGGTGGTGGGCGCGGCTATGCTGCTGCCGCGTCAGGCCTTTGCGGCAGTGGGCGGTTTTGACTCGCGCTTCCACATGAACAGTGAAGAAGTTGACCTGCAGTTGCGCCTGCGTCAGCTAGGGTTACCTTCGGTAGTGCTTAGCCAGCCCACCTTGGTGCATGCTGGCGGTGGTTCCTCAGCTTCCGATAAGCGCCGACAGTGGTTGGTTGACTCGCGTTTCATTTACGCCGACAAGTGGCATGGCCCTAGTGGTGTAAAGCGTCTGCGAGCCACCCTAAAAACTGCCTCGTATATCAATTTTGCTTGGAACCTGACCCGTCAGATGCGCGGCGTAGATGTGGCTGCCCGCGAGCGTCTAGCTACCGAATTGGCGTTTTTGCCAGCCTAAAATCGCCCCAGACTCTCTTACAAGCTAGTAACTTAGCTAGTACCCAAATCAATTACCCAACGCATGCCGATCGGTCCCAAGCATGAGTAAAAAACTTTTATTGGTTAGCCCTGTGTTCCACGGCTACTGGCAGGGCATAGCGCAGGCTTTTAAGCAGCGCGGTTACACCGTGTTGCCCTACTGCTATGACCGTTTAGACAACGCGGCTCACCGCGTGGAGCATAAGCTCAAAATTGAATTGGCTGACCGGCGCGACCCGCATGGTTTGCCCGGTTCGCGTTTGCATGCCCAGCAGGTTACTGCCCACTGTGCGCAGTTGGTGCGTTCGTCTCACCCTGACGTGGTGGTCACCATTAAGGGCGACATTTTGCAGGCTGATTACTGGCAGTCTATTGAGGAAGTTGGGGCCAAGCGCATTACTTGGTTCTACGATGAGCTGCGCCGCATGAATGTGGATGAAGCGGGTTTGCAGATGCGTGGTCCGATGGCCACGTATTCTGCGATCGACGCCGCCGCTATGGCTGAGCGCGGTTTGGATGCGTTCTATTTGCCACTGGCTTTTGATTCCAGCTTGTCTTTTACCCCGGTAGCTAGCGACGCCGTCGTTTTTGTGGGGGCCCGCTACGGCCAGCGTGAGCCGATGCTACGGGCTTTATACCAGGCGGGCGTGGATGTTAAGGCTTATGGGCGCGCTTGGTCTAAGCACTGGTGGGATCGGGCCCGCACCTGGTCTTGGCACCGCCCGGCGATCCCTAGCGGACGTGACTTGGACCGTTCGCATGCCTATGGGGTGATGGCTGGGGCGCGTGCCTCGCTGAACCTGCATGGGGATCAGGATGGTTTCACTATGCGCACGTTTGAGGCTTGCGGCGTGGGTGGTTTACAGATTGTTGATCGCGCCGACGTCGATAGCCTCTACGATCCGGGCAGTGAGCTGCTGGTTTTCAACTCCACCCAGGAGCTGGTGGAGCTGGCTGAACGCGCCGGGGCTGAGCCGCAGTGGGCGCAAGCCATTGCCCAGGCGGGCCGTAAACGTACTTTGGCTGAGCATACTTTTGCTCACCGCGTGCAGGCTTTGGAGGCGCGCTGGCAATGATTATTCCTGAAGATGGCCTAGTTTTCGCCACTGATTTGGAGGCTTGGCAGGCTTGGTTGGCTAGCCGCAACCGGGTGCGGCAGCTAAAAACTGCTGTGCGCCAGCGGGTTTCGACGCCGGCGCCAGTGGATATTGTGGTGGCTTTGCGCGGTCAGCCGCGTGCCCTGGCGGTGTTGGAGGCGGCTTCTCCCTCTCACCTAGATGCCTATGAGCGCCCAGCGCTGATGCTAGACGAGGTGGCGATTGCTTTTCCGCGTGCCTTGTCTGAGCGCTATGAGGGCGGCGAGTGGCAGCTGGTGGATTGGGCTCAGGCCGCTGATTCGCAGCTGCTGGCTAAGGTGGAGCGAGTGTTGGCCCCCGGGCACTATTTGGGGGTTAGCACTGAGGTTTATGCTTGGGCCCGCGCGCGCGACATTGAGTTTTTAGTTGAGCAGCACGGCCTGCTTACCCCGTTTATGGCGCCGCTAGCTGCGGGGGCGCGGGCTTTGGTGTGGTCCCAGGCCGACGGCGAATTTTGGGCTAGTTCTCGCAGTGACGTCAGCTGGCAGGTGGTGGGTAGCCAGTTGCTGTTTAACGCCGCTTTGCAGCCGCGTATTAAGGTTTCCGCTACGGCGCGGCCACTGTTTTTAGGCCAGCTGCATGGGGCCGAGATTGGCCGCAGCTATATGGCCCGAGTAAGTGAGCGTTTTTGCCACGATACCGGGGCGATTTACCGGCCGCACCCTTCTGAAAAAGATAAAGCTTCACGTTTAATTCACGCCTATTGGCGTAGGCGCGGAATTGAATTTGATCCGGGCACCAGCCCACTGTTTGAAACTAACCGTCCGGTAGTTTCAGTGTTTTCCACCGGCACCTTGGAGGCGGCCGCGCGCGGCATTCCTGCCTGGGTGTATGCACCTAACGCCCCCAGCTGGGTGCACTCTTTCCATACCCGCTACGGCCTGTCGCGTTGGTCTGACATTCCTACGGTTGCCTCCCAGGTGCCAGCCCTTGAACCGGCCACGGCAATCGCCCAGATTCTGGCTGCTTAAGCCAGTACGTGAATCCCCGCACGCCCGGTGACTGGCTGGCGTGCTCCAAGCTACAATTGTTAGCAAATGTCATGCTTTTTGCGTGGCTACGTTCCCGTTATTACACATTGAATAGGACTATTCAGTCATATGAGCACCCTGTGTGTTATTCCCGTGCGCGGCGGCTCTAAAGGAATCCCGCGTAAGAACCTGCGTGACGTAGGTGGCAAGCCCCTGGTGGTATGGACCATCGAGCAGGCCCTGGAAGCCAAAGACGTCCGCGTAGTGGTTTCCACTGAAGATGAAGAAATCGCGAGCGTAGCGCGCGCAGCCGGCGCTGAGGTGATTGACCGCCCCGCCGAGTTAGCCCAGGACACCACCGCCACCGAGCCGGTGATTGTGCACGCCATGGACTACCTGCGTGACAAGGAAGGCTATGAGCCTGAGTTCGTGATGCTCCTGCAGGCCACCAGCCCGGTGCGTCGCCCTGGCACCATTGACCGTGCTATCGCCCAGGCCCGTGAAACCGGTGTGGACTCACTGGTTGGCACCGTACCGCAGACCCCCTTCCTGTGGTGGACTGCCCGCGACGGTCACGGCCCCACCGCCGACTTTGATGTGGACCACCGCCCGCGTCGTCAGGAGCTAACCCCCGACCAGTTCCGCTACCGCGAGACTGGCTCTCTTTATGTAACCAAGCCGTGGGTTTACCGCGAACGCAACAACCGTATCGGCGGCAAAATTGGTCTATTTGTCATGGATGAGGTTGAAGGCGTCGACATTGACGGCCCCCTTGACCTAGCCCTAGCAGGCAAAACCCTTATCGAAATGCGTCAGCAGGAAGGTCTAGCATGAGCATCGAGCGTTCCATTACCCCTTACGTAGCTTTCGCTGACGACTCTTTGCTCAGCGCCCTAGCTAAAATCAACGCCAACAAGGCCCGCACTATCTTCCTGGTAGATGAGCATGGCGTACTACAGGGTTCACTTACCGACGGCGACGTGCGTCGCTGGCTTACCGCCGGCAACTCTAACATGGAGACCAGCGCCATTAAGGTAGCTAACCGTTCCCCGCGCACCGTCACCGAGGGCACCTTGGTTGACGAGCTGGACTGGAAGTTCCGCGACGGCGTCAGCCTAGTGCCGGTGCTAGATACCCGTGGCCGCATGGTGGCCATCGCCTCCCCCAGCAACGACTCCTTCACTGTTGGTAGCCACCGCGTTGGTAAAGACCAGCCCACCTTCGTAATCGCTGAAATTGGTAACAACCACCAGGGCAATGTTGACCTAGCCAAGCAGCTGGTAGACCTAGCTGTGGAAGCTAAGGCTGACTGCGTTAAGTTCCAGCTGCGTGACATGGACGCCCTCTACCGTGGTGCTTCGGGCAAGATCACTGCCGGTGAAGACCTTGGCGCCCAGTACACCCTGGACCTGCTAACCCGTTTCTCCCTGCCGGCCCCCAAGATGATCGAGGTTTTCGATCACTGCCGTGACAAGGGCATTGACATCATGTGCACCCCTTGGGATCTGCCCTCGCTAGAGGTGCTGCTCGAGTATGGCATTGACGGTCTAAAGATCGCCTCCGCTGACCTAACCAACCACGCGCTGCTAACCGCCGCTGCTAAAGAAAACCTGCCCATGATCGTCTCCACCGGTATGAGCACCGAGGATGAGATCAAGGAGTCGGTGGCTCTGCTGCGTCGCTACGGCGCCCCCTACGCCCTACTCCAGGTGCAGTCCACCTACCCGGCCCCCTTCAAGGACCTGAACCTGCGTTACATGCAGCGTCTAGCTGAGATCGGTGACTGCCCGGTGGGCTACTCCGGTCACGAGCGTGGCTACCACATCCCCATGGCTGCTGTGGCCCTGGGCGCCTCGGTGATCGAAAAGCACTTCACCATTGACCGCAACCTTGAAGGTAACGACCACAAGGTTTCTCTGCTGCCTGACGAGTTTGCCGCCATGGTGCGTCAGATCCGCGACGTGGAGGCCTCCCTGGGCACCGCCGAGGCCCGCGTAGTGGCCCCCGGTGAGTTCATGAACCGCGCCAACCTGGCCAAGTCTTTGGTGGCCGCCCGTGACATCAAGTCCGGTGAGCGCATCACCGCCGACGCCGTCGACGTTAAGAGCCCCGGCCGTGGCCTGCAGCCCAACTCGCTAGACAAGCTGGTGGGCCGCATTGCTCGCCGCAACGTAGCTGCCGGCGACTTCTTCTACGAGGGCGACATCTCCGACAACCCCGCCCGCCCACGCGACTACCACTTCCGTCGCCCCTGGGGTGTGCCGGTGCGCTACCACGACTTCCAGGCCATTTTGGATGCCGGCGCCAAGCCGGACTTCTTGGAGTTCCACTACTCCTACAAGGACCTGGACATGGACGTGGACGAGGTGTTCGCGGCCTACAAGGATAACCCGCTACCCATGGGTTACACCTGCCACCTGCCTGACCTGTTCAGCGGTGACTTTATTTTGGATCTGGCCTCCCCCGACGACGCCGTGTGGGAGCGCTCTATCCGCGAGCTACAGCGCACTATCGACATCACCAAGTCACTGCGCCCTTACTTCACTCAGGAGCAAGACCCGGTCTTTATTGCCACCCTGGGTGGTTTCACCAAGGAAGGCCCGGTTGACCCTGAGCGTATCCCGGCCATGTATGACCGCATCATTGAGGGTCTAAAGCACGTGGACTACTCCGGTGTGCGCCTAGCCCCCCAGACCCTGCCGCCTTACCCGTGGCTACTGGGTGGTCAGCAGTACCACAACCTGTTTATGAGCCCCGAGGCGCTGCGTGACTTTGCCGAGCGTAGCGGCCTACAGATCACCTACGACATCTCCCACTCGATGCTGTCAGCTAACCACGAGCACCGCCCACTGCGTGAATACACTGAAATTCTCGCCCCGCTAGCCGCCCACCTACACATTGTTGACGGTAAGGGCGTTGACGGTGAGGGTGTACAGATCGACGAGGGTGACGTTAACTGGCCTGAGCTGGCTGAGCAGCTTGACCGCCTGGCCCCCGGCGTGTCCTTCATCCCGGAAATCTGGATGGGTCACGTTAACAATGGTGAGGGCTTCTGGACCGCCCTAGACCGCCTGGAGAAGTACCTGTGACAGTGGCTTATAAAGGCGTAGCGGGTAACGCACCAATCGCGCTATGGGTAGTTCCGGTTGCTGAGATCGGTGGGGTGGCACGTCATGTTCTCGACGTCGCCCGCACCGGCCTGCCCCGTACCCGCATGGTGGTGCTGTGTCCACCGGGAGCGCTAGCTGAGGAATTAACCCAGCTAGGTGTGCCAGTGCTGGCTGAAAGCTTCGGGCCCAATTATGGGTTGGCCGCTTCAGTGCGGGTACTGCGCCACGCTGTAGCCAAGCTACGCCCGGCCATTGTACACACACACCTAGCCTATGCAGACATTGTGGGCGCCTTGGCAGTGCCGTTAACCGGCCCCACCAAGCTGGTGTCAACTGAGCATGGCATCGCCTACGATGACAGTGTCTACCACGGCAGTAGCTTCAAATCGGCTTTGATGAGCCGCGCCCACCAGGTGCGTTGTGAGCGTTTCGATGCGCTTATGGCCTGCTCGGTGGCCACCGCTGACGCCATGGAAGCCAAGTGGCACCCGCGTCGGGTGATTGACGTGCTGCACAACGGCGTCGACGCCCCCACCGCGCCCAGCCAGCGCGAGGAGGGCCTGCGGATTTTGTCCCTGGCCCGCCTGGCGCCAGAAAAGCGCATTTTGGAGCTGCTTAAGGGATTCTCTCTGCTTAAGCGCGATTACCCCCAGGCCACGCTGACTATTGCCGGCACCGGCGAGGAGGAGGCAGCCCTACGCGGCGCGGTTGAGTCGCTGGGGCTAACTGACTGCGTTGACTTCCCCGGCTTCATTGACGCCCGCCAGGCGCTCTCTAGCCACGATGTGCTTGCCCAGCTGTCGGTGTGGGAGAACTGCTCTTACTCGCTGCTAGATGCGGTGGTTAGCGGCATGGGTGTGGTGGCCACGCCGGTTGGCGGTAACCCCGAGATTCTGCCTAGCCAGTGTCTAGTGGATGCTTATGACGTCACTGCTATCGCCCAGGCGCTAGCCAGCCAGGGCCTAGAGCTGGCCCAACGCCCGCAGCTTAACCCCTACTGGCCTAGCGTGTCCGACATGTGCCACTCCATCGTCAAGGTCTATCAGGGGTGTTTCAAGTGACTCGCTTTACCCTAGCGGCTAATAACGGCGAAATTGGTGGCGGCGAAGTCATGCTGCTACGCACCGCTAAGGTGCTGCGTCAGCTTGGCCATGAGGTCACTGTGGTGGCTCCGGCCATTGCCGACGGCGTAGGGGCGGCTGCCGCCAAAGCTGGTTTTGCTACCGTGGCCATCAAGGGCCAGGGGCGCAAAGCCTATATGCGTAACCTGCGTGCCTGGGATGCCAGCCAGCGTCAAGGGGTGCTGTGGTGCCACGGGCATGTACCCGCCCTGGCTACCATGGGTCACCCCCAGCGCATTGTGCACCTACACCAGGCCCCCAGCTTTAAGCATGTGGTTTCTGGCAGGCTGGCCTCGCGCGGCGCCTTAGCTTTAGCAGTGCCCAGTGCCTCCATGGCTAAGCACTTCCCCACCTCCCAGATTGTTTACAACTGGTGTGAGGAGGTTAAAACTCAGCCTAAAGGTGACCTCAAGGCCCCTATCACGGTGGGTTTCTTGGGCCGCCCCAGCCCCGATAAGGGCATTGAGGTTTTAGCTGAGGCTATGGCGCAGCTAAACGCTACCCGCGGAAACGCTTTTGAGCTGGTGGTTGCCGGTGAACCGCGTTTTGTCGACGCCGCCGAGCGCGAGCGGGTAAGCGCCGCCCTGGCCCCTATCGCCAGCTTCACCAAGCAGCTGGGGTGGACCAAGCGTGAAGACTTCTTCAACCTGGTTGATTTGGCAGTTTTCCCCTCGATCTGGCCTGAGCCCTTTGGGCTTATGGCCGCTGAGGCGATGAGCGCCAAGGTCCCCTTCGTTACCTCCATCGCCGGCGCTCTACCTGAGGTTGCTGGCCGGGACTACTCCTACCAGGTAGCCCCCGGTAAGGCCCAGGAGCTAGCCGACGCCGTCGCCGCCCTAGTGGACACCACCCCCACCAAACGAGCCAAGCAGGCTGAGAAAGAATGGCAGCGCTGGCAGCGCAAATTCTCCCCTGAGGCAGCCACTAAGCGCATCGCGGCTTTCCTTACCGACGTGCTACCCCAGGAGGTTAAATGAGTCGCGCGGTTAAGCCCGGCGCTATCGACTGGGATGTGTTTTTTCGCAAGGATGATTCTTCGCTGCAGGCACTGCTGCGTAAATCCCCGTCCTTGCTGGAAATGATCCTGTTCATCCCGCTGTGTTTGCGCCTGGAGGGCTTCGCCCCTGGCGTGCCCGTAGCCGATATCAGCGCCGTACTGCTGTCCATCATGGCCTTTGGGCGTAAACCCAAGGTGGGCTGGCAACCGGCTTTCGGCTACCGCATGTTACTGTTTGCCATCCCCGCCTGGATAGCAATTGCGGGTGTCTATAATGACCAGCTGCCCTTTACTCGTATGGGACACATCGTGGCTTGGACGCTGGTAATTGCCGCCTCCACCTCGGGGCGTCTAAACATGCGGGCCCTGGTAGGTTCTATTGGAGTTTCGCAGGTTATCGCCACCGCTTACGGCATTATCACCCTGCCTCAATCAACCTACCCCGGCCGTATGATCGGTATGTTTGGTGACCCCAACACCGCCGGTTTGCACCTGCTGGCACTGGGATTGGTTTACGCCGGTATTGCCCAGCGTAACCGCAAGTACTTCATTGTGCTGGCTATCTCCATGCTAGGTATTTTCCTAACCTTCTCACGTACCACCTGGCTGGGTCTGGGCCTGGCTTTGGCTTGGGTCTTTATCCCTAAAAACTTTAATGTTTGGCTTAAAGCCACGCTGCTGTTTGGCGTATACAAAGCGGTGATTGGTTACGCCAACGACGTCAAGAACGAGGGTTCATTCTCTGACCGTGCTGGTTCTGACCACCTGCGTTCACTGATCGGACCGCTGGAAGAAAAGCTGGTGGCCGAAAACCCCTTAGTTGGTCACGGCCCCGGCACCCTTACCGTCAAGTTGGGTGAAAACGAGTTCTTCTTCCACTCCAGTTACCTGCTGTTACGCGCTGAAGGCGGCTGGATCATGTTCTACCTGATGCTGACGCTAGTAGTGCTCACCATCGTCAAGGTCAGCCACCCGCTATCCACCCTACCTAACCGTTACCTGGAAGCCGCCCCGATCGCAATTTTGGTGTGTGCGGCCAACCTGGGCAACGTGTTCCTGTCTTACCCCGCTTGTTTGGCCCTGGCTGCCTGCACCTGGTGGGCCCACGCCCCCGGCGCTGATGAAGAGCAGCTAACCAAACTTGAGGCTCCGGTTGAAGAGGATCTGCGCGCCAGCCAAAACAAGCTGGTTAACTACCTGGCTGGGCACGAAAATGTCATGGCCAAATACGACAAGTTGGAAGAAGAGGCCAGCAAGGCATGAACCAACCGCGCACTTCCATCATCATCCCCTCCTATCGGGGAGAAGCCAAGCTACCTACGCTGCTTAACGCCTTAAGCCAGCAAAGCGACACCGACTTTGAGGCGGTAGTGGTAATCGACGGGCTGCTTGATAACAGCCTAGAAATTATCGACTCCTTCACCAGCAAGGCGCCCGTACGGGCCGTGGTGCTGGAGCAAAATCAAGGCCGCGTAGCCGCTCTAAACGCTGGTTTTAGCGCCGCTAAAGGCCAGGTTTTAGTGCGCTGCGACGACGATCTTGAACCTGGTGCAGACTTTGTCGCTGGGCACTGGGCGCGCCACCAAGGCCAGCCCTGCGGCGTCGTCGGGCTAACCATAGACATCCTGCCGCCCTCAAAGTACACCCGTGTATACGGCGCTACCCGCACCCGCGCGGCCCTAGCCGCCTCCTACCGGGGCGCTATCCCCTCTTGGCGTCACTGGGCAGCAAACTGCTCTATTACCCGCGAAACCTGGGAAAAAATCGGCCCCTATGACACCGCCTACCAGCACTACGGTTGGGAGGATGTGGACTACGGCTACCGCCTACATGAGGCCGGCATCCCGGTAATTTTGGCTCCTGAGCTGGAAACCCTGCACCACGGCGCGGCCACAGACACCGTCAAGCGAGCCATGCGCGCCTACCATTCAGGCGCAGCACGACGCACTTTCGACCAGCTACACCCCGGTGCTATCGCCCCGGTAGCAAGCGGCGGCGGCTGGTGGGGCAAACTAGTTGGGGCTCTAGCTAGCCGCACTAACGAGGAGAGCACCGAGCAGCTAGCCAATTTCACAGATAGCGCTATTGGCGTATTGCCCGGACCATTTGCTACTAAATTAGTAGCGTTGAATGTCGAAGCCGCCTCCCTTAGCGGCTACTGCCACAGTGAGCAGGTCAACGCCCGCTTCTAAGGCACAAAATTTCATAAAACTACTTTCTCGCCCCATTTCCCTTACATTCTTGCCATAGGCAGAAGAGAGACTTTGATGAGTGAGCACTTTAGCGTTGCCATCGCCCACGATTACCTAACCCAGCGTGGCGGTGCGGAACGAGTGGCCTTAGCCATGCACCAGGCTTTTCCCCAAGCCCCGATTTTCACCACCCTGTACGACCCAGAAGGCACCTTCCCTGAGTTCAAGGACGCCGATATTCGCGTCACCGCCCTAAACCGGGTAGGGGCCTTCCGCCACGATCACCGCATCGCCCTGCCACTACTAGCCCCGGCGACGTCGAAAATTAAGATCAATGCAAGTGTAACCCTGGTGTCTTCCACCGGTTTTGCGCACGGAGTTAAAACTACCGGCGCCAAGCTGGTTTACTGCCACTCCCCGGCCCGTTTCCTGTACCTGCGCGAGCAGTACCTGGGCCAGTCCTCACGCTTTTCACCCAAGGTACTGGGGCTAAACGCAGTGTATGCGCCGCTGCTGCGTTGGGATAAGCGCGCCGCTCACAGCGCCACCCACTACCTGGCTAACTCTTCTATTGTTAAAGAGCGCATTGAGCGCGTCTACGGCATTGAGGCTGACCTACTGTTCCCGCCCGGCGGGATTGACGCCAGTGCCAGCCAGGAAGCTGTGGACGAGATTTCCAGTTGGGCTGGGCAGTTCTATCTGGTGGTCTCGCGTCTGATGCCCTACAAGAATGTTGATCGCGCCATAGCGGCTTTTGCTGACATGCCCCAGCGCAAGCTAGCAATTGTGGGTAAGGGCCCTGAGGCTGAGCGCCTAGCGGCTATGTGCCCAGATAATGTGCGCATGTTCCAGGGCTTAAGTGACGGCCAAATGCGCTGGCTATACGCCAACTGCCAGGCCCTGATTGCACCTTCCTTTGAAGATTTTGGGCTCACCCCACTGGAGGCTTACAGCTTTGGTAAACCGGTACTGGCCCTGCGCGCAGGTGGCTACCTCGACACTGTTGTAGAAGGCCAAACTGGTCTATTCTTTTCTAAGCCCACCAGCGCTGATATTGCAGCCATCGTGGAAAAGAACGAGCAGATCACCTGGGATCACCCCGCAATCCGCGCCCACGGCGACAAGTTCTCCCTGGACCGTTTCATCCAAGCCCTGCATCAGCAGGTCGAAGCACTGTCTTAAGTTCCCAACTGCCCCAAGTAGGTTTCGTCTTGAAGATGAGTAAACGTACCTTCAATCACCTAGTGCGCCTAGGCGCTATCGTGATTGATTTCCTCGCTATCTGGGTGTCGTTCACCATTGCGTGGCATTTACGCGAGCAGTCGGGTCTGTTCTCTAATGACGTCTCAGCCCTAACCCGGGCACTTATGCACTGGAAGCCGCTGGCTTCAGCCGCCTGGTTGGTGGTAATTGCTTGCTTTGGGGGCTATGCGGTACGCGAGTTCGGCTCGGGCACCATCAGTATCCGCCGCGCCCTTAACGCTGGCCTGTTTAACATCGGCTTTTTCTCGCTGGTGCTATACATGACCACTACTGAGTTCTCACGCTCTTACTTCCTACTGCTGTTCATCATTGCGATGCCGCTAATCACCTTGGGGCGTCTGTTTGGCCGCCGCATCCTGCACTGGCTGCACCGACGTGGCTACGGTATTTCGCGTGTGATTATTGTGGGCCGCCCCAAGCAGGCTGAGCAGTTATCCCGGATGCTTAAGCGTTCAGCTTGGCTGGGCCTGGAACCTTACCTGGTTTTTGACCCTGATGAGGCACTCGAAACCTATAAGGGTGACCACCGTTCTATCAGCGATAACCTGCTTAAGCTGGCTGAATCCACCCAGGCTGAGCTGGTACTTTTCGCCCCCGGTTCGGTGCCTGACTCGGTTGATTTCCGCCGCTATGTGTGGCGTTTTGAGGGTCACCGCACCCAGCTGGCTGTGGTGCCTTCTTTGGTCGACGTCGCCGCTGACCGTATCCGTACCCGCCCAGTAGGTGGTATGCCGCTGGTCTACGTAGAAGATCCCAACTCTGCCGGCGCACTATCGCACTCTAAGCGGATTTTCGATATTGTCATGGCTTCCCTAGCGCTGATTATGGTCAGCCCGGTCATGATTATTACCGCCCTGGCGGTGTACTTTACCGACCGTGGCCCTGTGTTCTTCCTCCAAGAGCGCGTAGGGCGCGATGGTAAGACCTTTAAGATGATCAAGTTCCGCTCTATGGTGGTTGACGCCGAGGCGCGCCTGGCTCAGCTTCAGGGCGGCAACAAGACCAATGAGGTCATGTTTAAGCTCAAGAAAGACCCGCGTATCACCCCGGTGGGTGGCTTTATTCGTCGCTTCTCTATCGATGAGCTACCCCAGCTGTTTAACGTGATCCAGGGTGACATGAGCCTGATTGGCCCGCGCCCGCCCCTGCCGCGTGAGGTAGCTAAATACACCCCCGATGAGATGCGCCGTCTACGAGTGCGCCCGGGTATTACCGGCCTATGGCAGATTTCAGGGCGTTCAGACCTGTCCTGGGATGAAACCATTCGCCTGGACCTGTACTACATTGATAACTGGTCTCCGTTACAAGACCTATCGATCCTGACCAAAACGGTGCAGGCGGTGCTTTCTTCACGCGGGGCCTATTAAAAGAAGTAATTAACCATTTGAAACGTTTCCTCCCCGCTTCCCTCGCACTACTTACCTTCCTGGCCACCTGGGCTTACCGCAACCTTTTTGAGGCCACCCAACAGGGTGCCTACCTGGCTGGTTTGGGCCTGCATACGTTTGTGGGTCCCCTTCAGCCCTATGTGCAGGTGTTTACCAAGCTGGGCACGGCCCCGGTGGCCGGGGCCAGCTTGGCATTGGCCGTGGTGGTGGCCCTGGGCGCCAAGCGCTGGTTGTTGCCAGTGCAGCTAGTGGCTTTTGCGGCCGGCCTGCTAGGCACTATCCAGGTGCTTAAAACTCGTCTGCCTTACCTGCCTCAGGGAGGCATCAATGGCACCGGATATTTCCCGCATTACAACACCATGCCCTCAGGGCACGCCGGCATGATTTTGGTGGCCACCGTGCCGCTTATGGCCGCACTTAGCGCCACTAAACTGCCGCGTATTTTCAAGCGAATCGCTTTTGTGGGGGCACTGAGCGCCTTTATTTTGGGCACCACTGCGGTGCTGGTCAGCTCCGCGCACTTGTGGACTGACGTGTTTGCTTCCACAGCTTTGGCACTGTTTTGGGCTTATTTATTGCTGCCTTTACAACAAGTGCAATACAAGAAATTATCACAGCCATATGTGAGGCTAACCCTGATTACCTTTGTAATTGCTTGGGTTTTGCTACATGTGGACCAAGCTTTGCAAACAAACAATAAATTTGGGTTGGCATTTTGTGCCTTTAGTCTATGCACCGGCGCTTTTATTGCACTATTATCGCAAGTGAGCACAGGAAATTTCCAGGAAACTATCGATTAGTTCCCAGACAGTGACTAGTACCTAGGTGCTCATGTCCTAGTCCTCGATTCTCAGGTACGCCATGACCCCCAAACCGCAAGCCTCGGTTATCATCCCGACCCTAAACAGCGCCCCAGCTTTGGCTATCCAGCTGGATTCGCTGCTGCGTCAAGAGTATGAGGGCGCCTTTGAGATTCTGGTAATCGACAACGGCTCCACTGACGAGACACGCGAGCTACTTGAGGACTACTACCCTCGCTTTGCTTTCCGCCAGGTCAACCTGCGTTACTTCATCTCTGACCGGGAGCGTAACGTCTGCTACGCTCGCAACGTGGGTATCCGCTATGCAAACAGTGAAAAGCTACTGTTTTGCGACGCCGACGACATGCTTTCCAACAACTGGGTCAGCCAAGGCATTGAATCTCTAGCTGAGCGGCAAGTAGTTTCCGGATCCGGCATCTACTTCCTAGAAGACACCTTCAAAAACTTCTGGGCCCTAGGCAAGGCTTATGAGACTATCCACCCGGCCATAGAAACCGAAACCTACACTCCCGTTAATGCTGACCGAGCCATCCCAATCCTCATGGGTGGCTCCTTTGCCGCCCGCCGCTCAACGCTGATCTCGCGCGGCTTTGACGTTAACGCTCCCTGGGGTTCAGAAGACAATGAGCTAGCCCTGCACCTACGTGAGCACGGCATTGAAACTGAGAACTTCTCAGGTATGCGTATCGCTTACCGGGGACGTGACCCCAAGGCTAAGGCCCGTCACAAGGCAGAGTTTAAGAGCGCCCGCGCCCAGATTTGGTTGGCTCGCAAATACCACCTAACCTCCCAGCTGCCGGCCACCCGCCGAGGTGCCTGGCTACTTAACCCGCTGCGTTTACCGCTGGTGGCCGCCAAGATGGCGCTGGTACCCTCCAGTCGTGACTGGAGCGCGCTGCGTTCGCGTTTTAACACCGCTGCCGGGGCTTTTGTAGGTGTGCTTAGCTTCTACCACCCGGCTCCTAACCGTGAGGGCCTAATCGGTACAGGTAAGGAGATCAGCTTGGATACGGGTGCACCTTTGCGCCTGGAAACCACTGGTAACACCCACACCCACAGCCGTGACATGATCACGCCTGCCTCAGGTCTAAGCCCGGTGCTGGTGCGTGAGCCTGAGGTGCAAACTACCGCTGGTTAGATCTTTTTCTCGACGCCGCCGCTCTAGCTGGGCCACTCTAGCTGCGCCGCTCTAGTCACGGCGCTTTTGGGACCAGGGTTGGCTTATAACTATGGCTTGGCCAGCTCGTTAAAGCCTATAAAACACAAGTTGGGGGCCAGTTCTTACGAACTGGCCCCCAACTTAGCTATACGTCTTAGCTATCTTAGTGGTCGCCCGCGTCAAACAGGTCAGCCACTGAGCCGTCGTCGAAAACAGCCTTAATAGCGGCTGCCAGCAGCGGCGCGATAGAGAGAATAGTCAGCTGCTCAAAGCGCTTTTCCTCGCTGATGGGCAGGGTGTCGGTGACAATAACTTCCTTGGCGCCACAGGTGCTTAGACGCTCAGCGGCAGGGCCGGAGAGCACACCGTGGGTGGCGGCAATGATGACGTCCTTCGCGCCGGCGTCGAGCAGCACCTTAACCGCCTTAGCGATAGTGCCACCGGTGTCGATCATGTCATCAACCAGCACGCAGGTGCGGCCCTTAACGTCGCCAACCACGCGGTTAGCTACAGACTCGTTGGGGCGAGTCACGTCACGGGTCTTGTGAACGAATGCCAGCGGGGTGCCACCCAGCTTGTCCGCCCAGCGCTCGGCCACGCGAATACGGCCAGCGTCAGGAGAAACCACCGTGGTGTTAGCCGGGTCGATGTGCTTAGAGACGTAGTCAACCAGCACCGGCTGGGCCCACAGGTGGTCCCAGGGGCCATCAAAGAAGCCCTGCTCCTGGGAAGAGTGCAGGTCCACGCTCATAAGACGCTCAGCGCCGGCAGTAGCGTACAGATCCGCAATCAAGCGGGCAGAGATAGGCTCGCGCCCCAGGTGCTTCTTGTCCTGGCGGGCGTAGGGGAAGAAGGGAGCCACCACAGAGATGCGCTTGGCAGAGGCACGCTTAAGCGCATCCACCATAATTAGCTGCTCCATAACCCAGTCGTTAACGCGGTCGCCGTGAGACTGGATGCAGAACACGTCACAGCCACGCACCGACTCGTTGAAACGTACATAGGTCTCGCCATTAGCAAAGTCGTAAGCGCTAGAGGACAGCACCTCGGTGCCCAGTTCCTTGGCCACGGCATTCGCAAGTTCAGGGTGAGCCCGGCCTGATACGATCACCAGGCGCTTAGAGCCCTCACTGATAATGCCAGTCATGGATTATTTGCCTCCTTGTAGCCGTTTGGCCATGTGGGTGGGTAGGTAGGAGATCATGCTGGTTGCTTTAGGCTTCCAGCAGGCTTAGTGGGGCGACGACGGCACCATCGGGAACTTCCACATTGTCTAGGACGCTGTGGGCCCCAACATAGGCCTCATCACCAATCACGGTGGCACCGTGAACAATAACCCCGGGCTCTAGGTAGGCATCCTGGCCAATCTTGGCATCCACATCCACCCAGGTAGAGGAGGGGTCCACGATGGTTACGCCAGTGCGCATCCAGTGCTCGAGAATGCGACGGTTAAGCTCGGCCCCTAGCTGGGCCAGCTGTACGCGGTCGTTGCAGCCCTCAACCAGCCAAGTGTCGGTGACCACCAGTGCGCTGGTGGACTTACCGGCCTGGTAGGCGGCGGCCACCACATCAGTTAGATAAACCTCGCCCTGATCATTGTCAGTGCCCAGAGTGCCTAGCGCCTCACGCAGGTGAGCGGCGTCGAAAACATACACGCCCGCGTTAATTTCCTTGATTAGCAGCTGTGACTCAGAAGCGTCACGGTGCTCCACAATGCCGGCTACCGCACCTTCCTCGGTGCGTACCACACGGCCATAGCCACTGGGGTCAGCCAGTTCGGTGGTAAGAATAGTGACCGCGTCTGCGCGGCTGACGTGCTGGTCTAGCAGCGCTTCTAGGGTGGCAGTGTCCAGTAGTGGCACGTCACCGCTGGTAACCACCACCGGGCCGGTTAGGTCGGCAGGTAGCGCCGCCAAACCGCAGGCCACAGCCCGGCCGGTACCGGGGATTTCGTCTTGGTCAGCAATCACCACATCCGGAGCTACCCGCTCCAAGTGAGCGACGACGTCGTCGCGCTGGTGACGCACTACCGCAACCAAATACTGCGGCTGAAGTCCACGGGCGGCAACCACAGCGTGATTTAACAAGCTGCGCCCCCCGATCTGGTGTAGAACTTTGGGGGTCGCCGAACGCATACGCGTTCCTTTACCGGCGGCCATGATGATGACGGCGGCAGGGCTTGTGGCCACGAGGAAAGCTCCTAAACGGGTCGAAGCATAAATACTGTCTACAGCATAGCGCACAAAAAGCTCCGCCCCCAGGATTCGAACCCGGACCACAAGGCACCAAAGGCCTGCGTGCTGCCATTACACTAGGGCGGAAGGGTACGTCAGGCGTACCGGGATCTATTCTTACACACTTTGTGCGGTGGCTATGACTTCAAAACGGATTCGCATGAGTGCGGGGGAACGACGTGAGCAGCTGATCGACGTCGCCCGCACGCTTTTTGCTGAGCGCGGTTATGACGCCACCTCAATCGAAGAAATAGCTGCTAGCGCCCAGGTTTCCAAGCCGGTGGTGTATGAGCATTTCGGGGGTAAAGAGGGGCTTTACGCGGTCATCATTGACCGGGAACTGACTTTGATCTACTCCACTATAGTTAACGCCTTAGAGTCAGATCCCTCACCCTCGGCGGTGGTGGAACACGCCGCCTTGGCGCTGCTGACATATATCGAAGATAACACTGATGGTTTCCGCATCATCTCCTCAGAAAATGACCGCTCAAGGGGAACCTACTCCACTTTGTTAGCGGATGTGGCGGTGCAAGTCTCCGGCATCTTGGCCAGACAATTTACAGAACATGGTATTGATGCGCGTTTTGCTCCCCTGTACGCTCAAATGTTAGTGGGTATTGTTGCTATGCCCGCCCAATGGTGGCTACTCGACCGCACCATGACCAAGGAGGAGGTTGCTGCGCACATGGTTAACCTGGCGTGGAACGGCCTTCGCGGCATGGAACCTGACCCTGTATTGCGTAACCAAGGAGACACTGCATGACCCCACCTGCCGCCCTAGCTAGGCGCGGCACCGGGCGTATTGCCTGGATCGATGTCTCTCGCGGATGGTGCATGTTGGCCATTGTGGCCGGCCACTTCTATCTCCCCTGGAATCAGCACCCCGCGCTGTTCGACCTGCTTTACGCCTTCCACGTTCCCGCCTTCTTCTTCCTTTCTGGACTGGTTTTCAACCCTGGAAAACGGTCCTTTCCCCGCTTCCTTTACACCCGCGCCCGCGCCATCATGCTCCCCTACGTGCTGTGGGCTTTTATCTCTGTATGTATTTTCGCAGTGCTGGGTTCAGTGGCAGCTGGTTCATTGGGTCGTAAAAATCCCGCAAGTTTTACCACCATGCTTAAAGACATCATGTGGGCCACCCCCTCGGCGCACCACATGGACTGGAATAAGCCGCTGTGGTTTTTACCCGCAATTATGGTCGCCTACCTGATAGCTTGGGCTACTGCCAAACTAATTGAGGGTAACCGTATAGCTTTAGCTGTAATTACTGTTCTTTCCCTGCTGACCAGCTGGTTTTTGGCCTCCCACCAAGAGGTTTGGTACCCCTGGAGTTTTGAGCGAGTGGGGGTGCTGATGCCGTTCTTCTTCCTAGGCATGTATATGCGCCCCATCGTTAACCATTTACCTATTAAATACCCTTTAATTGAGGGCCTGGACGGCATTGGTTTGCTGGCGATTGCGGCTGCCATCAGCCACTACAACACCACCACGGTGGACTATGTGGCCCGCACCTACGGCAACTACGCTAACTTTGTGGCGGCCGCGCTGGTTGGTATTGCCGGTATCTGTATGATTTCGCGCGCCTGGAATATAGATGATTTGACCCGCATTGGGAAAATGACCCTGGGTATTTTGTGTACTCACAAATTCATCGTGCTGGCCGTGCAAATTGTAATTAACTCTCTGGGCATGGAAGAACTCATTACAGCTATGGGGCCTATCCCCCAGTTTGTTTTGGATAATTCCCTGTCAGTGGGTTTTGCCTGGATTATTACGGCGGCCTGTTTCGCGGTTTGTATTGCGCTTAAATACTTGGCGCCGTGGTCAATTGGCTTACCTGGTAAGGGTATCGACCTACGCCACCTGGTTCCTAAGGAGAAGCTGCTGCAGTTACTGGCGCAGGTGCGTATGCCCAGCTTGCCTAGCTTGCCCCGACGCCGCAAGCGCCCACGGGGGCGCCGGGTGCAGCAAGGTCCACCCTCACGCCCCACCCGGCCGCGTCGTCGTAGCGGCGGCGGTAAGCACGCAGCCTAAACAGCCGCAGTTAAGCTTGGAGCGCCCGCACCCGGGGCGGCCCAGGCCGCGCAGCAGCGGGACTACTGCTCCAGCTCGCCGGCAGCTTCAAGCCATTCCAGCTCGATATCCGCCTGCCGCTCCTGTGCCTGGCTGAGCTGTTTACCCAGCTCAATTAGGTCATTGACGCGTCCAGGATCAGCCGAAGCTACTTCCATATCCGCGTGTAGCTTAGCGATCTGGGCACTGACCTTATCCAGTTGGCGCTCTAGCCGGGCCAGGTGCTTGGCAGCCGCGTGGCGCTGAGCCCCACTTAAGGCGCCTTGCTCCCCCTGGGACGGGGCGTTTTTAGCCTCCGCAGTTGCCGACGTCGCCCCTGCACCCCCAGATGAGGCAGCCAGTTGCTGGCGACGCAGCTCCAGATACTGCTCCACTCCGCCAGGAAGATCACGCAGATGCCCGTCACCAAGCAAAGCCAGCTGGTGGTCGGTGACGCGTTCAAGCAGGTAGCGGTCGTGAGAGACCACCACTAGCGTGCCCGGGAAGGTGTCGAGAATATCCTCAATTGAAGCCAGGGTGTCAGTGTCTAGATCGTTAGTGGGCTCGTCTAGCAGCAGCACATTGGGCTGAGCCATCAGCAGTCGCAGCAGTTGCAGGCGACGGCGTTCACCACCGCTGATTTCCCCCACCCGGGTCCAGGCGCGTTGGCGGGTAAAGCCCAGGCGCTCAACTAACTGGCTGGCGCTTAGATCTTTGCCGCCCACGGTGACGTGCTCGGCCACTGCAGCCACTGCCTCAACCACCCGCAGCTCGCTGATCTGATCTAGCTCATGGGTGGTTTGCGACAGGGTTACTACGTCCACGGTCTGGCCGGTACGCACCCGCCCACTGGTGGGTTTTTGGGTGCCTTGCAACAGGCGCAGCAGGGTGGTTTTACCGGCGCCGTTTACACCCACAATGCCTACTCGTTCGCCGGGGGCAAGGCGCCAGGTTACCTCGCGCAGCACCTGGTTTTCGCCGCCGCCGGGGGCCGGGTAGCTGACGCTGACGTTTTCCAGGTCAATAACGCGCTTGCCTAGGCGGGCAGTGGCCATGCGGGTGATTTCCACACTGTCACGCGGCGGGGGTACGTCGGCGATTAGTGCCTCGGCGGCGTCGATACGGAAACGCGGCTTGGAAGTGCGCGCTGGGGCCCCGCGTCGCAGCCAGGCCAGTTCTTTACGCAGTAGGTTTTCGCGTTTGGCGGCAGCCACTTCAGCCTGGCGGGCCCGCTCGGCGCGCGCCAAAATGTAGGCCGCATAGCCGCCGTCGTAAAGCTCAATGCGGCCGGGGATTTGGGGGCGTCCGTTGCCAGGGTCGACGCCGGGCACTACTTCCCACACTCGGTTGCAGATGGCGTCTAGGAACCAGCGGTCGTGGGTGACCACCACTAGGGCGCCGTCGCCGCGCGCTGAGTCGAAGCGTTTTTGCAGGTGGCGAGCCAGCCAGTCCACGCCTTCAACATCTAGGTGGTTGGTGGGCTCATCTAGCACCACCACCTGGGCGTCCTGGGTGAGCACGTGAGCTAAAGCGACGCGGCGGCGCTGACCACCTGAGAGGGTATCGACGTCGGCTGCCAGGTCCACATCTGCCAGCAGCCCGGCGTGAATGTCACGCACGGCTGGGTTGGAGGCCCACACATGCTCGGGCACGTCCCCGTGCACCGCTTGACGCACGCTGATGCCCGGGGGAAAGTTGTCGCTTTGGTTGAGGATGGCCACGCGCGTATCGGCGGCGCGGGTGATACGTCCGCCATCGATTTCACGCTGCCCTGATAGGGCCTGCAGGAAAGTGGATTTACCAGCGCCGTTGGGGCCCAGCACGCCCACCCGGGTGCCGTCTTCAATGCCTACCGTGACACCGTCTAGTAGCGTGCGACTGCCTACAACAATGCGCAGGTTCTCGACCCCTAATAGGTGAGCCATTAAGTCCTCATTCTGCAGATAAAACCAGCCCCCGCATTCTACCGCGTGAGCGCTGGGGCGCGGGCGGCGGGGCTTGCGGGCGCTGGGGCGCGGGCGACGGGGCTTGTGGGCGCTGGTAACTACGACGACGCCGCTGCCCCCGGACGCGCTCGCCCAGCGCCGTCAGCGCACCGTTAGGGGGCGCCGCCAGCGCACTGTTAGGGGGCGCCGTTAGGGGCTGGTACTTAGCCGGTAACTACCTGGTCGCAGAAGGGACTAGTGCTCCAGCATAGAGCTACCCGCTCGGCCACCGCGCGACTGGAACTAAGGGCGGCCACGGTAGGCCCGGAACCAGAAACCATGGCCACCAGAGCACCAGCCCTCTCCGCCAGGTCAATTAGTTGACCTAACTCTGGGCGCAGCTCAATAGCCGTGGCCTGTAGATCGTTGCGGATATGGCGGCTAACCTGGGCCACGTCACCAACCTCTAGGGCGGCCAGTAGCTGCTCCGGCGGCATGTCAGCCTCCGGCGGAGCCTGCACGGTGGCGTCGAAGTGTTTAAATACGGCCGCCGTCGATAAACCCTTATCCTGCAATGCAAAAGTCCAGTGGTAGGGGCCAGGGGCGGCCTTAAGGGGCTCAATTAGATCCCCACGTCCGGTTCCCAGAGCCACCCCGCCATAAAGCCCGAAGGGCACATCCGCACCTAGCTGGGCGCCCAGCTGGGCCAGCTCTTCTAGGCTCAGGCCCACCTGCCAGAACTCGTTGCAGGCTTTGAGGGTGGCAGCCGCGTCCGCGCTGCCACCAGCCATGCCTCCGGCCACCGGTACGGCCTTATCTAGCAAAATGCGCACGTCTGGGGTGCCTAGGCCACGCTGGGCGGCTTGCTGGGCCACTGCTTGGGCGGCGCGGTAGGCCAAGTTGGTGCTATCTAGGGGCACATTGCTATCTGGGCGGGTCAGGGCCAGCTCAATGCGCGGAGTACTTTGGGCTGCTAGGGCCGGGCCCGGCTGGGCCGAGGCCGCCGGGACCGAGCCTGCATGGTCCGGCTGGGCCGGGACAGTCGTGGCTAATGGGTCCGGCTGCGACGCCGTCGTAACCGGGGCTTGCAGCGGCGTGACCGTAACCGTCTCAGTTAAGCCGATCTGGGCGAAGATGGTGTTAAGCGGGTGGTAGCCGTCGGGGCGGGCGGCGCCCAGGGCCAGGAAAAGATTGACCTTGCCTGGGGCGCTAACACTCACGGCTGGAGCACTAACGCTCACAGTCGAGGTGTTCAAGGCCGAGGTGCGCACCTTGGCGCTAGCAGCATTGACGTCCATAAAATCCTCCATTAGCGCTGTTAGTAGTGCGCCGGGTGTTAGTTAGCAGCGTTTAGCTGCTGAGCCACAGCGGCAAACTGGTCAATGTCTAGGGTCTCACCGCGAGCCGTGGGGCTAACCCCGGCACGCTCCAGCGCCTCCTGGGCAGCGGTGGCGCTACCAGCCAAACCAGCCAGCGCCTGACGCAAGGTCTTACGGCGCTGAGCAAAGGCGGCGTCGATAACAGCAAAAACTTGCTCGCGCGTAGCCGCAGTATCCGGATGGGGGCGGCGCTCAATTTTCACCAGGGCTGAGTCCACATTAGGCACCGGGTAAAACACGTTGCGACCAATGGTTAGGGTGCGTCGGGCAGTGGCATACCAAGCCACCTTGGCGCTGGGCACCCCGTAAATCTTGTTACCCGGCGTGGCCGCCAGGCGGTCGGCCACCTCCGCCTGCACCATCACCAGCACACTGTGGATACTAGGCAGTTTTTCGAGCACGGTCAACACAATCGGCACGGCCACGTTATACGGCAAATTAGCTACCAGACGAGTGGGGGCAGCGCCGCCAATGCTTTCCGGCCCGGTAATAGTCAGGGCGTCGGCAGTAAAAACTTGTAATTTAGCTTCCGGGAAGCGGGCCTGGGCAGTGGTCGGCAAAGCTTGGGCCAGGGGCGGGTCAATCTCGACGGCGCACACCTGCGCCCCAGCCTCCAGTAGCGCCAGGGTGAGCGAGCCCAGACCGGGGCCAATTTCCAGCACCTGCTCGCCCGCTTGCACGCCGGCGTTACGCACAATTTTGCGTACCGTGCCCGGATCGTTGACGAAGTTCTGGCCCAGGGTTTTGGTAGGGCGAATGTTTAACTGGGTACACAGCTCGCGGATATCACTGCTAGTCAGTAGATTGCCTGCCGCCACGTCACTCATACACGTCACCTACAAGTTTCCGGGCGCATTAACAGCGCGGTTTGGTACTGCCTTCATTGCCTTCAAGCCTAGCTGAAAGCTACCTATTTTTAGGCCGCCAACGACGCCGCAACCCCAACCAAGCCCCAAATACACGTCTCCCCCACAATCAGCACAGATTGCAGGGGAGACGGGTAGCGTGCTCAAACGCCAGCTTGTATGAGTGTGGTTTAGTACCAGCCCACCGACTCAGAGTGTGCCCAAGCGCCACAGGGGTTGGAGTAACGCTCGGAGATGTAGCCCAGGCCCCACTTGATCTGGGTGGCCGGGTTGGTGGCCCAGTCGCTACCGGCGCTAGCCATCTTGGAGCCAGGCAGGGCCTGGGGAATACCGGTGGCGCCGGAGGAAGCGTTGTAAGCCTGGTAGTTCCAGCCAGACTCGCGGTTCCACAGCTTAACCAAGCAGCTGAACTGGGTGTCGTCCCAGCCGTAGGAGCTCATCATGGACTTAGCAATAGCCTGGGCGCTGGCAGCGTCAGTGCCGGCGGCAGCCAGGGTGGCGTTGCCGCCGCCGCTGGAGCTGGAGGAGGAGTTGGAGGCAGCCGGGGTGGTAGCGGCGGCGGTGGCTTCCTTAGTGCCCACCAGCACCACAGCGTTGGTGGCCGGCTTGATGACGGCGGTGGATACTACGGTGCGGGAAACTTCCTTACCGCCACGGGTAACCACGTTGTAAACGGTGCGGGAAACACCATCCACACCCTCGGTTTCTACCTTCTTCTCACCCTTGGCCAGGGTCGGGTCCGGCTTCTCGGTGGTGCCAGCCTTGATGGCGGTGTCTACGTTGGTCTGGGTGACGCTAGCGTGGACAACGGTAACGACGGCGCCGTCAACAGGGGCGGCGGTCAGGTCTACGGAGGCGGTGTCGTTGTCGTCAACCGAAACACCGGCGTCAGACAGGGCCTGACCCCAAGTTTCAGCCTGGGTGGAAGCGGAGATGGTCTTGCCGTCCACAACCAGCTTGTAGTTAACGGACTCGGCAGCAGAGGTGGGCTGAGCAGCCAGGCCAAGTGCTGCGTGGGTCAGCGCGGCCTTGTTGGCGTCAGTGTTGACACCGTTGTTCATCTGTACAGCAGCGAATGCACCACCGGAAACGGCCAGGGATAGAGCCATAGCCACACCGCCCGCGCGGTACACCACATTACCGGTGCCTACCTGGGAAAAGAGAGCACTAACTGCTGAGGCCGGGGTGGCCTTCTGAGCGTGACGTCCCATGTCGAACCTCTTTCTCTATGAACTAGTACCCGACTGTAATAGAAACGTAACCTTTTGGCCAGTAAGTATCAGCCCTTTCACAACTTAACTCCGAACACATTTTCCCTGGCCAGCACCCATTAGTTTAATGATTTGGCGCACAATAGGTAAATCGGGAGCCAGCCAATTTAGGTCAAGAGCTTGTACTGGCGTAACCCATTTGACCTGCATATGGCTAGTGCCTGGGCTAATTTCGGGGCGGTCAGTACTCACTAGCCACACCCGCATCTGTAGCCCCGGTTTTAGTGGCCATGCAGACAGGGGTATATCAGACATCACTTCCATCCCGATATTGGCCACAATATTAAGTTCTTCACGCAGTTCTCGCGCCAAGGCCGCCTGTGGCGACTCCCCCGGCTCCACCTTGCCACCCGGAAACTCCCACTGACCCCGCAGCTGGGCCGGATAGGCGCGCTGGGCCGCTAAAAATCGCGTAGGTTGACGCAAGTCATCCACCACTACCGCCCCTACCACCAGCTGCGCGGCCTTAGCGCCACCCTGCAAGTTTTCCACGATCTGACACACTTCCTACTTACGTCACTAACCAGCTAAGGTTTACCTATGCCCAAGATTACTGGTAACACCCTAGCCGAACACCGCGAGCGCACTCGCCGCGCCCTTTTCGACTCACTGGGTCAACTCTTGGCCACTAAACCTTTCGACAAAATCACGCTTTCCGACGTCGCCACTAACGCCCACGTGGGCCGCACCGCCGTCTATAACCACTTTGCAGATAAAGAAGACCTGCTCCTGGCCTATATCGAGAACGAAACCCGCAGCTATGTGGCGCGCCTAAGTCAGGCCCTTGAGGATGTGCAAGATCCGCTTGATCGCCTGCGGGTTTACATCCGTGAACAGGCCCTACTAAAGCAGCACTATCACTTCCCGGGCGGCGCGCGCCTAACCGACACGCTTTCGCGCGACACTGTGGGGCGCCTACACTCGCACGCCGACATTATGGAGCAGATGCTCAGCCAAATCCTGCATGAGGCTATCGACCAGGGCCAGCTTCCTAATCAGGATGTGGCCATGAGCGTGCAGCTAATTCACGCCTGCGTGCTGGGGGGCCGCCCCACACCCACTAACCCCATGCAGCGCGAACGTTACCTACACAGTTTGGATAGTTTCGTGTTGCAGGCGGTGGGGGCACAGCAGGCGGCTCATCCGGTGCCGGTTTCACTTGATCACGACGACGACGCCCCGGCCCCCTCACTCTCGCGTTGCCCCATGGTTGGCTGAGCCTTCAGTAAGTTAGGGAGCCGGTGACGTTCAAGCTCTCCTCCGGGCTATGAGCGGAGGCTGCGGCGTCGTCGTCGATGCTGGCGCCAGGGGGGAGGAAACGCAACACCACACCGTCACCCAAATCAAGCTCATCACCGTAACGCAGGGGAACCTGGGCGTCGGGAACCAGCTGCACATCCTCATAACCCAGCCGACGCAACACCGTGCCATTGTGGGAATCCATGTCAATGGCACTCACCTGCCAGCCCACCACCTGCAGTAACACATGCGAGCGGGAAACCAGGCGGCCCGGAGAGGGAACCGTGAGCATCTCAGTGCCCTCGTTGTAACTCAAATACTGTGGCGCTCGCCCCACTACCAGATCCCTACGCAGGGCCAGGCGGACCCCCGTAGAGGCCTCCACCACCATCCGAGGCGGGTTATCTAGCAGGCGCGGAGCAGCCGCTAAACTACCCGCACAAGTGGCGCAATCGTAGGCATCAGGCGGATTTGGGTGGCCATTGACGCATTCCACGCCAAGTAATTCCTCAGCCAATGTGGGCCTCCCTAGCTGGTGTGACGGATCGAAAATGGTGCCAAGCACACACTGTTAAATTATGTCCCGTTTTTACTCTGAAGTAGTTAATTGTCGGACTTGGCCACTAAAGTAGTTGTATTGAGGTTGGTAACAGCGCTTGGCTAACACGGCTCAAGTGCATGGTACCTGGAAGGATCACGATGACGCTCTCGCTGGAACAGTTAGCCGCCCGGGCCGCCAGTCCCGCGACTTCGCAGGCTGACCTATATCAGCTGGTCAGCAACTATCCGCAGTTGCGCCCAGTGGTAGCCGCCAACCCGAACGCCTACCCGCAGTTACTTGAATGGCTAGCTAACCTTAAAGATCCGCAGATCAACGCCGGCCTGGCCCGCAGCCCGCTACCGTTGGCGCGTCAACTGCTAGCTAAGCACAACCCCCAGTTCCTGGCCCAGCTTGAGGCCCAAAATGAGCCGGCAGCTAGCGCCGCTAGCACTGTCAGCGCCCAGGACGCAGCCCCCACGCAGGTAGCCGCCGGGCCCTTGGTTAACGACCAGGCGCCTACCCGCCGCTCTGTGCTTAGCACCAACCAAGAAACTAGCGCCCCCAGCGTTGCTGACTCCGTGTTTGCCATGAACGAGCAGGAGCAGCCGGCTACTGGCGGCGTGGAGGGCCCCGCCCAGAACATTGTGGCAGCCAACCCCTCGGTTATTCCGCTGGATCAGCCGCTAGGTGCACAGGTGCCCGACCCGGCCACCACCGGCTCAGCCACCATGGTTATGTCCACCCCGGTGTACGCCCCGGATCCAACCTACGCTGAACCCACCTACGACTACGCCACCGCTAACGAGGCCCCTGAGCAGGAGGCTGACAGCTCTGCTAAGAAGGGCGGCCTTCCACTCTTTGGCTGGATTTCGCTGGCGGTTTTGATTCTGGCTGTGGCTGTGGGGGCCTACATGCTTGGACGTGACACCTCCCCACACTCGGTCAACGACGCCGGGCCGATCACCCCCACGATGGTGCAGACTGAAACTGCCGCGCCGGTAGAGACTGAAACCCCCACACCTAGCGCCACGCCTACCGCTACGGTTAAGGCCCCGGCTCCTGACGGCGCCCGGGAAATGACCAGCTTCACCTCACCTTCCGGTAACATCACCTGCACCTTTGCTGACGACCAGGTTTCTTGCACTATCAAGGAATACAGCTTCAACGCTACCGGCCCCAGCTGCTCTAACAACTCCACCCCGTTTACCGCCACGGTGGGCACGCAAAACGGCGCCGGCGGCTCTTGCCAGACTGCCTTTAAGACTTCGGGTCCCACCCTGGCCTACAACTCTTCAGCTAAGCACGGCGTCTTCGCCTGCACCTCCACCGAGGAGGGCGTAACCTGCTGGAACACCCTAAACGGCCAGGGCTTCACGATTAACCGTCACGCCGCTAACTCCGAGCAGCGCTAAGCTAACCCCTAGCAGCGCTAGGCGCAGAGCTCCGCTTTAAACGCAAGCACAAAGCAGCTCTCAAGGCTGGTTTGGATTCTCACAGTTACATAGTTCAGTTTGCCACCGCTCCCCGTGTAATCATGGAGCGGTGGCATCTAACTATGTAAACATCCTACGTAAACCCGGTGCTTTTAAATTTTCCGCCACCGGACTGCTGGCACGCATGCCCATGTCTATGGTGTCAATTTCTTCGCTGCTGGCCATCCAAAGCGAATACCACAGCTACACCCTGGCCGGGCAGGTCAGCGCGGTAACGCTAATCGCTTTTGCCTGCACTGCGCCTTGGCTGGCTCGACGTGTAGATATTTACGGCCAGCGCTTCATGATTCCTTTCATCATGGCCTCCTGCCTGGCCATGGTGGGCGAGATTGTCTCTATTACTTTCCATGCCCACCCGGCGGCGCTGCTGGTTTGCGCCGCCATTGCCGGTGGTACCAGCGGTTCTATGGGCGCCCTGGTGCGTGCACGCTGGTCTAACCTGCTAGAAACACCAGATGAAATCCACACGGCTTTCGCCCTTGAAGCAGCCATGGATGAGGTGGCTTTCATTGTGGGCCCAATCCTGGCAACCATGCTGGTGACTAACCCGCCCCTGCCGGTTACTAGTGGTTTGATTGTGGCCGTAAGCGCCCAGGCGGTGGGTTCACTGTGGTTCTTATCCCAGCGCGCCACTGAGCCGCCGGCGAAGGGGCGCGCTGCCGCGCAGGAGCAAACCGGCCAGTCTCATGTTTTGCGTAACGGGGCGTTGGTGGTTACTGCGCTTACCTGCCTAGTGTTGGGTGGCCTGTTTGGCGCCAATGATGTGGCGATTGTGGCTTCAGCTACTGAGCATGGTCACAAGAATCTTTCCGGCGCTATCTTGGCTTGCTTCTCTACCGGCTCGCTGGTAGCGGCGCTGATTCACGGTTCACGCCAGTGGCATTGGCCGTTGCAACGCCAGTTCGTGGTGGGCGTGACTGTTTTGGCATTGGGTGCCTCCACCCTGATTTTTGCCCCTAACCTGTGGTTTGTGGCGGTAGCTGCGGCCATCACCGGTATGGCTATTGCCCCCACTTTCACTACCGCCAACCAGATTGTGCAGCATTCGGTGGCCGACAATCAGATCACTGAGGGCCTGACTTGGCTTAGCACCACCATTAACGTGGGTGTTTCTGTGGGTACATTCCTGGCTGGTTTAGCTATCGACAGCTCCGGTGCGCACGGTGGTTTCTTGGCGGTTACGGTTATGGCGTGGCTAGCTGTGGTGATTGTGTGGAGTGGGGCGCGTACTTTGCGCCGCGCCCTAGGGGTACGTCAGATACCCTAGGGATATTTGTATCTGCGCTTAGCTAGCCCCTAGCCAGGCCAAGTATCGAGGTAGGCATGAATCTTTCTTTTGCAGACTTACGCGCCGGCTTTTATGCCACGGTGCGTGCACCGATTGTGCAGATACTGGGCTGGCTGTGCCTACTGGGGGCCACCTATCCGCAGATGTACGACAAGGACTACAAGCTGCCTCAGCATTTTGACGTGTACGTGTACTGGTATGCGTTAAATAACTGGTTTAGTGGTAATTCCCTGTACGACTGGTACGCCTTGCCTGACTACAAGATGTACCCCTTCACCTACCCGCCTTTTGGAGCCTGGGCGCTATCCCCACTGACCTGGTTTGATTATGAGACCGCCGCGCGCCTAATGATCATAGCTATCGCCCTGCAAACTGCCGTGATTGTGGCCTTGGTAGGGCGCAGCCTGAGCTGGTCTTGGGGCTCAGCTTTTGCTATCGCCCCCTGGGCGGCGATCCTGGTTCAACAGTGCCTGGAGCCGTTTACCCAGTCGGTTGGTTTTGCCCAGGTCAACACCGCCATGATGGTGCTGGTGATGATTGATGTGGCCGCGCCTGCCAATTGGAAGGGACGCGGCATAGCCTCTGGTTTGGCGGCCGCTATCAAGCTGACCCCGGCTATTGCCGTACTTATTTTCCTGCTGCGCCGTCAGTGGCGTTCAGCTATCACCATGGTGGCTACCTCGCTCGCTGTCACTTTGCTCAGCTGGGTTATCAGCCCGGGCGAGTCGACCCGTTTCTTCTTTGACACCATGTGGGACCCCCAGCGCGCCGGGGATGCCTACTACACCAGCAACCAGAACCTGAAGGGTTTCGTGGCCCGAGCCCTGCCGGAAAACACTTGGAGTATTGCTTGGGCTATCACGGTGGCGCTGGCTTTGGTGGCCGCCGTTTGGCTATGCCTGCGTATTCAGGCCGCCGCTACCAGCGTGGTTACCCCGCATGTTATCTCCGACGACGCCGCGCCCGGCCCCCTTAATGCGGCCGCGCCCGCCACTGGGGCTGCTGCCTCTACTGCCGACGCCGTCGAGCTAGCCGCCAGCGACGCCGTCGCCGCCCCAGACGCCGTCGCCACCCCGGACGCCGTCGCGCCCGTCCCGCCCTCCCCGGTGCTACCCGAAAACCTAGCCACCTTACTGACCGCCGCAGTAATCATGACCCTGGGGCTGCTGGTCTCCCCCATCACCTGGTCGCACCACTGGGTGTGGGGACTAGCCAGCGTGGTGGCGCTAATCGCGGTGGCGCTACGGCTAAAGTCCGCACCCCTGGCCGCTGTGGCCCTAGTGCAGGGAGCATTATTTATCATGGCCCCGCACTGGTGGTTCTCACACGGGCAGGTTAACGAGCTGCACTGGAACGTGGTAGAGCAGCTGGTGGGCTCCTCCTACACCCTGGCCGCTATCGCCTCTGGCGTAGCCCTGGCCTGGGCGTTACCGGTGCAGGCAACAGCTCGACTAGGCTGGGACTCCTTAAGGAGAACCAATGCCCCTATCTGACTTGGCACGACGCGGTGAAGAACACTTCCATCGCCACGTGATTCCGCGACTACGCCGCGCTGGTTGGCGCCCGCGAGCAGTGGCCTATGACGGCTACGGCTCGGCCACCATGGTGCGCGTAATTGCGCGCGTAGTGATGCGCCCACCCGGCGCACCCGCCGAGGGCCCACTATTCCAGCACATCCCTGAGGATCTGCCTTCTATCACCCAACTGCGTGAAGCCGCCATGGCTTCACTGCTAGACGCCCAGCGCGGCTGGCGTTCCTTCATTGATATCCCCGTGCCGTTCATCCCCTTCACTGTGAAGGTGGGTGGGCGCAAACTCTCCGCACAGGCAGACCGGGGCGGCTATATCGACGTCGTCATCCGTAACCACAACCTCAAACCCGGCTGGCATGAAGCCACCATCACCGGCCCCGCCATGGACACAATCAAAGCCCCCGTGCTGATCATCCCTGACGGGCCACAGCTGGGCGTGGTGTGCGACATCGACGACACCGTAATGGTCACTCACATGCCGCGTGCCCTGGTGGCCAGCTGGAACGCTTTCGTTAAGCAATCTTTTGCGCGCCAGGCCGTGCCGGGTATGTCCACGCTGCTCAACCGGGTGCAAAAAACCAACCCGGGTGCGCCGGTAATCTACCTGTCTACCGGTGCTTGGAATGTGGTGCCCACTTTGCGTAACTTCTTTGAACGCCACAACTTCCCGCGCGGCCCCATGCTCATGACCGACTGGGGCCCCACCAACACCGGCTGGTTCCGCTCAGGCCTGGAACACAAACGCACCCAGCTGCGCCGCCTAATGATTGACCTGCCTGAGGTAAAGTGGCTACTAATTGGCGACGACGGCCAGTTTGACCGGATCATTTACGGCGACCTTGCCCACGACCACGGCGACAAGGTGGAGGCTATTGCCATCCGTAAACTGACCTCATCAGAGCATGTTTTAGCGGGTGGTAACCACCTGGCCCTGGCTGAGCCGCAGGTGCGCAGCCTCAAACAGTCCGGCGCCCTGGTGGTCAGTGGCCGTGACGGCTTCACTTTGGCCCGTAAACTGCCAGCTTCGCTGGTAGGCCCTCAACCGTAAGGAGAACAAAATGGCTAGCAAACTCCCATTCCTGATTGGCCTGACCGGCGGCTACGTGCTGGGCACCCGCGCCGGGCGCGCCCAGTACGAAAAGATTAAGGCCGCTGCCGGGCGTGTGGCGGAAACTCCCGCCGTGCGCAACCGCGTGGATTCGACTAAGGCTAAGGTTTCCAACGCCGTCAAGCGCCAGGGCGAAAAGGTCACCGACAAGGTGGTTGACTCGGTTAAGGAGCGCCTATTTGGTGGCTCTGGACAGTCCAACTCCACTCCCGTGGCCGTGCCCGAAGCCCAGGTGCGCCCGCTTAACTGAGCGACTGGCAGACAGCCTGACAGCGTCTAGGCCTTCTGAGCTGCCCAGGTCTAATACTCCCGTGCGCCGGACCTGTTCATTCAGGCCCGGTGCATGCTTGTTTAGAAGCCGTACACTTCGTGGCTGTTGCGGTTAACCAGCTGGCACATTTGCTCTAGGTTCAGCTCGCGCAGCTGCGCCAAGGCGGTTAACGTCACCGGCAACAGGTAAGAACCATTAGGCATACCCCGGTAAGGGGTGGGCGGCAGGTAGGGGGCATCGGTTTCTATCAGCAACAACTGCTGTGGCATCGCCGCAATTGCGGCGCGCAGCTCCCGGTTAGATTTGTAAGTCACCGGCCCCGACACTGAGGCATACCAGCCGTGCTCAGCGCACACCTGGGCCATAGCCTCATCCCCACTAAAGCAGTGGAAAACCGTGCGCTCAGGGGCGCCGTCGGCAAGCAAAACCTCAATGCACTCACGGTGAGCCTGGCGGTCATGGATCTGCAACGGTAAACCCAGCTCTTTAGCCAGAGCGATATGGGCGCGGAAAGACTCACGCTGCGCCACGCCCCCACGCGGGCCGGTACGGAACAAATCCATGCCGGTCTCCCCCACCGCCACCACAGTTTCGGGGTTTTCACGGCAGGCCCGCTCCACCTGGGCCAAGGCGGCGTCGAGATCATATGCGCCATGGTGGGCCTCAAAACGCGGCTGCAAACCATCAGGGCCCACCTCGCTGACGCCCGCATGCAGCACCGCCTCATTAGGGTGAATCGCCAGCGCCACCTTCACCCCCGGCAGCTGTCGGGCCAGCTCCAGCGACGGCGCAAAAGCGGGCAGCTCACAGGCGCTAGTGATCATACGGTCCACCCCCACCACCTGGGCGCGCTCCACCAGCTGCGCGGCGCTAAGCGGCCCTGAAGCAGCCGCCGCCCCCGGTCCCTCTGTGGGCGAAATCGGCAAATGGGTGTGATTATCCATGACCGCCTGCGGCAGGCGGGAAATATTTTCCAGCGCCGGCCAATCGCGCGGTTTATGTTTAGACACTTTGTTCTCCCTGGTAGATGGGGGCAGAGCCCGGTTAAGGGCGCAAGTTAAATGCGTGTGCCCTCGGCGCTACCAGTTGCGGCTAGCGCCAAGGGCACAGCTAGTTTCTAGGCGGCTCAGGCGCCGGTGACGTCGTCGGCTACCTGCCCGGCGTAACGGGCCAGCTCCTGCTCAATGATGGCTTCATCCAGTTTCACAAACACCGGGGTGGGCTTGCCTACGGGCGTGCCCGGGGTGACTGCGTGACGCTCCCAGGTGGGGGCGGTGGTGTAGTCACCGGTGATGATCGGGTAGGACTTGCGCCCTGCGAAGTCTGCCGGCAGCACCTGCGGGTCCAGCTCGGTTACTTCCTCAATCACCGGCATGGGGGCGATCTGGCCGTCCCCACCCATTACGCGGTCGACGTCGTTAGCGGCGTGCGGCAGGAAGGGGCTGAGCATCAGGTTCAAGTCAGCCACTACCTGGGCCAACACGAACAGAATGGTGCGTAGGCGCTCCTGCTGGTCTTCGCTCTTGAGCTTGAAAGGCTCAGTCTCAGCGATGTAGCGGTTGGCTTCACCCACCAGGCGCATGGCTTCGCTCAGGGCGGCCTTTTGGCGGTGATGCATGATCAGGTCACCCACGGTCTTAAAACCGCGCTCCACCTCAGATAGCAGCGAGCGGTCTTCGAAAGTGAACTCGCCCGGCTCAGGGATCTGCCCGAAACGCTTGTGAATCATGGAGGCGGTGCGGTTGACCAGGTTACCCCAGGCAGCCACCAGCTCAGAGTTGGTGCGACGCACGAACTCAGCCCAGGTGAAGTCAGCGTCGGCGGTTTCCGGGCCGGCAATGGAGATGAAGTAACGCAGCGCGTCAGCCTGGTAGCGGCTGAGCACATCACGCACATAAATCACGATGCCGTGGGAGGAAGAGAACTTCTTGCCCTCCATGGTTAGGAACTCACTGGAAACCACCTCGGTGGGCAGGTTTAGCTGACCGAAGGGGTTGTGGTCGCCGCCGCGTGAGCCCTTACCGTTTTGGGCCAGCATTTCAGCAGGCCAAATCTGGGAGTGGAAAACAATGTTGTCTTTACCCATGAAGTAGTAGGTCAGGGCGTCGGGGTTGTTCCACCACTGGCGCCAGGCCTCGGGGTCGCCGCTGCGGCGCGCCCACTCGATGGAGGCAGACAGGTAGCCGATTACGGCGTCGAACCACACATACAGGCGCTTGCCAGGCTGGTCATCCCAGCCGGGGATCGGGATACCCCAGTCAATGTCGCGGCTCATGGCGCGCGGGCGGATTTCCTTGAGGATGTTCTGGGAGAACTTAATGACGTTGGGGCGCCATGTGCCCGAGGCTTCACGCTCATCCAGCCACTCGCCTAGGGCGTCGGCTAGCGCCGGCAGGTCCAGGAACCAGTGGTTGGATTCGATGAACTTGGGGGTTTCGCCGTTGATGCGGCTGCGGGGGTTAATCAGGTCAGTGGGGTCAAGCTGGTTACCGCAGTTGTCGCACTGGTCGCCACGGGCGCCGTCGGCTCCGCAAATGGGGCAGGTACCTTCAATGTAACGGTCGGGCAGGGTGCGGCCGGTGGAGGGCGAGATGGCCGAGCGGGTGGTGCGCTCAATCATGTAACCGTTGTCGCGCACGGCCTCGAACATTTCACGCACAACCCGGTAGTGGTTACCGGTGGTGGTGCGGGTGAACAGGTCATAGGACAGGCCCAGGGCAACCAGGTCCTCAACAATGAGGCGGTTGTTTTCGTCTGCTAGCTCGCGGGCGCTAACTCCAGCTTCGTCGGCGGCCACCAGAATGGGGGTGCCGTGCTCGTCAGTGCCGGAAACCATGAGCACGTCATAGCCAGCCATTCGCATGTAGCGGGAGAAAACGTCTGAGGGGACACCGAAACCGGCTACGTGGCCAATGTGGCGCGGCCCGTTCGCATAGGGCCAGGCAACAGCTGAGAGAATGTGCGTCATGGCCCCTAGTTTACTGGCTTTGGCCTGATTTGCCCGAACCGATATTTTGCTTGCGCCGCCTGGTAGGCGCTGGCCTTGCTGGCAACTGTGCCCGGTTTGGCACCCTAGTGCCGACGGCGCCCGGTTTGGTGCCCTGGTACCGACGGCGCCCGGCGGCTTTGCGTTTTGCTTGCGCCGCGTTCTTGTCTGTCCCGCTGTTTTGGCGACGACGCCCGGTGGCTTTAAATATGCACATGCAGTTCCAGGTTTGAGCTAGACTCTGCCCAAGCACACAGTTTTAAGGATTCACTATGGCCAGTGACGAAAAAATTGATGCAAGCGCGAGCAACGCAGCTAGCAAGGCACCTAGAAGTGTGCCGGATAATATCGACGAACTATGGGATGCCCTAATGGACACAATCCCCGAGATTGATCCAGAAGCGGCCGGAGTAAATGAGCCAAAAACACTTTGGCGACGCATCTCAGATTGTTTCTGGTACTGCGACAGCTCAGTGTTCATGATTATTTTCGGGTTATTCCCATTCACACTAGGCCTAGCAATAGCTGCCCCATTATTTGGAAGCTTAGCCATCCCTGCGTACGCTACTTTCGAGGGGAGTACTACTAAGAGCATTTATCTTGAGGCTGGCAAAACTTATAGTCTATACACCAGAAACCCAGACTCCCTTCCCTATTGCTTTTTCGTAGACTCAAAAGGAAATAACTTACCTACAGAAACTTGGGAGGGCGGCTATTCTTACTCATTCATAATATATCTTTATGATTTTGGGCAAGTACGCCCCACAAAGTCTGACACCTACAAGTTTTTCTGCACAGACCAACAAGAACTAAAATATCAGTCATTTGCTGTAGCCGAAACTACCGCATTCCCTAGACCCCACGATATTTCGTCAGACATATGCTATAATCGACTCATAGTGTTTTCTGCTTTCACTATTGCACTACCCGGACTACTACTAATATCTGCAGGCACCATAAATCTTATTTTCAGGGGTCGTCGTAACGCGGCCCGTTCACGCGCATACAAGCGATCACTACAAGGCACTGTTTAAGTTAGTTGTCAAGGGTACTAACCCCCTACCAGGCGGCTCTAGGTGCACTGATTATTCCGCTAGAGTTGTATCAGCAACCGATTTAAGGATTAGTCATGCCTGATAAGCAGCCCCAAGCCGCCACTAGTCTAGGTGCAGCCGACAGTGACCCATTCGCCCGCATCTACGCCAGCCCCGACACTAAAAACATTCACACCTCGGGTAGCTTCGGGCCAACATATCTGCAACCCCAGAAAGAGCTACAAACCCCAGAAAGAGCTACGCCATCGCCCCGCCCATTATGGGCTGAAATAATTATCATATTTTTAAGCCTAATAATGATCGCAAATTTCGCTATCAATCTGACTTTATTTCTGCCAACCATAATCGCACCAAACCTAAACACTTTCTCTGCAGACAACCCCAAGAGTATCTACCTAGATAACAACAAAGAATACTATTTCTACATTAAAACCAACATTCAGACTATAGCCGACAAGACCAGCTGTGTAATCTCAGGCCCTGGAGACTACCAGGCCTCCATCATGGCACAGCCAGTAGACAGCGAGCTTGACATTGATGGTTACTACAAACTTGGCAGAATCTCTGCAAGTAAAACCGGTACTTACAGTTTTTCTTGCGTTAACCCTAATTTAAGCAGTTCACACTCTTTTGCTGTAGCAGACACTACAGACAACTATTACGCTAAGACTCAAATATTGCTATTTATTGGCTATTTAATGGTGACCATCAGCGCAGCCATAATTTTATTAGAGACAGCTTTCATAGTTGCGAGTGTTTGTAACATTTGCTGCGCTTCTAAAGAGCGCGCCTCTAAAGAGCGTCGCCAGCTACAGGCTGAGTTTCCCGCGCCTCTGCCCGCATACATGCCCGCGTCAGCATCAGCAGGCCCCACAGCCACCGCCTCACACGAGTATCGGCCTACGCAACTTTGACGTGCCACGCCAGCTGCGCCGTCGTCGCCCCCGCAGATAACGCAACCAGCATGGGCGCCGTCGTCACCAGCCACGTAAAACGCCGAGCCCGGCACCTATTCAGCTAGGCTTAGAACAGCAACCGATTTAAGGATTTAACATGCCGGACAACCAGTTCAATCCAGGACCGTACGGCTCCGCTAGCACCAGTTACAGCTCCGCCAGCGGCCCGAACCCGCAAAGCGCCCCCAGCGCGGCCACAACCTGGGCCTCCCCGGGGCAAAACGCCGGAATTTTGCCGCCCACGGACCAGAAAAGCCTGATCAGCAAGCCGGGCCTGGGGCTGTCAGTATTCTGGCTGGTTCTCGGGCTAATCACTTTGGCGGTGGGCGCGGGCCTGGCCTCACTGAACCTTACTGACGCCACGCTGCCATCTTTGTCATCTTTTTCTCCGGGCACTTCCAAGAGCACCCAGCTTGAGGCCAACCGGACTTACGCTTTCTATGCTGCCTCAACGAAGTTGGATTCCGCTCGCAAAACCTCCTGCGTGGTGTCTGGCCCCGATGGCTATAGCCCCACGGTAACCAACGCAAACTCCAGCGAAGAGCTTCAGCTGAACAGGAGCTACTACAAGGTAGCGACTTTCAGCCCCAATAAGTCGGGCAGCTACTCTTTTGCTTGCTCTAACCCCAACCTTGACCGTGCCGATGTTTTTGCTATCGCCGACATCACCGACACCACCACGGTCACCTCTAGTAATGACTTGATTTACGCCCGCATCTTTGTGGGCGCTGGTGCTTTCCTTGGCTTGGTGGGCCTGGGGCTGAGCATTTTTGGGGTAATTGCGCTTGCCCGCAAGCTTAAGGCCCGCCGCAATTTCACAGATGGCCTGCCCGCGCAGAGTGGGGATAGCGCTTCAGCTAGCTCTGGGGCTTTTAGCGGTTATGTGCCGACGACGCCGGGCCAGGATCCTTTGGGCTTCCAGGCTCCGGGGGTTGCCTACCAGGGGCAGGGCGCTGCTGCGGCATCCCAGTGGGCTGCTGCGAGCGCTGGCGCCGCAGGTACTGCTGCCGCCGCCGCACCTCAGTGGGGTGCACCCCAGGGGCAGGCTTCTGCACAGAGTTCTAACTCCAGTGCGCAGGCCGCGAGCGCGCACTCTGCTCCACAGGTTCCCAACCCCTACGTAACCGCACAGGCTCCTCAAGTACCGCAGGGTTACGGCCAGGTTCAGCCCGGTCACCCCATCGAGGTCTACGGCCAGCAGGCCACCCAGCCGTTAAACCCCTACCTCACCCAGCCACAACCACAACCGCAGGCACAGGCACAACCGCAGGCACAGGCACAGGCACAGGCACAGGCACAGGCACAGGCAAGTGTCGCACAAAGTGCCGCGCAGGCTGACACCCCGGCTGGAACCCAGGTTGGTACTCCGGCCGGCGCTCATGCTGGTTCCCCTGCTGGTGCGCAGGGCCAAAATGCTGCCGGCTACTGGCCGGTGCCTAACTTTGCTCCGTCCGACCAAGCCGCTCAGCCCGGTCAGCCTGATCAAGCCGGTCAGCCTACCCAGGCGTCGCAGGGCTATGGACAAGTACCCCAGGGTTATGGCCAGCCAGTACAACCGCAGGTTAACCCCTACGTAACTCCTCAGGCACAGCAAGCTCCGGCGTCGCAACCAGCACAACCAGCTCAGCCGCAGGGATACCCTCAGGCAGCGCAGCCCACGGCTCCTCAAGTACCGCAAGGCTACGGCCAGGTTCAGCCCGGTCAGCCGGTTCACGGGTACGGCCAGCCAGTTCAGCCGGGCCAGCCCATCGAGGCTTACGGCCAGCAGGCCACCCAGCCGCTAAACCCCTACCTCACCCAGCCGCAAGCCCAGCCAAGTGTTGTGCCAAGCGCCGCCCAGGCAGCCCAGGGATATGGGCAGCAGGTGCAGGGATACGGTCAAGTAGTGCAGGGATACGGTCAAGTAGTGCAGGGATACGCGCAGCAGGCACAGCCGGTGCAGGGATACGCACAGCCGGTGCAGCAGCCCGCTCAGGTGCCTGGGGTAAGCCAGTTGGAGCACCCGAACCAGCCGGGCAGGCCTACTCAGCCTTTGCAGCCTACGAATGACACGCGGGTTATCGCCAGCCCAACTGACACCAACCAGGTGGTTTTCGAGCCGGCTAAACCGGTTTCTAAGCCAGCTGCTTCTCAGTCACCAGTCTCTGAGCACACTGGTGCAAATGAAGAAGTTGAGGAGACTGACCAGCGTCCTGTGGATGCCATGTACACGGATCCAACCCGAGTAATCAGCACCACCGAGGCCGCCAACCGCTACAACTAGTACAGATACATACAAAATCGTCCGTTCCCTATTAAAAATCCATGGGGTTTTATAGGGAACGGACGATTTTTCAGTATTTGTGAGCAGTGGCCTGGGCTAGCAGTCCTACTCGGCCCTGTTCAGCCCCGCTCAACCTCGCTTGGGCCTTAACCTGCCCCTTAACCTGAGCCTTACTCGACCTCGGCCAGCTCCACGCCAGCCTCAACCAGCTTGGCCTTGGCGGCCTCGCCCAGCTCGGGGCTGACCGGCTCGGTCAGGTTGGTCAGCACTCGCACCTGGTAGCCCTTGGAAGCGGCGTCCAGCGCAGTGTCGCGCACGCAGTGCGATAGCGCCAGGCCCACAATGTCTAGGCTATCCACCCCGGCGTCCTTAAGCAGCTGGTCCAAGCCCACACCGGCGTCGTCGACCCCCTCAAAACCAGAGTAGGCCGCCGCGTACTGGCCCTTCTTAACCGAAGCATCCGGGGCCAGGTCCGCCAGCGCCGGGTGCAGCTGCGCGTTAGCAGTGCCGGCCACGCCGTGCTTGGGCCAGGTGTCCACGAAGTCGGGCTGGTCGCTGAAGTGCGTGCCCGGGTCAATGTGCCAGTCCTGCGTGGTTGCCACCAGCGCGTATTCCTTGCGGTGTGCGGGCACGTAGGCGGCCACGCGCTCGGCGACGGCGTTACCTCCCACGATAGGCAGCTCCCCGCCCTCGCAGAACGTGGGCTGCACATCTACCACAATTAGTGCTCGAGTCATTTTCTTCTCCCTATGGTTGCGGTTTTTCCCTTAGGTCTTTGGTAGCCGGTGGGCGGCCGGCCGGGCAGCCAGAGCCGCCTGGTACAGCTCATTCTTGCGCAGGCCGTGGGTTTGGGCCACCTGCGCGGCCGCCTGTTTGAGACGTAGACCCTGGTCAGCTAGGGTCAGCACCTGGTCTACTACCTGTTCGACGACGACGCTAGCCCCCGTAGAGCCGGCAACTACCAGCACGATTTCTCCCCGCGCCCCCTCGGCGGTGGCCACCACCAGCTCATCTAGGCTGGCGCGCAGTACTTCTTCATGGGTTTTGGTCAGTTCCCGACACAGTGCCGCACGGCGCTGCCCACCGAAAGCTTTAGCCAGGTCAGTTAGGGTTTCGTGGACACGTCGGGGGGATTCGAAGAAAATCAGGGTGTGGGCGTCGCTGGCCAGTGAGCTTAGTATCCGGGTGCGCTCGCCGCTTTTGCGCGGCAGGAACCCTTCAAAGCTGAAACGGTCGCTGGCCAGGCCTGATAGTGCCAGTGCGGTGAGCACTGCGGAGGGCCCGGGGGCCACGGTAACTGGCACATCGGCGTCGATAGCGGCGTTTACCAGGCGAAATCCGGGGTCGGAAACCGAAGGCATACCGGCGTCGGAAATCATCAGTACGCTGGAACCAGCGCGCGCGGCCTGCAGCAGCTGCCCGGAGCGTTCGCGCTCATTGTGTTCGTGGAAGGCCAGCAGCCGGCCACCAATTTTCACGCCTAGGCGCTGGGCCAGGTTCAGGGCGCGGCGGGTGTCTTCAGCGGCGACGACGTCGGCCAGGGCCAGGGCGGCCATCAGGCGCGGCGAGGCATCGCCACGGTTGCCGATAGGGGTTGCGGCCAGGGTGATTGTGCCCCGAGCGGGGGCGTATTCGGCCAGGTCAAGGCCCTGCGCTGGGCCGGGCACAGAGTTGGCAGGCAGTGCTTGCTCTGCCTCGCTGGCATGGGCCGGTTGCTCTCCTTCGCCGGCGGGAGCCTCCAACTCACTTGCAGCAGGGCTTGGCACATCTTGATTGGGCGCCATATAACCTTCCCCTTTTAGATACAGGCAAAATCATCCTTTACCTATAAAAATATGCGTTTAAATCATAGGCGACGGACGATTTTGCCTGTATTTGTAGATCATGCCTGTACTTACAGATTCTGTCTGCATTCACAGACTGTACCTGCAAACAACAGTGCAGCCAGCTTAAATCCAACTCCTAAACAGCATGTGCCAGAGCCAGAAGTTGTAGTCCACTACCTGCGCGGTCCATATCGGCCACCACAGGAAAGCAAACACAACCGCTGCCAGCACAATAATGCCGGTCAATATCAGGCCCATGAACATCGAGGGCTCATAGTCCTTGCCCAGCACCTGTCCCCCGCCAAGGTAGGCACCCAGGTTGTCTTTCAAGTTGCCTTGAGCGTTCGTCTCCTTGGCGGCGACGTCGTCGCTTGCGTAGCCAGTAGAGGCACCAGCCCCAGCAGCGTCGGCCTCCCCAGAGCGGCCCGCAGCCCCAGCAGAACCAGAAGCCCCAGCGGAGCCAGACCCGGCAGAGCCACCAGAACCAGCCGTAACCACGCCGTCGCCGTCGAGCAAGCCAATTGCCCAGCCCAACGCCACAGTCAGCGCCAAAACCACGAACGGCACGAAAGCTACCGTGTAGAAAGTGAAAATAGTGCGGTCCCAGTACATGAACCAGGGCAGGTACAGGCCAATGTAACCAGATAGCACCACCCAGCCGCGCCAGTCGCGCTTAAGCGCCACATAGGCAACCACCGCAAATACTGCCACAAAAGCCGCCCACCAGATCGGGATGTTACCGATTGAGGTGATAGCCCTCACGCAGTTACGGGTGTCGCAGTGGTAGGCGTCGGCTCCCAAGGTGTCATTGGACTGCCAGTAGAAGGAGGTGGGTCGCATCTGTAGCAGCCAGCCGCTGGGCTTAGCCATGTAGCTGTGGGGGGTGGATAGGCCCACATGGAATTCGTAGATGGCGCGGTGGTATTCGATAAAGTCCGCGATCGAATCGGGCAGCCAGGAGCCGCGCCCAGCTGCGCGCTCAGCCGCCGCCCAGCCATGCTTGTAGGCGCTAGGGTTCATGAACCAGCCAAACCAGCTAAGCAGGTAGGTCACCCCCGCCACGGGCACAAGCCGCATAAAGTTACCCCAGCCGCGTGAAACCAGGGTTTCCAGCTTCCACACCTTGGCTTTAACAGCACGCAGTGCGGTGCCGTCCCAGATCACGGTCATGATGCCGATGGTGGCCAGCAGGTACAGGCCCGACCATTTAACCGAGCAGGCACACCCCAGCAGCACGCCGGCGCTAATCATCCAGGGACGCCAGCCGGCCTTGGGGGCCAGGGCCCCTTCAGCGGTGCCTTCCAGCAAGCGCGCGATACGTTCGCGTTGGCTTTGACGGTCACGCACAATGCAGTAGACAGCAGCCAGGGCGAAGAGGCCAATAAACCCATCCAACAGGCCAATACGTGACTCGGTGATACCCACGCCGTCGATAGCCAGGAACAATCCCGCCAGACCCACCAGCAGCGGTGAGGGGAACAGTCGCCACACCAGGCGGCACAGCAGGAACACGGTGGCAATACCCGCTAGGGCCACTGCCAGGCGCCAACCCCAGCTGGAGGCCGGCCCGGTCAGCTCCATACCGGTAGCGATCAGCCATTTACCTAGCGGCGGGTGCACTACAAAGGATGCCTCGGGGCTGAGCGTGGAGAAATTACCGCGCACAAAACTGGCGTTGGCGTTTTGTGCCCAGGTGCCTTCATAGCCCAAGTGCCAGATCGAGTAGGCATCCTTGACGTAGTAGGTCTCGTCAAACATGATTTCGTGGGGGCTGCCCAGGTTCCACAGGCGCGTGAAGGCGGCGATCAGGGTGGTCACCACGGTGGCGATCCAGCCGTTGCGGGTCACTACTCGCGAAGGCAGGCGCGAGGGTAGGCCCAGCACGGCCCGTAACTGCTCGCGGGTGCGCGCCTGGGGGCTTTCTAGTGCCGGTGCTGCCGTACCTACAGGGGCCTGGGTGCCTGCCGGAGTTTCTTGCGACGACGCCGCTTGGACGCCTGCCTGGGCACCTTGCGACGACGCCGGGCCTTGCGTTGTCCCTGCAGTTGCCGGGGCTGAGGCACCTGACGGGGCTACCCAACCACTCTGCTGAGCAGCGGCGTCGGGCTTAGCACCAGGACCCGAGGGCTTAGCGCCAGAGCCTGAGGGTTTAGCAGCTGAATCCTGCCTACTGTTCGGCTCTGACAAAGTAATTGGAAAACGCGTGCCACGCACGGGGGTGACGTCGTCTTCCGGATCTAAATAGGCGTCAGCGTCCGGGCTTGGAGTAGTGGGCTGATCGTTCATTCGGCCAGTCTATTGCCTTTATGAGCCTAATACAGACTCTCAGCTCACTTTCAGCAACCACTATCACTTTATTTTTAGCTGTTAGCGTCGCTCGCCACACTCTCAGCCCTGCCCAGGAGGCCGGCCCCACGCGTCCCACCCGGCTCACCTGGCTCACCCGGGGCTGCCCGCAGCCCCGCCCTGGGCGCCTGGGCCCAGCAGCGTCACCAACCATATGGGCACCGCAGCCGCCCACAGCACCACCCGGGGCCGGCGTCATCGTTAGCGCCCTCCGAACTAGCGTCCCCCGAAGCTGCCGCCGCCGTAGCTGCTGGAGCTGCTGAAGCCGCCGGAGCTGGACGAGGAGGAACTGTAGCTGACCGAGCTGCTGGTTTGCCACACCACCGCGCTGGTTACCGGCTGGAAGCCACGGTCTAGGTCGCGGGTCAGGTCTAGGTTGTATAGGTCCGGGCCGGAGTCGTCCCAGCTGTAAGCCACTTGCTGGCTGGCCATCATTTGGGCACCCAACGGCACTAGGGCGTCTTGCACCTTGGCGGCCATACCGACGGCGGCCGCGTTGGCTAGGTCGCTGCGGTACTGCTGTGGGGTGGTGGGGGCGTACATGGCGCTGTTGGTTAGGTAGGCGCAGTAGGCCCGCATTTGTCCGCCAACTATCAGGCCACGCTGGGTGTAACAGGCGCTTACGCTGTAGGAGCTGATGAAGGCGGCAATGAAACAGAACCCGGGCACGGCCCACACCCAGGGGGTGTAGTGGGCCACGCTGTAGAGGCTGAAAGCAATTATGTTCAGCCACAAAAGCATGCTGCAGGTGCTGGCTAGTCCCCCGCAGCTGGTGCGTAAATTAGCTGAGCGATATTCTTTGTCGGCAGCATTAGCGAATTTACGCATGCCGCTGCTTGTGGACTCATTGTTTTTAAGTACCGCACGCATTTGGGCTAAATCGAATTGGCTGGCTCGCAATTTATTCGAAATCGTAACTAGCGCATTCAGTAATGCCAGTTGGCTGGGGTAAAGCCTGCCGGGCTGTTTGCCGGTTAGCGCAATGGTCCACTGGCCCGGTTGCAGTGGCGGGCCGGAGCGGGCCGCCTGCGCCACCTGCTGTGCGTTTGCCACGCGTAGATCCAGGTAGCGATACCTTTGGGCGTCCCCTGGACAGACGTTAACCAGTCCGGCGTTGGTCAGGGACAGCAGGGTGCTGGTTAGCTGGCGGGTGCGCCGGTTTTTTTGTTTGGTTTTGCTGGGGAAGACATGGCCAGAAAATTCTGCGATTACTGCAGGCGACAGGTTAGGCATTTGGGTCACCAGCATGTCGGGCACAACAAACTGGGCTTGGGCGGCGCGGCGTGAGCTGAATGCGCCGTACAGCCCCACTGCGGCTATCAGCACACATACGCCAAAACCGGCGGGAATCAGCCAGTCAAGCCACCAGGGGCGCTCTTGGGGCAGGCGGGCTTTTACGGCCTCGTCGATGGCTTGCTGACGCTGGGCTGGCGTGGCCGTGGGAGTGTAGCCAGAAATGGTGCTGGCATCCCACATATAGGCCAGGGTTACGGATTTTCCGCCTTTAACAAAGTCGGCTTCGTAGTGGCGCCTGGAGCCGGCTTGGGGGTCGCCAGGAATGGCGCCGTTGGTGGTGGGGGCGCCGCCTGGGGTGCCGGTAGCGACGCCGTCGTAGTGCAGCCACATCCAGGTGCGCTGGGCTGGGACTTGCTCGGGCATGGAGAAGACGATGCTGAGGTGTTTAATGGGCACCGTGTTTTTGTCGGAGATGGGGCTCCACAGGACTTTGACGATGTCATTGGTCAGCTCCCCGCCGCCGATAAAGCTCATGGTGATGCGGTAGCGCAGGGCGGAGGCGGAGCTGGTGCGTTTAATGTTCCAGCCGATCTCAACTTTGGTGGGGTAGTTGACGGTTTGCCCGTTGTAGTCGGTGGAGCTGTCGGCTATGCGCACATAGGTTTTGCCGGCGTACTGCTCGTCCCATTCTTTTGTGCTTGAGATGGTGGAGGGGTCTGTGAAGCTGCTTTTGGTCAGCTCCTGGTTGGTGTCTAGGTCCGTGACTGTTACGTTTTTTAGCTGCTGGCCTTGTTTTAGCTCGTAGAGCTGGAACATTTGCGAGTAGCTGCGGGTGTCTTTGATGCGGATGGTGACGTCTTCGGTGACGTTTAGGTTGCGCTCAGCGGTGGCGTAAGCGCTGTATTGTAAGTTTGTGTACAGGATGGGGGCGTTGTCGAATTTGGTTTTTTCGAGTTGTTTATAAAAATTGTTGCCCCAGGCGATGGCACTGACCACCGCGATCCCGAGTACTGCTGCCAGCGTCGCTTTAATTAGAGCTTTAAATAGCTCTCGGCTGATGCCTGCGCTTTGGTCCATGCCATAAGCGTATTAGGTAAGTGGGGTGCGGTATGGGCAAAAATGCCCAGGTGGTTTGTTCTTTGCCGACGACGACGCTGGGCCCAGGCTGGTAAAAAAATGTGGTGGGGGTGCCGACCCCTCAACAGGACCAAACACCCCCACCACACAAAAAGAAGACCGGGAAACACCAACCCACAAACAGGCCAGCATTCCCCGGTCCACTCACTCAAGGAAACGGTTGGCAGTGCCCTACTCTCCCACAACCCACCAGTTGCAGTACCATCAGCGCAGAAAGGCTTAACTTCCAGGTTCGGAAAGGAT